>Ga0209533_1001555_pt1 | contig 21426 bp, 15 predicted proteins | sample COG_04_FD_184748 | JGI IMG/M metagenome (GOLD analysis project Ga0209533, IMG submission 184748) | Pelagic Microbial community sample from North Sea - COGITO 998_met_04 (SPAdes) (version 2) | ecosystem: Environmental > Aquatic > Marine > Neritic zone/Coastal water | place: Helgoland, sampling...
TGTAACCATCATCATCATCATCATCATCATACACATCATCACAATACACATCATCATAATACACATAATTGCAATGATATCCATAATCAATGCCATCATGATAATTGTAACCATAATCCATATAAATTATATTATTGTAAAAGGTGTAATAAATACAAGATATATCGCAATATAGATGATAATATGGTATAATTCTATAATGTATATATAGAAAAAATTGAAAAAAAAAAATTTAGTGTTTATAATTAATAATCTATACAAAGTTCATTTTTTCAAAATGGCAACAAAGAAACATAGAAAAGAACAAAAGAATATAAGAAATGAAGAGTCAAAGAGAAGAAAAGGGGGTAATGTTATTATCGAAGATGCAAGACAAGTATCGGGGTCTAATTCGGGACCAGAAGAGTCTCATGCATATAATTCGGGATCGATAGGTAGTAGTAATTCAGGTTTAGTGAACTATACAAGCACTTTTAGTGCACTTGGTGGTCCAGGAGCATCTGGACTAACATCTGAAATATTTTCAGGAGGACAAGGGGCATATGACTGTGGCGACGACAGTTAAAACAAAAACAGTTAAAAACAGTTAAAACAAAAACATTTAAAACAAAAACATTTAAAAACAAAAAATTAAATGACTATGAAATACATATTTGAAGATAGAATCAAATTTACTGAATATTTATATATTATTAAACAAATCTAAATATTTAGAGTTGTTTAATAATATATAAAATTTATTATGCACTGTTTTCATAGTTTTTTATAAAATGAATTATTTCCTTAATATTGGGTCTTTCTTTTGGATCTATAATTAAACATTTTTTTATTAAATCAATAATAAAAGGGTCAATTGAATCTTTATTAATAATAGATTTAATATCGACACTCTCTATTTTTTTATTACAGTTTAATTTATTTTTTTTAAAAAACTCATTTTTTTTAGGTGATCGTTTAATTACATCTTTTGGAATTGGTCCACATAATTCTTCAATTAAAAACAAATGATGAAAATCTCTACTAAAATCTTTATCTTTATCAGGGTCAAATAATATTCTCCCAGTATATAGTTCATATACTATACAACCAATAGACCAGACATCAATCTTTTCACTATAATATAATCCTAATATAACCTCTGGTGCACGATAATATCTAGTCTGTATTTCTTCATTATCTAATTCTCTAATTTTAACAGTACTACCAAAATCAGTTAATGTAATATGACAATTAGTCAAGACATTCTCATCAATAACAGAAAAATCTTCATTGTGTCCATTGGACGTAGAGCTATCAATCTGTTCAGATTTTGATTCAGAATCAGCTTCATCTCTGTGAGAACTGGAATCAGAATCAGAATCAGAATCAGAATCAGAATCAGAATCAGAGTCTTTATTTAATAAACTCATACTATCTAATATATATTTATGACATTTTCGAAGTATTGATGATTTAATTTTTCTAATTTTTTTTTTATGATTTATATTTTTTATGCTCAATGATTTACTTATCAATATATCTTCTAAATTTTTATCATATATCGTTTTTAAATTTACTTTATTATATTCCTCAATTAATTCACTTACTCTAACCGATATACCACTAACAAGCATATTCTCCGGTTTTAAATCAGTATGACATATTTTTAATTTATTATGCAAGTCATCAGTAGAATATAAAATAGTATTAATACATAATTTTAATAAACGAGCATCTAAACCATTTTTATATTTACCTTCTCGAATTAATGAATATACACTTCCAGCCATCAATGGCAATACCATGCAAATAAACTTTTTTATATCAACAGTTCTTTTCATAACAGTTTTTTTCCCTTTCTTAGTTTTTTTCTTTACTATGTCTTTTTTAATGATCTCAAATCCTTCTACTAAATGAATTAAATTATTATTATTTAATTCTTTTATTCTTCTTAAAATTTTAAGCTCTTCTAAGCCATCTTCATAGTCTTCTGCATTTTGAATTTTAATAGCATAAAATGTATTATCAGTTATTGAATAAGCAGCCCAGACAGATGAGTATGAACCATAACCAATCTTATCTATTAAACAATAACGATTATTTAATACAGACCCTCTAAATTCTTCTCCATTATTGCCATAATATTCATCATCACTTGATAATGAAGCATCACTGTTACAACTACTACTTCTTGACATTTATTAATACATTCTTTTTTATTTCCAAAAATTTACATAAATCAATTTTTTATATTATTATATATATATAATGGATCCATATCATAATACAATAGTTAAGATTATATCACATAATGTCACACATGATTGGTATGCTCCTTTTAGGTCGCCATATGAGAATGAAAGTATAGGAACAGGGTTTTTCTTCTTGAAAGGTGGTTATATTTTAACATGTTGTCATGTTGTAGAAGATGCAATTAAATTAGAAATTACAATACCATTAGAGGGTAAAACAAGATATTCTGCGAAAGTAATATCAATGAGTCCAGATTATGATATTGCAGTAATTAAAGCAGAATATAAAAATAATTCTGTTCTTGAATTATTAGATTCAGATTTAGTTAAACAAGGCGAACAAGTTAGAGCAGTTGGTTATCCTCTAGGGCAAGATAAATTAAAATTAAGTCAAGGTATAATAAGTGGTTACCAGAATTATCATTTTCAAACAGATGCGCCAATTAATCCAGGAAATTCAGGAGGTCCTTTAGTTGATGATAATAATAATGTAATAGCAATTAATTCTCAAAAAATATCTGCAGACATGGCAGATAATATTGGATATTCCGTTCCAATAAAATATTTTAATATATTATATGATTCATTTTTACCTGCAGATGAATCTAAACCTGTAATCATTAGACGACCTCAATTATTATGTACATTTTCTACTATTAATAATATTATGAAAGAATATAATAATATAAAAAATGACGGATATCTAATAACTGAAATACATGAAAAATCATGTTTATATAAAGGGGGTTTAAGAATACACGATATTTTAATGGAATTTGATATATTTAAGTTAGATAAATATGGCGAAGTAGATGTACCTTGGAATAATGAAAAGTTTAACATCGATGATATTCTTTATAGATTTAAAATTGGTGATAATATTAAAATAAAATATTTTAATAAAGATGATGGAGAAAAGACAATAACAATTAAATTAGACTATCCGGATTTTGTAATAGAAGATATATATTTAAATTTATTTAAACAACGTATTGATTACGAAATAATATCAGGATTAGTATTTTGTAATTTTAAAAGAAATCATTTATATAAACATCAAATATTACCACAAACGAATTTAAATAGTTCAACGAAACATAAATTATTAGATTATAAAGACAATTACGAAAAAAGATTTGATAGTAAAATAATATTAGTTAGTGTCTTGCCAGGTTCTTATAGCAACTCAAACAATACTATAGATGCTGGTTTATTTCTTGAAACAATAAATGACGAGCATGTATCAAACTTAAATGATTTACGTAAAATTATAAGAAAATATGTAAATACATCCAAATTTATAAAATTATCTTTTAAAACAAATGATCTAGTGGTCCTTACATATGATAATATAAAAGAACAACATAAGCTTTTATGTCAACAATATAACTACCCTAAAACGCCATTATTTGAATTTTTATTAGGTTCATATTCTATAAATTATCAATCTAATAAAAAACCTAAAACGCCTAAAACGCCTAAAACGCCTAAAACGCCAAAATTTTTATTAGGTTCATATTCTATATATTATCAAATAAAAACCTAATAAAAAATATACAAATTAGGTATTAACTACTACTTTTAGTTTAATAAGTTAAAAGAATATAGTTATATATATAAAAATGTATATAATTACACACAACCAAAAAAATAATGACTATATTGCATTAAATTTATGTCAATCATATCAAATAATAGAACATGATATTTTATTAAATGAATTAACAGAAGATACTATTTATTTAGGTATTGATAATATTCAACATCCATCATATATAAATATTTTAAATTTATATAATACAACTTTAAAAGATATACATTATGATTTATATCCTAATAAGCAATTTAGAGAACAAAAGAATAATAAAAAACGACGAGTAAAATTTATATATAACATCATATATGATCTATTAGATCATGATAAATATAATTTAAAATTAGAAATTGATAAATATTTTAATGATAAAATAATTGACGAACAAGAAAAAATAGTCGATAATTCAGATAATGACGAATCAGATAATGACGAATCAGATAATGACGAATCAGATAATGACGAATCAGATAATGACGAATCAGATAATGACGAATCAGATAATGACGAATCAGATAATGACGAATCAGACAATGATAATTCAGACAACGAATCAGATAATGACGAATCAGATAATGACGAATCAGATAATGACGAAACAGATAATTCCGAGAACTATGTAGCACTTAAATGGGACGATAAAAATATAAATATTTTATATCCAGACGATTCATTATGTATTTATGATAATAGTAATGGATGTGTATATAATTCAATGTTTATTAATAGTATGATGTTTCTCTTTGGTTTTTCATGTTGTTATTTTTTTCACCACGAACCACTTTAAATGGAGTTTTCGTGTTATTATTTTCTTAATTTGAAATAATTTTAAATATTTAAAGTTTTAATAATATATTCTTATTATTAAAATGAGATTTTACAAAAATGAATTACCGAATATAGATGATCTTATTATTTGTAGAGTTAAAAAAATAGACAATGATGCAATATACGTTAGTTTAGTAGAATATGATAATATTGAAGGAATGATACAGTTAGCAAATGCATCTGTTAGACGAAAAAAAAAAAGTATATGTTTATTAAAAGAAAATAAACAATATACATTGCTTGTTATATCAGTTGATAAAGAGAAAGGCTATATTGATTTGTCAAATAAATTTTTATCAGATGAAGATAAAAATTCTGCGATGGAGAAGTATGATTTATATAAAAAAGTATTAAAAATTTTTAATAATTTTATGTATTCTCAATTTGAGAATAATTATGATGATTCTGATTGGATTAAATATGCAATGAAAACAATATGGACTATCAGTAATAATGATTGTTATACTTATTTATCCGAATTATATTATAATAATTCGGATTTGTTAAGTATTGATCTTACTGAAGAAGAACGAATTAAATTTAAAATGTCTTTAGAAAAGTTTTTTGGTAGTTTTTTGATTTCTACAAAACTAAATTTTATATTAAGGAATCCGAATTACGGAGGAGTTGATAATATAAAACTAATTTTTGATCAAATAAATAATGAATATAAATTAATTACTAAATCAGACACTGTACCATTATATATTATTGAGAATATAGGTACTAATAAAGATGAGAATGAAAATATATTAAATAAAATTAATAATTTATTAGAGAATAAAGCAAATGAATATGATATGATATATTCAAAGAAAGATATAACATCTTCTTTTATTTAGTAATTTGAAGAATTGAAGATATAATTTTGAGTTCTTTTGATGCATATGGTGCATCAATAATTAGATCTTGAATTGTTTCGTCATTGATACAGTCAATAATATTTTGTTTAAATATATTACTTTCTGCAAATTCTTTCACAATCTTAATGATATCATTGTATTTTTCAGTCATACCTCTCTCAAACAAAAAAGTTAATATTTCAACTAATGCGAGTGAAATATCATCTTTAGAATTAAGATAATGCTGAATTGTAACTTTATCTGTCGAATATGATGAAATAATATCAGAAACAGTTAATTCTTCATCAAAAACAGATACTTTCTCGTCAAAAACAGATACTTTCTCGTCAGAAACAGAGAGTTTGGGAGCATCGTCACTTTTTCTCTTCCAAGCACCTTTATTAAAAGATAACATCTTATCTTGTGCAGGTCTATAATTATTAATAAACTCCTTACATTCTAGAAATCTACTTCTTGTAAATAATTCATGTTGTGGATTTCTCTTAATTTCATCAATTAGTCCTTGTTCCAATGCTTCTAGAATTGTTTCTCCTTCTGTATTAATAGAAGTTAAATCTGCATTAGCAGCAAGTAGCATTTTAATACATCCAATAGATCCATTATATGCTGCTTTGAAAATTGCAGAATATGCCATCGTGCCAGATTTAGTATTAACAATCAAATTGCGGTCTGGCACGGCATCCAAAATATATTCTACAAATTTAAGTTTATCAAATAATGCGGATTGAATAAAAATATAAACGGTAATACTCGTTTTAAGCGGGCTATCATTTTTAACATAATTGAATTGTTTAAAAATATCACGTATGTCTACTCCTTTAGAGAAACAATCATCAATAATTTTTTTTGCTTTCCCATTAACAAAATGTACTTTTGTTGGAGAAAGATGAATTGGATTAGCTACTACATTACTTTTTGTGGTATCACGTAGAGTTGTCGTTTTGTGAGTTGCCGTGTTGGTAGTTCCAAAACGGCAGGCTCCAGGAGAAGTTTTAGACTTATTCATCTTAGGTTTGGCCTGGACTTTCCACTCGTTGTCGTTGTCGTTGTCGTTTTTAATTGAGTTCATGACTGTACTCATTTAATATACATAGATAAATAGATACAATGATATTCATTTTTCAATTTTTTATTATTGATCTTTCAAACATATCAAAATTGGTATTATCTGTTATATTAGTTTCTTCATATGTTTGAGCATATGTAGAATATATATAAGGTATAATTTCAATATATGATTCATCTAATAAATATTCATATGGATAAAATACATAATGACATTTTAATATATTAATAGGAAAACTTTTATATAAATATTTTAAATAAATTTTATTATTTTTCATTAAATCTAACATTAAGCTTTTATACGTCGTATTTTCATTAATATATTTTAATATATTAAAATTAACATGATTAATATCAACTTTTGAGTTGAAAAAATTAATTATTTTTTTATTATCATATATATCATATTTTTCATTGTCATCATTAATAATATCTTGTAATAATTCATTTATAACAATATTATAATATGTATTATCAATTGTTTCATGGTATGGAAAAATTTTAATTGTACTTATTTCAAATAAATTACAGAATAATGCAGATATTATTTTTATATCCGCATTTTTTTTTAAATTTAAATGATGCGATGGATAATTTATAATTAAATCGTCTCCTAATTCAATAAATGTATCAATATTATTATTATCATCAAATGATAAAATAAAAAATCCATTTGTTATTTTATAATAATAGAAATCGGAATATAATTCAGTACTATCATAAAAATTAAAATAAAATAATTTTCTCTTTTTACCATACTTAATATAACAACTTTTATTTATATTACAATACATAAAATAAAAAAACTTAATTTTTTCATCTAACGTATTACCCTCTAATTTCATTTCATTTATATTAAATTCCGGAATTGATATAATTTCATATTTTGGTATTTTTATATTATGAATATTTATAACTTCTAATTCATATTTTTTTTTAATATTTCTCAAATATTTTTTTTCAAATAAATAAAAATCAACATCGTCATCTACCGATTTTAATCTGAATTCTACACCTGGTTTTATAATTACTTCTTTCTCTTTATTAAATACACTTTCTGATTCAATAGAAATAAAATATCCTTTAAATTTAGTAGTTAAATTTATTTTTAATAAAATATAACCAAACTCATTATTTTGTGCATTAATATTTGGCTTTCGTGTACAAGACATAAATGAATCATTTATAAAGGTATCGCCTGGTTGATCTAAATTTAAAAAGGAATCATCATTTATATATCTAAATACGATCTTATCTTCATCTAATCTAGGTACTTCTGATATTAAAAGATTCATTTTATTAATATGTTCAATTATCATATTATCATTATATTTCTGATTAATATTTCTCAAATACTTGTTGATAAAGAATGATCCATATAATGAAAAAAAACTAAGTAAATTTTCAGTTTTATGTTTTTTTATTAAATTTTTATGTGTGTATAATATTTTATCTGTAAATAGATATGGTTTTATTTTATGATATATATCTTCTAAATTAATATCATTGATTGGTAAATCTTTAATTTTTAAAATTCCAGTATTTAAGCCTGTATTAATAATAGATGATTTTTTTAGATAAGGTCTAATATCTGCATTTTTAATAAATGCAGGATTTTTAAAATAGCTTATATCTTGGCCAACATCTTTTGAATGATAATATATAAAATTTAAAAATTGAGTTTCTAATAACTCAAAATCAAATAAATGTGTAATATTTATTATTTTTTTATCATATTTATTATTTTCAAAAAAATCTATTAAATTATTATTTAATACTCTCATGTTATTATGTTTTATTGATTTAAATATATAATTTTTATGAATTAAATAAATTTTTTCATCTATTATATCAAACATTGGTAAATATGTATCATCTTTAGATAATTCATATTTAAATTTATCTAAATTTTTTATTTTAGTTTTGATAACAAATTCTCCATTTATAATTTTTTGTTTATCAGTAAATGATATATTTTTTAATATTATATCTTTTTTAGATTCAATATCATATAATTCAAATACCATTTATTATATAATATAATATAATAAATTTTATATTTCACTTTTATTCGTTATCATACGTTATATCTTCTGAATTACAAATACAACTACTATCACTATCACTATTACATTCACTATTACATTCACTATTACATTCAGGAATTGGATCATCATTATTTGTTGATGCACAACTTATAATATTATTATTTTGAGGAGTATCGCAAATATCTTGAGAATATTTATTTCCTTTATTTAGACAAATCCATTTATTATAATAAACAAAATTATAAAAATCACCATCATTACATAAAATGTAATCATTTATTACTATACTTACATTACTAATATTTACAATTTTAACAAATGTACCATTTGTTAATTCACATGTATTATTCTCCTGACTTCTATTATTTGATAATATATAACGACGATTACCACTTCCAGTTAAAAATATTAAACTTTTACAAGGATATATATATTCATTTGCATAACTATTTGTATTTATCATAATATTACTTAATATTATTAATCCATCTATTTCTACTCCATCATCTGATATTATTAATCCATCATTATTTGTTTTTAATTTAATCACATCTGCATTTAGATCTATTTTGCTATTTTCAGTATCAGTTGTAATCATATAATTATTTTTATAATCTTGAGATAATATTACATCATTTGCAACAGATAAATTATGAGATTTTAAATATTCATTAAATATACCAAAATTTGAATTTACTGTATTAGTAAAAATATTAAATCTATTGTCTTCATCTCCAATATTCGAATTATAGTTTTCTGGTAATAATTTATTAAATACACCTTCATCGAAATGTAATTTACCATAGTGAAATGTATTAATACTTTCTAAATTATGTACTTTTAATTCATCAATCACTTCTAATTTCTTTACTACACAAGATGTAGCATCTATATTATTTCCATATATATTTGCTCTATTAACTAAATCTCCTATTTGTGAATTATCATCAATTGGTATTAAACTTTCATAAAACCCTGCTATTTTTTTAAATCTACAATCATTCACATTTAAACTATCCGCATATATATTTGGCCTATTAAACGCATTTCCTATTTGAGAACCTTCATTTGATGGTAATAATATATTAAATTTACCAGTTATATCATTTACATCTAAATGGTCAATATATATATTTACTCGATTTTCATCTGTGCCAATTTGTGAATTCTCATCAATTGGCATTAATTTATTAAATCCTCCATTAATAATACAAGCATCTAGACTATTAATATATATATTTACTCTATTATCGTTCGTACCTATATGTGAATTATTACTTATTGGTATTAATCTATCAAACTCAATCATATCAAAATGACATGCAGTTGATATTATATCTTCACTTATAAACTTATCTATTTTACCTCTACAAGAATATATATTATTACTATTTTCTATATTATTCGAAAATAATATTTTTGTATCTAATATTTTACTATATATCGGTCCTCTGTTATCGTCATTACCTATTTGAGATATTTCATTTTTTGGTAATAAAATATTATATTTACCATCATCTACATCTAAATTTTTAATTTCGACATTATTACTTTCTAATGTATCAATTTTACATGTATCAATTTTACCAGTAAGAGAATATATATGATGACTATTTTCTATATTTGACGAAATCAAAGTCGTTGTATCTATTTTTTTACCATATATTGTTGCTCTGTTATCTTCATTCCCTATTTGAGATATTTCATTTTTTGGTAGTAAATTACCATAAATACTATCATCTACATCTAAATTTTTAATTTCGACATTGGTACTTTCTAATGTATCAATTTTACCAGTAAGAGAATATATATTATGACTATTTTCTATATTTGTTGAAATTAAAGTAGTTGTATCTATTTTTTTACCATATATTGTTGCTCTGTTATCGTCATTACCTATTTGAGATATTTCATTTTTTGGTAGTAAATTACCATAAATACTATCATCTACATCTAAATTTTTAATTTCGACATTATTACTTTCTAATGTATCAATTTTACCAGTAAGAGAATATATATGATTACTATTTTCTATATTTGTTGAAATTAAAGTAGTTGTATCTATTTTTTTACCATATATTGTTGCTCTATTTTTTTCATTACCTATTTGAGAGTTTTTATCTTCTGGTAATAAAATATTATAAATACCATAATCTAATTCTAAATTGTTAATTTCGACATTATTACTTTTTAATATCTCAATTTTGGCATCGCCTGCTGTTAATTTTTGTGTTTCAATAATCGTTTTAAATTTACCACTATATGCATCTATATTATCTGAATATATTTGTGGTCTATTTTCATCATTCCCTATTTGGGAATTTTCATTTATTGGTAAAAGAGAATTAAATTTACCATTTTCAAAATCTATGGTATTTGATATAATATTGGATGCATTGATGTTATCTATTTCTGCAGTATGTGTGTATAAACTATCACTGATTTTTAGTTTAATAACATTTAATATATTAGTAGTTATTTCATCTGTTTGAATGTTATTTCCTATTATATTTACTTTATTATCTTCATTTCCTATATTAGATGTTTCATCAAAAGGAATTAATTCTGTAAAAATACATTTAGTAACACTCAAATTATTTATATTAACCTCATCTAATTTACAATTTGTAGCTATTAAATTAGTTACATCTAAATCTTTTATACTAATTTTATCACACAATGTTGCGGATAGTAATCCGGCATGTAATATTTTAAAACATCCTTCATCTGCACATAAATTTTTACAATGTATAGTATTTTTACATCCTATACCTCCATTTATTATTAGTGCTCCCGAATTATTATTATAAGAATCCGTTTTTGAAATTATTTTAATTGAATTAAATGCAATATCTTCGTTATGATTCATATATATAATCTAGATTAATTTATACAATAAGATTATTCTATAAATTAAATTTATTTTTTATATATATTTATGGGAGGTGGATTAATACAATTAATCGCTGTCGGTGAACAAGATCAATTCCTTACAGGAGATCCCCAAATCACTTTTTTTAAATGTGTTTATAAACGTCATAGCAACTTTGCGATGGAAGTAAAAAATCAAATATTTTCAGGTGGTGTGTCATTCGGAAGTTTAAATAGCTGTGTTATATTAAAAGACGGTGATCTCATTGCAGATATAATATTAAATGTTAAACTAGGATCATTAAATGAAAAATGTAATAATAATGTATGTGTAAAAGACTTGAATATGAAATGTCCTTGCAATAAATGTAATAAAACTACATGTTTTTCGTGGGTCAATTCTATTGGTCATGCATTAATTGATTATGTAGAATTAGAAATTGGGGGCTACCAGATTGATAAACAATATGGCGAATGGTTTGAAATATGGTCAGAATTGACTCAAAATTACGAAAAACGTTATGGGTATAATGAATTAATTGGAAAAAAAGAACCTGCTGGATTTAATGTTAATTCATTTAATACCAGTTTAGATTTACTTATTCCCATGAATTTTTGGTTTTGTAAAAATATTGGCTTGGCAATTCCATGTATTGCTATAACAAATCATGATATCAAATTTAATATTAAATGGAAACAATTTGATCAATTATGGATATCGAATAATAAAAATGCAGAACCAGTTATCCCAAAATTTGAAGCGTCATTATTAGTCGATTTTATTTATTTAGATTTAAATGAAAGAAAGAAATTTACTTCTAAAAATCATTTATATCTAATTGAACAAACACAATCGAATGGGGACTATTATTTTCAAAAAGCAAATAAAAATCCTATTATTAAATTAAATTTCTTTCATCCAGTTAAAGAAATTGTATGGGCTATTCAGCGAGCGGATACTTTATTACGGAGTCCTACAGAGGACGACGATGACTTTACTTATGGCAATGATTGGTTTAATTTTTCAAATACTAAAAACTTTTCATCTGCAGGAGTTGTTGATATTTTTGATACAGCACTTCTACAATTTAATGGTACTGATAGAATGATGCCATTACCTGCAAAATATTTTAGATTATATCAACCTTATAAATTTCATACGAAATGTCCTAATAATTTTGTTTATGCGTATAGTTTTAGTTTAAGACCGGAAGAAATACAACCAACAGGAACGTGTAATTTTAGTTGTTTTGATAATGCACGTCTAATGTTAAATATGAAAAATAAAGAAATTAAATCTGATTATATAATTAAAATATATGCTATTAATTATAATTTATTAGTAATTACAAAAGGAATGGTGGGTCTTGGATTTTCTTGTTAATTAATATATATATATATATATATATATATGAAAAATTGTTCTTATTCAATCAATGGACACTATTCAAATAATATAATCGAAGGATATGATGAAATATCAGATGTTAGCCAGGAAGCACCGCCAACAAATGTATCTATTTTTAACCTAAAAGTTGGAGATGTTGGGAATGGTTCCCAATGGCCTTCGATCGCTCATGAAGATAGAGCAAATCCAAATGATTATGCATTTACTCAAAATATGGATGGTACAACTGTATTAAATGCATCCGCTGATAAATCTTTACATTTTAGACTCGGCAATGAAGATAAAATGATTATTAAAAATAATAATGTTGGCATTGGAATAAGCAACCCCCAAACTAAATTACACGTTGACGGGTCTATCACTGCAAATGATTTTATCGATAAAGATGGTATTATAAATGCAAATAAAAAATTATGTATCGGAGAAACATGTGTTGATGAAAAACAATTATTATCTTTATTAAATACAAATAGTAAAGTAGATAATAATACAACAATTGATCGTATTCATATGGGAGATGTAGGCCACGGGCCCGCATGGCAAGGTATAGCTAACAAGAAGAATGTAAATAAAACGGATTATGCATTAATACAACACAATAATGGTAGCACAATTCTTAATTCAAAAAAAGGACAAAATTTACATTTTAGACAAGGCAATGTTGATAGAATGATTATTGATAAAAATGGAAATACAATAATTGACGGGGTTCATATTGGCGATGTAGGACATGGCGGAGCATGGCAAGGTATAGCTAACAAGAAGAATGTAAATAAAACGGACTATGCATTAATACAACACAATAATGGTAGCACAATTATTAATTCAAAAGCTGGACAAAATCTTCATTTCAGACAAGGTAATAAAGATAGAATGATAATTAATAATAATGGAGATGTTGATATTAGTGGTAAAATTAATGCTAAAAATGATATGAATATGTCAGGTAATGTTAATATTAAAGGTAAATTGTGTATTGGAAATACATGTTTAACAGAAGATAATGTTATTAAATTAATAAATATGACAATAGAAAATAAATTATTTTCTACAAATAATGGTATTGGTGATTTTAAATTTGATGCAATAAATGCAAAATATATAAGAATATATCCACAATCATGGAATAAACATATGTCATTAAGATTTGATGTTTATGTAGATAATAAAATACAAAATAATAATGAAAATACACGTACATATTCATCTATATGGGGCAATAATGCAATTGGTACAGGACATGCACGATCTATGTTAAATTCTGTTCAAGGATGGAGTGCAGCTAAAAATTCTATTGGCGAATGGGCTCAAATAAATGTAGGATCCAATAAATCAATTAATGGAATTAAAATCTTAAAAAGAACTTCACATGATCAATATATTAAAACATTTTATATTAAATATTCAACTGATAACGTTGTATGGAACTATATTAAGTAAGTAAAAAAAATAAATTAATATAAAATATTTATATATTAATTTATATATTAAATTATTTCTAATTCTCTAATAGACCATATCTCATATTTGCCATTGGGTAAAGGCCTTTTAATTTTTAATGGGACAACTTTATACTCTAATTCTAATTCTGCAATATCCATTGCATTTTTTACTTTATTACTCTTAATAAAAACTTTAGATCCATCTGATATTTGTTTAGCTCTTGTTCCTAATATACGGACTCTCTCATATTTTGTCAATCTCGGGACAGTAATACGTTCATTATCTGGTACACGCTTATTTAAATTTATTTCTATATCAGGATCATTATAATCAAATATATCTATATCTTCTTCATCATAAATATCATCATTCGTATCTGTTTTTATATTATCTATATTTTCCGATGATTCCATATTCACATCATTGTTATTACCCTCTACATCTGCATCGTCGTCGTCGTCGTCGATATCGTCGTCGTCGTCGTCGTCGTCGTCATTTATATAATTAATACTAATATCATCTTCAGTATCATTCATTAATTCAGATTGAATATTTTCAGATTCATCATCTGATTCTTCATTTTTATTTTTACTATTCAAATCAATTTTTTGAGAACTAGCCATTATATATAGTAATATTTAATATTTAAATAAGTTTTATTTTCAATTTATTTAATTTATTTATGGATCCCATGAGGTTAGACATGTACAACATACGTATTTTAAAGCATATGAATCATTAAATGGTCTGTAAAATATTGCTTCTTTTTTACTTTCAAATTCTTTTTTATGCGTATTACAATCTGTTTTTGGACAAATGTAATCTTTAGTTCTAGGCAATGTATTATCTAAAGATCTTAATTTTAATAACGAGTCATCATCCACCATCTTTTCTTTAATATTTGCTGTAAATATTTTTGTACCAGGTGCTAATTTATTATGATAGTTACAATTATTACATATAAAGAATGCATCATTTGTTTTATCTGTAGAAAATTCCGAATATTTATTTAATATATTTTGTTGCTGGTCTGATGACAATTTTTTGAAATTTTTATTTTTTAGTAATTCAGGTTTACTAAATTTAAGTTTTGTGATACCAACAAAACCTGATTCTAATACTAAATTAATAAAATCATCTGTAGATATTATTTCATTAATATTTGGATTTATTATAGTCTTGGAAATATCCAATGTAAAGTTGCATTTTGGGCAGAAATACATTTATATATATATAATAAGAATCTATTTAAATATTTTAACTTTCAATTTATTTCGAATACTTAGACATATTATAACAAGAAATGAAGTTATAATATTATTTCAAAGATTACTTATATCTATTTCGTTAAAATTTTACTTTTTTTTGGCTTTTCATCCTCGGAATCAGAGTCAGAATCAGAATTACATTTATCTGAATGATTTTTATCTAGACCAAAACGAATACATTTCCATCTATTACTTTTCATTTTTCCTAATTTATCTTCTATATTGTCCTTAAATTCACATCTGGGAGGCATTCTCCTTTCAGTATGTGCTTCTTTTGCCCACATTTTAAAATCATTATACATTGTTGTTAAATTTATTGAATCCTTCTTATTTTCAGTTACTTGCAATTGTTCACTTAAATATTCATAATATATATCACTTTGTCTTTGATATTCGTCAGTAAATTCCGTAACCTTTGCTGGCTCACGTAATCCATTTGACTTGACTCTATTTATAAATCTATCAATTAACATAAATAATAACGGCTCCTTCCATTTTTCCATCTTCTCTTTTAAATTTCTATCTTTTTTCCTTTCATTCGGTTCTTTGGGGTCATTTACAAACTTCATTTCAAATGGTGCAACTCGTAAACGTCTCCATGTACCTCCATCATTGGACGGTATATAGGGTAATTTATTACATGTTAAAATTGTTTTAAATTGTGGATAAAACTCAATTGGTTCCTTAAATAAAGCTCTCGCTGAAATTTTATCATTACCTGTTAATTCTTTCATATGTCCTACATTAATCTTATCATCATTTTCAGGTTCTTGAAAAACTGCAAAACGTTTACCTTTACAAATTGCCATCTCTGGAGATGCCGCATTTGAAGCAGAACGTGTTTTTGTTAATAATGAAATACTAATTGTAGTTGCATAATCACCTATAACTGATTGAAACAAACCAATTGATACAGATTTCGCATTTCCACCAGATCCTGTCCAAATATGAAAAAACTCATCTGGCGAATGACCAACTAAACAACTTGCGAAATAATCTAATATATAATTGTACATACCCTCGTTCGGTTGTACCTCATTAAAAAAAGTTTCAATCTCTTTTATTTTATCATCATTCGCATCATATGTTATATAATTTATATTTGTACACAATGTTATGTAATCGTCAGGATATCCTTCACGGAATACATTATTTTTAAAATCGTATACACCATTATTACAACAAATTAAAAAACGATTCTCATCTAACTTATTATAAAACTCGTCATCATGAAAACGATGTTTTAGTTCTTCTATAACATCTTTTTTAAATTTAACAGTTGTTAGTTTTTCAGCTGTCCTCAATGAAGCCTCTCTCTTAATTTCAAATAGTTTTTTCTCTTCACCTTCCAATTGTTGACTTCTATAATAATAATAATCAGCAACTTTTTTATATTTCTGAGGATATTCATCATTTAACATCAACATAATTGTTTTGGCGGAATCAAGTAGTTGCCATCTATGATTCTTGAATTCATACCATGCTGAATTTTTAATTGAAGCACATTTAAATTTACCCTTATTTATATGAAAGAATGCTCTTGCAACATCCCCACTTGTACCAGATATTGATCTTCTAATAATGTTTTCTTCTGCTTCAGATCTTAATTTTTTAAATTCTTCAGGGCTATCATTTTCTGCCCATTTAATTAATGATCCTAGTCCTACACCACGTGTACCCTCATTTCTCATCTTATCCCATCTTTTTTCACACTCACCCAACCTAAATTTTGTACTTATCTGACTGAATTCTATAAAATCATCAATTAATAAATCATCAATATTGTATAAAGCCCAACCTACTTCAGTCCATGTCTGAAAATTATCTGCTCTATCAACTGATAATAATTTATTAAGTTTTTGAGCATATTCTATATCCTCTTCAGTATATTCTCTACTCCTCTTCCGCACAGTAGTAACTCTTTTTTTCTTAATATTCAATTTTGAAAATTTTTCCTTTACAATATCGTCTGTTATATCATTCGCATATGCAGTCAGATCTTCATTCCCAAATTGTCTAATACTTAATATTCCAGGTAAATTATCAGCTGTAAATTTTTTCTTAAAATTATATTCCTGTAAATCTAGACCCAATACATGTGTTAATATATATGGTTCACGTTGGGGTTTACAACAACCATATATAAACCAATTTGTATCTCGAATTATCATTTCATCAAATATATCACTATATTTATTTAATGGATTAATATTATTATAATAATCGTTTTCCTCAAATTGCGCAACTACCTCACGATGTATAATATACTTCATTTCGATCGATGTCACGATATTCGGATATTCCCCATGAAACCCATCTTTATATATCATATCACTTGTTTTATTCGGATACTTCTTCTCTGTTATAAAACAATGCCCAAGATCCGTATCTACATTCAAATACTTCTTAATTACTGTATTATATACTTCTACTGTTTTTATAATATGATCATAGGTATACCTTCTTGTATTATTGTCTGAATGATATTTAATATCAATATCAAAGATGATCGGTCCTTGACTTCTTGGTTTTTCTAATAAATGTAAAGTTGTTCCTTCACCTAATGCTCTTGATACCAGTCTGTTTAATCTATCACGTTTAACGCCAGAGATATAAAAACTACCCACAGGGGTTCCCATTGAATAATGAGATGTTTTTTCATCCCCATCTACTTTTTTAACGCGACTACTTTCTAATAATTTGTATAATTTCTCGGTATAATTTCCGCCAGGCATACTAGTATTTATATTTAAATTTTTCTTTTAAAGCCAATTAAATAAAATTGAATAAGTTAACTACTATTTAAAAAACTAAATATTTATTAAGATATTATGTCTAAAAGAATAAAAACTAAAATCTATATTAAACGTATAATTTCAGATATTTCTGAAATGGCATCTGATTATGATCCTAAAATTCATATTTGGTATGATGAAAATAATATTACACAAATTAGAGCATTAATTATCGGCCCACCTGATACTCCATATGAAGACGGGTTTTTCTACTTTACAATCGATTTTCCAGAAACATACCCATTCGACCATCCTTCTGCTAAATTTGAAACCATAAATCAGAAAATTAGATTTAACCCAAATTTATATGAGGGTGGTAAGGTCTGTTTGTCAATTATTGGAACATGGTCTGGCCCTAAATGGAGTTCTGTACAAACATTAAAGTCATTATTATTATCAATGCAAAGTTTACTAGACGAGTATCCAATTATTAACGAACCATCTTATGATAATGTAAAACCCGACGATATAAGATCAATTGAATATAATGAATATATTAAATTTAATACTTTTGAATTTGCTATTTATCAAATGTTAATAGACAAAAAACATTTTCCGTATTTTACTAATGTTATTGAAAAATATTTTGTAGATAATTATGAAAGACTTATTGATAAAATGGATAAGCTAAAATATTTGGATGGTAAAATTATGAAAACATTTATATGGGGCCATAGTGTTAAAATCAACTATTCCGATTTAATCAACAAATTTAAACAATTATACGAGACCTTAAAAGATAAGGATTTTGAAGATTTAGAATCAAATTCCGTACATATTTCTAATATTAAAAAACAATTAGAAAAAGATATTTGAAAAAGATATTTGAAATTTTAATATATTAATTTAATTTATTAAAATTTATTTAATCATTTAATGCTTTAATTAAGCACTCATCTACTGAATTGGACATCATAATACCTGTACTATTTTCTTGTGTAAAATCTAATCTTGATTTAATTAATAAACCTCGAGTTTCAGAATTAAAAATTAATTCCATAATACCATCAGTACTTTTTACTATTAATGATCTTTTTAATTTTTCAAATTGGAAATCATAACCACTGTAATCACACGGAGTTAACATATGATATTTCGTTTTAATATCTTCCATATTATTCTTTAACTCTAGATTATCAATATCCAAAATAAATTCTTCATTTTTATAATTTATATAAAAATATTTAGCATATGAACCATTACCTAATATTTGCGATTTTACATTTATTTTTAGACCGAGACCATCTATCATATTATAGATATTATCATCGTGTGGTAAATCTAATCTATTTCCACCAAATGTTAAAATATGTGGATCTTCACAAATACCTGCATCAAAGTCTGTTTGGACACAACCATTATTCATATGTAAATCTCTCGCATATCCTTGAAATACCACTTTATAAGAATTTAATTCTTGTCTTGCCCATCTATTTGGTACAAAGTCATTATTTAATTCTTCCATTAATACCATTTCAATTAAATTACCATTTCTATATTTCATAAATTCAGGTTTAAATGCATCTTCTGTTATTATTTCTAATTCTATTGTCTCTTTTGAGATATTTTCATTAAATAACATATTAATATATTCCGCAGTATTTGTTTTATTATATTCTGCTTCTATTGATGTTGTTACACATGGAACAGAAACAAATCTCAATTTTGCTGATTTAACATTAACTACATTTTCAAATAATGAACTAATATCTGTAAAATTATTTTCATTAAACGTATATCTATTTTGTAGTACATCTGATACATCTACAACTATTGTAAATTCTTTACTTACTTGGCTATTAAAATTATCATCTGCATAAATAGTAAATGTATGAGATCCGATATTATTTAATCCAGGATTACTAGTTAAAATATGTACCATACCATCCATACTATATTCAATCCAACATGGTAAATTACCAAATGTAATATTTACTTCATTATCATCTATAACAGAAAAACTATATATTTTCTCACCATTAGATGATGATACTAATTGGAGATCTGAAATAACTGGTATTTCATTCTTAATTATACCACTAATTGTTATATAATCAGTTGCTATACCAGATAAAATTTCTAATGTAAAATTAGGTACTTCTAATATTACATTTTCACTTGCATCCCATATTTCTATTTTTGTTATTGTTTCTGAATCATTTAACATTTGTACATTTCCTGTTATTATTGAAAAATTTTGTACAAGTTGTACTATTTGAACACATCTTAATTCTTCTCCAACATAAATTGCAACAGTGTCCCCATTTGCGGCAGTCTCACCATCTATTTGGATGTATGCTAGAAAAATTGCCGGCGGCTTTGTATATTTTATTGAATTCCCAAAAGGATTATTATTACTTCCCATTTATATTATGTTAATAATATAATTTAGAAGTGGTGTAAATTATCTATAATTTATAATTTATAATTTATTCATCTAATTGTGTTCTACTGCAGTCATCCACTGAGTTAGACATCATAATACCCGTACTATTTTCTTGAGTGAAATTTAATCTAGATTTAATTAATAAACCTCTTGTTTCTGCATTAAATGTCAACTCCATTACACCATCAGTACTCTTTACTAATAGTGTTCTCATCTTCTTTTCAAATGTAAAATTACTACCAACATAATCAGATGGAAGTAACATATGATATTTCGTTTTAATATTTGTTGATTTCTCTTTTAATTCTAATTCTTCAATATCTAAAACAAATTCTTCATTCTCATAACTTATATAGAAATATTTAGCATATGAACCATTACCTAATATTTGCGATTTTACATTTATTTTTAGTCCTAAGCCATCTATCATATTATAGACGTTATCATCATGTGGTAAATCTAATCTATTTCCACCAAATGTTAAAATATGTGGATCTTCGCAAATACCTGCGTCAAAGTCTGTTTGGACACAACCATTATTCATATGTAAATCTCTTGCATAACCTTGGAATACTACTTTATAAGAATTCCATTCTTCTCTTGCCCATCTATTTGGTACAAACTCG
>Ga0209533_1001558_pt1 | contig 21403 bp, 20 predicted proteins | sample COG_04_FD_184748 | JGI IMG/M metagenome (GOLD analysis project Ga0209533, IMG submission 184748) | Pelagic Microbial community sample from North Sea - COGITO 998_met_04 (SPAdes) (version 2) | ecosystem: Environmental > Aquatic > Marine > Neritic zone/Coastal water | place: Helgoland, sampling...
TTGGGATTCAAACAATTATATTGTAGATGAACAAATAGAGAAACTCATGGAAAAATCAACATGTGAATGGAAAGAATTGAAGGAATTAATTAATTATGAAAAAAAAAGTAATAGAACTGCAAAACACGGCAATGAAACTGGAAAATATCCATTCTTTACAAGTTCAAATGTTATTTCATCATATATTGACGACCCAGATTATGAAACAGAAAGCGTAATTATAGGCGATGGCGGTGTTCCAAATGTAAACTATGGTACTAAATTTTCAACATCCGATCATTGTATAGTATTTAATTCAAAAAATGAACTAGTTACAACAAAATGGTTATACTATTATTTTAAAAATAATATGAATATTATGGAAAAATATTATAGTGGATCAGGTATTGAGAATATTTCAAAAGATAGATTATCTTCTATACTAATTCCGACACCATCTATTGAAATTCAAAAAGAACTTATTCAAAAATTTGATGATTTGGCCATTCAAAAACAATTACTAATTGATAGACAAACAGGCATAACTAGACAAATGAAATATTATTTTGAAACACAAATAAAGAAGAATGAAGTACATATTAAAGATCTTCATGAAATAATTAAAATTAATATAGGATCCACTCCTTCTACCACAAATACCAGTTATTGGAATAATGGAACACATGTATGGGTATCTGTAAGCGAATTAAACAATAATTTGATACCTATTGTAGATTCTAAAAAGAAAATTACAGATGAAGCAGTCACTGAAAAGAAACCATTGCTTGTTAAAAAAGGATCTATATTAATGTCATTTAAATTAAGTATTGGTAAATTAGGCATTGCTGGGTGTGATTTGTATACAAATGAAGCGATTTTACATATTAATACCGAAAATGAAGAATTAAATAAATACTTGTATTATCATATTATGTGTATTCCTGTAGATAGTACCGCATCTGGATGCATGGGAGGTGGTAGTTTAAACAAAGACAAATTAAAAGCGTTGAAGATATTTATTCAGAAAGATAGTGAAAAACAAACTGAAATGGTAAATTACCTAGACACTATTGAACATAAAAAAATGTATATTAATGACGAAATTAATAATATTGATTTACTAATGAAAGATATTATGGAACAATCTTATTATTGAATTTCTGGATAATATTTATTCAAATCATAATATGGTGGAATATTAGAATCATATTTATTTAATTCTTTCCAACTATTATCTTCTATGTCAATAAGAAGTTCTTCAAAATTTTCTTCAGATAATTTTTCTTCTGCATCTTTAATAATTTTTCTTTTGGATTCAATACATTCTGCCAGTGTAGAATAATATTTATTACTATCTGAATCTACTACATTTTTCCAATAGAATCCAGGATATTCGTATAAGTTGTTTTTCAAATTTAACGACGGATTTAGCTCTTTAAACTTATAATAATCTTGTTCAGTATATACTTCATATTTTTGACAAAATGATTTTAATGTCTTGTAAGTTACTTTATTCAAAATATTATTACTTTGTAACAAATCCAGTAATTTACTTGAATTGCTATTATTACCATTATACAGTAATCCATTAGATTCTTTTGTACTGAATCCCGAACTAACTGGTTTAATTAACATTTTTTCTATATCTATTTCTAGATCTAACACCAAATACCGTAATACTTCTATTACATTTCTATATTTATTATTTTCTTCTTCTGTAATAAATGTAGGTAGCATCAATAATAGTTTTTTATCTAAATTAGTTCCATTTTCTCCCTTTTTGTCACACCGTGTACCTCTACCTATTGATTGAATAACATCTTTAAAAGACAACTTGGGATCACTAAATACTATATAATCTAATTCTTCAAAGTCATACCCCATATCATATTGTTTAACAACATACGCCATATGTTTTGGATTTTCAACAGTATTGATTTTGTTTTCAAAATGTTTAATATTTTTTAAATCACACTCAATTGCTTCATATTTCTTTTTATTATTTTCATTTAATCCGCAACTATTTATCAATATATATGGCATTATATCTGTTTCATTATTTTTAAATAATTGATAATGTTTGTAAAAGAGATTAAACGCATTATCGTCTCTATTGTGAAAACTAAATCCGAACTTTCTATTATTTTCTATAAAATTATCTAATATCCACTTTGTTAAATTAAAATCGTCTTTTTCATATTCTAAAATCTTACAATCAATCTCACACAACCATTTTTGATCTATTAATTCTTTTACTTTTATTGGTAAATAATGTTCTCCAAAAATATGTGGATAATTTGTAATATTTTCTCTATCTGGTGACGCAGAAGTAAATACTCTATTTAAAATCTTATCTTTATCATTTAATAGGAAATTTTTACATGTATCTGTTGAATCATCTACCCATTTTTCAATAGTATTGTGTGCTTCGTCAAACCAGATAAATATATTGGATAAACTATGATCGTGAATTAAATTATATACTTTTTCATTTGATCCCTGAGGACATGCAACAATAAGCATTTTCTTTGAATGTTCCTTACACTTGTTTTTAAAACCTTCAAAATCAGTATCTTCTGAACAATTATATACCAGATAGTTGTTATCCAAAATACTAATGTATTTTCCAGAACTATTTTGCTGATTGATTTTTTTTCTTGGTGAAAATATAATTATTACTTCTGGATTAATATGTGAAATAACTTTATATATAATATAACTTTTACCTCCACCTGTTGCTAACTCTAGATATATTCTATATTTTTCAACGAGTGTATCTAATATATATTTAATACCATCCGTTTGATAATTTCTTTCAAACCATTGAATACCGTTCGTAATTAATTCTTTCAAAGTATTCTTATATTTCTTTGAAAATTGTAAAAGTTGTTCATAATCACTCTTTTCCGTTTTTTTATTTCTTTTAACAATTGATGTATTTATAGTTTGAAGTTCCTCGTGGCTATATTTTTTAATAAACTTTAATCCAAGTTTCGGAAATTCTGTTTGTAGTATATTTTCCAACGTATCTAATCCATTTTTATAAATAAATTCAGTTGATTGTTTTGTAGCTGATTTAACTAGATATTTATTTAGTGTTCTAAGAATGGGTAGTTCTATGTTATATAAATTTTCAATTACTTCTATCTTTTCAATATAGGGCGCAACAAGTGATAATATTTTATCTGGCTCATTATAATAAGGCTGAAGTAAATACTGTTCTGTTTTTTCAAAAGACCAAATATCTGTTAATACTGATTTTTCAGAATGCTCTTCGCCAGAATCACGAAGACGTTTACTTAAGTTATCATCTCCTCCTTCTACAAACCCATATTTTCCTTTATCTTCATGATCCCAATCAGAATTATTTTTCATATAAATATTTGTAGTCATCTTTTGTTTTTGTTAATTAATGTAACTTAATTAAATAATTCAATTTTATATGTAATTACTACATAAATACGGTAATATACCTTACAAAAATAAAATTTATGGTAACAATTAATAAAAATATGGAATGCCTTGAGATTTAATTCCAATTCTATTTTTCATAAAGGTGAAAAAGGACATTTTAAAAATGTCCATTTGAGTTTTTCTAGAAATGAAATTCAAACTTAATCTCAAGGGTTTTCACTTTTAGACTAGAATGCTCTAAATTACAAATAAATAATTATACTTTGTGAGCATATTATTTTTAAGTTTTTTAATTTCGTTCTAGTCGTTATTTTTATAATGTTGCAATAATTTAGGAGAATGACAACAAAAAAAACCCCAAAAAACCCTAAATTATTTAATTGTGAAAAATGTAACTTTATATGCAGTAATAAAAAGGATTTTAATAGACATGTAATGACAGCAAAACATAATAATACAATAAATACAACAGAAATACAACATATAAAACCCCCACATCATTATACATGTGAATGTGGAAAAGAATATACACATCGTGCTTCATTATATAATCATAAGAAGAAATGCAAATATCTAGAAGAGGAAGAAAATATAGTAGAGAAAAAAAAAGATGAACATATACTAGAGAAAAATAGCGATGAACCAAATTATAAAGAATTATTAATACAGGCAATGACACAAATGTCAGAACAACAAAAAGAAAATAACCGATTAGTAACAACTATCACTGATATGATGCCTTTAATTGGTAATAATAATACTACTAACAATACAACAAATAAATTTAATCTTAATATTTTCTTAAACGAAACATGTAAAGATGCATTAAACATTAATGATTTTATTGATTCTTTACAATTACAACTGAATGATTTAGATAAAATGAACGAATTGGGATATGTAAATGGATTAACGCGTATATTTTTGAATGGATTAAATCAACTAGACTTAACAAAAAGACCTTTACATTGTAGTGATGCGAAACGTGAAATATTATATGTAAAAGAAAATAATGAATGGGAAAAAGAAGAAAGTAAAACAAAGTTAAATAGTGCAATATCCAGTATTGGCCGAAAAACACTCAAACATTTTCCAGAGTGGATGAAAACGCATCCGAATTGCAATGATAGTAATTCCAAAGAGAACGAAGAGTATCATTCATTAATAAAAAATACGATAACCCAAAATACGGAGGATAATAAGAATAAAGTAGCAAAAAATATCATAAAAGACGTAGTTATAGATAAATAATATATATTAAATATATGGAAGATTCACATTTTATATATTTTGTAGATTTCGTATTTCTTTTAATTATTATAGTATCATTTATTGTAATTAATTATCAGTTACATATTAAGAACGATATAAAAAATAAAGAAGAAATAAAAAACAGTTTATTCAATATATTAACCACAATATTTGTTATGTTTTTTGCACTAACATTTTTGATTTTTGGCAGTAAATATGGATTAAAACGCGCGTTTATTATATGGTGTATTTTAAATATAATTACGCCTATTCCCGAATCAGGATTAATGATATCATTGCCGTTGAATAAATTATTTGATATTAATTTAATAGTGTCGCAAATTTATATTACATTATTTTCAATTATGGCGATATTTATAACATATAATACAAACTTTTATAATACATTTCATATAGGAAAATATTTTAATAAATTATTGAAAAAGAAACGTTTGTTGATATTATTATCTATTGTGTCATCATTTATTGGTTTAATTATTTTACAAAAAGAAATAGACTTTTATTATAAAAATATTGAAATGACCAATTTTACACCTTTACTAGTATCTTATATTGTAATAGTAACTATATTTGCTAGAATAACATATAATTTTAAATAATTATATAAATAGTATTTTTGAATTATTTATATAATGGATGATCTTTATGTAGATAAAAATTATAGTAAATATTTAAATCAAGATGTAATAGTTATTGGTACAACGGATATGTTACCTAAAATATTCTGTGCGAAATTTCTGGATTTTACAGATAATTTACTTTTGAGAAAACCAATAAAAATAAAAGTTAGTATGTGTTCACAATTAAAAACTAGTATAATAATACGTAAAGATCAATATTCAGCAGTTATTTCAAAAGAATTACTTGAATTATTTGACATATTATTACATAGAAAAAATATACCAAACGAAATTGGAGATAATATAAGGAAATTTATACCAGAATATGGAAGATTATTTTAACGTCTTCTTCGTGCTGTTTTTTTGTTTCTTCGTTTTACAGTGTTGTGTTTCTTTCTTCTGTTCTTTTTACTTCTGTTCTTCTTGTTTAATTTTTTGGTGTGTTTTCTTCGGTTTTTGTGTTTTTTAACTGAACGTTTTTTACCTCCTTGCCCTTGTCTTAAGCCTAACATTGCATTAGCTGCTGCTGCTCGTGTTTTTTGTTCTTCCGTTTCTGGGACTCCATTAGTTATTTGAAGAGATTCTTGCGGTTTACTACTACTGAAAAACTTCTTTATCATACCCCATTTACTTGATGATGATTGTGATGTCGTTCCTAATACTGCTTCTTTTGCTGCTGCAAGACCTTGTTTTTCCAATGCTGCTCTTTCTTCCAATGCTGCTCTTTCTTCGGGGTTGGGTCCATCTGTTAATTGTTGTGTAGGGGATCCATCAGTTGAGTGTTGTGATTGTGGTAAAGGGCCAATATCTCCTTCTTTGCCTAGAATACGTTCAAGTAAAGTTGGTGGTATGCGATAGAGTCCTTTTTCGTGCAATCTCGCTGACTCTGCATCTTTTAATTCAAGAAATTTAAGCTCGAGTTCTAATGTTTTATTTCCGTCTCCAGTTTTTTTTACACTTTTAATACCGTAAGTTGCAGCAGAAGAAACCCCACCTATAATTAATAACCCAATCATAGATATTATTGTAAAATCTATGATTTCTGGACCACTTGCGCCGTCTGTTGCATTACCACTCTCTGTACCGCGGCTAACCATAGGCATCCCGCGCGCAAGTCCTTTAACCGCAGCTGCAACAGTAGCAGTTATACCTAATTCAACCCCCTTCATTGCTTTATTTACTGTTACGCCAGCTGCGTCTTCTAACCCTCCTAAAGCTGCGTCCGCATAACCTTGTCCGTCAGCCGATACCTTATTTAAAGCAATCACAATAGCTGGGCCTATATTTTCCTGTATCCTGCTAAGTTTTTCTATTTGTTCTGGAAAATTCATCAAAACATTACCTTTACCACCTCGTATATACTTCCTAAACTTTCGTTCAAACTCTACTTTATTTTTACTTTTAAAAACAGATGTCAAGTCACCAACTGAAACTAATACATCCATCGCTAATGCGATATTATCATAAGCACCAAATCCCTCAACGCAAAGAAATATCCATTTTGTAACGCGTGTTTCACTAAGTTCATCCTCCGTCGCAGCCTGAAACAAACCCGCTTTATTACCTCTGTCCTTCTGGTACTGTTCTTCGCGTTCTACTGCCACTGCAGCCATGTTTTTTAATCTAGCTATATTTTGCGGTTTAACATCATTTGGATTTGAATGTGTAGCAAAAAGTAATTCATTGTCCCTATAAGTGTTACTGCCGACCCACGATCCGGATCTTATATCTGGTATAATACAAGTATCTTGCACTAGCTCTCTTGTTGTATCCACAGCGCGTTGCAATGAATCTTTATTTATAAATATTGTTCCATCTGGATTAGTAATAAGGATATTATCAATATCTGATCCATATTTTTTTGATAGATAATCTTCCCCCGTTTTTTTTCTACTTATAAAATTCAAAAAAATATCAATACAAGCTTCCAATTGTACATTTGAACGTTCCAATAAGTGACTCAATTCATCAAACGATGTTACTCCCATTTCTTGCGACATAAAGTCTAATTCTTTTTTTCCAACAGTAATTGTTTCTCCATTTGATAATATTATATTATATTGACTATTTCCAAACCATGTTTTTTTTGGTAAATGCTGCTTTATATCACTTAGGGGAGTATATTTTGGTTCGGATTCGGGATGGGCAACAAATGAATATACCCAGTCAGCAAACGATCTATCAGGAGTAGTACCAAGATCCATTGTACTAGAAGTTTGTTCTACTAGTTGTAATGTGTTTCCTATTATCGCATCTTGTGCTTCTCCATATGTAATGTCTCCATCGCCTATCTTATTACTAAGATCCGCTGCAATAGCAGTAATATTAACAACTGAAAGTAAAAATAATATTATAAAAAGAAGATATCTAAACATTCCTCCTTTCTGATCTTGTTTACCTCCAAAAAATGCCTGTCTTCCCGAAGATCGTGAGTTACCTAGACTAAATATATCACTAGATTTTGAGACACCGACATTACTTCCACCAGATTTTAATAAATATATTAAATATAAAAAACAAATACTTATACCAAGATTTTTTAAAGTTATAAAAGAACTTAATTTAGATGATGGTTGTTGTTGTGTATCGCGTGGTTGCATAGAATGACCTCCTGGACCATCTGATGGTGGCTCATATTTGTTGCCATAGTTATATAGACAAGTGCTTGGAGTTTGCTTTTCTTCACAACCGTCATTAAAATGTCCTAATAATTTAAAATTATCTCCAGCGGTATCCTTAACCTCCTGAGTACTATTAACGTGTTTGTCTGAATGATATATCATAGCATTTTTTCTATAACATTTTTTTACTTGATTAGTTTTTTCATCATTACAACCAAATGTAGTACTCATTGAATCGCCAAGTTTTGCTGATAATTTTTTCATTTAATATATTATAAAGACATTAAAAAAAAAATATTTTACTAAATATAAAAAAATATTTTACTAAATATAATGACAAAACAACTAGAAATAAAAAATAAAACATTCTTCTTTAGAAAATTAAGATTAGACGATATAAATCATAATTATTTTAAATTATTAGGACAACTTACATATATAGATTATGATGAAATAACCAATGAAAAAAACAAAGAATTCTTTAAAACTCTGACACCAGATCATCAAATAATAGTTATTGTACACGATCATAATATAATAGGAAGTGGTACACTTTTTGTTGAACATAAGTTAATACGTAATTATGGTAATGTAGGTCATATAGAAGATATAGTCATAGATGAAAATTATCGTAATTACGGACTTGGAAAACATTTAATAGAAAGTTTAAAAGAACTAGCACTTCAAAGAAGTTGTTACAAATGTATTTTAGATTGTGATGTATCTCTAGAGAGATTCTATAATAAATGTGATTTTAATAAAATGGGGTTGTATATGGCCAAATATAATTAATACATTTTTTCAAGTCTCTGCATATCTTCTTTAGAGTTGATTCCTTCAATTTGTATTTGATCTTTTTCTGGTATAATAAAGGTTTCAATATTAATCACTTCATGTGTTTTGATTAATTCAACAATATCAGTTAAATAGTATTCTTGTTGTGCATTATTATTGGTAATTAGTGGTAAATATTTTATAAGTAGATCACTTTTTACAGCATATATACCAGAATTAACTTCATTAATTAATTTTTCACTTTCATTGCAATCTTTGAATTCTGTAATCTTTTCAAATATACCATCATTGCGTATAATACGTCCATATGATTTAGGATCTTTGTAACATGTTGTCATACATTTAATATTTTCAAAATTAGTAATCATTTTAAGCATTAAATCGTGAGTAATGAGTGGTACATCTCCACATAATATTAATACATTACTGTTATCGTATTGTTTTAAATAATCACGGCAACATAAAACAGCATGACCAGTACCGAGTGGTGTTTCTTGAATAATAAATTCATAATTAATATTTTCAATAATATTATATCTCTCCAGAGTTGTTTTAATAACTTCTTTGTATTTACCAACAACAATTAAAAATTTGTTAGAACCTAGTTTAGTAGATTCATTGTAAACACGAACAATCATAGGAATAGATTTAAAAGTATGACAAACTTTAGGTAGTTCAGATTCCATGCGTTTTCCTAAACCGCCTGCTAATATAATAACAATATTATCCATATAATATAATATTGTTTTTAAAAATATATTCTTAACTAATAGTATGTGTGGAATAATAGCGGGTATATATGAAAATGTGTATGATATTTTGTTAATGGGTTTAATTCAATTACAGAATAGAGGATATGATTCTGCTGGAATTTGCACATTAGTAAATAATAAATTTGAAATGATTAAAAAAGCTTCAACTGATACAGAAAGTTCTATCAATTATTTAACAAATAATAATTTAAAAGGGAATATAGGAATAGGCCATACGCGTTGGGCAACACACGGAGCAAAAACGGATATTAATTCACATCCACATATTTCAAATTGTGAAAAATTTACATTAGTACATAATGGTATAATAGAAAATTACAAAGAATTACAAGAATTCTTGGAAAAAAACGAGTATACTATGAAATCGCAAACAGATACAGAAATAATAGTTAATTTGTTATCGTATTATTATAAAATAACTCAAAATATAGAATCATCTATAGAAAAAACAATAGAAAAATTGGAAGGAACATGGGGGTTAGTAATAATGTGTGTTGATGAACCAACTACATTATATGTTACGCGAAATGGAAGTCCGATATTAATAGGAAATGATAATAAGAATGTAATAGTAACAAGTGAGCAAAGTGGTTTTTGTAATAAAATGGATAATTATATTGCATTAAACAACCATGATATATGTGTTATAAATTATAATAGTGAATTAAATATTACAACAAACGATACGTATATATTAAATAAAGTATTAGCAAATAATAATAAATTAACCCCCGACCCATATGATCATTGGATGCTAAAAGAGATATATGATCAAGAAGTAGCAAGTTTACGTGCTATTAAACTAGGTAGTCGTTTATTGGAGAATAATAAAGTACGTTTGGGTGGATTACAGGAAAACGTAAAAGAATTAGAAAATATAGATAATTTAATCTTATTGGGATGTGGTACATCATATAATGCAGGTAATTTTGCAGTACATTATTTCAAGGATTTATGTAAATTTAATAGTGTGCACGTCATAGATGGTGCTGATTTTAATATATTAGATGTACCAAAAAAAGGTAGAACTTGTTTGATATTATTGTCACAGTCGGGAGAAACAAAGGATTTACATCGTTGTATAAATATTGCAAAAGAATATGAACTATACACAATAGGTGTAGTAAATGTTGTAGATTCATTAATAGCACGTGAAGTAAATTGTGGTTCATATTTACACGCAGGTAGAGAAGTTGCGGTAGCATCAACAAAATCATTTACATCACAAGTTATAGTATTGGTAATGATTGCAGTTTGGTTTTCACAAACATATTATCCACACGAAAACATTGAAAAGCGAAGAATAATAATAGAAGATTTACGTAATTTAAATAAAGATATTAAAACCGTCCTAGAAACCCGTAATAAAGTGAAAGAATTAGTAAGCATGTTTGATAATAAAAATTCGTGTTTTATTTTGGGAAAAGGAAGAGGAGAATCGGTGGCAAAAGAAGGATCATTAAAAATAAAAGAAATATCATATATTCATGCCGAAGGATATTCAACAAGTAGTTTGAAACATGGTCCTTTTGCTTTATTAGAGCCAGAATTTCCAGTAATATTATTATGTCCAAATGATATACATTATAGTAAATCAATGAATGCATATGAAGAAATAAAGTCAAGACATGCCTCTATTATTAAAATAACAAATAACGAAGAAGAAAATAAATATACAATAAAAATACCTAATAATACTACGTTTTTACATTTATTAATGATAATTCCATTACAATTTTTGAGTTATGAGTTAGCATTGGTGCGTAATTTAAATCCTGATATGCCTCGTAATTTGGCAAAAGTGGTTACTGTTGAATAATTTACCATTCGTCAAACCCCTTTTTAATAAATGGTTGACCGAATAGAATGGTGAGATTTTTACCACCACATATGTAATCGTCATTTCCTCCATCTTTTCCAGATTGTTGTCTTCTGAAACAACAGTTAGGAGCTTTAAGATGTTCTTGAAAATCTTCTTTTGTGAACCATATAAATATTGATTCACTAATATTTGAGTTTATTCCAACAAATATTAGTCTTTCCCAATCCTTTTTTTCAGCAACGTGATTGATTATGAATGTATTATCTTTGATACCATTATTTTTCTTATCTTTTTGTGCGAGACTAAATTTAATTTCAGTTCTTATATCATTAATTACTCTATCGTGTCCTGCAGTAGACGTGGGAGCTCTTTCTACCTTAAAATCCAGTTGTTTGGCGCATTTTTCTACAAATATTTCGCCGAATTCTCCTTTTTGTTTTGGATCCATGTGGACATATCCTTTGAAGGGAGTATTTTCCCAAGGATCTTTTATTTCATTTTGAATAAAAGTAGTTAGGTCAGGGGAATTAGCAACGTCGGTGTAGTTCATTGTGAATTATAGTTTATATAAATGAATTAATAAAAAATAGATGATTCAATTTTTTATTATACGATTGTATAATTTATTTTGTAAAAATATAGGTAAACTCTTGACCTGTTTTGATATTACCGTCTTTATCTTTATTAGAACCTGGGCGTATAGAATTGCCTACATAAAAATCAACATCCATTTTTTTCCATCCGCGTTCGTTATGTAATCTTTCAATGTCATTGTATAAATTATATTTTTTATCTGTTTTAATATTTTTAACAGACCATGCGCTTTTACCGGTTTCTTTTAGATTATCTAATACCCCAAATACAACTGGTTTTAAAAATGATTCAATCCATTGTTCGTATGAGCCATAATGATGTGATTGTGTAGGTTCATCACTGTATATTTCTAAGTTATAATACGGGGGTGATGTTATAGCAAGATCATATTTATTTGGTAATTTTGTAATAGCATTTTCTGCGCAATCGTTTATTAAATTTACATTGGTGATTGATAAATCAGAACATATTTGTTGTAATTTTTCAAAAGTTTGCTTACATGGTTCAATTCCAGTATAATGTACATCTTTGATACATGCTGAACCAAGCATACGACCACCCCAACCAACACATACATCTAACACAGATTTCGCTTGAAAATATTCTACAATGCGTTTTGTTAATAGTGGACGATACATGGTAACTTTTGATGTTCCTGATACAAATCCAATTTGTCTAACTAATTCACTTATATAGGGTGTAGAATGGGACTTTCTATTTACACGTATTGCCTTTGTTATTGTTGGAGAAGTCCAATAATTTGCGATATTTTTCCCTTTATAATTTTTAACATGATATATATGTGTCATATATTGTTTTAATATAGATAGTCCTACTGTATTTGTTGATGAAATATTATTTGTATTTATTGTTCTATTACAAAGTTCTGTCCAATCATCGTGTATATTTTTCAGACTATTATTATAATATATAATAAGATTATCAAATCCATAATCAACTAATGCGTTTGTAAAATTTGGTAAAAATTCTTCAAACTCATTATCCGTCATATTTTGTAATATATGACGTTTATTAAGGTAATCAAATATATTCATAGTTTTATAACTAAAAATATATTTATATATTTTTCAATTTTATATAATATTAATACTATATATATGGTAGTATCTGTAATAGGATTAGGATTTGTTGGAGGTTCAATGAAGCAAAGCTTTGAATTAAAAAATTGTAGTGTAATTGGATATGACAAATATAAAGAAGATACTGATAGTTTTGAAGATTGTTTAAAAAGTGATATTAGTTTTCTTTGTTTACCTACAGTATTTGATGAACAAAAAAATGAATATGATAAATCATGTATTGAAGAAGTTTGTCAAAAATTAGAAGAAAACAATTATTTAGGAATTGTAGTTATTAAGAGTACAGTTGAACCTTTGACAACAAAAAAATTAAGCGAAAAATATGAAAAATTAAAATTTGTACATAATCCAGAATTTCTGACAGCACGTACTGCTTTTGAGGATTTTCATAATCAAACACATATTGTATTAGGAAAATCAGATAATATAAATGATGAAGAAATTGCAGTATTGTCTGATTTTTATAAGAAATATTATCCAGATGCAGAAATAAGTCATTGTACTTGTACGGAGAGTGAAAGTATGAAAAGTTTTGTAAATTGTTTTTATGCTGTGAAAGTACAGTTTTTTACAGAATTGTATTGTGTGTGTGATAAAAATGGTAGTGATTATAATGTTATAAAAAATTTGATGTTAAAAAATGGGTGGATAAATCCAATGCATACGACAATACCTGGTCCAGATGGACAAATAAGTTATGGAGGATATTGTTTTCCAAAAGATACAAATGCATTATTACAATATATGAAAAATGAGAATAGTCCATCAGCAATAATGGATGCATGTATAAAAGAACGAAATGAGATGAGAAATGATAATGCGAATATTAAATAAGTATTTAAAATTATAATATTTATTTAATTATATAATGAAATTACCAAATAATTACAAATATTTATTATATATTAAAACAGCTAAAACAGGAGGTACATCATTTGTAGATTTTTTAGAGAAAATATCTAAACCAAAATATTTTAAAAGAGCGAATGGAGAACGAGTATTAGATGAGGTTAGTGAAGGAGATATAATTATTTTATATGATGATAATGTTAATATATTTAAAAAAAAATATAATTATATTTTTAATAATAGTTATAAAATATTAATATCCCGAAATCCATACGATAAAATTATTAGTTGTTATAATTATCATCCTTTTGCAAAAGATAAATTATTAATAGATTTATTAGAAAATAAAGAATATATTAAATATGATAGTTCAAAAGTAGATTTTAAATTGCATATAGATAAAAAATTATGGAATTATTATAGTTTTTTTAGTCACTTTTATTTACTACAAACAAACGATTTAATTGAAAATAATAAACTATTAATAGATAAAGTAATAAGATTTGAAAATTTAAATAATGAAATTTATGATATATTTAAAATACTTGATATGAATACAAATAATATTGAATTAAAACATTTGAATAAAACTAGAGAAAAAAAAGAAATTTTTTTATCAAATAAAGAAGTTGAACTTATTAATAAAAGATTTTATAATGATTTTATATATTTAGATTATGAATTGAAAACCATAATTAAATAATTGTAAATTAGTTTTTAAATTTTAAATCTAATAATACCATCTGATTTCCAATCTTTATCAATTATATATTTTTTTAAAAAGTTATCAACGATAGTTTTATTTTTTTTATTAATTACATGAAAATTTTTTATTTTTGATGTATCATGATAATGATCTATTGTAATATCTGATTTTATATTTAAAAAATCTTTTAATTTTTTAGTTTTATTTATATCAGAAATATTTAATATTAATAATTCTTTATTTTTAAAATAATCATATATTTTTTTGTAGTGATTATTTCTATACTTACACCATCTTAATAAATCTGTTTCATCCAAATATTTTTTTTCGGTTTTGTAATAAGCTGATTTACTATGATTTAATCTAGATAACAACCAATTATCTAAATTTCTTGTATTTAATATAAATTTTGAATTAGGAAAATTAACATTTAAAAAATTAAAATCAACATAAACTTCTTTATCATAATAATGTTCAAATGATGTTACAAACGCTTGATCGTCTTTAAAATAGTCTAATGAAGTTTCATACCAATATCCATAGTCTTTCTTATTATTTTTATCTTTCCTTTGATGTATTGATTTTATATTATTATTAATTAAAAAATGATAATAACTATATGTCCCTGATCTATTCATTCCTATAAAAAAAATTTTATTTGTCTTCATTTATATAATTACATGATAAAAAATATTTTTAATATTATGTTTCTTTAAATTATCTAATATTATATTATTATTATTATTATTATCAATATTTTCTTTTTTTTAGTCCATTTCTATGTTTAGTTGCTTTATTAAATATATAAGTATAATCTTTTAATTCATTATTAACTTTTGTACAACCATTTTTATAAATCGTATAAAACATAAAATCATAATTTTTTGATATACAAATATAACTTTTAAAATAATTATTTAAATGATCAATATAATCATTATTATTCATTAATATATAAAAATATTTAAAATAATATATTGTAAGATTTGTATAATGAATAAATTAAAAGAATTAGAAAATGAATTAATAAGACTTCAAAAAATTTGTAAAAATAATAATTGGTCAGAAGTCAGGAATAAAGATAATTATATATTAAGTGAAATTGTATATAAATGGGCTAAAAGATATTATTATAAAATTCCAGATGATAAATATAACTTATACTTAGATTTACAAGCTAGTAGAGGTTTAGAAGATTATGAAAATGAAGGAATAGAAAATTACGTAAATAATCGTAAAAAAGAATTATCTAAAAATGATTTTTTAAATTTAAAACATAATAGAGGTAGACATGAAGAAATACATAATTTTTTATTAAATGAAAATAAAATAGAAAATTTATTTGAAATTGGTTTTAGATTTCCATTATTATTAAAATCATATCAAGATTTAAAAATAAATGTATCAGGATGTGATACAGTTAAATCTAATATTTTATTAGGAAAATATTTAAATTTTAATGTAGAGTTAATAGATTTTAATAATACCAATGATATAAATAATATTAAGTTGAAAGAAAAAACATTAATAATAAGTTATCATTGTTTTGAACATCTTGAAAATCCATTAAATTCGTTATATACATTGTATAAAATCATGCCTAATAATAGCTATTTACATATTGAGGTTCCATTGGAACCAATAAAATATCCTAATACTAGATATGGTCACTTACAAACTTTTTATAAAGATGATTTAAAAAATATGTTAAAAGAGGTTGGATTTAATTTTTTAAATTCATTTTATGATAATAAAAACGAAAGACATTTAGTATCAAAATAAATAATTAAGTTTAATATAATAAAGTATTATGATTTATAATATTAAACTATGGAAGAGTTAAATGTTTTAGTAACAGGAGGAGCAGGATTTATTGGTTCAAATATCGTTGAAACATTATTAAATACTGGTGTAAAATTCGTAAGAATAATGGATAATTTAAAAACAGGAAAAATGGAAAATATACAATTTTTATTAAATAAATATGAAAACGTTGAATTTTTTTATGGAGATATATCTAATCTAGAAGATTGTAGAAACGCAGTTAAAAATATTGATGTTGTAACCAATCAATCCGCATTAGGTTCAGTACCAAGATCAGTAGATGATCCATTATCAAGTCATATTGCAAACGTAAATGGATTTTTAAATATATTAGTTGCAGCGAAAGAACAAAATATTAAACGCGTTGTATATGCATCATCATCAAGTGTGTATGGTGATAACCCAGTTTTACCAAAAGTAGAAGAAAATACTGGAAATGTTTTATCTCCTTATGCAGCAACGAAAGCAATAGATGAAATTTACGCTGGTGTTTTTACAAGATGTTATAATATGGAATGTATTGGATTACGATATTTTAATATTTTTGGTCCAAGACAAGATCCGAATGGAGCATATGCTGCAGTTATTCCAAAATTTATAAGTTTAATGCGTTCAGGAAAACAACCAGTTATTAATGGAGATGGTAGTTTTTCACGAGATTTTACATATGTTGAAAATGCGGTTCAAGCAAATATTTTGGCATTAACAACTGAAAATGAAAAATGTTTTGGAGAAGCATTTAATATTGGTGCTGGAGGACAAACCAGCTTATTAGAGTTGATTGAAGTCTTACAAAAAGAATTAAAAACAGATATAGAACCTATTTTTGGACCAAATAGACCAGGAGATATACCACATAGTAATGCGGATATAACGAAAGCCACAAATATGTTAGAATATGATCCAAAAATAAGTTTTGAGGAAGGAATGAAAAAATATATAAATTAGATGTATATAATATTTTGTAATTAATATTATATATAAATATTATATATAATATGGCTAATACCGACGATAATTACTTTGATAGAATAATATCATTAGGTCAAGATTGTGGTGTTGCTGGTGGAATGAGAAATATAGGTTATAAAGAATGTTCTTATCCATTTGACTGGAATGTTACTTTTTTAGAATATATATTTGAATGTTTTAATAATAAATTTTCTAATTTTGATGAAATATTTAAAAACAGTAAAATTGGTAGTTACGGTATTGTAAATTATAAAAATATATGTCACTTTTATCATGATAAAAAACATATTATAGATAAAGAAATTATAGATAAATATAAAAGACGTGGAAAAAGATTAAATAATTTATTAAATAGTAGTAAAAGGATACTATTTATAAGAAAAGATAAAGATACTAAAATAAAAGATATGATATTATTAAAAGAATTAATAATTAAAAAATATCCAAATTTAAAATTTAAAATATTATTACTCAATAATGATAAAAATGAAAAAACAAATGATGATTATATTATTCATAAATATATAGGTAGTGATTGTTTCCTAGAGGAAAGTAATAGAAAACCTGGTATCTTTAAACATACAAATATAAAGTTAGCTTATAGTTGCGTATATGATGAATTAAAAAATTATTCATCTGTTAAATTTTCTCAACCTGATATTCGTGATGGTAATTAGAAAAAATTATACATATTTAAACAATCAATATTATTATATAAGTTTATATAATAATATTATTATAATAAATAATTTATATGAATATAAATCATTTTGATATTGGTCTAGCTCATGGTCAAGAAATACAATATTGTTATGATATATATAGTACTTTAAATATACCATTTAATATTTATGGCATAGAAGCAGAAAATAATAGTTATAATTATTGTAAAAAAAAATATAAAAATTTAAAAAATACTAAAATATTTAATTATGCTATTTCTTCAACAGATAACAAAGAAATAAAAATTTATTTACAAGATAATAAAAAATCAATAAAACAAGGAAATTCAATTTATTCAACGAAAGATAATGTTTCTAATAAAAATTATCAATTAGTAAAGTCTATAAAATTTTCAACTTTTATTAAAAATAATAATATAAATTTAGACAATTCTATAAATATTATAAGAATAAATATAGAAGGTGCAGAATGGGAATTTTTTAATGATATTATAAATAGTAATTTAGTTAATAAATTTAAAATGTATTTAGGTGCTGGTCAACAAGATTTATGGAAAGTTAAAGAATTGGTAGATAGTAATAAGGTTGAATTATTTAATAATTTATTAATTGAAAATAAAATTAAAGTATTTAGATATAGTTTTCATTATCAAAATAAAAATTCTATTTTGCAAAAATTATTATTAAATATTGATAATAATATTTCTAATAAATTCAATAAAGATGTTCAATTTTTAAATATAGAACAAGACATGATATTGAATGAAAATACAGATTTCAACTTTAAATGGGAATTATCTGATGAAATGTATAATAATATAGGAGATAATGTTACATTAGTAATTCAACGCGATAACCATGAAAAAGTAATTTATCAATATTTATATGATATTTGCACTGTAAATAAAAATATAAAAAATTATAAATGGAATATTAAAGCAGGTAGAAAACATAATAAAGATACGCAATTTATTGTTGTTTTAATGGCATTAGATAGTTATCCAAATTATATAGGATGGTCTAAGCCGTTTAATATTATTTGAATAATAAATAATGATATTAAAATTTATAACAATTGTAAACTATTATTTAATCCTTTATTGCATAATTCATAATATGTATTTTCAAACTCTATAGTAATTTTATTATTTTCATTAAATATATTTATTTGATTGAATGAGCCAGATTTACTATATAATATAGTATAATTACTATAATTATTATTAAATATTTTTTTCAAATCTTGTTCTGTAAAACTAACATCGTAATTTAAATCATTTTCTGTATAATCTTTTACAGATGATATAGTTGCTATTATATCGTTTATTTCATTGTCTATCTTTTTATTAAAAATATTATTATTTGGGTTGTTTATTAACCAATCATACATGTATTTAAGACCTTCTTCCAAATTAACTTTGGGATTATAATCCAAATCTTGTTTTGCTTTATTTATATCTGAATATGTTTTTTTTACATCTCCCTGTTGATCTTCCATATAATTTATGCTAGCCTTTTTTTGTGTAACTTCTTCACATATTTCTATAAATTTATTTAATGAATAAGTAGTAGAATTACCTAGATTATATATTTCATTTTTAACTTTATTTTTATTTTTAATAGCACCTAGTATACCATTTATAATATCATCTATATAAGTATAATCTCTATAACTACTTCCATCACCATACTTATCTATTTTTTCATTATTTATTAATTTATGTAAAAATTTATATGGAGCCATATCAGGTCGTCCTCTTGGACCATATACTGTAAAAAATCTTAATCCTATTGTAGATATACCATATAAATCACTATATAATTTTGATATATTTTCACATGTATATTTTGTTAATGCGTAAGGACTATTTAAATTATTAATTACATGTTCTTCTTTATATGGAACAATAGTATTATTACCGTATACACTACTGCTAGATGCATATATAAAAAGATCAACCTTATTGTTAATTGATTGTTCTAATAAATTTGTATGACCTTCTATATTATTTCTTATATAACTTGTTGGATTACTTATACTATTTCGTACTCCTGCTAATGCTGCTAAATGTATTACTATGTTGGGTTTTATATTATTAATTATTTTGCTAGTAATTATATCTTGTTTTTCAAAAGTAAAATTATTATATTTTTTTAAAATATTAATATTATCCATTTTTTGATTAACGTCGTAATAATCATTTATAATATCTACACCAAATACCCTATTATTAATATCTTGTAATAATTTCTCACACAAATGTGATCCTATAAATCCTGCACATCCAGTAACTAAAATAATCATTTATATAATATTTTTTTTTATTTTCGTTTTTTAAATGTATATTTTATATATAAATAATTCATATGAATATTTTAATATACCAAAATATAGCAAAAAGGCATATTTTAAAAGCAAATATAATTAATACTATAAATATAACTAAAGGTTTTAGACAAAATAATTGTAATGTATATTTTTTAGTTTCAAATGAATTATTATATTTTTTTAAAGATAAATTTAATAATGTAAATTTTATAGATAATTTATCAAATATTTCTAATTATGATGTGATATATTTTAGAGATATAGAATATCCATTAAAATTAATAAATGATAAGAAATATAAAGGATATATAATAATTGAGTCACATGATATTAATTTATCTCCTGATAACATAAAAATATTGAAATCTTATGATAAAATATTATTTACCTCAATTTCTCCTTTAATAATAGAAAAATATAAATTTAAAAATTCATTATTATTTCCTTGTTCAATTGATTTTGATAATTTTTCAAATAAAATAAAATATAAAAATAATTTATTTGATAAAAATAAATTTAATATAACGTATTGTGGACATTTATATGATTATAAAGGTATACCAATAATAATAGATGCAGCAAATATTTTGAAAGAATATAGTTTTCACATAATAGGTGGAAAAGAGGAAGATATTAATAGGCATAAAATAAATTCATCAAAAAATATTATTTATTATGGACACCAAGATTATAATGATGTTCCTAATTATTTGTATTCAAGTGATTTATTATTAATACCATATTCAAAAAAAGGAAATAAACATTCACCTTCAGATATTACTTCACCTATAAAATTATTTGAATATTTATCTACAAAAGTACCTGTATTATGTAGTAATATAACAGGTATAACAAATTGGGTTGATGATAATGAAGTTTATTTTTATAAAGCAGACGATCTTAATAATTTTATTGAAAAAATAAAATATATAGAAAAAAATCAAAACTCTGATGAAAACAATGATAAAATTAACAACGGTTTTACAAAATCATCATTATATAGTACAAAAAATAAATGTAAAAAATTATTAGATATGTGTAAACTATAAT
>Ga0209533_1001561_pt1 | contig 21389 bp, 19 predicted proteins | sample COG_04_FD_184748 | JGI IMG/M metagenome (GOLD analysis project Ga0209533, IMG submission 184748) | Pelagic Microbial community sample from North Sea - COGITO 998_met_04 (SPAdes) (version 2) | ecosystem: Environmental > Aquatic > Marine > Neritic zone/Coastal water | place: Helgoland, sampling...
AATATCCTTTATGGGAACACTTCTTAAGAAAGTTTAAATCTAGTGATCAAGTATTCATAGACACTGACTCGGAGGAAATTTATAAAAAAGGTAAAAAGAAATTTAAAAATTTTATATTTTATAAAAGAGAAAAAAAATTTATAGATTATGAAAATAAGGGTACGAAAAGTCCTGTTTTATTTATGATTAAAAATTTTTTATTAAAATATGTAAAAAATGATAACGATATAATAGTCACGACACATATAACTTCTCCGTTTATAAAAAGATCACAGTTCATAGATGCTATTAAAAAAATAAAAAAATATGAGTTTGTTCATTCTGTAACTTCTCATAAAGAATTTGCCTGGATTAGAAAAAATAATAAAACGGAAAAAATAAATTTTGGAAAAGTGGTAAAAAAAACTCAAAGTTTGGATCCAATTTTATTTTCAAATGGAGCTTTTTTTATTTTTAAAAAGAAAGATTTCTTAAAATATAATAATAGGCTTGGTAAAAAAAATTATTTTTATGATTTGGGGTTTCCAGAGTCTTTAGAACTTGATAATAATAAAGATATAAAGTTAATGAGGAGTATTTTAAAATGAAAATTATTGATGTAACATTAAGAGATGGTGGTCATGCAGTTAAATTTAATTGGAGTTTGAAATTAGCTCAAGATTTATATTCTTTAATGTCTAGTGTTAAAAGTGTCAAATATGTAGAACTTGGATACTGGAAACAAAAATCAAAATCATTGAATAAATTTTATGATCTTGACTACAATTATGTTTCAAAAATAACAAAAAATAGAAATTTAAAAAATATTTCTATAATGATTGATTACCATTATTGTTCAAAAAATTTAAAAGATTATCCAACAAGTAAGCAAAAAAAGATAGTGATGATAAGAGTTTGTTCAAGAAAAAATGATGTTAAACAAGCCCTAGAATTCTGTAATAAATTAAAAGAATATACAAAGCTAAAGATAAGTTTTAATCTATTTAATACATCAAATTATACAAAAAAGGAATTACTCAAATATTGTAAGTTGATTTCACAATATAAAGTTGATTATGTTTACTTTGCAGATACTCATGGCTGTATAGATTTTTCAAAAATAGATAAAATTTTTAAACCTTCGTTAAAAATATTTAAAGATAAAAAAATTAAATTTGGGATGCATTTACATGACCATAGTGGCAAGGGTTATTTCAATTACCGTTTAATTAACAAATTTGGTTTTACGATGGCAGACTCATCAATAAGAGGTATGGGAAAGGGTTTTGGAAATTTAAGAACAGAATTTATTATTGATAAAAAATACTATCCAAAATTATTGAATTTGATCACGAAATATGAAGACGAATTAACCATGTATCAAAATCCATATACATTAATTACTGCAAGATATTCAGTATCTGATAATTATGCAACTCAAGCAAAAAAATTAAATTATAATCCAATCTTATTTGATGCAAAAATATCAAAACTACAAAATTTAAAAAAAGATAATTTTGATAGTGATTATTTAATTAAATAAAAGTGTTAAATAAAAAGAATATAATTATTACAGGTAATACTTCTGGGATTGGTTTGAGTTTAAATGAATTCTTAAAAAATAAAAACAATATTATTGGAATAAGTAAATCAAATTCTAAAATTCAAAATAATTTACAAATAAAAGTAAATTTTAAAAACTTAAATATATTAAAAAAAACTATTCTCAAAACGAAGATACCAAATAAAATAGACTATCTAATTTTAAATGCAGGAATATTAGGAAAAATAGATAAAATAAATAATATTTCAGCAAATGAATTTTTGGATATATTAAAGATAAATTTTTTATCTAATAAAATTTTGATTGATATTTTAATAAAAAAAAAAATAAAGTTAAAGAATGTAGTTGCTCTTTCTTCAGGAGCAGCAAAGTCAGGAAAAGATGGATGGGGATTATATTGTGCTTCAAAAGCAGCATTTTATCAATTGATTAATGTTTATGCATTAGAGCAAAAAAAGATTAAATTTATTAATCTCTCACCTGGATTAGCAAGAACGAAGATGCAAGATGAAATTTTTCAGGTTAAAAATAAAGATATAAAATCAGTAAAAAAATTTCAACAATTATATAGAATGAATAAAATTTTATCTCCTAAAATAATTGCAAAAAAAATTATATTCTTTTTAGATAATATTAAAAAATTTAAATCTGGTTCTTTTGTAGATTTGAGAGATTTTAATTAAAAACTAAAATTCTATAATGATAAAAAATATTATTTATGATTTAGATGGTACATTAATTAACTCATCTAAAGACATAATAAATTCATTTAATCATGCTTTTAAAATCAATAATATAAAAACCACAGTTAATAATCAATATTTTTTAGATAATGCCAATTTGGGGTCTAAATATTTTATACAAAAAGCAACAAGAAAAAAATTTAATATTCAAAAAGTTCAACTGGACTTTCAGATGCATTATGATTTAAATTTTTATAAACACACAACATTAAAAAACGGTGTTAAGGAATTTTTAAAATTTACAAAAAAAAAAAATTATAAAAATATTTTATGTACAAATAAAAAAGAAAAAATTGCTACTAAAATTTTAAAAAAGTATAAAATTTATAATTATTTTAACTTTATAATTGGTTATGATACTTTTAAAGAAACAAAGCCTGAATTTAAATACGTAAAAAAAATTTTTAAGAAATTTCATCTGGATCGATTAAACACTATTATGATTGGTGATACAGAGGTTGATTCTATTATGGCGAATAGAGCAAAAATCAAATTTTTTTTAATTAAAAATGGATATACAAAAAATAAATTTTTTTCTTATGATTTTAAATTTAATAACTTCAATGAAATTAAAAATAAAATAAATGAAAAAACGTAAAAAATTTTTGTAGATAGAACAATGTTCATTTATAATGTCTAATTCATGTATAATTTACAATTTTATTCATAATCAAACTTAAAATTATATTTTAATTTACAATAAAATATGCGATTAGAAGTCATGATTTTTTTATTATTTTTATTTACATTTTTCTTTAGTCAAAATGCATACGCTTATATAGATCCAGGTACTGGAGGTATTATACTTCAGGCAATTATAGGTGCTATTGCAGCAACTAGCTTAACAATTAAAATTTACTGGCAAAAGATTAAAGATTTTTTAAAAAAAAGATCAAAAAAGCATGATCATGAATAAAAAAATTTTTTATGCTAATTTTTAAAATAAAAATTCAATTCTATTTGTGAATTTTGATAAAAAAATAAATTTATTAAGTTTCACAATAATACAATGTTTAAAAATCTTACTAATATTTTAAATAAAATTAAATTTTTTTCTTCTTCGCTGAATGTTTTGATAGATTTAAGAAATATAAAACCAAAATTTATTTTTTTTTCAGAGAATAAATCTTATCAAAAATATTTAAAACCTATAATTCATACACTTATTTTAAATAACACTTACCAAGTATACTATCTCAGCATTGATAAAGACGATAAAATTGATGACAAAAGAGTTAGTAACTATTTTATACATCCCTTATTAATAAACTTTATATTTAATAGTATTAAAGCTGAAAATATATTTCTAACTTTAACAGATTTAGGAAATAATCTAATAAAGAAAACAAAAAATATTGATAATTATATTTATTATTTTCATTCACCGGTTAGCACAACTAAAAATTATACACCAAAAGCTTTCGATAATTACGATGTAATAATGTGTAATGGTCAATACCAAGTTGATGAAATTAGATCACGAGAACATTTAAAAAAACTCAATAAAAAAAAATTAATTCCATCTGGATATTTTTATTTTGATCATTTAATCAAAAATATTAATCAAAATATTAATTGTAATGAAATATTAATTGCACCATCATGGAATAAAAATATTAGAAACTCTATAAATGAAAATTTTATTGTGTTAATAGATACTTTGATAAAAAAAAATTTTAAAGTTATCTTTAGACCTCATCCAGAACATTTTAAAAGATCTATGAATATATTGGATAATATTAAAAAAAGATTTAGTGGGGAGAGTTTTAAATTTGATGTAGATGCAAATAACATTAAATCAATGGAGAGATCTAAATGTTTAATTACAGATAACTCAGGCATTGCTATTGAATATGTAATTGCCCTAAAAAGACCCGTTCTATACCTTAATGAATATGATAAAATTCACAATTCTAATTTTGAAATGTTTAAAAATTTAGAACCAATGGAAGATGTTATAAAAAAAAATTTTGGATACACTTTTAATAAAAATCAAATACATGATATTGATAAAATTATTGAAAAATCATTAATAGATTTCAATGAAAAAAATATTGATAATTTTATTAATTCTAACTTCTATAATTTTAAAAATACTATCAGTTATTTTGATAAAAATTTAACAAAAATTTGTAAAAATTTATAATAAAAAAAATTGTTTTGAAAAAAGCCAACTTCTAACTATTTCTAAATTAAAAGATAAAAAACCTAATCTGGTTTGTTTAATAGAGCGGGGAACGTTAAAAAACCAAATATTGTTTATAATAATATAATTACTTCAAATGGTAAAATTCTATATGTGTATAATATTATTTAGGTAGATTATAAGATCTATTATCAAAAAGTGCCTTACCATCATCTTTACCACCCTTAATGATACCATTATAGACATTTACACCACCTGCATTACTTTTAAATCTATCAAAAAATTTTCTATCAACTTTTAATTCGTCAAATAGGTTTTTGTTATTTGTAATTCTAGATAATATTGCAGGAAAAATATCTTGGGTTATAACAATGTTGTTTTCAACATTTAAAATATCTTTGGGCCAGTGTATGCTTAAAAATGTACCGTATCTATCTTGTATATCGTATTTATCTATTGTGTTAATATCTACGGATCCTAGTTTTGCACAATTTTTGGTTAAGTAAGGGCCATGATCACTTAAAAGTACTATGATAGAGTTTGGATCATTAATTTTAATATTTGAAACATCATTTTTCATTTCTATATTTGCTTTTTCCATTCTCTTAAAATATAATTGTTTCTCATTGGATTGACATTTACCAGAATTTTGCGAATGACCAGGATAAGCATTATGAGTGTAAAAAAATGTATCTTTTTTATTTGAACTTAAGTAATCTTTTTTTAATTCTAAATATTTTTTATAATCATAGTCATCGTCAAAGATATCAAATCTAAACTCGCCTTCAAAAATAGCTTTTGTTATAGTTTTGCCTCCCAATTTGGTAATATCTCCCTTTGGGTTATATTCGTCCCAACTTATTGGTGATGAACCAAAGAAGTAAGAAGATTTAAACAATCCTATTGTTTTGTAACCATTATTTTTAAGGACATCTAAAACAAAAGCGTTACCAGAAGTATAGTGTCTAACATGTTGAGAAAGCTTACCCTCTAGTTCTAAAATTCTAGATGTAGTAGCTGTGGATACACTCCCATTCGAATATATACCACTGTAGGTTTTAAAACCATTTTTTTCTAAAAACTTCATTTGCTTGGTATTATCAAATCCATAATGATGAAGTGTCTCCATTCCAGCATAAGACTCGTACACAAGTATATATATATTTTTTTTATTGATTATTTTATTATTTTTATTGTCTAAAAATTTAATAAGTTTATCGGGATTTTGTTTTAGAGATTCAGTTGAATTGTTTGAAGAATAATTTAAAAAATTAATTACTATCCCCGTAATCATAAAAAAAACTACAGATATGTAAGCTATTCCTTTGTTAAATGAGTAAAGTAAATACAAACAAGTAAAAGTAATAGCCAAATAGGCTCCTTGTGTTACGAACTGACTGTTTAATAAATGAGCATTAGGATTGTTAGATATTTTAGCCATAGATAAAATTGTAAAAGATAGCGCCAATCCCACAATCATTAGAATTTGGAGTGATGCAAAATAACTAAATAATATAGGAAAAATAAAACTAAGAAAAAAACTAAAAACCAATGTTATTCCAATTAAATATAGCAAGCCTGCTGTATTAAGATATTCGCTATTTATTATAGCGTAATCAACTATAGGTGACATTGGTAGAGCCAAAAGAAGAAAGTCTTTTAATTCTGGTAAATTAATTTTTTTTTTAAATCTAAAATCTTTATTTAAAAACAAAAAAATCAGAAACATTGCTCCAAGAACTAAAGATATTAAACCAACTATTTTAGAACCTCTTATCAAAAATTTAGTAACAAGGCCATCAGGAGTAACAAGACCTATCACTGCCATACTAAATAAGACTAAAATTCCACTTATAAATAGGTCTAAAATGAATTGAGAATCAATTTTTATATTCATAATTTTAATATAGGTTTTTATACTATATAGTTTAAAGTTAAAAATTATACTATATTGATTTTAGGTTGAAAAAATATACTTTCAAATATTAGATGTATTAATAAATCGTAAATAATGGTTTCAAAAAAGCAAGTTACAATAGTGATTAACACTTTGTCTGGTGGAGGAGCCCAAAGAGTTTGTGTAAATGTAGCTAATGGATTAATTAACGTAGGTTGGCAAGTTGATTTAGTGGTATTAAATTATAATAATGAAGCTTTTCTAAGACATGTCTCAAAAAAAATAAACTTAATACAATTAAATGTAAATCATACTCGTTATGCTAGTTACTCTTTATTAAAATATGTTTATCAAAAAAAACCAAATGTATTTTTAGTCTTTAATTATGAATTAACAGTGTTGTTAATTTTATTACGGAGTTTGCTTAAATTTAAATATAAAATTATTTCACGAAACATAAACACATTATCCAAAAAATATGAAGAATTTAAACAACAAAATTTCTGGGTAAAAAATGTAGTTGGAACTTTAATAGATAATTTTTATTATAAGGCTGATCACGTAATAAACCAATGTTACGCCATGCATGAGGATATAATAAAACTATATCCGAAACTTAAAAATAATTCTAGTGTAATTTATAATCCAATTACAAATTATATATTGGACTATGCTAATTCACATGATTTAAATCAAATTAAAAAAAAAAACTATTTATTATGCGTGGGGCGTCTTGAAAAACAAAAAGCCTTTCACTATGCTATTGAGGGTTTTGCAGGTATAGCTCAAAAGTTTCCAGATCTACGTCTCAAAATATTAGGAGAAGGAAGTTTAAAACAAGAGCTAGAACAAACTTCTAAGGATTACAGTATTGCAGATCGTGTCGATTTTGAAGGTTTTCAAAAAGATATTATTCCATATTATCTATATGCTAAAGCAACAGTGCTTACTTCATTAAATGAAGGTTTTCCCAATGTTCTCATCGAATCAATCATACTTGGTACTCCAGTAGTTTCTTTCGATTGTCCAAGTGGACCAGAAGAACTTATCAAAGAGGGTATAAATGGATATATCGTAAAACATAAGAATGTAGATGATTTAAAAAAAAAATTATTAACCATTATGACAAGTCAATTTAGCATTGATAAAATGAATTTAACTATAAAAAAACATGAGCTTAATGAAGTTGTCAAATATTATGAAAAATTGTTAAATTCTTTTCTTTAAGATAAATTTTAGTTAATATATTAAAGTTAAAAAAACTAATTTTTAACCTATTTAATTGTTAAGAATTTAAAACTATAAAAATTAAAATTAACTAGATTTTTATTACTATAATAAAATTATGAAAATATTAGTAACAGGTTCAGCTGGGTTTATTGGGTCAATGTTATGTTTAAAATTACTTGAGAGAGGTGACGAGATAATTGGTATCGACAATCATAACGACTATTATGATCCCATGATCAAAGAATCAAGACTTAAAAGATTAAATAAATATTCAAATTATAAACATTATAGATTAGACCTTTGTGATCAAAAAAATTTAAATGATGTTTTTAAAAATCATCAACCCATTAAAGTAGTTAATCTAGCAGCACAAGCAGGTGTACGTTATTCTCTTGAAAATCCGCTTGCTTATATTAATAGTAATGTAGTTGGATTTATCCATGTTTTAGAAAATTGTCGTCAGCATAAAGTAGAACATCTAGTCTATGCAAGTACTTCAAGTGTTTATGGATCTAATACTAAGATGCCTTTTTCAGAGCATGATAGTGCTAATCATCCATTATCTATTTATGCAGCATCTAAAAAATCTAATGAGTTAATGGCACATTCTTATAGTCACCTTTTTCAACTCCCAACTACTGGTCTTAGATTTTTTACTGTTTATGGACCTTGGGGAAGACCTGATATGGCATTATTTAAATTTACCAAAGCTATTTTAGATGAAAAACCTATTGATGTATTTAATCATGGAAAACATACTAGAGATTTTACTTATATTGATGACATTGTAGAAGGTGTTCTAAAAACCCTTAATGTTCCAGCGACCATTAATGATGATTGGAGAAGTGATTTACCCGACCCAGCAAGTAGTAAAGCTCCATGGCGTATTTATAATATAGGAAATAATAAACCAGTGAAGCTTATGGATTATATTGATGCTCTTGAGCAAACATTAAAAAAAAAGGCAAAAATAAATTTTTTACCATTACAGCCAGGAGATGTACTAGATACTTATGCTAATATAGAAAATTTAAAAAAAAAATTTAATTATAAACCTTCAACATCAGTTATTGATGGAGTAACAGAATTTGTTAAATGGTATAAATATTATTATAAAATTTAATAAATTTATGAGATATCAGTAATATTCATAGTTATGAACAACCTACATTATACTTTTAACCTAACTGCTGAAATAAATGGTTTTACTTCAATTATTTTAGTTTCTATTCTGACTTATATTTTTGCTTTGAGGCGGCCAGATATTTCTGATATTCTTTTTGTAGCCTTGGCTATAAGAGTTTTTGTTATCATAGCTGGTCATTATTTTATTTCTTTACCTGATAGTACTGCTGATGCTCGATCATTTGAATTACAGGCATGGCAACTAGGAAAAGAAGGTTTTTTTAGCGTTATTAGCAATTTTAACTTACTAACTCATCGTTTTGATTGGTTTATTGCTATTCCTTATTCCTTATTTGGTAGAAGTTTATTAATGGCGAAGTCTTTTAGTTTACTTTTTGGAATGGGGTCTGTTCTTTTAGGTTTGAAGCTTGCAAGCTTGCTATGGAATAATAGTATTGCAAGAAAAGTAGGGTGGGCAATAGCTTTATTTCCTTCTCTAATTTTATATTCAACCTTGGTTATGAGGGAGGTGTATATATCTTTTTTTCTCTTAGTGGCTTTATATGGGGCATGTGACTGGGTAAAAACTAAAAATTTTAAATCAATTATTATAACAATAGCAGGTTTCGTAGGGGCAGGTTTATTTCATGGACCTATGATGATAGGTGCAATGATGTTTGCAGTGATTGTTGGAATGGATACTATTAAAAAAATATTTAGATTATTAATTGAATCTCGTATTAACTTAAAAACACTGACAATTTTATTAATGCTTATATTGAGTGTATACATTTATACATCAAACAAAGTTAGACTAACATACATGGGAAGTTTTAAAGAAACAGCTAATATAAAAAATCTTATAAGAAAAACAAAATCTGCCACACATGGTAAAGCATCCTGGCCTGAATGGACAAAAATAGATTCTCCAATTGAATTACTTTATAAGCCTCTTGTGAGAAGTATATATTTTGTTTTTGCACCATTTCCTTGGGATATTAAAAAAACAGCACATTTAATTGGTTTGTTTGATGCTTGTTTGTATATGTATTTAGTTTATTTAATTTTATATAATATAAAAAATATTTGGAGAGACCCTAGATTAAGAGTTATTCTATTAATATTGATAGCTTATATTATTGTATTTGGATTTGGAGTTGGAAATTTTGGCACAGGAATAAGACATAGATCAAAGTTTGTTATTTTCTTTATATTATTGGCAGCACCCTTAATAAATAGGTTCATTTTTTTCAAAAAACCAAATAAAATATAAGAAGTTTATACTTTATTAGAAACTAATCATTATATTTATCTTAAAATGTTAGTAATTTATAACCTCAATTAATTTTATGAAAATTATACATATTATAAATACTTTAAACAAAGGTGGTGCTGAAGGAAATTTATACCGTTTATGTAAATTTCAAAAAAAAAAATATAAAAAAAAAATTGATATTATAATTATAACTTTAATTGATAATAGCTTTTATGAAGCTGAACTAAAAAAAAAGGGCATAAAAATTTTTTCTTTACATCTGGATAAAAAAAATAAATTTTTTAATTTTATAAAAGAAATATCAAAATTACGTAAATTTATTAATACACAGAATCCAGATGTTATTCAAAGTTGGATGTATCATTCAAATTTAGTTACATTGTTTATTCCAAAAATATTTTATCATAGATTGTTTTGGAACATTAGACACTCAGAGTTAAATGTTGGAATTTCAAAAATAACAACAATTTTTGTATCAATTATTTGTGGTTTATTTTCAAAAGTTGTACCTAAGAAAATTATTTATTGTTCAGAAAAAAGTATAAATTTTCACGAAAATAAGCATTTTTACTCAAAAAATAAATCTTTACTAATTTACAATGGGTGTAGTGATAAATCTTATTATCCATTAAAAAATCTACGTTCAGATTTTAGAATAAGAAATAAAATAAAAAATTCTGATATCATCATAGGATATGCTGGTAGGTATGCTAAACAAAAAAATATTGCCTCTATGCTTTTTGCATTTTCAAAAATTATGAAAAATTTTAACAATGTGTACCTGTATATGGTTGGAAGAGAAATAAATTCTCAAAACAAGGAGTTAATTGATTATGTAAATAATCTAAAAGTTAACGATAAAGTATATTTTTTAGATGAACAAAAAAACTTACTAAAATTTTATAATGGTATAGACTTTTTATTACTAACTTCACACTCAGAGTCTTTTCCAAATGTAGTAGCAGAATCTATGCTTTGCTCAACTCCAGTATTATCAAGTAATGCTGGTTGTTCAAAGAAAATTATTAATGATTGTGGATTTGTTATGACTAATAATGATTACCAGTCAATTTTTAAGAACCTAAACAAAACTATAAATTTTTATAAATATAAAAGAAAAGAGTGGAAATTATTAAAAAAAAATTCTCGATTACAAATTCAAAAAAAATTTTCAATTGCAAATATGGCAAATACATATATGAAAAACTGGATTTTTTAAATGAAAATAATTTTCATTTGTACAAAATCTATCACATTCAATACCTTTTTAAAGTCTCAAGCAAATTACCTTATTAAAAAAGGTTTTAAAATAGAAGTAGCATGTTCAGATAGTAAAAAATTAAATTTCAAAAATAATTCAACTCATAAAATTGATTTCCCAAATAAAATAGCTGAGTTATTCAATTTAATTAAATACATTAAAATTTTTAAACAAATTAAAGTATTAGTTAAAAAAAATCCTACAGCAATATTTTATTTACACACACCACTAGCTTCTCATTTATTTAGATTATTTACTTTTTTAAGAAGATTAAAAATAATATATTTTGTGCATGGTTTTAGATTCACATCAATAACAAGTCCCATAAAAGCTTTTTTTTTTAAAATAGTTGAAAAAATTTTATCTTTTAAAACTGATATTTTTATTACAATTAATAATGAAGATTATAATTATGCAAAGTTTAATATGTTTAAAAAAACCTCATGTTATAAAATAAATGGAGTAGGTTTAGATTTATCAAAAGACCACTTTAAAAAAAAAATTATAAATAAGAAAGGAGTAAAAAAAATTTTAGTAATAGCTGCATATAAAAAAGAAAAAGGTTATTTAGAACTGTTAAAAGTAGCTGAAATATTAAAAAATAAAAAAATAAAAATAGAGTGCTATGGTTATGGTGATAATTATAAATTTAAATCAATTAAAATTAAAAAAAAACTTAATAATATTTCTTTTAATAATTTCGATGTAAATTTAGAAAATAAAATAAAAAAATATGATATTTTGCTTCATTTAAGTAAAAGAGAAGGTTTGCCCGTGTCTTTAATGCAGTGTCTTTCAGTAGGCTTACCAATCATATGTTACAATATTAGGGGCAATAACGATCTAATTAAAAATAAATTCAATGGTTTTTTTGTAAAATCTTATAATGATGTTCCAAATATAATTTATTATCTTAACCTAGAAGATAAGTTTTTTAATAAAATGAGACTCAATGCTTTTAAGTCAATAAATAAAGACTTTTTAAAAAAAAAAATCAATTTAAATATATATAATATTATAAAAAATTATTCTAAGCATTAGACGTGAATTCAAAATTAAAAAATTCAAATTTAATTTATAGAAAATTAAAAATCTCTGATTATCATGAATTTAAAAAGTTATTTTATTTTTGCTTCAACAAAAAGATAAGTTTAGATTTTTTTAAATGGAGATATTTTAGTAATAAATTTTCTTTTTGTTATGGTGCTTTTGAAGCGTCTAGATTAGTTGCAAATGTAGGTATGGTTTCGATTAAAATAAACAATAATGCACAAGAAAGAATTTTTTCAAGACATTCTAGCATGGTATTAAAAGAGTATAGAAGTCAGGGAATATTTTCAGAATTATTAGAAAGAGTTAAGAAAAAAGTTTCAAAAAATGTTTGTATAGTTGCCATGTGGCCAAATAAAAATAATTTTGCAAATTTTGGTATAAATAGTAATAAAATTATTAAAAAAAAATATTATTTATATAAAACTTCTTTAAATTTTACTTCATTAAAAAAAACAAAGAATTATCATATTGATGAATTAATTAATTTAAAAAGTTTTATAGAAGAGGGAAGTAGTCTTTTTTTAAAAAATTTTATATATTTTAAAAATAGATATTTATCATATAAAAAACATGAATATTTAATAAATAAATTTGAATTTAAAGAGCTTTCAAGTTTCTTTATATTAAAACGTAATAAGGATAATTTAGGTTTAAATTATGTAATCCTAGATCATTTTGGTTCTGAAAAAATAAAATCTAAACATCTTTCTTGTTTAATTAGTGATAAAAATAAATTAATTTTCTTGTCTGGTAAAAAAATTGATAAGCCCAAGTATAAATTATTGAATTATCTATATTTTAAAATTGGATTTATTAAAAGATTTACTTTAAAACAAAAAAAAACAATTTTGCTCAATAAAGAAATTTTCCTAGGTGATACTGATATTTTTTTTACTATTGGAAAGAAATAAATAATAAAATGATAAGAGTTTTTGATGTTTTGATTTCTATGTTAATGTTACTAATTTTTTTACCTATTATGTTTATAATTTCATTACTTATATTAGCAATTGATGGTAGGCCTATAATTTATAAACAATCTAGAGTTGGTTATAAGGGTAGACTATTTATCATTTTTAAATTTAGAACAATGACTAATGTTGTTTTTAAAGATGAAAAATTAAGGTTACTGCCTTTGGGAAGAATATTAAGAAGATTAAGTTTAGATGAATTACCACAATTAATTAATGTATTAAAAGAAGATATGTCGATTGTTGGCCCAAGACCATTACCAAAAAGTATTGAAAAAAAAATTAAAAAATCTATTAGACTAAAAAGAAGAAAAATTTTACCAGGTATAACTGGCATGTCACAAATAAACTATACTGGTAAAAATAGGAAATTAATTGAAAAAATTAAATTAGATCTTCAGCTGATTGATAATTATACTCTATATAACTATTTTAAAATCATATTAAGGACCCCAATTATTCTGATAATTAGATTTTTCAAAAATAAATCTTCAATTATCAAGTAAGTATTTTAAATTTTTAAAAATAATTAGATTGATAGTAGAAAAATTTATCACTAATTTATTAAATAACGTTATATAATTCTAATATTATTTATATTAAATTATGAAAAAAAAAATATTGATTTTATCTCCTCATGCAGATGATGAAATTTTAGGATGTGGAGGATTTATATCAAAGTATTCCAAGCAAAATTATCATATAAATGTTTTAATTTTAACCAATGCCAATAAAGGTGCACCAGAAATTTATTCTCATGAAGAAATTAAACAGATTAGAAATGAAGCAAAAATTGCAAATAATTTTATTGGTACGAAAAAATTATCTTTTGAAGATTTACCAGCTTTAAATCTGAATAACTATCCAATTTATAAAATTTCGAATATTATAAGTAAATATATCTTAGATATTAATCCTGAGATTGTATTAATACCCTCTGCAAATGATATTAATGATGATCATAAAATAATTTTTAAAGCAGCAAAAGTTTCAATGAGAGTTAATAAAAAAAGTAACTTAAAAAAAATTTTATCCTATGAAGTACTTTCAGAAACTGAATGGAATGAGGATGAAAAATCTTTTAATCCAAACTATTTCGTTAGGCTAGATAAGTCTGATATAAACAATAAAGTTAAAGCTTTTCTTAAATACAGGTCACAAGCTAAAAAATTTCCTCACCCAAGGTCAAAAGAAGCAATTGTTAATTTATCAAAAGTAAGAGGAAGCCAAGTATTTATGAAATATGCAGAAGCTTTCAAGGTAGAGAAAATATTGGATTAGATATGACATTAGCTATTTTGGGTACGGGAGGACATGCTAAATCTATTTATGATATAGTAAAAAAGAAAAAAATTTATTTTTTTGATAAAACAAAAAAAAAATTTAAGGTAGGCAATAGAACCTTTAAAGTCACTGATAACAATGCATCAATAAAGAATTATAAAAAAAAAATTTCTCAAGTGATAGTTGCTATTGGCAATAATCTAATTAGAAAAAATTATTATACAATTTTAAAAAAAAATGAATTTAAATTAGCAACCCTTATTCATCCAAAATCTTATTCTAGTTTTGGATCTAAAATTGGAGAAGGAAGTGTAGTTATGCAGGGAAGCTTTATTAATACAGACACTATAATTGGAAATAACTGTATAATAAATTCAAATGCTTCTATAGACCATGATTGCTTAATAAAGGATCATACTCATATATGTCCAGGTGTAATAATAGCAGGTAATGTTAAAATTGGAAAAAATTGTTGGATTGGATTGGGTACTAAAATAATTGAAAATTGTATAATTGGAGATAATGTTTTTATTGCTGCAGGAACCTTGGTGACAAAAAATATTAAGTCAAATGCATTTGTGAAAGGAGTTCCAGCAAAATATGCGAGAAAAAAACTGGCCTAATTTTAGTAAAAATTTAATCTCTAAGGTAGGTAGAATACTTGGCTCAGGAAAAATTAATTATACTGATGGCCCTTATGGAATAAAATTTGAAAAAGAATTTTCTAAATTTATAGGTAATAGATATTCAATTGCTATATGTAATGGAACTGCTGCATTAGAAGTTGCTATAAAATCTTTAAAATTGCCCAAAAACTCAGAAATTATAGTTCCAGCTAGAAGTTTTTTTGCTTCTGCGTCATGTATTGTAAATACTGGATATATTCCAGTCTTTGCAGATGTAAATTTATTAACTCAAAATATTTTAATAGATGATATTAAAAAAAAAATAACTAAAAAAACTAGAGCTATTATTTGTGTACATTTGGCAGGATTACCTTGTGACATGAATAGTATAAAAAAATTAGCAAATAAAAAAAAAATTAAAATTATAGAGGATTGTTCCCAGGCACATGGTGCTTCAATTGATAATAAGCAAGTAGGTTCATTTGGTGATATTAGCACATGGTCATTCTGTAATGATAAAATAATGTCCACCCTTGGAGAAGGAGGCATGATTTCAACTAATAAAAAAAAATTATATGAAATTTGTAAAAGATCCATAAACCATGGAACAAATTTTAAAAATAATAAAAAAACAGAAAAATTTATTTATAATAAAGACTATTTTGGAACAAATTTAAGATTAACCGAAATCCAATCATTTGCTGGATTGGAGCAATTGAAAAATTTAAAAAAAGTTCAGAAAAAAAAAGAAAATATATCAAAAAGTTATTTTGACTTAATTTCACAATACCAAAATTATTTTGATTGCTATTATCCTTCAAAAAAAATTAAATCTGCATGGTATAGATTCTATTTTTTTCTTAAAAAAGATACCAAAAATTATCAAAAACTTCGATTTAAAATTATTAAAGATTTAAGAAAAAATAATTTAAAATGTTTTACAGGATCTTGTCCTGAGATATATTTAGAAAAGGCTTTTAAAAAATTAAATAATATTAGACCAATAAGATTAAAAAATTGCAAAATTTTAGGGGAAACAAGTATAGCATTAGAAATCAATCATACATTAGAATATTCCCAGCATAAAAAAAAGTTATTAATACTAAAACATGTGATTGAAAAAAATTTACAAATATAAATGAATATACTCATTACAGGAGGAGCAGGATATATTGGATCAGCAACCTCATACTTATTATTAAAAAAAAAGATTAAGCCTGTAATAATTGATAAACTAATTTACAAAAAAGATAATATTATTCCAAAAAAAACTATTTTTTTTAAATCAAATATTTCAAATTTAATTTTAGTAAAAAAGATTATTAAAAAGTATAACATCAACTCTGTAATACACTTTGCAGCCTATAAAGATGTCGAAGAGTCAACATTGAAACCAAGAAAATATTATAATAATAATTATTTAATTACTAAAAAATTTATAAATTGTTGCAAAGAAAATGGTGTTAATAATTTTATTTTTTCTTCAACAGCTGCAGTTTATGGAAACTTAGATAAAAATAAAAAAGTTACAGAAAATTCACCTCTTAAACCAATAAGTATTTATGGATCAACAAAAAAAAAAATTGAAGAATATCTTAAAAAAGTATCAGATAAAAATTTTAAATTTTTTTCATTAAGATATTTTAATGTTTTGGGGGCTGACAAATATTTTAGATATGGACCAATTGGATTAAATTTAAATAGTTTTTCTAACAATTTATATAAATCAATAATATCTGGTCAAGATTTTAAAATTTTTGGAAATAACCATAAAACTTTAGATGGCACACCTGTAAGAGATTTTATTCATGTTGATGATTTGGCAAATATTCATTTTGAATCATTAAAATATTTAATAAAAAACAAAAAAAATCAAATTTGTAATTGTGGTTATGGAAAAGGTTATTCTATAGAGCATGTTATTAAAACTCTTTATAAAAATAAAGAGATGAATTTAAATTACTCTTTTTCAAAAAAGAGACCTGGAGATATAAGCTATATGGTGGCAGATACAAAAAAATTAAATAGAATTCTCAATTGGAAGCCGAAATATTCAAACCTTAAAAAAATGATATTTTCAGAGCTTAGATGGAGAAAAAAATTAACAAATAATTAGTAATATTATAATTTAATAATAATGTTAGATGTTAATCTTAAAAAGTATTATAAATTTACTTATGAAGAATCTTATTAAAGACATTTCAGATAATATTTTTTACCTACATCGATATTCAAAGCGAATCATTGCCATAATAACAGATGCTAGTTTATGTGTTTTATGTACTTGGCTTGCTTTTGTTTTGAGATTAGAAGAATTGATTTTATTTAAAGATTTTAATTTTTATCCAGCTTTAATATCTGTTGTTATAGCACTACCAATATTTTGGTTATTTGGATTATACAGGACTATCTTTCGTTATACTGGTTTATCAATTATTCTAAACATATTTACATCAACATTTTTATATGGATTATTATTTTTTTTAGTAATTGGAATTTATGGAATTTCAAGTTATACGCCTAATTTTACAATAATTCCAAGATCCATTGGAATTCTTCAGCCAATGTTATTATTTTTTGCAATTATTACCTCTAGATTATTTGTTAGATATATATTTAACAAAACTTTTGATTCTAAAAAATCCTTACATAAAAAAAATATATTAGTTTATGGAGCAGGAGATGCTGGAAGACAATTAGTTATTTCTTTAGAAAATAGTCCTGAATTTAAAGTTAGAGGTTTTTTAGACGATGATATAGAATTACATAGACAAGTTTTATTAGGTCAAACTATTTACTCTACCTCTAAGTTAGAAAAATTAGTTAAAAACAAAGGTATTAGTTTAGTTTTTCTTGCACTACCATCTATTGGCAGAAACAAAAGAAACCAAATTATAGAAAAATTAAATAAATTTAAATTAAATGTTAAAACTCTCCCAAGTGTATCTGAGATTGTAGATGGCAGAATAACTATATCTGATATTAAAGATTTAAACATTAATGACTTATTGAACCGTGATGAAGTTAAACCAGATATTGAATTATTAAACAAAAATATAAACTCAAAAATAGTACTTGTGACAGGAGCAGGAGGATCAATAGGTTCTGAGTTATGTCGCCAAATTATAAGACTAAAACCAAATAAATTAATACTTCTAGAATTAAATGAGTTTGCTCTTTATAAAATCTACGAGAAATTAATAACTATAAATAGAAATTTAAAAATTATTCCATTACTTGTTAATGTCCAAGACCAAGAAAAATTAGAGAAAATTTTTGAGACATTTAAAGTTGATACTGTGTATCACACTGCGGCTTATAAACATGTGCCCTTAGTTGAAGAAAATATTTGTGAGGGAGTTAAAAATAATGTTTTTAGTACTTTGGCTGTTGCAAAAGCCTCAATTATTAAAAAAGTTTCAAATCTTGTTCTAATTTCAAGTGACAAAGCGGTAAGACCAACTAATATAATGGGAGCCTCCAAGAGACTTTCTGAACTTTGTATGCAAGCTATTTATAATAATACTAATGATTCTATTACTCATTTTTCAATTGTTCGATTTGGCAACGTATTAGAGTCTTCTGGCTCAGTTATTCCAAAATTTAAAAAACAAATCAGAGAAGGAGGACCTGTTACCTTAACTCATAATGATGTAACACGTTATTTTATGACTGTTACTGAAGCTGCTCAATTAGTAATTCAAGCAGGAGCGATGGGTAAACATTCTGAAGTATTTGTTCTAGATATGGGTGAAAGTATAAAAATTAAAAGTTTAATCCATAAAATGATCAAATTATCAGGGTTTACTATTAAGGATAACAAAGATCCAAGTGGTGATATTGAAGTTAAGATAACAGGACTAAGACCTGGTGAAAAATTATATGAGGAATTATTAATTGGTGATGACCCTCAACAAACTGATCATTCTAAAATAAAGAAGGCAAATGATCCTTTTATTTCATTTGCTCAATTAGAGAAAGATTTAAATTATTTACAAAATTTATTATCAGAAAATAAGGTAAATAAAGTCGAAGCTCTTTTAGAAAAATTAGCTAAACTACATTCATCTAATTCAAAAATTGTAGATCACCTCTATAATGAAAAATTATTGTGTGACGAGCCACAACAGAAACAATTTTTAGATAATGATAAAGTCAAAAGAATTGTTAAGCTTGTTACATAATTTTAAATTATTGCATTGATAGGTTAATTATAATAAACAAGGTTTGATATGAAATCTCAAAATAATACCAATGATGAAATTAATGTATCTTATTTGATTTTAATTATTTTAAAAAAAAAATGGACTGTTGTTTTTTTTGTAACTGTTGCTTTAGCCTTAATGTTTGTGTACCAAAAAAACTTACCGCCTCAGTATACAATAATTAAAACAGAAATTAGACCTATTACGGTCAGAGAAGAAGTAAAATATAACATATATAATTCTTTAATAAAATCAATTAAAGATTTTTATAATTTTGATAATACTGACTTTAAATCAAATGAATTTAAACAGAATAATTATGGTGAGAATAAAAATATTGAAACAGGATTTATAGATTTATCTGTCACTAGAATCTATAATATTGATAAAGGTTTTCTTTTTAATTTAATCTATGACAAGCTTAAAGATATTCAATTTTTAGAAAGTTTACTTAAAGAATTTAATTATATAGAAAAAAAAAATTATGCAACTATCCTAGAATATAATAAGGCAATTAGAAATTTAGCATCTCAAATTACACTAACTAGGCAAGAAGTGAATGACGAAATCTTTATCAACTTTAGAACTCTTGATATAAAAAAATGGATAGAATTCTTAAAATTTGTTGAAAAACAAACAAATCTTGAAATTCAAAAAAATCTTGCAGAATTGTCTACTGATTACATAACTTATTTAAAAAAAATAAGTAAGTATTCAATTGAAGATATTGAGCTTCAAATGACAATGGCTGTAGATGAGGAACTTGCTTATTTAGAAAAAAAATTAATGACAATATCTTCATCTTCAAATAAATTTATTTTAAGAATACAAGATGCATTTAATAGCTCACCTATTTCAAAGGCAGATGAGTTTCATGCAGCAAAAATAATTTTTAGATCAAGCAATCTTGAAAAGGAAAAAAGAAATTCAATGTCGCAAATGCTTTTTGTGACTGGTTTGTTAGGTGCAATTTTTGGGATATTTTTTGTATTGTTATCAAATACTAATAAAAATCATAAACAGTAAATATTTTCAAAACATATTCTATAAAAATTAAATTGAATATAAAATGAAAAAGAAACTATTTTTTTTTAATACTTTTCCTTCTTGGGTAATAATTTTGATGCCTCTTTTACTAATAACAGGACCTTTTTTATCTGATCTAGGCTTATCTTTAGTTGCAATACTATTTTTAATAAACTCAATTAAAAACAATTTAAAAAAGTATTATGATAATTATTATTTTAAATTTTTTATTTTATTCTGTTTTATTTTAATTTTAAGCTCTTTATTGTCTAAAAATACACTGATCTCATTAAAAAATTCTTTGTTCTATTTTCGTTTTGGAATATTTTCTTTATGTTTCTGGTATCTATTAGATAAAAATGAAAAGTTGATAAAGTATCTTTTTATTTCTATTTTTTTTTGCTACTCATCTTTGATAGTTGATGGGTATATACAATATATTTTTGGAAAAAATCTATTTGGTTATGAATTATATAACCAATATAGAGTTAGTAGTTTTTTTGGCTCAGAGTTAATATTAGGCAGTTATCTTGCAAGATTTTTTCCTATACTATTTGGATTATTTATTTTTTTAGATAATCAAAAAAAAAATAAATCATTATTATTACTCATCACATTAATTTTTATTTTATCAGAAGGATTAATTTTATTAAGCGGAGAAAGATTAGCACTATTGTTTATGAATTTATCAGCAGTGTACCTAATTTTAATGTTAAAAGATTACAGGACTTATAGAATTCGGACTTACTTGGCTTCATTAGTCTTGATCATTGCATTGATTATTGTGTTTCCAAATTCTAAAGAGAGATTAATTGATAAAACTATTTATGACTTAACAAGAAACAGTGATGATAAAATATATATATTCTCAAAACCCCATACAGACATGTATATATCAGCTTATAGAATTTTTTTAGATAATAAAATTTTAGGAGTTGGGCCCCGCCAGTTCAGAAATACATGTGGTTTTTTCCCACTTGGTGAAAAAAATAAAAATGGAAGA
>Ga0209533_1001563_pt1 | contig 21382 bp, 22 predicted proteins | sample COG_04_FD_184748 | JGI IMG/M metagenome (GOLD analysis project Ga0209533, IMG submission 184748) | Pelagic Microbial community sample from North Sea - COGITO 998_met_04 (SPAdes) (version 2) | ecosystem: Environmental > Aquatic > Marine > Neritic zone/Coastal water | place: Helgoland, sampling...
CACGCTCTACTTCGCGAGCAACTAAGCCATATGATGTATAGTTTGCTCCAACGCCGCCAAATTCTTCAGGTATTGTTGAGCCAAGCAGGCCAAGTTCACCCATTTCATTCATAATTTCTTTATGAAATACTTCATTTCGGTTGGCCACAATGATTCTTGGCATTAACTTATCTTGGCAGTAAGCTTTTGCGGTATCGCGTATCATGCGCTCTTCTTCAGTGAGCTGATCTTCTAATAAAAAAGGATCTTCCCAATTGAAGTTAGCAGGCTTTGATCTGGCTATGAGTGGCGTGTTTGGGCTCATGATATATTATCTAATTTTTTATTTATATTGGGTGTTTTTAACAAAAGAGGCAATGCGACAATTCTGCTGGAATATATTTTTTTAAAGAGTTAATTATAATGTGAAATAAATTGATAGATAATTATGGTGAAAAATTAATATGAGAGTTCTTGTCACTGGTGGTGCTGGCTATATTGGTAGCCATACATGCATTGAACTTTTACAAGCTGGCCATAAAGTTTGTGTTATTGATAACCTTTGTAATGGCCATGAAGTTGCACTTGATCGAGTTCGAGGTATTACCAATTGTGAATTGCAATTTGTAAATGCAGATATTCGAGATGCAAATGCATTAAATAAAATTTTTGCTACTTTTAAACCAGAAGCAGTTATACATTTTGCGGGTTTGAAGGCTGTTGGCGAGAGTGTATCGGATCCATTGAAGTATTATGAAGTAAATGTTGGTGGGTCTATTTCATTGCTTAGAGCTATGTCTAAAGCTCGATGTGATAAGATCGTTTTTTCTTCATCGGCCACTGTGTATGGCGAGCCGCAATATTTACCATATGATGAAGAGCACCCCACTAACCCAGTAAATCCATATGGGCGAACTAAGTTAATAACCGAGAATATTATTAGTGATTGGACAAAAGTAGATACAAAACGGAAGGGAATTATTCTCAGGTATTTTAATCCCGTGGGAGCTCATGAGTCTGGTCAAATCGGGGAAGAACCAATAGAAGTACCTAACAATTTAATGCCGTATATTGCTCAGGTGGCTATTGGACGCCAAGATTATCTAAATATTTTTGGAAATGATTATAATACCGCTGATGGAACTGGAGTAAGGGATTATATTCATGTTGTCGATCTAGCGCTGGCACATATTGTGGCTCTAAATCAGAATAACTTGGATAGATTTGAGCTCCTAAATATTGGAGCGGGAAAAGGTACTTCTGTTCTTGAGTTGATAAAAAGTTTTGAAGGCGTTTGTGGCCGAACAATTAAATTTAAATATCAACCTCGACGAGATGGAGATCTTGCTGCCTTTTGGGCAAATTTTTCAAAAGGAGTTGAAAAACTGAATTGGCAACCAGAAAGAAACATAAAGAAGATTTGTGAAGATACTTGGCGTTGGCATAAATATAATCCAATTGGCTATGGAGCTTAATAATTAAATTTTAGTAAAATAATTCAAATTGATGGCTGAAGGGCATCTGAAGGAGTTTGTATTTTTGTCTTCCTGCCCATTAAATCTATTAAAATCCATATGCGTTGTTCTGTTTCATGTGTTTCAACTGTAGCAATAAAATTTGCAAATGGGCCATTTAGGATTTTTACTTGATCACCTTTTTTTAGCTTTTTTAAAGGCAATAATTTACCTGAAATATCGCAACGATTAATTAAATTGTCAATAAATGTGGATGGAATTGATTTAAGAAAAGTATCAAAAGTAACTAAGCGTGAGACACCATAAGTGTTATTAATTTTATGCCAATCGGGTTTCTCCCTATCAAATTCTATAAACATATAGCCTGGAAATAGAGGTCGAGTAGCATTTATAAATTTAGACTTTTTCCGTGAAGTGTTTTCAAGTAAGGGTAAAAATGTTGCAAACCCCTGTCGATTTAAATTTTTATTTGCTTGATGATGTGCATTAGGTTTGAACTGTAAAATGAACCATTCTTTTGACATATTATCATACCTATAAATTAATGTTCACTTTTGAGCAAATACATATAAAAATATGTGATTTTTTAATAATTTTTATTATATAATAATATTATTTTGTTACAATTTATGTCAAGAAGTCATTTTTAAATTTTTATATATTCTGAAATATTTAACAATTTTATAGGGAGTTGAGTGTGCTATCTATATATTTTATAAAGTATAATAATGATACTTACATTGATATTGACAATAAATATGTATAATTGCATGTTCATATTTGAATGTCATGAACGCAGAAAGATCAAATTTTAGATTTAATCCACAAAGTTTTGTAGTAAAGCTTTGTGCGGTAGCTGTGCATGGCTAGTCGTCGTAAAGAGCATCAAGAAGATGCAAAATTGAGGGTGTTTCAAATACTAAGTGAACACCCTCAAATGTCTTCGCGAGAACTTGCCCAAAAAGTTAGAATTTCTAATGGCTCTGCTTATTACCTGTTATCATCACTAATTGATAAGGGGTTTATTAGGCTTGTGGATTTTAAGGAAAACTCAGAAAAAGTAAAATACTCTTATTTATTAACCTCAAAGGGTATTCGGGAAAAATCACTACTTACTAATAGATTTCTCATTCGTAAAAAAGAAGAGTATAAAGCTTTAAGAGATGAGATTTATCTTTTAGAACAAAAATCTGGTATTTTTGAGTAAAGAATATAATAAATAAAATAAGTTAAATATCATTATTAATAACATTTTAACTAATTATATTTTAGGGTAAAATAAATCTTATGACTTTTGTTAAGGATATCAAAAAAGCAGTAATTCCAATGGCTGGTTTGGGCACGCGTATGTTGCCAGCTACAAAGGCAATTCCTAAAGAATTATTAGCTGTTTATGATAGGCCAATAATAGAACATGTTGTTAAAGAAGCCATATCTGGTGGAATTAATGAATTTATTTTTGTAACGCGAAGTAGAAAAGAAGCAATTGAAAATCATTTTGATGCACATTATGAATTAGAGCATAGATTAGTAAAAAAAGGCAAAAATAAAATTCTTGAAGGGATCACAAAGATTATCCCAGATAATGTTAAAATAACTTCAGTGCGACAGGCGGACGCCTTGGGGTTAGGGCACGCTATTCTTTGTGCCAAGCATCTTTTAAACAATGAGCCTTTTGCAGTTTTGCTTCCAGATGTATTAGTTTTAGATAAAGAAAATCGTGAGCAAAACTATAGTTTTGCTCATTTAGTAAAAGCCTGGTCTAAAACAGGAATTGGTCAGGTCATGGTTGAGCAAGTTAATTTAGACAAAATTGAGAGTTATGGTATCGTCGATTTAGATGAAAAAGACAGCACCCCGTTCAAATCTATTCCTATGATAGGGATGATTGAGAAGCCAACACTGCAAAATGCACCATCCAATTTGGCTATTTTGGGTCGTTATATTTTGCCACCTCAAATATTAGGCTTGCTTGAAAAAATTAAACCAGGTGTGGGTGGTGAGATACAATTAACAGATGCGTTGGATGCGCTGTTGGGTAATGATGGCTTAAATGCTTTAAAGACAGATGCAGATATTTATGATTGTGGTGATAAATTAGGTTATTTGTCTGCTAATTTAGCTGTAGGTTTACGAGACCCTAAATCAAGAGCACATATACATACATTATTTGATAAATTAACCGACAATAATCTTTAATATAGGTTATTTTCATTATTTGAATAAATTTACCAACCATGATTAGGGCTTTTGCATACACTTGGTTTGGCGACCTAAAGGCAAAGCTGCAGAAGATAATGTTGATTTTGATATTCGAAAATTTTTGAATCTACAGCTCGATATGATTGAAAAATATAAGAAGTTGCTATCTCGTTGATAAGATTGGGAATATGCATGTTCTTGTCTACTAATGCGTCTTTAAAACTATTTTTCTGGCGCATCTGAGTAAATTTAAAATATTATTTCTTAGCGTTAGCTTAATAGTAGTCTCCATTATATAAGGATATCGGTGAACTAATGATAATTTCAGTTGTAGGAATAGGGTATGTTGGTCTGTCTTTGGCGGTCCTTTTAGCCCAAAATCATCAAGTTATTGCACTTGATATTATCCCTGAAAAAATAGCTCAGTTAAATAAAAAAATATCACCCATTTCAGATCTTGGTATAGAAGATTTTTTGGCGAACAAGCCTCTTAATTTATCGGCTACGTCAGATAAATATGAGGCCTATAGGAAAGCTGATTTGGTTATTGTTGCAACCCCAACGGATTATGATACGACTAACAATTCATTCGATACTCGCTCAGTTGAGATTGTTGTAGGGGATGTCCTGAGAATTAACCCAAAAGCCACCATAATAATAAAATCAACCGTACCAGTTGGATTTACAAAAAAACTCAAAGGTAAACTTAATACTGAAAGTGTGATTTTTTCCCCTGAATTTTTAAGAGAGGGAAGGGCTTTGAATGATAATCTATACCCTTCTCGTATTATTGTTGGAGAGATTTCAGATAGGGCAAAGCAATTTGCAGATTTACTAGTGGAAGGTGCTGTAAAAAAAGAAATTGATGTGTTGTTTACTGGCTCTACTGAAGCAGAGGCGGTGAAGCTTTTTAGCAACACATATCTTGCAATGCGAGTTTCTTACTTCAACGAATTGGATACATACGCGGAAACTCACGATCTCAATTCTAAGCAGATTATTGAGGGCGTAGGTCTAGATCCACGGATTGGTTCACATTACAACAATCCATCATTTGGTTACGGTGGGTATTGCTTGCCTAAAGATACTAAGCAACTTAAAGCGAATTATAAAAATGTTCCAAATGCACTAATTAGTGCAATCGTTGATGCCAATTCAGAGCGTAAGGATTTCATCGCAAACTCTATCATTAATAGAAATCCCAGAGTTGTGGGTGTACATCGCCTAATTATGAAAACAGGTTCTGATAATTTTAGAACGTCTTCGGTTCAAGGTATAATGAAGCGAATTAAGGCAAAAGGAATTAAGGTAGTAATATATGAGCCTGTGCTAACGGATAGTGGTAATGATCATTTTTTTCATTCTGAGATTATCCATAGTTTAGAAGACTTTAAAGAAATGAGTGATGTAATCATTAGTAATAGAATGGTTGATGAGTTGAATGATGTTGTTGAGAAAGTTTATACAAGAGATCTTTTTAATTTAGATTAACTCAGGAGGTAAATAATGAAAATTCTTGTTACTGGATCTGCTGGGTTTATTGGTTCGGCACTATCAATAAAACTATTAGAGCTTGGGAATCAAGTGGTTGGAATTGATGATCATAATGAATATTATGATCCACAGTTAAAAGAAGCACGTCTAGCAAGGCACGCTAATCACCCAAACTATACGCATAAACGGATGAAGCTTGAGGATCGCGCTGGAATATCTGAGTTATTTGTATCTGAAAAATTTGATAGTGTAGTTAATCTCGCTGCTCAAGCTGGTGTCAGGTATTCAATTGAAAATCCTTTCGCATATATTGATAGTAATATATTGGGTTTTACTAATATTTTAGAAGGTTGCAGGAATAATAAGGTTGGACATCTTGTATATGCTTCATCAAGTTCCGTTTATGGGTTGAATACAAAACAACCATATGCCGCTGATGATAGAGTAAATCACCCTGTTAGCCTCTACGCAGCTACTAAAAAATCTAATGAGTTAATGGCACATACCTACTCTCATTTATTCGGCCTATCGACCACAGGCCTTAGGTTTTTTACAGTTTATGGTCCTTTTGATAGGCCAGATATGGCTCTGCAAAAATTTGCTAGAGCTATTATGGAAGATAAGCCAATTGAAGTTTTTAATTATGGAAAGCACCGACGAGATTTTACATACATTGATGATGTTATAGAAGGCATTGTAAGAGTTTTAGACACACCCGCGAAGGCATGCTTAAATTGGAACAGCAACAATCCCAATCCTGCTAGTTCGAGTGCACCCTATCGGGTGTATAACATTGGTAATAATAAACCTGTTAACCTAATGGATTTTATTAAAGCGTTAGAAATATCGTTAGGCAAAGCCGCAGTGAAAAAATTTCTCCCACTCCAAGCTGGTGATGTGCCAGATACATTTGCTGATGTTGATGATCTGGTAAAACAATTTGATTATAAGCCAAATACCAGTGTGAAGAAAGGTATAGAAAATTTTGCAAATTGGTTTAGTGAGTATTATGGATGAGAATTTCAAGTACGATAATTACAGTGCGTTGTAATACATTAATTTAAGGGTATACGATATTTCTGTTTGGGTTTCTTTGGTGATGATTCTAGTTTTCTCTTGATGCTAAAAGTGTAAAAAATATTAAAATTACAATAAGTTGATTTATGTAAATAAACTGTTGGTCAAGGGCTGAAGTATCTATAATTACAATGTAAATTACATTTATATACATATGCTTAATAGATAAGAAATAAGGAAACATATGCCTGATATAGTACAATTTTGGCGACATTTGTCTTCAAGGCGCAAAGCTCAATATATTTTTCTAATATTTTTTATGATTTTTGCTTCATTTGCTGAGATGCTTACTATAGGTGCAGTTATACCGTTCCTAAGTGTTCTAGTTGATCCACAAATCATATATGAATATGAAATTATTCAACCTTTGGTATTGTTTCTAGATGTATCAAATCCTCAACAGTTAATATATCCGATTGTAGTGTGCTTTATTATCATAGTGACTATTGCTGGCTTTTTTAGAATTAGTTTACTTTATTTCTCAACAAAACTCTCATTTATGACAGGAGTTGATATCAGTGTCGATATTTACAATCGAACTTTAAATCAAGATTACTTAACACATATAAATAGAAATAGCAGCCAAGCGACTTCAGCTATAGTTGTTAAAACTAACCTTGTTATTGGAGGTATAGTTGGGCCAATTCTCAATTTAATTGCTTCATCGGTTACATCAATTGGAATACTAACTATTCTAATTTACATTAATCCGATCATTTCCTTTTGTGTATTTATTAGCTTTGCGTTAGTTTATATTCTTATAAATTTGTTATTAGCTAAAATGGTTAATAGAAATTCTAAAACCATATCCAGCCAAGCGACACTTATGGTACAGCACCTTCAAGAAGGTCTTGGAGGTATAAAAAACATTATTCTTAATAATAACCAAAATTTTTTTCTAGCTCGATACGAAAAATCAGTTGCATTAAAACAGAAAGCTTCTGCTCAGAATACATTCAGTGCTTATTGTCCTAAACCAATATTAGAGGTTTTTGGAATGGTGTTAATAGCAGTAATTGCTTATCAGCTATCACTGGCTGGTAATAAAATTCAGTCAGCTATCCCTATGTTGGGGTTATTAACTATTGCCGCTCAAAGACTCCTTCCCGCTATTCAACAGTCCTATGCTGCATATATTAGCGTTAAATCAAATAAATCTGTTTTAGAAGATATAATATTTTTCTTGGATCAAAAAATCCCAGAGCATTTAGAGAGTTCATCTATAGGTTTTGAGGAAGAAATTTTAGTTTCCGACTTAAGTTTTCGATATTCTGAAAAAGAACCATGGATATTACAGAATGTAAATCTTAGTTTGAAAAAAAATACAACTATCGGTTTTTTTGGAACTACGGGGTCTGGCAAGAGCACACTGATAAATATTATAATGGGTCTTTTGGATCCATCTGAAGGATATATAGCTATTGATGGAGAAACAATCACTCATAAAAATAAACAATGCTGGTTCAAATGTATTGCTCACGTTCCACAAGACATATTTTTAGTTGATGGAACCATAGAGAATAATATAGCCTATGGTATCCCGGAAGATGAAATTGATCACCATTGGCTAAGGATGGTGGCTAAAAAGGCCAATATTTTAAACTTCATAGAAGCTTCAAAGGATGGATTTAAAACAAAAGTTGGAGAAGGTGGATTAAAGATTTCTGGTGGTCAACGTCAGAGGTTAGGAATTGCGAGAGGGCTCTATAAGAAATGTGATCTACTGATACTTGATGAGGCAACAAGTGCACTAGATAATGAAACAGAACGAAAAATTATGCATGAAATCAATGCTTTGAGTGGAGAAATTACCATTCTTATAGTCGCTCATAGGTTATCAACTCTCGAAAACTGCCATGAATTGATAGACGTTAGTAATTTTTAGTACGTGCAAATTCAATAACCATTATGACTTTATTTATGTACTCTGTTAAAGAAGTCTTTAGTACAGAAGAAATGTTTGTTTAAAATGGTATACTCTTAGTTCATCTTGTTATTCTTGATAATTACATATCTGAGTCTTAAGCTGTTGTTTATACAAATAATTAGTAATTTAATTGGATGCTGACATGTTAAGTGTAGATAATACTTTCATAATTGCCGAAATAGGTGTGAATCACAATGGGAATATAGAATTAGCTAAAGAAATGATTGCTTCTGCTAAATTAGCGGGTGCTGATGCTGTAAAATTCCAAACATTTACTGCTGAGGCGCTTGTTAGTAGGACAACTCCTAAAGTGAACTATCAAAAAGAAACCACACCTGAAGCTGATAGTCACTATGATATGATTAAATCTTTAGAACTTTCACATAGTGATCATTATCCAATAATTGAATGTTGCCGTCAGCTTAGTATACAATTTATCTCAACTCCTTATGATTTAGAAAGTGCGGTATTTCTTGATTGTATTGGGGTGGAGGTATTCAAAACCGCATCTGCTGACATTGTAGATTTACCTCTTCACCGGTTTTTGGCCGGGACGGGGAAGTCGGTTATAATTTCTACTGGAATGTCTACAGTATCTGAAATACGAGAAGTAATGGATATTTATGAAACAGCTGGTAATTCAAATGTTACACTTTTGCATTGTGTATCAAATTACCCGTGTGAATATAATAGTTTAAATCTTAGAGTGATGATGACGCTAGAATCTGAGTTTTGTGTCCCTATTGGCTATTCTGATCATGCTATCGGAGTATATCCAGCTGTGGCTGCAGTAGCAATGGGTGCTAGGGTAATTGAAAAGCACTTCACTTTAGATAAAACGGCACTTGGCCCTGATCATAAGGCATCAAGCACGCCCGAAGAGTTTAAAGAGCTCGTAGATGCTATAAGGGTTTGTGAAGTCTCATTAGGTAGTGATCAAAAAGCTGTTCAAACTGAAGAAATACAAATGAGACAGGTGTCTAGAAAGAGTATTTTTGTTGCAAAGAGAATACCTAAAGGTTCAATTATTAAGTTGGAGGATCTGACGCTTAAGCGTCCTGGAACTGGACTATATGCTAAATCATTTTCTGAAATTGAAGGACTATCTGCCAAGTATGATTTGCTGCCTGAACATATGCTTTCATATGATGATTTAGAATGACGCCTGTGAATGAGTTATTAGTGATAGGTTGTGGAGGACATTCACGTTTTCTACTTGGCCTGATACGTGAAACCCGTTTTAGTGTGCGTGGCATAATTGATTTAGAAAATGATTTGGGTAGCTCTGAAATAATAATGGGTGTTCCTGTCATTGGATGTTTTGATTCAATTGATGAGCAATATTCTTTGAATTATCGAGACGTGGCATTAGGTATTGGCGACAACTTCTTCAGAAAGCGGATTTTTAACGATTTAAAAAGAAAAGAATTTAAATTCCCAAACTTAATTCATCCAACTGCAGTTATAGATTTTTCTGCGAGGATGGGAGTGGGTAATGTCATTGGACCTCAAGTGGTTATTGGAGCTGAAGTTACGTTAGGAAATAATAATATTATTAATAGCGGTGCTGTTATAGAGCATCAGAGTTCAATTGGAAATCATAACCATGTCTCATTATCTGCAACAATATGTGGCAATGTTTCAATTGGTGATTGTGTATTCTTGGGAGCCAATAGTACTGTGATTGAAAAAATTATAATTTCTGATCATATAACTTTAGGTGCAGGGGGAACGCTAATTTCTTCGACTAAAGCTAATGGGCTTACATTAGTTGGATGTCCTGCTGAGGAAAGATAAAATGATTTATGTGTCAACTGGGGGATTTAAATATTTAGGCTATGAGGCTGTGATAAAAGAATTATCTCAAGCTGGTATTGCCGCCTTTGAACTTTCAGGAGGAATTTTTTCGCCGGACGTAACTAATCGCTTGAAAGAGCTAAGAGAAAAATATGCTCTTTCACTTCACAATTATTTTCCACCGCCTGAGAAGCCATTTGTTTTGAATTTAGCTTCATTTAGAGACGATATTGTCAAAGATAGTATGCGCCATATTACTAATGCAATTGATTTGTCTAGTTTAATTGGTGCTAAATTTTATAGCTTCCATGCAGGATATTTGATTGATCCAAAGGCGTGTCAATTAGGACAAAAAATTAATAAACAAGAATTAAACCCCAGAAAAAAAGCCTTACACTGTTTTATCATGCGGGCTAGCGCACTTGCAGAGTACGCGGAGAGTAAAGGAGTTAAGTTACTTGTAGAAAATAATGTCCTATCGCATCAAAATTTTGCTTCATTTGGGGAGAATCCTCTTTTAATGGTAGATCAATTTGAGACAAGTGAAATTATGAATAAAAGTCACCATAATTTGGGCTTACTGATTGATGTTGCGCATTTAAAAGTTAGTGCTAATACCCTTTGTTTTTCCGCAGTTGATTACCTTTCTGAATTTTATAGTTTTACAGATGCCTATCATCTTAGTGATAATTCTGGCTTTGAAGATTCTAATGACGAGATTACCAAGTCTTCTTGGTTTTGGCCGTATGTGCGAAAGAGTGCAGAATATTATTCTTTAGAGGTATATAATAAACCTGCTGATTTTTTGAAGAGCCAAATTGTACTAATACAGGAGATGTTATCTCAATATGATTAAATTAGACGATATATGCATAAAGAGTGAAGACACATTGTTGTGTGCTTTAAAGAAGATTAGCAGCAATGGGCTTGGAATCGTATTCGTCATTCAAGATGGAAATCTTTTTGGAAGTATGACTGATGGCGATATTAGGCGAGCTCTGATTAACGGAGCTAGTAATAATCTATCTGTTGGACCTCTTTGTAATCAAAATGTAATATATGAGCATATTAGTGCCCCTGATATCAACGTTAGGAATATTACAAACAATTCCATTCGAGTTGTCCCTCTTGTAGATGACAATAAAAAGATTGTCGACTTTGCAACACTTACACGGCCTCACAATGTAGTCGTGATGGAACCATCCTTGACAGGTAACGAACTGGAATATGTAACAGACTGTCTAAAGACCAACTGGATTTCTTCTCAAGGAAGCTACGTTAACTTATTCGAAAATAGATTAGCTAAATTCTTTGATTCAAAGCATTGTTTAGCTGTATCTAATGGAACTGTGGCTCTGCATTTGGGTCTCAAGGCTCTTGGAATAGGTGTAGGTGATGAGGTAATTACTTCTAACTTAACATTTGGCGCATCCGTTAATTCCATTATTCACTCAGGGGCGAGGCCAGTATTAGTGGATGTTGATAGGGATACTTGGAATATATCGCCAAAACTAATTGAGAAAGCAATAACTTCTGATACAAAAGCTATTATGCCTGTCCATTTGTATGGTAATCCATGCGAAATGATAGAAATTATGCGTATTGCAAAAAAATACGATCTAAAAGTAATTGAAGATTGTGCTGAAGCTTTTGGGGCTACGATAGGTGGAAAAAGAGTAGGGACATTTGGTGACGTGTCTACTGTTTCTTTCTTTGCTAATAAGATTATCACAACAGGAGAAGGTGGTTCTGTTCAAATCAATGATGATAATATTTATTTGACAGCTAAAAAACTCAGAGATCATGGAATGTCTCCAAATCGACGATATTTTCATGAGATAGTTGGTTATAATTATAGGCTAACGAATGTTCAGTCTGCGATTGGCTGTGCCCAGTTGGAACAGCTTAATGAATTCACGAATAAAAGAACTAAAGTTTTTCAGAGGTATCATGACTTATTTGCGGAATGTGAATACATTCAAGAACAGTATGTTGCCCCAGAAAATGTGTCAGCTAATTGGTTATATACTATATGCCTTAAGGGTGGGTTTGAAGAAGAGCGGGATAATTTGATTTCCCATTTGAAGTCCCAAGGGATTGATACTCGAGCTATATTCTACCCTATGAATGAAATGCCTGCGTTTTTGGATTATTTAAACAATTCTGAATTTCCCATAAGTCGCGCAATCTCATATAGTGGAATTAGTCTGCCATCATCAATAAATATTACTGATGATGAAATAAAACATGTTGTAGATACTGTACTGAATTTCTTTATATAAAATCCTAGATTGAATATTTTTTTAATATTCATTTTAATGCTTGGTATTTAATGAAAGCTCAAAAAAAGTAGCATGATACCGTTTATTTCTAGTGGACAAAAAATGATTAGTAGAATTTTAATAGTAGGACATGGAAGCATTGGAAAAAGACATTTGCGCTTAGCAAGAGAGCGATTTGCTGATGCGCAAATAATGGTGCTTCGGCATAATAATTCAGATATCTTTCCTAAATATTCAGATGGTATTTTGAAGAATGAGGATGAGGCTATAGCCTTTGAACCACAAATAGCAGTAGTTGCTAATCCATCAAATTTTCATATTAAAATAGCGCAAACTTTGGCCGAAGCTGGTGTAGATCTCATAATTGAAAAACCATTGTCGTCCACTTTGACTGGAGTTGCAGAGCTTATTCATACTGTAGAAAGTAATGATTTAACATTAATGGTTGGTTATAACCTCAGATTTACAAGATCACTTCAATTCTTTAAAGATAAGATAGATAAAAAGATTATTGGTAATGTCTTATCGGTACGCTGTGAAATGGGTAATTATTTACCTTCTTGGAGACCTGGTAGTGATTATCGCATAGGTGTTTCTGCAAACAAATCATTAGGTGGGGGAGCTTTACTAGAGCTTAGCCATGAAATAGATTTTTTAACCTGGATATTTGGAGACATAGACTGGGTTAAAGCTAGCTTAACGCGGCAAAGTAGTTTAGATGTAGATGTTGAAGATACAGTGCACTTAATATTAGGTTTTATGCCTAAAGGATCAGGTCCCCAGTTGGTTGGTGCAGTTAATCTAGATTTCATTCGGCATGACAGTACTAGGCTATGTACTGCCATAGGGGAAGAAGGTTCTTTGCAATGGAATGGCTTAACTCAGCAGGTCATGATGTATAAGCCAGGTAAAAAGGGTTGGATTGAATTAGCTAAGTTTTCTTTGGATCGAGATGAAAGCTATAGGTTGGAATGGGACAATTTTTTAAATTGTTTGGGGGGAAGTGAGTTACCTATGGTTTCAGGTAAGGATGGATTAAAGGTATTACGTATTATTAATGCAGCGCAGAAGTCAACCAATTCTGGTGCGATAGAATTTGTTAGATAAGCTGGTAAATATGAAAGGAACACAATGACTATTGTAGCCTTTATTTTTTGCCGGGGCGGATCGAAAGGATTACCTGGTAAAAATATTCGTTTACTTGGGGGTAAGCCATTAATTGCATGGTCTATTGATCAAGCGCGATCTGTTAAATGTATTGACCGTGTTATCGTTTCCACAGATTGTGAAGATATTGCTGCGGTTGCTCGTAATTTTGGAGCGGAAGTACCTTTTATTAGACCAACGGAGTTGGCCCAAGACGAAAGCTCAGAGTGGTTAGCATGGCGTCACGCCCTTTCGTATCTCTATGATAGTACGGGTGTATTTCCAACGTCAATGGTTTCAGTTCCTGCAACAGCGCCACTGAGGTTACCACTCGATATAGAAAAATGTATTGATTTATATGAAGAGGGAGGCGTTGATCTAGTCATAACCACAACTACAGCGCATCGAAACCCATATTTTAATATGGTCAAAGTTAATAGTGATGGGACAATTGCGTTGGTTAATACGCCTGATGCTCCGATAGTGCGCCGTCAAGATGCTCCAGAAGTATTTGATATGGCGACTGTTTGCTACGTAGCGAATCCAGAATTCGTTATGACAAGTAATTCACATTTTGAGGGTAGGGTTAAAGCAGTAAATATACCTCCTGAGAGGTCAATCGATATTGACAATTTGCTTGATTTTAATTTTGCTGAGTATTTATTGAACTTAAGGACGGATAATTGAGTGGTTCATGAGTTTGTTGAAGCATAAAAAATTTGTTGTTGCAGGTGCTGGTGGACTGTTAGGGGCAGAGCTTGTAAGGTCTATTTTGCAATTTGGTGGGGCTGTAATCGCTACGGATCTTAATTCTGATAGAATGGCTAGTTGTTTTACTGATGAATTAAGACAGACACATAATGAAACATTGGTGTTTAAAAATTTAGACTTGAATGATGAGCAAGCTGTTAAGAGATTTTTCTCCAGAGTAACTGATATTGATGGTGCAGTTAATGCTTCCTATCCAAAGAATAGAGCATATGGCAATCATTTTTTTGATGTAAAACTGTCAGACTTTAATGAAAATGTAGCGCTTCACTTGGGCAGTGCTTTTTTATTCATGCAAGAGGCTGCCCGATATTTCAAGAGCAATCCTAAAAGTTTTTCCCTTGTAAATATAGCATCAATTTATGGAGTTTGTACTCCTGATTTTAGCATATATTCAGAAACATCTATGACAATGCCCGTAGAGTACGCAGCCATAAAGTCTGGTCTTTTGCACTTAAACCGTTATGTTGCCAATTATGTAGCTGACAGTCGATTTAGAGTTAATTCAGTAAGTCCGGGTGGGTTGTTAAATGACCAGTCGGCAACTTTTTTAGAAAAATATTCTAGTAAAACACATGGAGCTGGAATGTTGGATGCTTCAGATATATCAGGAGCGGTTAGATTTCTGTTATCAGATCACTCTAAACATATAACAGGTCAAAATTTAATAATAGATGATGGATTTACCCTATGAATAAAAAAATATTTTGGTGTACCTCGTGTTTGAATATGTCAACTAGACCTCGAATTAAATTTGATGATTTAGGTAAATGCAATGCATGTACATGGTCAGAGAAAAAAAGATCTATGGACTGGGCTCCAAGAAAAAATGAGTTAATGTCATTATTAGATAAGCATCGCTCAAAGGATGGCTCTTTTGATTGCATTGTGCCCTGCAGTGGAGGAAAAGATGGTTCTTATGTTGCCTACAATCTTAAACATAAATTTGGAATGCATCCATTATGTATAACTGTCAGACCTGCTCTCGAGTTAGAATTAGGGGAGGCAAATCTTAAGGCCTTCATAAATAGTGGGTATGATCATATTCACATAACACCAGACCCAGAAGCTATGCGCACTATGAACACATTAGGTTTTAAGGAGAAGGGTTTTCCATACTATGGGTGGCTTACTGCTATCCAAACTATTCCACTTCGATTAGCAACCCAGTTTGGTATTAACCTTATTTTCTACGGGGAAGATGGAGAAGTCGAGTATGGTGGTTCTACTGAGACTAATATGAAGCCTACATATGATTATAAGTACATGCAAAAAGTGTACCTTGAAGGTGGGCATGAGATGGTACTAAAACTTGCATTGAAGAATGGAATTGATCATCCTTTTTTTCATTTTCCAGAAGATAGTTTAGCTGAAAAACTTGAGGTAGCACATTGGTCATATTTTGAGTCTTGGGATTCCTATCATAACTATATTGTTGCTAAAGAGCATTGTGGTTTAAAAGAACAAGAAACAAGTAATTCTGGAACTTTCACCAACTTTTCTCAAAATGATCAAGCACTTTACTCACTTCATGCATATTTAATGTATCTCAAATTTGGCTTTGGTAGAGCAACTCAGGATGCAGGAATCGAAATTAGAAGAGGGGCTATGGATCGTGACCAGGCCTTAAATCTCGTTCAGATGTTTGATGGGCATTATCCAGAAGAGCATGTAGATGATTATTTAAATTATTATGGGATGACACAAAGTGAATTTGATACTGTAATTGATAGATATGCTAACCGAGACCTTTTCCAAAAGGCAGATGGTCGATGGGCTCCCAAATTTTTTGTTGGTAAAGATTTTTTTACATGCGAATAGCTATTGTTGATTATGGTATGGGTAACTTACGTTCTGTAACCTCAGCATTAAAATACCTCGGCATCGAGGATATTATCTTAAGTGATAATGAATGTGAGCTCAGTAGTGCTGATAAAATTATACTGCCAGGCGTTGGTTCTTTCAGCACCGCGATGGAACTTATTAAGTCAAAAAAATTAGATTTAATTATAAATAATCTGGCGATAAACAAAAAAAAGCCAGTATTGGGGATTTGCTTAGGTATGCAATTACTTGGTTTATCAAGTGATGAAGGTGGATACACAGAAGGTTTAGGTTTGGTTGATGGGGCGGTTGATTCATTTAATAGTAACCAGGTGGTCGTACCTCACATAGGTTACAATCAGGTTTTGGTTGGAAAATCCAATAGGCTTTATAATAATATGAAAGATATTTTGGATTTTTATTTTGTTCATAGTTTTAAAATGACATCTGATACTGATATTGGGCAAAATATGTGCCAGTATAACGAGAATTTTATTGCCAGTTTTGAAATTGATAATATTGCAGGAACTCAATATCATCCTGAATTAAGTCAAACGAATGGCTTACATGTAATCAAAAATTTTTTGGAATTGTTTTAAATGTTGAGGAAAAGAATCGTATTCACTCTTATTTATGACGATGGTTTTTTTTGTCAAAGTAGAAACTTCCGATTACAGAGAGTTGGGGATATTAAATGGCTGGAAAATAACTATAAGTTTCAAAAGATAGCCTTCTCTATAGATGAATTAATTGTAATTAATGCAACTCGAGGTGAAAAAAACTTATCTAAATTTACAAAAATTTTAGATCGTTTGGTTGATAATGTTTATATTCCAATCTCCGCTGGGGGGGGGGTTTCCTCCTTGGAAGATGCAAAGTTACTTTTTAACCATGGTGCTGATAAGTTAATTATTAATACTGCACTTTTTAAAAACACGAATCTTATTTCCAATATTGTGAAGTATTACGGTAAACAAAGTATCATAGCATCGATTGATTATAAAGATAATGAGGTTTTTATTAGCGATGGTAGAAAGAAAGCTGGTCCCTACCTTGAACAATATGTTAAGCAAATAGAGCTTCTTGGTGTTGGAGAAATATATTTAAATTCGATCGAAAAAGATGGTACAGGGTTTGGTTATGATCTTAATACTATTGAGTTGATTGCAGATAAAATTAATACCCCATTGATTGTAGCGGGTGGTGCGGGTAACCAACAGCATCTTTTAGAAGGCATTAAAACAAAAGGTGTTAGTGCTATTGCTACTGCTAATTTATTTAATTTTATTGGTGAGAGTTTGCCTAAAGCAAGACAACATTTAATTCAAAATGGAGCTAATTTGGTGGAATGGTAAATTGATGAGTGTCCACGGAATATAATTTCACCTCGTATCTGTATTCTAAATTGCTTTAATGTAGTAATTCAGCCCAACTCTATCAAACGAAAGCGAGTACAAATAGATTTATGAAAATATTATATAAAGGGAAGAGTAATAATTTTATTGTAACCATAGCTATAGGGGACAGATTTTATAAAGAATGGGCTGACTATATATTACCTAGTTGGTTGTTATATTGCAAAAAAAATGAATTGGGCCTCGCAGTGGTTGATGAAGATTTAATTGAAAAATCAGATCCATGTTGGAAGAAAGCAACGTGGCAAAAATTACTAATTGGGCGAGAATTTGTAAGAAAAAATCTAGATGTGAAAAATATCTGTTTTTTAGATGCAGATATCCTGATTAATCCTTTTGCGCCAAATGTATTTGATTTTCATGATGATGTAAATATCAGTGTCGTATCACAGACAAAAACTCCTTTCGACTATTCAAAAGTTCTAAGAAAAATAGCGTACTACAGGAATAAATACCTTTCAAACCATTACCCCTTAGATTCATCGCTTTTTATGTCCAAAAAAGATTATTATATGTATCATAACTTCGATGAGCAAAGTGACCTTTTTTGTGCTGGGGTTTTTATTTTTAATGTAAATAATTTCGCCACTCTAATGGAACGTTGGTTTTTTCATTACCCTAGTGATGTAGAGACTATTACAAATTGTGGAGATGAGCCGGTTTTGAATTTTGAATTTCAAAACCACGGCAAAATCAAATGGCTTGATTACAAATTTCAGTCATTATGGTTTTATGAGATGGCTGAAAAATATACCTTTTTGTATTCTGAATTAACTAATAGTAAATTAGTTAAAGAATGCATTAGATGCTCATTGCGTCAGAATTATTTTTTGCATTTTGCCGGCAAATGGGAGGGCAATATGTATAAGGATAAAACTATCTTAAACGATGAGTTTCTTCTTGAATTAGAATCTTTTAACAAATATTTATCTACACCCGTTACTGGAAAGCCTGTGGGGCTTGTAAATCCTAGTGGGTCTTAATCCATGATAACATAGTGGCATATTACAAAGGGAATTTTATATGGGCACCTTCAGTAGATTTATTTTTTTGAGTATTAAAATGCTTATTATTGATATTTCAAAAAGATATAAAATCTATAAATTTTCTCAAGAAAATAATTGTTCAATTAGTTTGAATTCAAATTTAACGGGAGATCTATCAAGACTGAAAGTAGGTAAAGGTACAGTCATAAATGGTAATGCTAACTTCAGGTTTAAATCAGGTAAAATAACAATTGGAGAAGGTTGTTTGATAGCAAGTAACCTTTCTATTGTATGTAATACTTACAAAATCAATGGAAGGAAGCATATCTCTCCTGACGAGATGTACTCGAAGAATGTATTTATTGGAAATAATGTTTGGATTGGAGGAAATGTGGTCATTCTCCCTGGAGTTTCAATTGAAGACAATGCGGTCATTGGCGCATCTTCAGTTGTGACCAAAAATGTGTCTGCGAATGAAGTATGGGGTGGGGTACCAGCGAGGCTTCTTTACACAAGGTGAATGGCAATGATTTATAAAACATACCTGGCACTAAAAAATGACCTAAGAGGTTTTTTTTCATTTGGTGAAATGGGTAGGCTTAAAGAAAGTGAAGTATTGCTTTGGTGTCATGATATTAATAGGAATCATTTATATAAAGGGCTACGATTTTCGACATTAACAGATTCTTTAAATGACAAATTCTCTGACATGGGATTTTCAACCTTAACTATTGCGCGACCTTATTCAGAAATTTCTGAACAGATGTGCTACGGAATGGTTCGAAGGGTTAATGGGATTATTGCTAGAGCCATAATCTTGGACTATTGCTTTAGATTAGTTAAGAAATGTGTTCGAGTGCTTCCATCATCTTGTGATGTAAACTTTCAAGTTAATGCTTGGGAAAAAATTTTAAAAAAAATTAACCCTAAGTTCGTTATTGGTATTGAGCCAATCAAAGAGTTATGTGTGGCTGCAAAAATACATAACATACCTACTTTTGATGTTCAGCATGGGGTGCAAATTGATTCTACGGGTGATTATCCAGGACATTTTTACAGGATGGCATATAGAGGTCCCACCCAAAAAGGTTGGCCAGATTTTGTATTATGCTGGGATAATGAATCAAAAGAGTTATTAAAAAAGCATAGGGGGAAATATACTAAACCGTTAATGTTAGGCCACCCATGGGCTATAAGATTTTTATCTGATAGTGATAGAAGTGATCAACTAATTAATGAAGTGTATTCTAAATATGAATTAAAAAGTAATCTACCTGTAATTCTATACTCCCTGCAATATTCAAGAGATGCTAATGGTAATACTGACTCTTTTGTTAGAATTCCCGAAGAACTCAATAGATTTATAAAAAATGAGGGTGGTGCCTTTACTTGGTGGTTGCGAATTCATCCACAACTATTGAGAGATGAATTTCGGGAGGATACATTCAATAAACTGGATCAACTGTACTCTTGTTACAACAATGTAAATTGGCACGAGGTGAGTTATGCCCCATTACCTTACATCTTAAGCAAAACATGTTTACACTTTACGCGAGATAGCTCTGTAACAAAGGAAGCTGGTTACTTTGGAATAAAATCTGGTCTTTTAGATGAGCCAAAAATGCGCCAGAGGCTAATCGATTTATATAGCTACTTGATTAAAAGAGGTGATGTTAAGGTCATAAACAGTTATCAGCAAATAAAAGATTTTATTAACCAACAGTCTAATAAACCGAAAAACTCTGAGCACAATACTATGATTGATAATTATGAAAATATGTTAAGAATAATCATTCAACTTGCTGATGAAATAACAAATAAAAGGCAAATTTAGTATGGAGCGGAAAATAAAAGATCTTTTGTTATATATTTACTTTAAATATCACAGAATTGTATATTTATTAAAGTATAAAATACCTGTCCTAAATGTTGATATTGAAAAAGAGCGGTTTGTAAATTTTATAGATTGGGTGGGGCCTATTAAAAGCGTAGCGATTGTAGGTAAAGGAGCATCAGTTCTAGAAACCAATCCTAAAGAATTGATACAAGGTTGCAACTTCAAGTGTCTTATGAATTCTATTGATATTGATTTTTTAGAGGCTCATATAGGTAAAAATTTTGATGCTCAAATGACTTCGCATATTGGTCGTGTGGACAGTTTAATGCCTGTTTTATCAAAAGAGCAAATCAGTAAATATGGTATTAATTTATTGATATGTAACTCTACTAGAAGTTATAAATCTGGATCAATAGTCAAGGATTACTGGGATTATTTTAATAACAGAGTGCCTTTTATTTCATTTGTCCCTGAGGATGCAGATTTGACCTTTGAAGGTGATGCCAAACTTTATGGTGGTCATGGTTTAGGAATTACCTCAAACCTATTAAGAATGCTTTATGAAATAAAATCATTGGAAAAGATTGTATTTGCAGGTATTGATGCGTTTCATTTTGGGTATGCATATAGAGAGGCATCACCATTAAACGAAAAGGTTTTTTATGATATCAATGCAGCTTCTTCGAACCCTTTAGAGACACATGGTAAACCATTTTTAAAATTTTTGTTTTTCACTTTAAGTGAAATTAATAAAGTCAGATATTTAGAAGTCTGGTTTCCTACAATTTTAAAAGAATATATTAATTTTCCAGATGATCCATATTATAAATATTATGATTAAGAGGCCATACTTTCTGTTTTCATATAACTTTTTAAAGCTTCTCTATCGTCACAAATACATTGATATAAAATTATTGAGAGATGATTAAATGATTAAAAGAAGTTTACTAAGTACTGATTTGGTGCGACCAATTTGGGACAAACAAGAATATAGAAGCTTGGAGCGTATTTGGTTGGATAAGAATGAATGCTCTGATCCAGATATGCAAAATATAGTCTTTGATGCGTTGTCCAAGGTAACAGTTGATGAAATATACTCTTATCCAAATCTTAATAATTTATATAAGAAGTTGTCAAATTTTGTAGGTGTTTCATCTAACAATCTATTGATTA
>Ga0209533_1001569_pt1 | contig 21306 bp, 19 predicted proteins | sample COG_04_FD_184748 | JGI IMG/M metagenome (GOLD analysis project Ga0209533, IMG submission 184748) | Pelagic Microbial community sample from North Sea - COGITO 998_met_04 (SPAdes) (version 2) | ecosystem: Environmental > Aquatic > Marine > Neritic zone/Coastal water | place: Helgoland, sampling...
ATGAATACTGCCTGACCGAGAAAGGTCGCGATTTGTGGACGATCATCATCGCGCTGAAACAATGGGGCGATCGTTGGCTGGGTGCCCAGGATACGCCCGTCCAGATCGTTCACAAAATCTGCGGTCAAATCACCAAACCACAAATGACCTGCCCGGATTGTGGCGAACCGATTGACGCCCACGACGCCGAGGCCAGGTTGTCTCAACCCTTTGAAATAGAACGACAAGCCGCAAGGCGTGTGCCGTGAAAACTGCCAGAGGTCAAATCCATGGACTATGAAACACTTCGCTTTAAAATTTCTGATGGCGTCGCGATAATCACCTTGGATCGCAAGGACAACCCTGCCAACGCGTTGAATGCGCGCATGGCCGAAGAGTTGTTTGACGTAGGTTTGCGTTGCGGGGCGCCAGACGTGCGCGCCGTGATCGTCAACGCAATTGGGAAGATGTTTTGCGGCGGCGGCGATCTTGCCGAAATGGACGCCGCCCCTGACAAACCCGCGCATCTGACCCGAATGGCAACGTTGCTGCATGCAGGGTTGATCCGGCTTGCCCGGATTGACGCACCGGTCATCATGGCCGTGAACGGAACCGCGGGCGGAGGAGGGTTCTCGATAGTATTATCTGGCGACTATGTCATCGCGTCAGAAAGGGCCAAGTTCGTTTCGGCCTACACGTCATCCGGGCTCACGCCGGACGGATCGTCGACCTACTATCTGGCGAAACATGTCGGTTTGCTGCGGGCAAAGGAGCTGATGCTGACAAACCGCGTCTTGACGGCTGCCGAGGCTCAGTCCTGGGGGTTGGTCAACAGGGTGGTGCCCCCAGAGACTGTGATGGACGAAGCCTGTGCGATGGCACAGCAAATAGCATCTGGGCCAACAATGGCATTTGGTGGCGTCAAAAGGCTGCTGGACACGGCATTTTCAGATGGCCTAGAATCCCAGCTAGATCGCGAGACGCGATCCATCGCCGACATGATGCGCACCAACGACGGGCCAGCTGGGATAGCGGCTTTTCTGGCCAAGGAAACGCCGCGGTTCAAGGGGACGTGAACCAGTCTGACGGCGCAAAATCGCTTCACCCAATAACAAAAATGTCAAAGTCTCATTCATCAGGTATCGGGGGCAGAAACAACCGCCCTTTAATGTTGGCATATCCTGCTCTCACATTTTTTGTGACTTAAAGCTTGCTCAATTTCTATGAATTCTCAGAAAGGAATATCGTCGTTGCCTATTGGCGAGCTATTCTTGTTTGGCGGTTCGTAACTATCTCTATCGTCAAGTCAAATGGTAGTGGACGCTGCTGTCAGACGAATGAGAACTCACATCAGATTGCTGGCGCAGCCTGAATCTATGCGCTCAATAATTGGCGCCACTCAGCGAGAGCAGCGGCGCGGTTCAGCTTGAAATTGAGGCATGAGTAGAGGTGCGTTGCAACAGCCTCACAGCCAAGCGGATGGTCTCAGGGCTCGTTTTAAAGTACCTGAATGGGGAGTGTTTTGCCATATGGCGAGGTTGCGAAACTACCCTGCACAGCTCAAGCTCGCTTTGTCTGACAGTGCCTGTGACCCGTATCCTTGATGAATTCCGCAAACTCTGCATTTGTCACAACAGTGGGGCTTATACGAAAGGGTTTCACATTCACATTGCGCAACGGTGTTTCCCCGTCATTCGGAATACCTGCCACGTTGGTTCCAACCAAGGCTTTGCCAACTGAAATCAAAATCGCAGATTTGCTTTGCTCAACGGAGGACACGCGCTTTGCAGTTGCTACAGAAAGCGGCGTTTCCCCACGCGACGGCGTGCAGCATCCCTTTATCGTATCGTCTTTTTTTTCCATTTTTACCACACTTGCGGAGCCAGTTTAATCTGACACCACGATAGTCAAAAAAGAAATGCGCCCCAATCCAAAGTTGGGCACGGCTTGAATGTTTCTTACAGAACGAGATCCCGCCGCGCGTAACTCTACAATGTGAAAGGTTCATTTTGAGACGACAAAATCGGGAGCATCAATCCAAACAGCTCTGCTTGGGATGAAACTTCACACCTTTTGTACAATTGTTTGCGAAAAACTTTTACGGTTTGCGGCGAAATCCCAAGGCGCAGACCGATTGACGTAGACGAATGCCCCTGAAGAACCAAAAGCGCCACTTCTGCCTGTCGATTGGTCAAATTGATATCTTGGGTTTCTGCAATCAAACGGATCATTCGATCAACGACACGTTCTTTGCAATCATCACTGCCAAACCGCAGTTTCGCCCAATTCGCGCAAACAAGGGCTTCCACAATTGGAGACACTTGTTTCGCGGCTAATCTTTCGCGCCTCGAAAATTTTTGGCCAGATCGTTCGTCGCGACCTAGGCAAACGTGGACACCAATTTCTGGTGATGGCCAAACAACAAAAGCAATTTCATCAATCAACGTTGTACGGCGATAGTAGTCGTTAAAATACCGGTTGCGATTGAATTGATCAGGCGCAATCTCTGAAATCCGATAGAGCCCCGCCTCGGCGCCAGAATGGTGCAGTTCATAGAATGGATCCAACAAGTAGGCCCCCCGCAAATATACGGATTCCATGTTGCGGTGTACTTCCGAAGTTTCAGCGTCCGTCATCAGTAAGCGCGGTGTTTGATCGCGAAAGTATGTCAAAATCGTTGTGTTATCTTGATGCACTAGCGCGCGCAGCCAGAGATTTAAATTTTGGGCAAACTGATCTTCGTTCAATGATTTGATCGTCCGCGCCAACAGGATTTCAGACTCTTCTGCGTCCACGAATGTGTACCTCTTTGGGGGTATATACCCCTCGAATTGCACCGAATACGCTTAAGAGTCAATAATTGGGGGTGCAGCCACGTTTGGCTGATTGGAAATAAAGTGCCAGAAAACGACAACATCGCAGTTGATATTCAGAACGTCACCAAAATGTATGGCGCATTCACAGCGTTAAAAGACGTGAATCTCGATATCCGAGACAACGAATTTTTCACGCTGCTTGGCCCATCGGGCTGCGGCAAAACCACTTTGTTGCGTTCCATCGCTGGTTTTGAAGATATCACCAAAGGCGCGATTGTTTTGTACGGCCAAAACATCGCAAATTTATTGCCAAACCAACGGCCAGTTAACACAGTTTTCCAGCAATACGCGCTGTTCCCGCACATGAATGTCACGCAAAATGTGATGTTTGGGTTGCTTCGCCTCGGCCAAGATAAAGCCACGGCCAAGGCCCGTGTCGGAGAGGTGTTGGAGCTCGTACAGCTCACTGCTTTTGCGGATCGCATGCCGAGCCAGCTGTCTGGTGGACAACAACAACGTGTCGCCTTGGCCCGCGCCCTTGCCCCTAGCCCAAAGGTGCTGTTGCTCGATGAACCGCTATCGGCACTAGACCTAAAGCTGCGCCAAGCAGTGCGGCTGGAATTGCAACAGATCCAGCAACAAACCGGCATTACCTTTGTCTTTGTTACCCACGATCAAGAAGAAGCCCTCACCATGTCCGATCGCATCGCGGTGATTGAGGGTGGGCAGGTTCAACAAGTTGGCAGTGCGCGTGAAATTTATGAGGCACCCAAGAACAAATTTGTGGCGGATTTCATTGGCGAAACAAACTTGCTGGATGTGAATGTCACTGATCTCGCTGGCGGAAAAGGCTCCTGTATCCTGCCTAGTGGTGCGCAGATCACGTGTCCCGCCGCCGACGGCGCTCATGCTGGCCCGGGCCATCTGTCTGTGCGTCCTGAACGCATCGCAATCACAACAGCAGGCGGTGGTCTTGTGCAAGGCAACGCATCGCGCCACATCTATCTTGGCACTGACGTCCATGTCGAAGTCACCTTGACCGATGGTGAAAAAGTCACTGTTCGCATGCAAAACTCCACTCAAATTCAAATTCCGGAAGTCGGCCAAGCGGTTGGCCTTGAATTCGAGGCAGACGCCGCACGTCTGTTGGTGGACTGATGGCAGCAGGCCCACAGCCCACACCCAACTCCAACACCAGCACCTATGCTGGCTTTGGCATACCGCTGATCTTACCAGCTTGGGTCATCATCGGATTCTTTCTGGTGGTGCCAGTTTGCGTGATGCTGATTTACTCCTTCCTGACCAAGGAATTTCGCGGAGGTGTAATCTGGGAATTTTCACTGGCCGCTTATGACCAATTTTTCTTTGATCGCGGCCTCTTTGGGGACGAAGCACCCAAGATTGAATGGACCTACATATCCATCTTCTGGCGTTCGATCTGGCAAGCAGCGGTGGCCACGGTGTTCTGCCTTATCATCGGTTTTCCGACAGCATGGTTCATTGCCACTCGCACGGGGCGCAACCGTTCTATCTGGTTGTTCCTTATTACGATTCCCTACTGGGTGAACCTGTTGATCCGCACAATCTCGATGAAATTTCTGATCCGTGACAATGGACCGATGAATGAGCTTATGCTTTCATCAGGATTGATCTCAGAGCCTATCCACATCATCAACACCAATCTGGCTGTCCAACTTGGTTTGTTCTATTCCTATTTGCCGTTCATGGTGCTGCCAATTTACGCCGCCGTTGAACGCTATAATTTCGCACTCAGCGAGGCCGCTGCCGACCTCTATGCCTCGCGCTATGTAACCTTGACCCAAATCATCCTGCCCGCAGTGAAGCCGGGCATAATTGCAGGCTGCATCCTTGTGTTTGTACCCAGCCTCGGCGCCTTTCTTGCGCCCGATCTGTTGGGCGGTGCGAAAAACTTTATGATCGGTTCGCTGATCGAAGAACAATTCAAAGGCGCTGCTGGCAATTGGCCCTTTGGGGCTGCCGCCTCGATGATCCTTCTGTCGATGGTTCTGGTGGTTCTCACGCTTTATGCGCGTCAACAAACACGGGAGCAGGGATAGTGGCTTCTAAAAACCTCGACCTGCGCCGCTTTCCAGGTTTCTTGCCACTGACATATTTATGTCTGTTCCTACTCTATGCGCCGCTGATCATTGTGATGATTTATTCCTTTAACGACAGCGCCTCGATCACCCGTTGGGACAGTATGTCCTTGCGCTGGTACCAAGAAGTATTCTTTGGGGTCGAAGCTCCAAAATTCAGAACCGCCACTTTCAACTCCGTCACGATTGCGCTGATTGCCGCCACATCCGCCACAATCATCGCGACCATGGCGGCCACGGCTATGCTGCGCTCTGGCAAGTTTCGCGGAAAATCCGCCAGCTTTGCGTTGATCAATCTGCCTTTGATGGTACCAGAAATCGTGACCGCCGTTGCTACGCTTATCTTCTTCTCGGCGATCGGCTTTAAGGCTGGTTACCTAACGATCGTACTGGCCCATATCGTGTTCTGCATCCCGTTTGCTTACCTGCCCATCGCGGCACGGATGCAAGGGATCGAGGACACGTTTGAACAAGCCGCTCAAGATCTGTACGCCACGCGATTTCAGACCTTTCGCTTGATCCTTCTTCCGCTCATGACGCCGGGCATCCTGTCGGGCTTCTTGCTGGCATTTATCATTTCGCTGGATGACTTTATTATCACCAACTTTGTCAAAGGTGCAGGCGTCGAAACCCTGCCCACTGCAATCTATGGTGCCGTCAGGCAAGGCATCAAACCCAACATTATGGCAATTTCCACACTGCTGCTTCTGGTATCCGTGGTCTTTGTCACCCTGTCCTATTTCGTCGGTCGGATGGGGGAAAAGAATAAATGACGACGACACTCAACCAAGGGAGACTTAAATTGAAAAAACTACTGAAACTTGGCGTTTCTGCGCTGGCCATTTCACTTGCTGCAAATGCCGTCAGTGCTGAAGGCAAACTGGTAATTTACAACTGGTTTGAATATCTGCCGCAAGACCTGATCGACAAGTTCGCGGCCGAAGCTGGCGTCGAAGTCACAATGGATACATTCGACTCCAACGAAGCCATGTTGGCCTCGCTCAAGGCTGGCAAAATGGGGACCTATGACGTTGCTGTACCGTCAGATTATATGGTCGACATTATGGGCGGCGAAGGCATGCTCGACACATTCACACGCGACGAGATGCCAAACTTTGGCAACATCATGGATCAGCAAATGAACCTTAGCTTTGATCCAGAGCGTAAAAGCTCGGTTCCATACCAATGGGGCTCCACGAGCTTTGCTGTGAACCGTGACGATTACAAAGGCGACATCAATACGCTCGCGATGGTTTTTGATCCGCCAGAGGAAGTTAGAGGCAAGATCAACGTGTTGGACAGCCAAGGCGAACTCCTCGCTCTTGGGTCGATGTATTTGGGTATCCCACAATGTTCCACTGATCGTGAACAGCTCAAGGCGCTGAACGATCTGTTGCTTGCGGCAAAACCACATTGGGCCAGCTTTGGCTCTGACGTGGCAAAAGATGTGCTTGTGTCTGGCGATGCTTCTGTTGGCATGATCTGGTCCGGCTTTTCGGCCAAGGCCCGCGAAGAAGGCGCGAACGTTGAATACGCCTTTCCCAAAGAAGGTTATGTGGTTTGGATGGATAACATCGTTCTGTTGAAAGATGCACCAAACCGCGCCAACGCACTCAAGTTCATGAACTTCATGCTGGAACCAGAAAACGCGGCGGCGCTGACTAATTTTGCGGCCTACACGGCAGGGGTAAATGGTACAGAACCGTTCCTGTCTGATGCAGTGAAAAACTCGCCAGAATCCAATCCACCTGCCACTCCAGTGGGCCAATTGGTTGAAGCTTGCGCGCAAGAAGTTCAGGCGGTGTATGACACAATCTGGACCAACCTGAAAAAGTAGAACCTTTTTGGAGAGCGGCTTATCCCGCTCTCCATTTCACGCAATAGGCCCAAAATGAAAACGATTTTCAGCGAGAACCATCTGCTGCGCGACGCGAAAACCGAGCTGTTCGGTGGCGAATTGGTTGAACCCTTTGAACGCCCATCACGCGCGAAATACATCCACGATCGGTTGACGCAAACCAGTTTCGGCCCGGTCGTCCCGCCCAATGAATACGGCATGGACCCGATCTTGCGCATTCATGACGCAGATTTTGTGCAATTTCTACAAGACGCATGGTCACTTTGGGAGGCAGAAGGATTCAAAGGGGAAGCCATACCAACCTGTTGGCCCGCACGGCGCATGTCTGACAAGAAGCCAAACTTTATCGAGGGCTTGCTTGGATATTACGCGCTCGCCGCTGAAACAGCCCTAACCGCGGGTACATGGCCAGCCGCCTACGCCAGTGCGCAAGTCGCAATCACGAGCGCACATGAAATTCTTGCTGGTAAAAATGCTTTCGCGTTATGCCGCCCCCCTGGTCATCACGCGGCGATTGATATGTACGGCGGCTATTGTTTCTTAAACAACGCTGCAATCGCCGCGCAAACTCTGCGCGACAACGGTATGAAGCGCGTTGCAATTGTTGATGTGGATTTTCACCACGGTAATGGCACGCAGGACATTTTTTACAGACGTGATGACATTATGTTTGCGTCGCTTCACGGCGACCCGATGGACGCCTTCCCGCATTTCCTTGGCCATGCAGATGAAACGGGCGCAGGCGAAGGCGTTGGATTCAATCACAACTACCCGATGCCACCGGGGACCACGTTCGACGTTTGGCGAAGGGCACTGAAAGATGCGCTAGAAAAGGTCGCGGCCTATCAACCTGACGCGCTAGTCATCTCGCTAGGAGTGGACACGTTTGAAACCGATCCGATCAGCTTCTTTAAACTAAAGTCAGAAGATTTCACGACCTATGGAGCAGATATCGCGGCCGTTAACCTGCCGACATTGTTCGTGATGGAAGGTGGCTACGACATCGCAGAAATCGGCTTGAACACTGTCAACGTCCTCACTGGTTTTGAAAGCGTCTAACGCGAAAGGAGGGGCCATGAAAATCGCAGCATACCAAGGCCCATCTCCTGAAGGTGACCTTTTCTATGCCTTCAGAAAAATAGATGAAACACTGGCTCAAGCCGCCAAACAGGGTGCGCAAATGGTTGTGTTTCCAGAACTTTACCTGCTGGGGTACAATCAAATGCACCGCCACGCAGAGCTGGCCCAATCCGTCGGCGGCGATTGGGAAATGCGCTGCGCCACCCTTGCCCAAAAACACAAATGCGGTCTGACAATCGGCTGGGCGGAACGGGACGGCGGAATTCTTTACAACAGCGCCAGCACTTTTGATGCAAACGGAACCAAACTCGGCCGTTACCGCAAAATCCAACTTTGGGGATCAGTCGAGCCTTCCGTCTTTGCCTTTGGCGATAGCTACACCACCTTCACCCTAAACGGCGTGAAAACCGCAATCCTTATCTGCTATGACGTGGAATTTGCACAGCACTGCCGCGCCCTTGCAGATATGGCGGTCAAACGCATTCTAGTCCCCACCGCAAACCCCGCCGATTTCAGCCTTGTGTGCAACACACTTGTTCCAGCGCGCGCGACTGAAAACAACCAAACGATCGTCTATGCCAATTATTGCGGCGCAGACAACGGCCTGTCGTTTTGCGGCCAATCCATCATTGCAGGCCCCGCCGAAACAATCCTGACCCAAGCCACCCGCGACGCGGAAATCCTCCTCATCGCTGACCTGAATGAAACAGATCAAATCGAACCGTCCCAACTGTCTACACAGCAAGCGGATTACAGAAAGGTATCTCCATGACACTCGACATTCCAACAGGCACAGATGATATCCTTACATCCGATAGCCACCTGATCCAATCCTTCGCCAATCTGCATGGCCTGAAACAACAAGACGCGCGCACAGCCATCGTTGGCGCAAAGGGCGCGATGGTCACGGACAGCGAGGGCAACGAGCTGATTGACGGCATCGGCGGCCTTTGGTGTGTGAATGTCGGCCATGGCCGCACAGAAATTATCGACGCAATCACAGAACAGCTGAAAACGCTGGACTACTATTCAACCTTTTACAACTTCACTCACCCCGCGGCGGCTGAATTGGCAAAAAAGGTCACGTCATTGGCGCCTGATAGTCTGAACCACGTCTATTTTGCCAACTCTGGGTCGGTGGCTAACGACACGGCAGTGCGAATGCTACACCACTACAATAACCTGAAAGGACGTCCGAACAAAAAGCAGATCTTGTCACGTGTTGGGGCGTATCACGGCTCCACTTACCTCGCGATGGCCTTAACAACGCCCGCTTATTCCGAGGACTGGGACACGGCCGCAAACGGGCTCGTGCATCACCTCCGCTCGCCTTACCAGTATCGCGAAGGCGAGGACGGTATGACAGAGGCAGAGTTCCTTGAGGTGCTGGCCAAAGACATGACCGATACAATTGAACGTGTTGGCGCAGACAATATCGCAGGCTTTTTTGCAGAGCCGATCATGGGCGCTGGTGGCGTGCTGGTCGCGCCAAAAGGCTACCACAAACGGATGCATGAAATTACCAAACAGCACGACATCATGTACGTCGCCGACGAAGTGGTAACCGCTTGGGGGCGGCTTGGCGAAATGTTCTCGTCCGAAGCGATTTTCGGAATGGTGCCAGATATTATTTGTACGGCCAAAGGCATCACGTCCGGCTATCAACCGCTGTCGGCGACGATCATTTCAGATGAAATTTACGACGTGATTTCGGGGCCAGATGCGATGTTCTTGCACGGTATGACCTATTCCAGCCATCCAGCCGCTTGCGCTGCTGGCCTTGCGAACATCAAAATTCTTGAGGACGAGGATATTCCCGGTCGTGTAAAAACCACCGGCAAGATTTTCGAAAATGCGCTGCGCGGTTTGATGGACATCGACATCGTCGGCGACGTGCGGGGCAGCCACTTTATGATGGGGCTGGAGTTCGTGTCTGACAAGGAAACCAAAGAGACGTTCTCGGACGAGGTAAACATCGGTCTGCAGTTGGCCAAGGCCTGTCAAAGGCGCGGTTTGATTGCACGGCCCTTGGGAAATATTCTGATCCTGTCACCGACGTTGATTATGGACGAAAAAATGATCATGGATATCGAGGGCATTCTGCGCGAAAGCATTGTTGAAACTGCTGCAAAGTTAAGGGCGCAAACGCCGTAACACTTGCTTTTCAAAAACTGCATCTCATACTGAAGCCCACCAGATAAGCCGAGCTCTCTTGTAGTGTAAGATGCCATCGGGTCCAGAATCCTGACGACAATTCTTACACACGGAGACCTCAACATGAGCATGTCACGGACACTTCTCAGCGGCGACCAGATTGCCAAAGTTAGGGTACCGCCAGAGGAAACATCGTGGTTGCCGAATAAGGCATTTACGTCGCCTCAGGTCATTGATCTCAAAGTCGATAAAATATTCACGAAAACGTGGATAAGTTCTGGTTTTGAGGCGGATATTGCTACGGTTGGCGCGGACACCAAGTTTGTGCTGCATAGCGATTACCATCCTGATCAGCATCATTTTTCTGTCATACTCGAACTTGGCAACCCACAAAGCCCTCTGTCAAAAACGATTTGTCAAATCATTACAAAAAGGAACACATGATGTCAGCGAAACAAGCGTGTTTGATAATCGGTGCGGGGGACGACACGGGATCAGCCGTTGCACGCGCCTTTGCGCAAGAAGGTATGGTTGTGTGTTTGGTGCGCCGCCCGCGACACGCTGATGCGCTTGAAACATTGGCGCAATCCATTCGAGACAGCGGCGGCGAAGCCATTGCAATGCCTGCTGATGCGCGCGACGAAGACGCGATGATCGCCCTGATTGAGCACATTGAAAAGGATGTAGCCCCTATCGAGGTCGCAGTTTTTAACATCGGCGCAAATGTGCGGTTCTCCATTACTGAGACAACATCGCGCGTCTACCGCAAGGTTTGGGAAATGGCCTGTTTCGCAGGGTTTCTTATGGGGCGTGAAGTGGCAGGCAAGATGCTGACCCGTGGGCACGGAACGATCATCTTTACAGGAGCATCCGCTAGCATGCGCGGACGCGACGGTTTTTCTGCGTTCTCGGGTGCTAAACATGCACTGCGCGCATTAGCACAATCAATGGCACGCGAGTTGGGGCCAAAGAACATCCATGTGGCCCATACCGTGATTGATGGCGCGATAGATTCAAACTTCATTCGTGAAAATGTCCCAAACGTGGATGAGTTGCGCGAAAAAGATGCGCTTTTGAATCCTGACGCAATCGCGCAAAATTATGTCATGCCGCACAGCCAACCTAACCCGGCACCCCGTCTGAATAGCGCCTTAACCGAGCCACAGCCGCCTCAGCAGGCAAGCAGCCGCCTAACCGCATGCCAAACCAAACATGTTTGCCCGCCTGACCGGCGCCTATTACCACAACATGAGACATGATCAGAAACACCTCTTTTTAGTAGTGAATTATGTTTTGAACTCGCATGAATGAGGCTTGAGACACGCATTTGTTCCATTGACAGATATTCAGAAAGAGCGCTTTGCGCCGATCAGTTCACGCCCTGCGTTGATGATGCTGCAGATAGCTTTCTTGGATGGCGATCTGATCCACAACAAATTTGGCATCGTGCCACACGCCCCAGATAAAGGATGAGCCTCTGCGCGATTGCCACGGCAAACCTACGAAATAAAGTCCCGGTACCTTTGAGACGCCGCGTTGATGAGTCGGTCTGCCGACCTCGTCTAGCGCGTCGGCGGCGTGCAACCAGCTGTAATCAAACTTGAACCCGGTCGCCCAGATGATCGTAGTGATGCCCCGTTCGGCAAGGTTCAGTGATCTGATCGGATTTGCGACACAGGCGGGGTCATCGGGGAGATCCCAGGCTTCTGGCTCGGGCGGCAGGTCAATCCCGGTGCGTTCGATGTAATCGTCAGCTGCTTTCATCAAGGACCGATAGTTGTCATCACCCGCGTTGATGTTCGTCTTAAGATCATCGGCGATATGCAGCGTGCCGTCTTCAAATCCGCTGGTCATCCCCAAAAGTGTAATACCCCGCTCTGCCAGTCGCCGGAAATCAACGGTTTTGCCCCCATGTGCGCCGCTGACGGCGATGGTCACATGTTCAGTGCCAGGAGCAGGCGTGTCCATGTTCCAGATACCCAGAACACCGAGCCACCAGCAATTGTCACGTCCGCGATAGCGCCGGAACGGTCGATCGTGCGGACCGATAGAAAAATATACGTCTCGCCCAGCATCGTTCAATTCGGCTACAATTTGTGAGCCCGATGACCCCCCCCCGATGACCAGCACAGCCCCCTCGGCCAAGGTCTGCGCGTTCCGATAAGCGGTAGAATGCATTTGTGTGACCTCTGCCGCATCCGGCACGATAGGAGGTATGGAGGGCTTCTGAAACGGACCGGTGGCGCTAACCACATTGAGAGCATCAAATTCGCCATCCGACGTTTGCACGTGGAAACCAGCGCGACCCGCGTGCGGCGTTACCGCCTCGACGGTGATGCCGGTCCGCACAGGTGCGTCAATCATGCGGGCATAGTCTTCGAAATAGGTGGCAACGCTTTCCTTGTCGGCAAAGGCGTCGTCATCACACGAAAAGGCCATGCCCGGAAAACGGTCATGCCACGCCGGGCCGTTGGCGACCAAGGAGTCCCACCGCTCGGATCGCCAGCGTTCTGCAATGCGACCACGCTCAAGGACGACATGCTCAACACCTTGTTTTCGCAGGTGTTCACTTGTGGCAACGCCGCCTTGGCCCGCGCCGATAACAAGAGTGTTGATCTTTTCCATAGCAACGCCTTTTCTGTTTCAACCTGACGACTAACGCAGGGCGTGCGGCGATACCAACCAATCATTTACGAAGCAGTGGTTTTGATTTGCCTAAGACAACTAAGTTTTTGACTAAGCAACGGTAAGTTATCGGTACACTTTCTTTTGTGCGAATGTGGCGGCACGCTGCATTCAAAGACGACTTTTGACTCGCCCGAGGAGAGACGCCCATGCCCAAAGATCATATCGATCCGATCACCGCTTTGCGTGACAACACCGCGGTTCCGTTTGAACGCGCCCGGGCTATGCCCACCGAGGTTTATACTTCACCCGATTTCGTCGAGGCAGAGCTGGAGCATATCTTTAGCAAAGACTGGTACTGCGTGGGGCGTGCGGACGCGCTTTCGGCGGCTGGTGACTATGTGTCTGCTGAACTGGCTGGCCAGCCGATCGTCGTGCTGCGCGACCGCGAAGGGACCTTGCGCGCCATGAGCAATGTCTGCCTGCACCGGATGTCGACCCTGCTGCACGGACGCGGTAACGCCAAGACCATCGTATGCCCTTATCACGCTTGGACGTACAATCTGGATGGCAAGCTGCGCGGCGCGCCAGCGATGACGCAGAACGAAGGGTTTTGCAAAGACCATTACAAGTTGCCACAGGTGCGGTGCGAAGAATGGCTCGGCTGGGTTTTTGTTGGCCTTGATACCGACGCGGCACCGGTTGCCGATCAACTGTCGGAGGTCGCTGAGATGATCTCGGGTTATGATATGGCCAATTATTCCGAGTCGTTTTACGAGGAACACGTCTGGGACACCAACTGGAAAGTGTTGGCTGAGAATTTTATGGAAAGCTACCACCTGCCTGTCTGCCATGCAGGCACGATTGGCGGGTTGTCCAAGCTGGAAGACATGATCTGCCCACCCGGGCGTACGGCCTTTAACTACCACACGATCCTCAAGGATGAATCCCTGCGTATCGCCATGGCGCACCCAACAAAGAATGACCGATTGAAGGGCGAGGAGCGGCGAACAACCTATCTGCTAGCGCTCTATCCAAGCTTGATGATCACGCTCACGCCGGGCTATTTTTGGTACATATCGTTGCACCCCAAGGGCCCCGGACAGGTGCACATCAGGTTTGGTGGTGGCATGTCCAATGATTTCGCCGATGATCCTGACACGGACGAAAATTTCGCCCAACTCAAGACCCTGCTCGACGACGTAAATATCGAGGATCGTGGCTGCACGGAAAAGGTCTTTCGTGGCCTGTGTTCAGATGTGGCAACCCCCGGCCACCTGAGCCATCTGGAGCGTCCGAACTATGATTTCGCGCAATACCTGATGGCAAAAATCGACGCGGGACAAGGAACCTGACATGGCACACACACGCATTCGCCCCTTTAACACCCGCGAGACCTATTCAGAGCAGGCATTGGACAATGATCTGTGTCAGGCAGTCGTCACGCACGGGGGCAAGACAGTCTGGATGCGGGGCCAATGCCCGCAAAACCTCGACGATGCCGTCAATCTCGACAGCCACGATCCCGTCGAGCAGACCCATAAGGTCATGCAGAACATCCGCCAGTTGATCAAAGAAGCGGGTGGACAGATGGAGCATCTGGTCAAGGTGGTCGTCTATATTACGGACGTGCGTCACCGCGAGGCAGTCTATCGCACGATGGGCGAATATATTCAGGGCGTGCATCCGGTCTCCACCGGTTTGGTGGTGCAGGCGCTCGCCCGGCCCGAATGGCTGGTGGAGATTGATGCCACCGCTGTGATCCCGGATTAAGCCGATGACATTTTCCCTTGTCGCGCGCTGCGCAGAAACCGGCATTTTCGGTATGGCAATCTCCTCGTCATCTCCGGCAGTAGCCGCGCGCTGTGCCTATGCCCGTGCAGGCGTGGGTGCTGTGGCCAGCCAGAATATCACCGACCCCACCTTGGGGCCGAAAACACTGGATGCAATGGAGCAGGGCTTGTCTGCGCTGGAGGCCGTAAGTGCCGTAGTGGCCGAGGCCGCGCATGTGCAATACCGTCAGATCATGGCGATTGACGCGGCGGGGCGCACGTCCATCCATTCAGGCGCAAACGTGCTCGGCAACTGGAACGAAGCACAGGGTCGCGATGTCGCCTCGAGCGGGAACCTGCTGGACAACGACCGCGTCCCCGCTGCCATCGTCGCAGGGTTTGAGACGGCGACGGGCCATCTGGGTGATCGATTGATTGCGGCGATGAGCGCAGGCCTTGCCGCTGGCGGCGAAGCCGGACCGGTCCATTCAGCGGGCCTTTTGCTGGTGGATAAGGTGTCATGGCCGGTGGCCGAACTTCGTTGTGACTGGACCGAAGGCTGCCCCATCGAGGCGATTGCTACGGCTTGGACGGTCTACAAACCACAACTCGATGACTACGTGCGCCGCGCGCTCGACCCATCACAAGCGCCGTCCTACGGCGTGCCGGGCGACCAGTAACATAATAAAAGTAACACAAAACAAATAAGGGAGGCAGCGATGGGCTATTTACAAGACAAACTTCAGGACGCCGCGGCTCTGCCTGCAGACCGCCCAATGGGTATGCCAGGGGCGTTTTACACCTCGCAGGAACAGTTCGAACATGAAGCGCGCACCGTATTGCGGAGCGGCTGGCACTGCCTTGGCCGCGAAGACGAGATTCCTGAAATGGGCGTTTTTTCACCGCACAACTCCTCAATGAGCCGCTGTTGGTGGTGCGCGGAGAGGAAGGCATCGTGCGGGTTATGGCAAATGTCTGCCGTCACCGCGGCATGCCGCTTGCAGCCGGCCGAGGGAACACCAAGCGTTTTGTGTGCAGCTATCACGCGTGGACTTATGGCCATGACGGGGCACTATTGCGTGCTCCGCGCATGCAGAACGCAGGCTTTGATGCCAAAGGCTGCAAGCTGCCTGAACACAAGGTTCAGCTTTGGAACGGGTTTATTTATGTGACCCTCGACCCCGATGAGCTGGACTTTGAACATCCCGAGCTGGATGCCTTGCTATCGCCCTATGAGACGGGATCTTTCCGGTTGGTACATATGGCCGAGGAAGAATGGCACACCAATTGGAAATGCCTCGTTGAGAATTTCATGGAAGGCTATCATCTCAGTGTTGTGCATCCACGGACATTGCACGGCTACACGCCCACGGGTCTGTCACGTAAATTGGTGAGTGGGGACGGCTATACATCCTATGCTGCCAATTACCCCGACAGCAGTGAACCGCGCGGAGACGGCGCGCCCGGGCTAAGCGAGGCTGAACGCAAACGATCCACACTTTTTGCCAAGTTCCCCACGCAAGTTACCAGTCAGGCGGCCAGCCTGCTGGTCTCCCTGTCGATCTTTCCGATCCATGCCGGTTTGATCCGCGTGAAATGGACCATGTCAGTGTATCAGGACGATCTGGACGGGGACACTGTCCAGCAAAGGATTGCTCTATGGGAAGAAGTGAACCGCGAAGACCGTGAGAAGCTCGAGCGGATGCAAGTGGCATTGGCGTCCGCGCATGCGGTCGAGGGGCCTTTGGCGGAGGATGATTACGAAGGAACGGTGCGCGATTTCCAGACGTGGCTTGCCGCACGGGATGCGAGGTTACCCGACGCATAAGGTGTTCACTGGTCCTTGATCGGAAAATCTGTTTTAGTTTGAGTCGGTACATAGTAAAGGAACAGAGTTTGCCCCGTTTCACCTTTAGGCAGTTGGAATATCTGGTTGCTGTTGGTGATACGGGCAGCATCGCCCGCGCGGCGGAAAACCTGAATGTGTCCTCACCCTCCATCTCATCCGCAATCTCGCAACTGGAGGAAGAACTCGGCATTTCGCTGTTTGTGAGGCAGCACGCGCAAGGCCTGTCGACCACAAAAGGCGGGCGCAGGGTGATTGACCAAGCAAAGCACGTCTTGAAGGAGGCCGCGACAATAGCCGACATTGCCTCTGACGTATCCAGTATGGCGCGTGGCCCACTCGCTGTGGGATGCCTCGTTACTTTTGCGCAACTTGTCCTGCCACGCATGCGGGCTGGTTATGAGGCGGCCTTTCCAGATGTCCGCATCGAGCAGAGCGAGCTGAACCAAGCTGAAATCTTCAGCGCGCTGCGGCGCTCTGACATTGATATCGCACTGACCTACGACATGGATATTCCCACAGACCTGCACTTTACCGGTCTTGTGCGCCTGCGCCCTTTTGCGTTGCTCAGTGCTGCGCATGACTATTCAAGTAAAACAGAAATCGCCATCGAAGACCTCGCCGATCTGCCAATGGTGCTGCTGGATTTGCCGATCAGTACAGATTATTTCCTATCCCTGTTCGAAGCCGCCAAACAACTTCCCCGCATCGCCGAGCGCACGCGCGACATGGCGGTGATGCGCTCGCTGGTCGGAAATGGCTTTGGCTATTCCATTGCCAATGTGCGACCGCAAAGCAATATTTCTCCGGATGGGTTACCGCTGGCTTGCGTGCCCATTGCAGGCACCGTGCGACCTCTGCGGATGGGGTTGCTGACCTCCCAAGGGGCGGAAAAATCCCGAACCGTGCGGACTTTCATGGAGTTTGCCAAGGATCAGGTCTCCTCTGGTGCGCTTGAGCCCATTGGCGGGGAGCCTTTGAAATGACGCTGTCACTGGAAATTCTGGATCGGCTGATTGCCTTTAACACTGTCAGCAACCGGTCCAACCTCGACCTGGTTTCCTATGTTGAAGATTTTCTGCGTGCGCGACAATTTCGGGTACATCGAATCCCCGACCTGACCCAGGAGAAAGCAGGCCTTTACGCAGAGATTGGCCCGCAAGCGGACGGCGGCATTTTACTCTCTGCACATTCCGATGTTGTTCCAGTGGAAGGACAGGCGTGGAGTCGGGCACCCTTTCAACTGACGCGCGATGGGGATCGGCTTTTCGGGCGCGGCACAACGGATATGAAAGGCTTTCTGGCCGAGATGCTTGGCGTTGCCGATCTCGCCAGCGGCAAAACCTTGAAGGCACCGTTGAAGTTGCTGATTTCCTATGACGAAGAGATCGGCTGCGTTGGCATCGGCCGCATGAAAGACCGTCTGAAACCTCTGTTGGGGCGTCCCGAAATGGCCATCGTGGGAGAACCGACTGAAATGCAGGTCGCCGTAGGCCACAAGGGTAAGCGGGCGTACAAGGCAAAGATCACAGGTCAGGCGGGCCACTCTGCTTTGGCACCACGGTTTGTCAGTGCCCTGCACATTGCGGTGGATTATGTAGCGGCACTGCGCGCCTTGCAGGACGGGCTGGAACAGTATGGCAGCCGGGATGACAGCTATGATGTTCCCTACAGCACGATCCATGTGGGCCGGATGCGCAGTGGCTCTGCGCTGAATATCGTGCCGGACAGCGCCGAGATGCTGTTCGAATTCCGACACCTCGCCGAGGACGAGCCGGACTGTCTGGCGCACAGGATCACCGAAGCAGCCAATGCTGTGACAGCGCATTATGCGCAGGTCGCAAACATAGAATTACATTCCTTGGCCGCCTATCCGGGTTTGGCAATTCCGCTCACGAACGCGGCGGTGACATTGGCGCGAAAATGGTCTGGTGGGCAGACCTGCAAGGTTGCCTTCGGCACCGAGGCTGGATTTCTTTCGGACCTTGGGATTCCAACGGTCGTTTGCGGGCCAGGCTCAATGGCAGATCAGGGGCATAAACCTGATGAGTACATCTCTCAGAAGCAACTTATCAAATGCTCGCAAATGCTTGTAAAAGCTGTGGGTAAGTTGCTATAAACGTGGGACCAAAAAATGGGTTCACCATCCCAGCTTCGTCACAACAGGCTAGAGATGAATGGAAGTTGGAAACCAACCAAGTTGCCCAATTCGTAATAGACAAATGCGATGAGAGACCAGAAGCTGCCGAAAGTTTTAACGAGCTATACAGATGCTACCAAGGTTGGGTTCATCGCAATCACTTAACATCGCCTACCCCCAAAACATTCTCATCTCGAATGCAAAGACTAGGCTTCATAAGCGGTAAATCTGGACCCATCCGTAAATTTAAGGGCCTCCAGTTAAAGACATAAGTAGGGACGCGAGGGACAGATGGGACAGGTTTTTTCTATCTACTGCAATCTGAGAAAAAATAGATATAGAACTGAGGTATGTGTTTTTCTCAGATTACTAGTGCCAGAGAAAAACCTGTCCCAAGCGTCCCATCTGTCCCTTGGAGACCAAAGTTCCCAAATTATTACCTGAAAAGGTGCTGTCAGACGAATGAGAACTCGCATCGGATTGCTGGCGCAGCTTTAATCTATGCGCTCAACAGTTGGCGCCACTCAGTAAGAGCGGCGGTTCGATTGATCTTGAAATTGTCTCGTGAGTAGAAGTGGCGTTCCTGTACCCTCTCACAATTAACCTAACCTCACACCCAGCCTGTTTAGCGCATTAAGCGAACTCATAGCGCCCTCGGCAGGCAAACAGCCGCCTAACCTCATGCCAAAGCAAACATGTTTGCAGCGATGCGCAGGCGTGCGGGCGCGTGGCGGAAATAGTGGGTATGGTCAACTAAAGGGGGGACATTATCACAGTGAGACAGATGATCTCTCGGCTTATTTTACAGTACCTGAATGGAGAGCGTTTTGCCATACGGAGAGGCTACGAAACCACCCTGCAAGGCTCAGGCTTGTTTTGTCTGACAGTGCCATCCAGCTAGCTCGATCATATCCGCAACAAGCCTATCTTTTTAATTGAGTTTATTGCCATCAAGCTCTTCAATGGCCGGCCCAAGCCTTTCAAAGAAAAAGATGGCCGTAAGCACAACAAAAAAGCCAACCCACTCATTTGAGGAGAGATGTTGTCCAAGAAATGCAAGCGCAATAAGCGCAGCAAATAGTGGCTCAACGCAAGCAAGAAGCGATGCTCGCGTCATTCCGATCAACCTTGACCCCTCAAAAAACAACACCCAACTCAATACAAAGCACAAACCATTTGCGCCAATAGCAATAACACCAGTATTGGTGACTGGAATACTGATGTTAAAACCGAAGGGGTATATTATCAGCATGAAAATAAACCCAATTATGCTCATGTAAAAATTGAGGGCAGCAGCTCCAATTTTCACTACTAAAATGCCTGATGCTTCAATAAAGAAAATAAAGCTTATTAGGCCAATAACGCTAATCGCAATGCCATACATGTTAATATGTTCCTGGCCATCGTAAATCATAAGTCCAAGCCCCCCAAGCACAGTCGCCATACAAAACCAGCGCGGTATTGAAAGCATTTCGCCTCGCTTGATACGAGCCAACAGTGCAATACCAAGCGGAAATGTGTACAGGATGAGTAAAACAAGCCCAATATCGATAAAGTTTACTGCGTGATAGGTAGCCGCCAACATACAAATTGCTGCAACACTGGCAAGAAACAGCGTTGCAAACAGTTCACTTGGCACATAAAAAAATTTCCTGTGAAAAAACAAATAAGGTGCTAAAATGGTTACTCCAATTACAAATCGGCTAGTTAATAAAAAGTAAAGCGATACGCCATCGTCTAAGGCGAGTTTAGCAGAGTTGGGGACAATAGCGAAACAGATTGAAGAAATAACAACAAGGACGATGCCCTTTGTATTTTTGGAGAATATTAATCCCATAACAAAACTCGATTTTGCTCATAAGTACCTTTGTAGTAGTTCATGAAAGCATTGGAATGACCAGTTTAAAACTGGGATACAGAATCCAAAGGAGCTGTCAGACGAATGAAAATTAGCGTCGGATTGCTGGCACAGCTTGAACCCACGCGCTCAACAGCAGACGCCACTTAGCGAGAGCAGCGGCTCGGTTCAGGTGGGATCTCGGGTATTTTGCCATTTAAAGACGCGCCAAACTAACGCTACCCGCTTAAGCCGAATTTAATCTGCCCGTGACTTGAGAACAATTGGTCGCATTGCGGAAGAAGGGATTGAGCTAGTTGAAAAATGGGACTGCTGCACCAAACTTCAGACATAACTAGCAGACTCATATCCCCTTGACTTGGCCAACCTTATCCATGGGGTTGGTCCTTTTATTTAGGACGCAGTTTGCCATTATTTAAGCGGCGCCTATTAGTTTTAGATTCACTCGTGCTGACTGAGCTTTTTCTGCGACTGTAGTATCCAACTCGTCAATGGGTGCTGCCAGACGAAGAACTCGCATCAGATTGCTAGCGCAGCCTGAAACTATGCGCTCAATAATTGGCGCCACTCAGCGAGAGCAGTGGCACAGTTCAGCTTGAAATTGATGCGTGAATAGAGGTGGCGTTCCTGCAGCCCCACACGCCCAACCTAAGCCCACACCCAGCCACTGTTGCGCCGTTAGCGGAGCAGAGCTGGCTGCGTATTAACATAACCGCAGTTGGTGCGTGGTACGGTAATTTTACCTTCGCAAAACGATCTGACGGGCCTGCAGCGTCCAAGGTTTCTAAGCTCAACCGAATCGTGGTAGCTTGTTGTGCGGAATATCAGGCTGATTTGGAAATAATTAACGACAAAGCCAAAGTTTTTTGGAACCCATATGGAACCCAAAACGGTAACGCACTCAGTGAGTTATGATCTAAGTTATTGATTTAATTGGCGTCCCCTGAAGGATTCGAACCCTCGACCTGCCGATTAGAAGTCGGCTGCTCTATCCAGCTGAGCTAAGGAGACGCATGCAAGCTTCCTAATACGCCATGCCGGTTTTATCTAGTGAAAAACCT
>Ga0209533_1001571_pt1 | contig 21293 bp, 16 predicted proteins | sample COG_04_FD_184748 | JGI IMG/M metagenome (GOLD analysis project Ga0209533, IMG submission 184748) | Pelagic Microbial community sample from North Sea - COGITO 998_met_04 (SPAdes) (version 2) | ecosystem: Environmental > Aquatic > Marine > Neritic zone/Coastal water | place: Helgoland, sampling...
TAAACAAAGCAAAGTACATGATTTTGCTTGGTTTGCCGACAAACGATTTAACGTACTAAGTGGTGAAGTTGTCTTGCCAAATACCGGTAAAAAGGTTAAAACTTGGGCCATGTTTACCGATAGATACCAAGACTATTGGAAAAATGCCATTGAATATCTTAACGATGGCTTGTTTTACTATTCAAAATGGAATGGCGATTACCCATACGAACAATGTACAGCTGTAGATGGAGCATTAACTGCAGGAGGTGGAATGGAATATCCAAATGTAACGGTAATTGGAGATGTAAAATCTGCTCGATCTCTAGAAACTGTAATTGTGCATGAAGTCGGACACAATTGGTTTTTTGGAATTTTAGGTTCGAATGAGAGAAATTACCCATGGATGGACGAGGGGATAAACTCTTTTAATGAATACAGATATATCAAAACTAAATACCCCTCAAAAAGTATGATCCCTGAGGCTATTATGAAAACAAGTGTGGGTAAAATTTTAGGCGTAGAAAATTACAAACACCGAGAAGAAAACTATTTGTTGTACTTAATTAATGCTCGTGAAGGAAGAGATCAAGCTTGTGGGCTTCACTCCTGCTCTCATACACCAATTAATTATGGTTTAATGGTGTACACAAAAACAGCTTTGGCTTTTGAGTACTTACAATCTTATATCGGAGAAGAGGAATTTGACAGCGCCATGCAAAACTATTACGAACAATGGAAATTTAAACATCCACAACCGAAAGACATTCAAAACTCCCTTGAAAAATCGACAAACAAAAACTTAGACTGGTTTTTTAAGGAATTGATTAATACCAATAAAAAAATAGATTATTCCATAGCTAAAGTAAATACATTTGATAAGTATGCTGAAATAAAGCTCAAAAACAAAGGCGGTCTTGCAGGACCAATTTCTATTAGTGCCTTTAAGGATACTAGTATCTTTAAAACCAAATGGATCGATGGATTTACAAAGGTCAAAACAATTAAAATAGACGGTTCTGGCTTAACTAAATTTGTCTTAGACTATGGACATAATATACCAGAAATTAACCGACAAAATAATTTTTACAACACAGCATCAATCTTGCCTAAGATTGAACCGGTAGACCTTGATTTTATCTGGAGTTTGGAAAAACCTTCGAAAACTCAAGTATTTTTAAGTCCATACCTAAATTACAACTCCATAGACAAAACTATTATTGGCTTAAGTTTACACAACAAACAAATCTTAAAAAAGCCGTTTAGTTACAGTTTTTCTCCGGCTTACGGTAGCGGAAGTAACAGCCTGGTTGGTAAATCGTCAATTCGGTATTCTTACCTACCCTACTCCAAAAAAATAAGGGTCGTAGATTTTAAAACAAGCCTAGAACGCTTTCATTACGAACAAGCCAAAATGTACACAAAAGTTCAGGGAGAACTAAACGTAAATTTCCTGAAAAAACCGGGCAATAGTCCAAAATCCAATAAAATAGGTTTTAGGGTTATTTCTATTTCAAGAACCAAAGACACTGACTTTATACTCGCAGACCTTAAGCATTCTTACCGCTACCAACATACATTAAAAACAATGGTGTTTGATACAAAAATTCAACTTAGCAAGGAGTTTACAAAACTGACGCTAGAAAATTTATACAGTTACACAACCGAAAAAAGAGGGAGTTATAATTTACGATTGTTTGCGGGGGTATTTACAAAAGAAACCAACAATAGCGAATTCCATCTTGGCTTGGTTCAACAACAAGATTATTTATACGAATTGGGCATTAGAGATCGAGCAGGAACAGACAAGTTGCTCTCTAAACAAATTACAACAACGGATGGTGGTTTTGTAATTGGAGAAGAATACAGATCGAACCAATGGTTAATGAGTGCGAACCTACAAGTACCGTTAGTAAAAAAAATAAAAGCCTACTTAAATGTAGCTCAAATGAAAGCCTATGATGTGTATAGCTCACATTGGGATGCTGGTTTAATACTAGCAGTCGTACCTAAAAGAATTGAAGTGTTTTTTCCATTGGTTTTACCAGAATCTTTAAAAACAGTAAAATACCCATCGAACATACGGTTTACACTAAACATAAAAATTAATGATATTATCCAAGATGTAAGAACTTCATTTTAAAAGCCTCTTCTGTTTTGACAAGGCCTTTTTTTGTACATTTGGTAAATGAAAAAAAATATAGCAAAACTACTTTTTATGGCCCTATTCTCTATTTTCTCTAAAGGTGCTGCACAAGGACCTACTTCAATTTACGATTTGGAATACACCTCTATAGAAGGTGAAACCGTTTCGTTAAAATCTTTTGAAGGAAAGTACATCCTTTTTGTAAACGTAGCTTCGGAATGTGGTTTTACATCTCAATACGAAGATTTAGAAACCTTAGCTGAACAATACAAAGAGCAACTTGTAGTAATCGGTTTTCCTTGCAACCAATTTGGTGGACAAGAGCCCGGAACATCTAAAGAGATTCAAACTTTTTGTAAAACAAGTTACGGTGCAGACTTTCCGCTCTCTGAAAAAATTGAGGTAAAAGGAGACAACCAACACCCAATATACAAATGGTTAACGGATAAAACTTTAAATGAACAATCGTCTAGTTCTGTAAAATGGAACTTTCAGAAATACTTAGTTGGTCCAAAGGGTGAATTTGTAGACTACTTCTATTCGATAACGAAACCACTAAGCGAAAAAATTACAAGTATATTGAACTAGATGTTCGAGAATGAGGTAAACCTAATGGAATTAACGCCAACATTGATTGGCCTATTGGGTTTCACTTTATATCTTCTTTTTTTAAAAAGCGATACCTTAAACGCAAATGTAACAAGGCTATTTGAATCGTCTAAATCTGCTTTTTATTGGATTCAATTAACTCGTATTAGCGCTGTTTTTTTTATGCTTGGCATGCCATTAGCATATATAAAAGGTGTAAATGTAAATTTTTGGTCTCTTGATTTTTACTGGACTCATTTAGATTCTTTATACACATCAATCGTAGTGCTAATCATCATACCTTTGGTAGCGTTAAATTCAAAAAAACAAACGCATCTAAGGCACTACCCTCAAGTTAAAATGTACCAATGGACTGTACTTGAGTACGCAGCTAATATTTTTAGTTGGGGAGCCTATTTATTGGCCTACGAGTACTTATTTAGAGGAATCTTATTTCTAGGCATAATTGAGCATATAGGCATCTATATGGCCGTTACATTAAATACGCTAGTCTATGCACTCGCTCATTTTCACAAAGGGAAAAAGGAACTATTAGGCTCTATTCCTTTAGGAATTGTTTTGTGCTTAATTAGCTACAAAACGCAAACCATTTGGACCGCCTTTTTTGTACACTGGATTATGGCAACCACTAACTTTGTATTTTCAAATTACTACTACAAAAAAAGTCTCAAACTATAAATACATACACCGTGTAATTCTACCTTTTATTGGTACTTTGAGATATGCCAATACAGCATAAAAAGAAGTTCAAATGACTATCTTAGCAATAAATCTCCTCCTTAAAACTCCATTTATTTAATAGTGTACAATTCAGGGTTTTATTCCGAGTCTTTTAGTTTGTTTTGAGTTATCAGAGGTTTACCGTTTAATGCCTGAACTAATGTTGAGGTGGCAAGAAGTCCATAAAAAATTGAAATAATTATGGTGATTTTTGTGTTCTTAAAAACATAAAACGATAGCAAGGGTAAAAGTTGTAAGGCGTGCATTCCAATAAAGTGCGAGACTCTTAAATCGCCTACTGTTTTGCTCCAACCTACCATCCACAAACTCGAATTGTCGTTGATGGCACCAACACTATGGTTCATCCGAGAACCCATTAAACCGCCTTCAAATGAAAAAATAACAAAAATTAAGATTCCCAAGCGAATGGACCACACATAGTAGCTAGGTAAATTTGGAAAAGACTGTAGGAAAAATAACAAGCCAATATAAGCAGTATACACCGTAACAAGTACTGCTGCTAAGCCCATTAACGAATATAGTAATGAATGGGTTGGTGTGCTAATGTTAAAGTGAGACAATTGTCCTTTTGATGCTTGAAAAATAATATACAGAAGTTCTAAACCGAACAATACAAGTACAGTCCAATTAAAAGGGCTTACATTAAAATTGGTTAAATAATGGCAGTACCAAGCCATAGTCCAGGAGAATAAGCCAATTGACACGGCAAATTTTAAAGGTTTTATCCACGCATTTACTCCTTGAACATCTGTTGAAGTTGTTTTGGTGAGAATACTACAAACTATAGAAATAATAACGCATAATAAGCCAAAGTAAAATAAGTGCTCATTTCGAATTTTCAGTTCTTTAATGAAAACAACAATTCCATCAATCATATATCAATTTTAACCAATCTTATATTTCGGAACAAAATAATTTAAGCAATACAGCATTGCTCCATAAGTAAAAATGAGGGTTGGAATATTGGTGTTAAACCCTAAATCGAACTCTGGTATAAAAAACAACTCTCTAAAAGAGTGCGTAGCAATAAGTAACATAAAAATAACGCCGTAAGCGAATACAGCTATAATACTTATTTTATTCTTTTTGGTACGTTTAATTCCCTTTATAGATTCTTCTCTAAAGAAATACCAAAGTGCTGCAAAGCTAAATAAGGCTTCGATAACAATGGCTAAATAAGGATGAGAGGCGTATAAACCAAAACCTAACTCCATAGAATCTGCACCAAATAGGTGATGCATGTGTCCGGAAAAGAAGTCTAAAACAAAGTGAATTGACACCAAAGCCATACTTACCAATCCTATTTGTGTGCTTTGGAAAAGTATTTTTCCTAGTGCAAAAGCGATTGCAAGCCAAATTAAAAGTGGAAGTAGGTCATGACTATACACCATATCTACGGCCATAGTACTTAAAGTTGCATCAAAAGCATCACTTGGACTCGTAGGCTCAATTCCTAAGTAATGGAATGCAAACCATAAAAAATCTTGCAATTGCGAAATGATTAAAAAAAATAGAAGCGTTCCTTTTGGGAATTTTTGTTTGGCAATTAATGCTGTTGTAAAGTGACCTGCTAGCATGAGAGTTAATTTATTTTTATATTTTTGCTATCGAAATGAAAGCAAAAATAATAATTACTATCGAATTAATAGTAATAATCGAATAAAAATGAAAACTAAATTTCGCTCAGGTTGTCCAATCGCTTCAACGCTAGATATTGTTGGCGATAAATGGTCTTTGTTGATTATTAGAGATATGCTAATAAAGCATAAAAAAACGTTCAAAGAACTATCAGATTCGTATGAAGCGATTGCGCCAAGTATTTTGTCTGCTAGACTTAAATTGCTTGAATCTTATAAATTAATTACAAAGAGTAAATTTCCAGAAAATAAAAAAGAGAATGTGTACTTGTTAACAGCTAAAGGAATTGATTTGACTCCCATCGTAATTGAATTCAGTTTATGGGGCGATTCTCATATGCGAGAATTTAATGAGATAGATCGTATTGATGGTTTAAAAGCCGATAAACCAACAATTGTAGAGACAGTTAAGCTCAATTACAACTCAATGTTGCTTCAATTTGGAAGGTGTTGATGAATGGTCTTGTGCATGAAACGTAGCATGTAAAAAGACGACGCTAACTTTTCGGTTTAGCACAGAGCAGAAATTTTATGTTTTTCTTTTTCTATTTTATAAGCTAAAATTAAAAATTTGGCGGTCTTTTTAAATAAGTACGAACCTTTCCATTTAGCACCTAATAACTATGTTTTATACACTTTTTTAGTGTCAGTATTTTATTTTTCAAGTTCATTTAGATATGTTATGAAAGCGTTTGAGCGGGAGACAAACCCATTATCTATTATAAATATTGCAACAAACAACAAGACAAAGCCTAAAGCAATTCCTTTGTAATAAGGTGCAGAAATAAGCAATAAAACAATCACGGAAACAAACATTAAAGTAGGGTACACATAACGCATAAGATTTTTTCCAGCTTTGTTATCGTTGATGTGTTTTTCTTTTTCCTTCTCTATTGCTTCAATTTCTGATTTTTCATATAACGCGATACTTTGTGTCACGTGAGCCGGACGACTATTCAAAATATAACTTCCGTAGCCAATTAACACCAATATCAAAAAGTACAAAGGAATCAGCAGCCCTTTCAATAGTTCGTTTTGACTTCTGAAAATGCTGTACACGACAATTATTACTGCAACACCAAAACCAATCATAATGCGACCTTGCAATACCTCATTTTTTGACCAAGTGTTGATGTACTCTATAAATTCCATTCTGATTTACGTGCTTAAATTATTTTGTTGTAAGAAATTTATTGTTCTTTCTATTATTGGATTTACAAATTCGGGTTTGTAGTATAAATCAAAATGAGTAGCGTTTTTACATACCAGTAAGTCTTTCTTATCAGTAGGTATGCTATCATAAAATTCTTGGATTTTATTTATAGAGTATCCACCATCAGCATAGGCCATAAAAAGTGGTTTGTTTTGATGTTTTTGAATATAGTTAAATGGATTATATTTTCCTGTCATAATGTGACTTGCACGATAAAAATTACCTTTATTTTTCCAATATGGAACGGTGCCAGGTTTATTTTTATAACCGTAATATTGCTTCATTCCTGCTTGTGTCTCTGTCGCAGGAATGTATTCCATCCATTTTTTGAGTGGTACAATCGGGATATAGAGATAAATGCCTAAAATCTTAAAGAAATTAATAAGTGGATTTGAAATTCCCATTAAGACTTTTACAATAGTCTTTCCTCCAAATGCTTTAGGATAATCTATATGCGAAGTAAGATAAGGGCTAATAGCAATTGTTGCTTTGGTTCTTTTGTCATCGGAACTTGCAGCAATAGCATGACCTGCTCCCATACAAACTCCAGCACTAATTACTTTATCGTTATCAACTTCTAGTAATGATTGAATATAACTAAAGGCATTTTTATTATCGGAAATAATGGAAAAAGGGTCTTCCATTTGAGGAATACCTTCACTTCCTCCAAATCCTTTGGTATCAAAAGCTAAAGTGATATATCCTTTCTCAGCAAATTTTTCTGCATAAATTCCGGCAGTTTGTTCTTTTACTCCTGAGGCTGGACGTGTTACCACAATTGCAGGATATCTTCTATCTTCTTTAAAATCCTTGGGAATCCATAAATGTCCTTCTAATTTATGTCCGTCGCTATCGAAGTAAATGGTGTTTCTACCGATTTTAAATTCTTTATTCATTGTGTTATATTTTGATTTAAAAATATCTAATTCATTTGCTCATATTGGCACTAACAATTACATATAACAAATATACATTAAAATATTTAATTACATAGCTAATTCTTTGTAATAAAACGCCTTTTGTATATTTTTTTTTAAATATAAAATTAGATGTTATTCAAAACCTAATTAAAAAATACGAAACCATATTACTACTAAAGAGAAACCTTTTTAATACAATTAGTTCGTATTCATAATGATGCTTCAATTTGTAAAAAGATTTATTATAAGGATGAGAACCTCCTATGTGGAAGATCCATACAACTTCGGGGACATTAGCAAAGTATTGATTTTTATTGATGTGAGCTAAAAGCCTTGAAATCTAGTACTTTATCCGCCATTACGTATGACACATTGTAATAGCCAGTACATATTCTGTTACAGATTATTTCTCTATTAGTCTTATTTCTTTTATCTCCATATCTGCTGTACCATAGTTATAAAACCGAAATTCAACATTATGAAGTCGTTTTTTACACGAAAACTCTAATTCGAAGTTGATGAAATCTGATGAGGTATCATTTATAGTTAACTCTTTTTTTGCTAAAACGTATTTACCATAATCAGATGCGATATCAACAAAGGCAATTGGTTTTTCTTCCTCATTATTTGTTGCCAATAATTTAATTTGTAATAAAAAATCACCAATTCCCATTGGAATATATGGTCCCCAAACAGCGAATGAATTTTTAACATCAGTACTATCTTTCAAAATAGTAAGTGTTTCTTCAGTTACTAAAACTGACGGTTTATATTTAAACTTCTCAAATTTTACAGCGTGATTTCTCTTAATTTTCTCATATTTATTTACATCACAATCTCCAAGTCTAAAAGGTTCTCCATTCTTTTTTAAAATATATCCAAACTGAAAAAGGGTGTCTGGAAAATTCTTCAACCACATATCCTTGATAACGTATAGATTAGGTTGAGCAAAAACTTCATCTACTAATCTTTGATTTCTTACTCCACTTTTATCATGCGCTGTTGCTTTAATTCTTGAAGGATCAGGGCAAGCTGAAACGTAGGAATTCCAAAACTCTCCTATAATTCCAATTTCTCCTAATGACAGGAATTCGCTTCGTGCTTTAATCTGTGAACTTAGTCTTTTAGGTCTAATGAATTTTAAGTAATGAATTGTGCTTAAACTCCCAACTGTAATTGTAATAAAAAGAAAGGAAGTGATAATGTTCCGTTTTATGCCACCAAATTGAGTGTTATCAAACAACAATAGGATCACTAATGAAACAGAAATATAGGATGTTACAAAATACCATCTTCCCATACCATTTAAATAAACCCATTTAGATAATAAGATTACTCCTAAAATTGCAAAGAAATCAATAACAAAAAATGAAAACCATTTATTTGATTTTAATATGTTGAAAAATTGCTTGTTGAAGTTACTTATAATAAGAAACAAGCAAAACGCCAATACTAGCCAAGCATAAATACTGTAGAAGAGTTCGTTGTTTTGAAAAGAAAATACTTCAATAAATTCTCTTTTTAATATATCAATTGCACCTTTTAAAGTCTCCCAGTCATTGAATTCCTTATAGTTAGTGGTTATCGCTGTTGCGTATGATTTAGCATACTTAATAAAAAAAATGATTGCAACAATTCCTAAACCTCCATAAAACAAAATATGTTTATTTAAGTTTTTCCGTTTTTCTATAAAAAAATGAAAAACAAATAGTGTGGTTACAAGCATTGTAATTGTTACAATGGCTAAATCCGAAACCCAAATGGATATAGAAAGTGATAATATTATACCAACTAATAACAGGTGATTATATATCTTTTTTTTGTTGGCAAAATCAATTCGATTAATAAGATAAATTGAAATCCCTATTAAGCTATATTGCACTCCAATTGGAAACCTAGTTAAATCAATAAAACGAATAGGAGGAAAAAACCATACTAATGCAAATAATAATTTTGTTTTTTTACTTTTAAAAAGGCTTGAAAAACCAAGGTAGCCTATTAATAAAACAAAATAATTTGAGAAGGACACAGACAACACCGCTGAAAATCCAAAAGTTTTATGAAAGATTTGACTGATTAAAGGAATAAAAGTTCCTCCTCTATCTTGTCCCCAACAGTAAAAATCATTGGGTAAATCATAGTAATATGTCATTAATATGTTAAGGGCATCATCTGAATTTAGAAGTGGATAAAACCTTGAGGAATAAAGAAAAAAGGATACAACTACTAATACTGTGAAAAAAAATATATTTTGAAATTGATTTTTATTCATATTTAAAGTATAGCGGACCCGTATAAGCCCAGTGCGGTTTTGATTAATCTTTATTGATTGGTTAGAGTTTTCAATTTACGACTTCTTGTTCCCAAAGATTGAAAGCAACCGCATTGGGTTTATACATTGTTGGGCAACGTAATTACTTAATCTCTTTTGTATATGAATCAATTGCCTCAAATACTCTATGGTCTGATTCGTAAACTTTTTTAAATATCTCCCTTGATTTCTCAAAGTTGTCTTTAGAGTTTTTAAAATCCTCTTTGTCATATTGAATCACAGCTGTATAAAAACATATATTACCATCTACTTTATTATCAACTTGGTATTTGTCATGTTGAGATGCCAAGAAAGTTAGTAATTCCTCAATCTTTTCATAATTCCAATACATTTTCATTAAATCCTGATATGTCGTTGGATTTCCAGGTGCAATTGAAAAAAACTGATTTGTCCTATCAAGATAGTTTTCCTTGTTTAAAGAAATCTCCAAATCAAGTAGCGGTTTTAATGTATAATAATCATCAGGTTGGATTTTATCTGCTTGTTTATAATAGTCAATTGAGTTATCGAAATCCTCAAGTTCTCGATACATAACTGCAATCATTCTAGCAGCATCCGCTTTATATTGAGGATAGTCATACAAGTTCATTGCAACTTTAGCACTCTCAATCCCTTTTTCTCGCTGGTCGATATATAGGTAAGCATAGGCAAGGTTATAATAACTTGATGGATAATCATTTTTTAATTCTGTCGACTTTTCTAAATACGGTATGGCTGATTTATAATCCTGTTGCATTAAATATGCATATCCTAATCCATATGCCGACCAGTAATCATAAACCCCTTTGTCATAGGCAATCTTGTAATTATCAAAGAATCGATTTATCACTATTGAATCGGGCTCTAGCCAATTCTGCAGATACTTTAAATGTACCTCATGATAATAATAACCAAGTGATTTTCTCAAATCGTAGTTATCAGGGTATTTGTCAATTAGAGGATTTAAAATAGAATCGGGAGCAAAAGTGAACATTTCAAAAATTCCATTACTCCCACGAATATCCATAACATCTTGGTCAGGCTCTAAATCAGTTAATGCAAACATTTTATGCATTATACTTGTAACAAAGTATTTTAAATACAAGTTCGTTTTAGCAATGACAATATCAGGATTCTCATTTTTCGGGTCTACATCATTTAATACTTTAATTGCAGATTCATACTTTTTATTTTTGATTAGTTTATTTGCATCTTCTATTGCAACATTTTGAGGAAACGTTATCCCAAAAGTGAAAATTAAAATCAGGGTAAATGCTTGTTTCATGTTATATCGTCTCTTTTTATGTTGCCCAACAATTATTTACAACAAATATTTACTAAAAGTGATTAATACATAATTAAATATATGTTATTTAGCACCTTTTGTGTACTTTTATAGTAACTCTAAAATTAGAAGTTATTCAACACCTAATTAAAAAATACGAAACTATATTACAACTAGAGAGATACAGTTTAAATACAATTAGTTCCTATTCATAATGATGCTTCAATTTGTAAAACGATTTAATTATAAGGATGAGGACCTCAAAGAACTATCCAATAAAAAAGTCATAAGGTCTTGCATTATCTTAATACATGAAAAAAGTTACTCCCACTCCTCTCTAAAATAGTTTTTAGGAGCCATCAAAAAGTTTTACTCAGAATGTTTTAGACGAATTATTGGTAACGGTTATTTATACTTCTATAAATCACAGCTTATTACCAGCTATTTTATCTCTTGATGAAGTAAAGTGCTTGTTATAAAATAAAACAAAAATTATAGGAAGGCCGTTACCAATACTACAAAAAAAAAATTCCCAAAAATAAAAAATTATTTTTGGGAATAAGGGAGTGGAGATGCAGGGAATCGAACCCTGGTCCAAACAAGGAATCTGAAAGCTTTCTACATGTTTAGTAAACCATTAATTTTCGAGTAAAGTCGGGAAGTTTACATTCCCAAAACAAAACCTTATCCTTTGTATTTCGCCTTTAAGTCAAGACATCCTTATTGGCTAGTTCATCCTTTTGATGATGCTCGGTGGGATAGAAGCGATCAACCTTCATCTATCTCCTGAGCAAAAGCTAGACTAATCCTAGATTAGGCAGCTAAAGCGTAGTTAGACTCGCCGAATAAAAATTTGTGAATTGGATATTAACGAGCCATCTCACCATGCTCGACATGCTTACAGTCCTATTCATCTCGCTGTCAAAGCCAGTCATCCCCAGTAATTACAAAGATCTAATGCAAATATAGAAATCGATACTTTACAAACCACACCTTTTATCAAATAATACCTCAAAAAAGAAGGACTGTTAAGTAGGTGATAAATTAGTTGGAGATGATGTCGTCCTCAATTACAATAGAATCAATGAGTGATTCCTTATTGTTTAACAGCTCTTCCATTGATATAAAAGTTTCAGTCCTTCTTATCCCATCAATAGAGTGCACATTTTTAAGCACATTTCTAGTCGCTGCAGAATCTGAGGCACGAACTTTACAAAAAACACTAAACTGACCTGTGGTAAAATCGATAACGGTAATTTGCGGGATTTTTTTTAATGCATCTGCTACCTTATCAAAACTTTGTGCTTTGTCTAAAAAAACACCTAGATAAGAGGTAAACGAAAGACCCAGTTTTTTATAATCGATATTGATGGTGAAATTTCTTATAATACCCAAATCCTCAAGTTTTTTAACTCTAACATGTACCGTACTCGCCGAAACAAGAATTTTTGAGGCCAATTCTGTGTAAGAAATCTTAGCATTTGAGGATAAATACTTCATTATTTCTAAATCTGTTTTATCGATATCATTTTTCATAGATAGAAAATTTACTGGTTTAAAGGATTTCATAAAAATAATCAAAAAAATAATGGAATTCACTATAATTAAACTGTTTTACAAAACAGTTTTTATTTTTAATTCAGTTTATCGAGATTTACATAAAACAACTAGTAATGAAAAGAAATTGGTATTTAACATTCACACTCGTAGGAATAGTTGCTCTATTAGGAGTAATTACATCCAGTGATTTGAATATTAGTATCGATCCAGAAAATGCAGCAGACATTACCTGGATGCTCACCTCAAGTTGTCTTGTGTTTTTTATGACACCTGGTTTGTCTTTCTTTTACGGTGGTTTAGTTAGTCAACGTAATGTGATATCTACCATGCTGCAAAGTTTCATTGCATTGGGACTGATTAGTATTTTATGGATTGTTGTTGGTTTTAGCCTTTCGTTTGGCGACAGTTTTATGGGATTTATTGGAGATCCAACGCAATACTTTATGTTTACTAATATCGACCAATACAATGAAACCTTGGGGCTTGGTATACCCTTATTACTCTTTGCCTTATTCCAATTAAAATTTGCCATTATAACACCTGCAATCACAACCGGGAGTTTTGCTGAGCGTATTAACTTTTCGGCTTACCTCATCTTTATGTGTTTGTTTAGTTTATTTATTTACTGCCCATTGGCACACTGGACATGGCATCCAAGCGGATTTTTAAACCAATGGGGCGTGTTGGATTTTGCTGGTGGAGCTGTAGTACACATATCAGCTGGATTTGCAGCACTTGCTGGTGCTTTAGTACTAGGCCGAAGAGAGAAACATAAAGAAAAAGAAGAAAACCCTGCAAACGTAAGCTATGTTCTACTTGGAACTGGAATGCTATGGTTTGGATGGTTTGGATTTAATTCTGGATCCGCTTTGGGAGCGAATTCAGACGCCATAATGGCATTTGCAACTACCAACACTGCTTCAGCTATAAGCATGTTTACTTGGATTATTTTAGAGGGTATGAAAGGTAACAAAGTTAAGGCTTCACATGCTTGTATTGGAGCAGTGGTTGGTTTGGTTGTAATTACACCTGCGGCAGGTTTTGTTAGTATAGGCCAAAGTTTATTTATGGGCTTTACAGGTGCTATTATCTGTAATTTATTCCTCCACTACTTTAAAAAATCAAATATCGATGATACTTTGGATGTATTTGCATGTCATGGTATGGGTGGAATTGTTGGCTTGCTTCTTACAGGAATATTTGCCAAAGATGTAGGTCTTATTTATGGCGAAACAGAAACTTTTACAAACCATATTTACGCCTTAATCATCATCAGTATTTTCACCTTTTTTGGCTCTTATCTACTTTATAAAATTACCGCATTTATTGTCCCTATTCGGGTGTCAAAAGAAATAGAAGAAAAAGGCTTAGACAGAGCCGTTCACGGAGAATTTGTTAACTAAAAATAAAAATTATGTACGGAGATTTAATTCACACAGAACACCGCATTGAAACAGTTTCAGAATATTATTTTGATGCAGCACTAAAACTCGTTACCGAGATGAAAAATTTAACAGACAATAGGACTAAACTTTACACCTACAGTTTAAAACAATTTGAAACAACGTATAAAGATTCAAGAGTAAACAAGTGTTTTTCTAAAATTGGTTTGTAAAAATCGATTAACTATTTACTAAAAAAACACTGAGCTAATGATGAAACTTATTTCAACAAAAGTTTGTAAAAAAAGTGACATAGGAGTTCATAACAATTTATTTGGAGGAACCATGTTAAGTTGGGTAGATGAAGCGGGAGTTGCTATGGCGGCTCAATACTGCTTTACGCCCTTAATGGTTACTTTAAAGATGGATGAAGTAACTTTTTTAGCCCCCGTAAAAGTTAATAATATTGTAAAAATTTACGGAAATGTTATAGGAATAGGCAACTCTAGCATTACCATTTTAATTGAAGTAAGACGCTGCAGTGTTTACACTCAAGAAGAGAAAATTGTTTTAAGCACGCGTGTACTCTTCTGTCGTATTGACGAAGATGGCTCTGCTATTCCAATAGCCAAGCATGTAAAGAAAAACTTCGAGAACGAACATAAAGCTGTTCAAATTCAATCTGAATAAGCTAAAAACTTAGTACCGATTAAAACCTGCTACATACGCTCTTCACAAAAAATGATAGAATCGTAGTTCATTAAGAAGCTACAGATTGTTTTAATAAATACTAGGGTATTTGCTTGGGCTAGATTCATTCATCATTGCATAAACAACTTCAAAAATGTCGTCTGCGCTAGGTTTAGAGAAATAATCACCATCTGTTCCATAAGCAGGACGATGTGCTTTTGCACTCAGCGTACGTGGTTCACCATCGAGATGGAAATAAGCCTTTTGTTCTTCCAATACTTTTTGCATCATATAAGCGGTTGCTCCTCCAGGTACGTCCTCGTCAATAAACAATACACGATTTGTTTTTGAGATGCTATCCACAATGTGATGATTTACATCAAAAGGAATTAACGATTGTACATCTATTACCTCTGCAGAGACTCCAACAGATTCTAATTCTTTTGCAGCTTCCATGACCAAACGCCAAGTAGAACCGTAAGTTACAAGCGTAATATCGCTTCCTTCTTTGGTTGTTTCAGGAATCCCAACAGGCGTTTTAAATTCGCCTAAATTAACGGGCATTTTTTCCTTTAAACGGTACCCATTTAAACATTCTATAATTAAAGCCGGATCATCCGATGCCAACATGGTGTTGTAAAAACCAGCGGCCTGTGTCATATCTCTTGGAACCAAAATATTAACACCTCTTAAGGAATTGACAATCATCCCCATAGGAGATCCAGAATGCCAAATACCTTCCAAACGATGCCCACGGGTTCTTATAATTAATGGGGCTTTTTGACCTCCTTTGGTTCGGTAATGAAGGGTTGCCAAATCATCACTCATTATTTGAATCGCATACAATAAATAATCTAAATATTGTATTTCAGCAATTGGTCTTAAACCACGCATTGCCAAACCAATTCCTTGTCCTAAAATTGTAGCTTCTCGAATACCTACATCAGAAACACGGAGTTCGCCATACTTTTCTTGCAATCCTTCTAAACCTTGATTTACATCACCGATATTTCCGGAATCTTCACCAAAAATTAAGGCTTCTGGCATCTTAGCAAAGATCGCGTCAAAGTTATCTCGAAGAATTACGCGAGCGTCTACCTCTTTAGCATCTTGGTACTCAGGTAGAACCTCTTTAACTTTTAAAGAAGAAAATGCAGAATCACTATACAAATGACTACTAAAACGATTGGCATTTACTTGCTTTTCTTTATGCAACCAATTGCCAATTAAGGTTTTGGCCTCAGAGCTTTCAGCTCTTACCAATCGTAAAGATTTGCGAGCTGCATTAAATAGATCTTTACGTAAAGGCTCAGCATTGTCTTTTAAATCGTTAGCAATTGTTGTAATGGTCGCTTTATTAGAGCTGCTCTCGGCGAGCTTAATCAATAAAGATGAAACAACACTTTGCTCCTCTTTGATAGGATTAATAAAAGCATTCCAGGCATTAGCTTTGGCTTCTCGAACTAACTTTTTAGACGCCTTAGATACAGCATCTAAATCGTCTTTAGATGCTAAATTAAGTTCAAGCATCCACTCCCCCATTTTTTTAATCGGATCAAAATTTAGTTCCCATTGTAAACGTTCCGAAGATTTGTAACGTTCGTGAGAACCAGATGTAGAGTGACCCTGAGGTTGAGTTACTTCAGAAACGTGAATTAAACAAGGAACGTGCTCCTCTCGAGCAATTTTTTCAGCTTTCTGATACGTTTCAATTAAAGCCGGATAATCCCAACCTTTAACACGAAATATTTCAAATCCAGCACCCGTTTCATCACGTTGAAAACCCTTTAAAATTTCGGATATATTTTCTTTTGTGGTCTGATATTTTGCAGGAACAGAAATCCCATACCCATCATCCCAAACAGACATAATCATCGGTACTTGAAGAACACCTGCAGCATTAATAGTTTCAAAAAAGGCGCCCTCAGAAGTACTTGCATTTCCTATAGTACCAAAAGCTATTTCATTTCCCTTGTTTGTAAAAGAAGACCAATTTTGTAAGTCTTTATGATTTCGATATACTTTTGAAGCTTGTGCTAAACCAAGTAAGCGAGGCATCTGTCCAGAAGTGCAAGAAATGTCAGCTGAAGAATTTTTCGACTCCATTAAGTTTTTCCAGCTACCGTCTTCGTTTAAATTTCGAGTGGCAAAATGCCCCCCCATCTGACGGCCCCCTGAAGCAGGTTCTTCCGCAACATCGGTATGACCGTATAGAGCGGCAAACATTTGTTGCGTCGACATTTGAGCTATAGCCATCATAAAAGTTTGATCTCTGTAGTAACCCGATCGGAAATCGCCATTTTTAAAAACTTTAGCCATGGCAATTTGAGCCAATTCCTTACCGTCTCCAAAAATCCCAAACTTAGCTTTGCCTGTAAGTACTTCCCGACGACCAAGTAAACTTGCCTCGCGGCTAATACAAGCCAATCTATAATCTGCTAAAACCTCTTGACGAAAATCCTCAAAAGACAATTCTTTTTTACTTGATGAAGCCATAATTACATATCAATTCTAGTTTTGCAAATTTAGCGAAAAAATAGGTGGTATTTATTCCCTAAATAATTCTAACAACTATTTTAAATAACCCACCAAAAAAAAGACAAGCGAGCAAATAGTAAGGTGCTAATTGTACTCAGAGTCTCAGGTATACAAGCTAACCAAAGAATTTACCGTATGATCAATTTCTTGGATTGTTGTATACCTAGAAAAAGAAAAACGAATGGTAGGACGATCCATTGGAGCTTCAATGCCAGTTAAAACATGTGAACCTATATTTGCACCCGATGTACAAGCCGAACCACCAGAGCAAGCAATCCCAAGTATATCCATATTAAACAACAACATCGATGCAATTTCTGTAGGAGGTAAAGAAACACTTAGAATCGTATACAAACTTTTAGACATATTTGCACTATCTGCATTGTATGAAACATCTAAAATAGATTCATTTAAGCGAGAAATCATATACTCTTTAATAGCTATCACATATTCTTGATGCGCTTCAATACCCTCAAAAGCAACATCCATTGCCTTAGATAGGCCAACGATGCCATATACATTTTCAGTTCCTCCTCTCATGTTTCGTTCTTGCGCACCTCCATGAATAATTGGATTTATTTGATTTTTTTTGTTTACGTATAAAAAACCAATGCCTTTTGGGCCGTGAAACTTATGGGCAGAACAAGCTAAAAAGTGAACCTGATCAAGTACATTCATATCAAATCTGTAATGCGCCATTGTTTGTACAGTATCAGAATGAAAAATAGCCCCATATTGCTCGCAAATTTCAGAAACATGCTGCAAAGGCAGTAAATTACCAATCTCGTTATTGGCATGCATTAAGGTTACAAGTGTTTTAGGGTGTACAGATAAAAGTTGTTCCAAATGCTGTAAATCTACATGGCCTTTTTCATCTAAATGGACGTAGGATAATTCCACCAAACCATCTCTTTTTAACTTTTCTACAGTGTGTCCAACCGCATGATGCTCAATACATGACGTTATAATATGTTTTACACCAAGATCATTTACGGCACATTGTATAGCCATGTTATCAGCTTCAGTTCCACCAGAGGTGAAAAAAATTTCTCCTGGAGCGCAATTTAAGTGTTTGGCAATGTTCTTTCTAGAACGTTCGATCAAAGATTTTATTTTTCGACCAACAGCGTGCGTTGAAGAGGGATTTCCAAAACCATCTTTTAGAACAGGTAACATCGCCTCAAAAACTTGGGGATCTAAAGGGGTGGTTGCAGCATTGTCTAAGTAAACTTTCATAAAACATTCATTTACATAAGAATGATAATTATTTAAATCAAACTAATTTCATTAATAAAACGTTGAGCCAATTCATTTGCTTTAGCAGCACTTGTACTTTCTGTATAGACTCTAATAATAGGTTCTGTATTTGATTTTCTGAGATGAACCCACTCGTTCGCAAAATTTATTTTAACGCCATCAATTCTATTTACGCCTTCTGAAGCGTATTTAGCGGCCATTTTATTTAATATCTTGTCAACATCTACATTTGGAGTTAACTGTATTTTTTGCTTTGACATGTAGTAATTTGTATAGGTACTACGAAGCGCCGAACAGGTTAATTTAGACGCTGCTAAATGGGTTAAAAAGAGCGCAACACCTACGAGTGAATCTCTTCCATAATGAAGTTCAGGATAAATGATACCTCCATTGCCCTCACCTCCAATAGGTGCGTTAACTTCTTTCATTTTAGCTACTACATTTACCTCTCCAACGGCAGACGCATGATAGGCTACACCGTGCTTATCACTAACATCTTTTAAAGCGCGCGTAGAAGATAAATTAGATACAGTAGCACCTGTTTTAGTTTTCAAAACATGATCTGCAACAGCCACTAAAGTATACTCCTCACCAAATAAAGTACCATCCTCAGCAACAATAGCTAACCTGTCAACGTCTGGATCGACCACAAAACCTAAGTCAGCTTTTGATTCTTTTACCAAAGAGCATAAATCATGTAAATGCTCTGGTAAAGGTTCTGGATTATGAGGGAATTTACCGTTAGGTACGCAATAAAGTTCTACTACATCAACGCCCATTTGTCTTAACAAAGCAGGAATATAAATTCCTCCAGTAGAATTAACCGCATCAATAACTACTTTAAAATTAGCAGCCTTAACCAGTGAAACATTAACAGTAGATAGCGCTAAAACAGCATCAATATGTATTTGTAAATAATCTTTTTTCGCTGCGGTTCCTAAATGATCAACCTCTACAAAATTAAAGGCTTCATTATCAGCTATTTCTAAAATATCTGCACCATCTTGACCCGATACAAATTCACCTTTATGATTTAATAGCTTAAGGGCATTCCATTGCTTTGGATTATGGCTAGCTGTAAGTATTATACCTCCGTTTGCTGCTTCTAATGGAACAGCAACTTCAACTGTAGGTGTAGTACTAAGCCCTAAATCTATTACATCTATACCCAGTGCTAATAAACTAGATTGAACTAAATCTTGAACTATAGCTCCGGAAATTCGAGCGTCTCTCCCAACAACAACTTTTACTTTGCCTTTCGTGTTATTTTTAAGCCACATACCGTAAGCAGAAGCAAATTTAACAATATCTAAAGGAGTTAAATTAGCTCCAACTTCTCCTCCTATTGTCCCTCTGATCCCAGAGATAGATTTTATCAACGTCATTCTTAAATAATTTTAAGCAAATATATAAAATTGCTTTTCTTTTAAAATGCTGGCATCGACAATTAATTAAATACGATCTCTAAAGCCTTTTTAATTAAATATTTAGATGTAAAATAGGTAGTGATTATAAGAATGTGAATGTGATTGTGGATAAATAATGGAAATCTAAGTCAAATTGAGTCAATTTTATAGTAATTTTATTTTTTTAGATTTAATTTGTTTTTACAAAAAAAAGTAACTAATGAAACCTGAACAACATAAGGATCAAAATAAGATTAACGCCTTAATTGAACGTTATGAAAAAATGCTGGAAGGAGACTTCCAATCCTTTTTTGATTCCTATGAATTTGAAGATATTGTTGAATATTACATAGACAATGGTCAGCTTGGAGAAGCAATGGCAAGCATGGAAATTGCTTACGAACAATACCCCTTTTCAGCTGGGTTTCTAATAAAAAAAGCTCAAATCCTCACCATTTTAGAGCGTCTAAACGAAGCCGAATCTATTTTAGATACTGCTGAAACTCTAGAGCCTAGCAATGTGGACTTGTACATTGCCAAAGGATCTATACTCTCTAAGCGGAAAAAACATCACGAAGCCCTAAAACAGTTTCATAAATCAAAAAGCCTCTCGGATGACCCCGTTGATGTTTATCCATTTATCGCTTTTGAATACCAATGTTTAGGTAAATTTTACGATGCTATTAAGTATTTATCTGAGTTTTTAGCAGTAGAACCAGAAGACGATATTGCAATATTTAATATAGCCTACTGTTTTGAGCGATTAGATGCTTACGACGACGCTGTTAACTTTTTCTTAAAACTTATTGAACAAACTCCCTATTGTGAAATTACTTGGTACCAATTGGGTTTATTTTACAATAAAAACAAGGATTACAAAAAAGCTGTTTGGGCATTGGACTATGCTATACTAATAGACGAGTGCTTTACCGCAGGTTATCACGAAAAAGCAAGGTCTTTAACTCAGCTAGGCGAAATAAAAGAAGCCATAAAAACATATCACACAACATTTGATTTTGAGGAAGCAACAGGTTATACCTACTTAAAAATTGGATTGTGTTACAAACAGCTGTCTATGTACAAACAAGCCATTAGGTATTTCACAAAAGCCAGTCATCAAGACCCTCAATTATCAGAAGCTTGGATGGAGTCTGGACTATGCTACGATGCAGTTGGCTCCTCAGAAGAAGCTCTTCATCACATAAAAAAAGCACTTCACCTTAGTCCGAATGATTTAGAATATCTGTACATACAAACTGGAGTTTACAAAAAAACTGGACTCTACGCAGAAGCAGATTTGGGCTACCAAAAGCTAATAGAATTGGGATGTGACTCACCAACAATATGGATAGAATACGCAAACTTAACACATACAATAAACGAAACTAAAGATTCTATTAGCCTTTTAAAACAAGGCTTAAAAACAAACAAAAATCACTTGGATATTCTTTGCCTTTTAGGCGCCTACTATTTTATTCAAAAAGATTTAAAGAATGCTAAAAAATTCCTTGACAAAGGAATAAAACAAGACTCAGATGGATGTACTGTTATTTACAAATACTTCCCTGAATTAGAATCTAATATCGATTTCAATCAACTTTTAAATTTTCCTAAAAAAT
>Ga0209533_1001573_pt1 | contig 21261 bp, 2 predicted proteins | sample COG_04_FD_184748 | JGI IMG/M metagenome (GOLD analysis project Ga0209533, IMG submission 184748) | Pelagic Microbial community sample from North Sea - COGITO 998_met_04 (SPAdes) (version 2) | ecosystem: Environmental > Aquatic > Marine > Neritic zone/Coastal water | place: Helgoland, sampling...
AGTGTCATTGCTGCCGTCAAACTGAAGCATGGCGTGTTTCTGACACTGCAATTCACAGTTGTCGTCGCTGTCGGCAAACATCCAACTGGCACCTAACTCAAGTACCTGTATGGTGCTTTTTGTAGCACTTACCATTACCCCGGCTGTGTAGTAGGCCCTCTCGTTCTCCATCGCAATGCTCCGTTTCTTCATTCGCAGACTTTCCGAGTGATAATATTCGCCGTTGCGATAATATTCTCTGCCGTAATTGGTGGGCCATTGGTGGGGCACGAAGGAGGGAGAGAATGGGACAATGGGAAGCTCAGCCGACCCAATCCCGTCCACCGAAATGTCCCCATCGACAGTAAAGAGTTGAACGGCCGGTCCTCCGTCCACCGGCTCCAGCCACATCTGAACTTCGTGGTCCTTTTCTATGTATTCACACTGCCCGTCAAAATCGTTGTAGAGGCACCTGCCCGCCAGCGGTCGAAACTCGCACCTACCGAGGTTGCTCTCCTTTTTGCAAACGCCTAGCCTCGTCTCGTAGGTGCACTGACCGTACTCGTTTCTGTAGTAACACCTTCCCTTGTTCGTTTCGCCCAACACCGAAGCTTCGCAGGTGCTATACTCCACGCACTGCCCCTTTCCGCTGTGCTCTGTGCAGACCCCGTGCGGGACTTCTCTCACACAGTCGCCGTATTCGCTCTGGCCCTTGCAGTGCCCCCATGTATTCGGTTGCTCGAGGGTGCCCCTGTCGTTGAGCCTTTCGCACGTCCCGTTGGTGTCCGCAACGATGCTCTGGTTCGCCTCGACCAGCTCCGCCGGTTCGTCGATGGCCTTTGCGATGCACTCCATCGACGTGTCCGCGTTGCCCAAGGACTTTGAACAGTCCGCCAGCGAGCCGTGGTACCCACCCTTGAACAGAGCGTGTTCCGCCGGGGAGACATCCAAGGAACCGGCGTCGCGCCTGTTGGTGTACACAATATCCACGCCGGCGACCGTCATACGGACTTCTGCGTCTCCTATGGACTGGTACAGGAGCCCCGCACCCGACGACGTGGTGCAGGTGGCAAGGCTAAAGCCGGGCTTTATGACGCGACACAAGCCGCTCGTGTCATAAGAAAAAAAGAACACCTTCCCGTAACGCTGCTCTTCGCCCTCGAAAGCAAGAGAAAAGGGTACGCTCTGTGCGAAGACTTCACAGTCCGCAGCGCTGGCCACGGATGCATGCTCTACGTAGCAGCTGCTGTCGTCGAACACCTGTCCCTCTGCAACAACGCTGATTCCACCGTAGTGCACGCCTTCTATCAGGGAAAAGGAGTTGCTCTGGTTTCGAATGCCTACACAAGCGTTGCTGGCCCCAAGGCGTTGCTTGTACGGGTTGAAGGGCACGGAGCGCCTTTCACAAGCGTCGTATGCCTCGTCAAAGGTACTGTAGGCTCCTCTTGTGGCAGAGAGAAAGGGAACAAGCGGCCCCTCTTTCTTGTATAGGCTAGCTCGGTCGGGGCGCGTGGCCAAAAGCTCGCACGCGCCTGTTGCGTTGTAGGCGTAACCGACGCACAGGGGCTCGTTGTCGCAGGCTGTCATACAGGCTGTGCCTGTGGCCTTTAGGTCTCTGAGGATCATGAGCTCGGCGTCGCTGTTGGCCCTCCCGCTGTACACGGTGGACTTGTAGTAAAACAGATCTTCTTCGTCCCCGTCGAATAGGGTCGTGTGGCTGGCAGAGACGTTCTCGTTGAGGATGACTGGTCCGGCAAACAGCGAGCAATTGCGAAAGCTTGGCGTGTGCCATGGAGCCAGTTCCTTCGGTTCCGGCACTCTGTTCTCAACGGAGTATGCGAGGCAACCGCTTGTGTCGGTGCAGGCCTTTTCACAGTAGTAGGAGACATCTTCCGTCAAAAACTTAAATTGCTTGATCGTGCTGAGTGCATTGATATGCATCTGTTTTACCGGTCCGTAGTACAAGGCCTCCGCATTAAAGTTCCCAATGGCCTGCGTATGAAAGGCTTCGTAGGAGTGCATGTTGTCGCACTCGGCAAGTCTCCCTATTGTCACGGTGCCATCCTCGTGTTTGCAAACCCCTAACGGGTTCTCGTACCGGTTGCCTTGCGTCAGCACGGAGCTCTCCGTGCACGTGCCGAGCAGCGACGGCGACGTGCACGTCCCGCTCTGGGCTATCTGTACACAGGTTCCCCTTTGGTCTTGTTCGGTAACGGTAGTATTCGGAGACGGGAACTCTGCAAAACCTTCGTAGAGCACGGTGTCACATTTGCCGTGGTGGTTGTACGATGAGCACGTGCCGAGGACAGGGTCCGTGAAACAGACCCCTGTGGAACCCACCTGTTCGACAAGGCACGTTTTGTGAAGGGAGAGGGCGTTCTCGACGGAGTGGTGGCCCTGGTCATACCCCTTCCCGTGCATCCGGTAGTCGTGGTCGGCACAGTAAAAATTGTTCGTCGTTTCCAGTCCACCGGACGTGTAGTCGGCGTCGCACACCACCCAGCCGGTCTGGAATTGGTTCTTGATGCGGAGACAGGCGGACTTCTGAAGGAACTCTACCGGGCCAGCAAAGTCGTTCACCTCTCCAACGACCCGAAACGCGGCGTCCCCGGAGTACAGGGTGCACAGGAGGTCTCCGCCCGGTGTGCCCTCCCCGACCGGAAAGGTGGGGTAGGTGAAGGCGGTCGCCTTCGCGGCCTCCGCAAGGGCGCGGCACTGCTGGTAGCAGAGCATGGGGTCAGAGTTGCAGTCCAGGGCGAGGCTGGTCGGGCCTGTCGCCTCGACGTCCGCGTACGTCTGGCACTGGTAGTAGTACCCCGACGTGACGTAGGGCAGATCGACGACGAGTTTCTTTCTGTAGTAGAAGAGGCTCTGCTCGCCTTGGTGCCGGATGGCGTCGTCGAACGCCGGCGTGTGGCGCGCTGCGAAATAGACCTGTACGATGCCGTTCTGGGAGTCGGTCGCGACCCCGATGCAATTCTGAAGCCCAAGGCACTCCCTTGCCGCGGGGCCAAAAGAGGCGTGGAGGGGGGAGCTTTCGAGCCGCTCTACGCTAGCCCCATAGGGGTGTTTCTCTTCAAAGAGAACCGCCACGTTGGCCACTGTTGCGTTGGCGGGGGAAGGCATCCAAGCTTCCTGCCTCTCTTCCGACCGGTAGGCGTACGCGTCGCACGAGTTTTCTGTGAAGAAGAAGGTGTCCCGCGCCCCGACGTCTTTTGCGCTGAGCTTCAGGTCGTAGGCCTCCCAGTCCGCATACGCTTGGCAAATCTGAGTGTCCTCCCTCAGCCGCTGCTCCGTGTCGTCGTTCACGTAGTAGACAAGAACGCAGTCCCCTGTGACGCGGTTGACACTGAAACGATCCACGGCAGCCTCGGCGCTGGCCATGGCCTCGCATTGCTCCCGGAAGGACAGGGAAAGGTTCAGTCGGTGCACCACCGGGTTAGATTCGATAATATCCGACGGGTTAAGGTCCCACACTTCCTCGGCGGCAGCGCTGTACTGCGCGGCGGCCCGGTTCAGGTCGGTCACGTGAACAGTGTACTCCTTCTCGCGAAGCAACCGTTCGCGGTCGAACCGGTAGCGTTTGCCAATATACTTTGTGTACTCACAGTTGCCTTTAAAGTCCCATAAGCGCTTGGGGAAGCACGAGATGGCGCTGGTGTCGTTCGTCGGAACAGTGGTTTCGTTGATGGCTTCGTGGCACCGGCACTCGTCAAGATCTTCGTGCAGGCGGTAAGTCTGACCTGAACCCTCGCACGTTTCTCCGCCGATCGCATTGCAGAATCTTAAATTGTTCCCGAGCGACCGCACCGTGGTCATGCTGCTCCCTTTCTCCTGCCCGTACGCGGCCAGCATGCACACGGAATCCTTCCGGGCAAGCGTGCACGTTCCGCCGGTGCAGGCCTCGTCAGGGGACGAATAAAAATAACCGTACGAAAATCGGTCCCCTACCATGTCCACCTGTTCCGCGCAACAGTGCGACCCGTACATCGGAGCCGTCTCGGACACAGAAAAGGCGTAGGGAAAGGCAATGGGACACTCGTGGAGCGGCCCAGTCGATAGATCTCCCAGTTCCGACGCGTGGTGGTCGGCGTTCCCCGTATCGTAACCCGGCGGGCAGGCGAGGCAGTTCCTGTTCCCTTGCGTGGCGCGGTTTCCCATGCCCGGATAGTTATAACCTTCTCTGGTATCCCCGACTTCGTGCAAAAGGTTTCCAGCCGTGCACTCGTCCGCTGTTTTTCCCTCTTCGGTGCACTCTAGCGACAGGGGCACACTGGCGTAGTTGTCGGGACAGCTCGCACAGCCGGTGTGAACGTGTTGGGGCGCCGCCCAGCCCGGGTTGATCGCCGGTTTCAACGATTTCATGCTGTCGTACTGCCAGTGCCCGGTGTCGTCGAGGTAGTAGGCTGGCTCCGGGTGCATGATTTGCCACTCATTCACCTCTGACCATTCTTTATCTTCGGACGGAAACGAGGCGATTTTCCACCACTCGTACTCGTACGCGGGGACGGCAGGGTCTTTCCACCGGTCCTGTGGCAGCGTCCCCATCGCGTTCATCGCCGGCGGTATTCTCCACGGGTTGTTCGTATCGATGTTGTAGGAACCGGGGCCACACAATAGGCACCGGTCTTCCCCCGAAAGTTCCGTAAACCGTCCGTTGGTGCAAGCGTGGCACCCTGCGGTGAGGAAGTTGAAGTTGCTCCTTGCACGGTCGATGCTCTTTCTCTTGCCGCCCACGCCGTCCACATAGACTACGCCCTGGGCCGGGTCATCCCCTACGTACTGAGTCCGTGGGGCGCTCGGGTCGATGACAAAGGCCGGGTCATGGGGAGATACCCACTCGGCGGCCATGTTGCCGTAGGTCTGCGAAAGGTCTTGGGCACCTTGGCACTCCACCATCGCCGGACTGATCGCGTCGATTGCGAGCGCGTTCCGTTGTCCGAATTTACACCCACCAAAGGGCCGGTTGCACCCCCCTTCGGTCGCGTGATCCATCTCCACGTGCCCCGTTGCATTAACGCACACGTTGCTGTAGGACGTGGGCACAGGGGAATCGAAGCCGGCGCAGTAGGGTGTGGTCCCGTAGTCGCTGCACGATCCAGGCCCGAAGCATTGCTTGTACTCGATCATCGTGCCGGTGTAGTCTCCCGCAGGTGCCGAGCACCCCGAGTGGAGTTCGAATGGTTGGTTGTAATCGCTGTACCGTTTGTTCGAGTACCCGGCCTGGCACTGGCACATTGGCGCAAAGCCCGATTCCGCATCGATCTGTCGGAAAGCAAGGAGCGGGGCATCCGCGACGGAGGTGTGTTCTGTGAGCTTAGACGACAGCCCGGAGAGGTCTTGCGACATTGGGGCGCAGACGTCCGCTGTCCCGGAGAGCCCTCCGTTCAGGTTTCGGTACAGGGTCGTGAACATAAGCTCCTTGTGCGCCGTTTCGGCCCGGCCGGTATCGACGTAGAGGGAGAACGCTTCGACAGGCAGCGCGCGGTCCGTGCGCGGGACAAAATCTTGTAGCTCGTAGAAGACGCCATTGTCGTGGACGAGGATGGCACAGTCGTGCTCGATGTACAGGTCACCGTCCAGCGCAACTGGAAGCGCCCCTTCTGTCGTGGGTACCTGCTTGACCTGGTAAGTCCCTACCTTCCCGCTAACCGCGGTCCCCATGCCCTTCCAGAAGACCCCACCGTTCACCGACGCGCCTTTCAAGTCAAGGCACGGCCCGTAGCGCTTTGTCTGCTGTGTCCCACTGTCGCAGTACGGGGCGATCGCGTCATCATAGGAGACCTCCTCGGCGGAGACGGTGATGCTGCCTGTCTCTAAGAAGTCAATGTCAAGAATGATAAGGGCATACAAATTGATGTAGTTCGACTGCTTTCCCTCGACACTGATACGAACAGCCTTGGTGTGGCCAGAACCCAGCATTTTTTCATCGTCCGCGTTGTTGCGCGTCCCGTCCGCCCACGCCGATGCAGCAAAGCGCCCCTTGGTCTCGCGGTGGTACGTCATGTGCCTGCTGACAAATTCAGGGCACTCCAAGTCCATCGTCAGCAAATCGTAGCGGCTGTAATCGTTCAACCGAAAAAGTTCCCTGTTGGAGAGAATGACCTTCTCCGCGTCCGACAGCTTGCCGTCGTCGTAGCACAGGTTCAGGATGTCTTCCAGGTGAGTGCTGTAATCGGTGCCCGCCGGCATGTCCCTCACTTCCGTCCAAAACCCAAAGCTTACGGTAAAGTCAGCGTTCTCCAAGTAATTCTCGTCCGTCGGAATGCCAAGCGCTTGCTTCTTTGCGTCGTCCATGTCATGGAGTGGTGTCTCGCTGTACATGGGGTAGTGCAACGACGAGACGCTGCCCGTTCGGAGCGTGGTGCGACAGGACGGCCAGACCTCTGTATCACTGAAGCATGGACCGTACTGGAAGCAGGTTACCGGGCCCACGACGAGGGGCTGAAGCGTGAACATTGGTACGCCACCGGCGTCCTGTAGGTTTGGTATACGGTACGTTCGGACGAACTCCGGAGACGAACACTCCCCGCCGTACTGCGGCAAGGTGGCGTCGCAGTCCGTACAATCGGCTCGGCTCGACGTGTAGAGGGCAGCGGAGCGCGCGCACCCAATGTCCGCGTCCCTCACGTCTCCCCCGGCAGCGCAAAACGGCTGCGTTTGACCGTTCCACGCGCTCTGTCGCACGATGGCTAGGTCCACGTTCTTGTACACCCAGCAGTCGAGCTCCGTGCTCGTGTCAAAGTCGTACACCTCGTAGTCCCTGTGCGCGCTGAAGAGGGAGCTGTCCAACTGCGGACGTTCGACAGTGAAATACCCACGCGAGGCCCACGTAACGTCCTCGTACACGGAGAAGCGTTTGAAGGCTTCGTTGGCACACTGGCCGATCGTTACCCCCGTCGCCACGCGCTCCTTGCATCGGTAGTGCGCCACCGTCTTGCCGAGGCCGTCCAAAAGTCGCTCCGGGTTAAAGTTTAAGTAGCCTACCGACCGGTTCGCTTCTGGAGGAACGCAATAAATGCTCTCTTCATGGCCACACTCTAGCTGGTTCGCAACAAACTGTGTGTTCTCGTACTCTGGCTCCGTCGTTAACGGAAGCGTCTCGTCGCAGGTGTCCGGGACCGCCACGACGATCTTTTCGACGTTGCTCTGCATCGTCCCCCCTGTCCGCAACACGGCACCGAAGCCGGAAGGGTCGTGAAGGGCGCCACGCTCCAGCTGTGGAAGGACGCCCTCTGTTCTGCTTCCCCTGTCGTGCCACAGCAGCTGCCACTCCATCTGAACAGGGAGAAACTTTACGCACCTCGTCACGTCAAAGTTCTCGCACCAGTCCCGCCCCTCGTCGTTCCCTGTCCCAACCGTGCACGAACACTCGAGCCACTGTTGGTGAGATTTCAGAAAAGTACCGTTCGTCGGCACGGTCCAGGCCCGGTACTTGTCCGGCACCGCCTGCCGCATCTTCTCTACCATCCACCCGCGCATGTCGCCTGGCCCACTGGGAGACAGGCGCATGAACTGATTAATGTACTCCTCGAAGGGGTTGATCGCACCGAACGTGCTTGTGTAGTCTATTACGTAGAGGTAGCCATCGTCCACGACCTGCACGGAGTCGGCGTCCGGCACGCTGGTGTAGAAGAAGCACTCGCACGCGTCGGTGTCGCAACCCTTTTGAAACCAGAATCCCTGCTTGGTCGATTGGACCATCGCCATCAGCGCACAGGCTTTCGGTGTGTGGCTGCCCATCGAAACCTTCGTGGCATTGATGAGGTCCACCGTCTGCCTCTCCGGATCCTTCAACTGGAAGGAAGGGGCAAACGAGGGGAGGGCGCAGTCTGGGTTGGTCCGCCACGACGACGAACCGCACGCGCTTGCCTTCGCTTCACAGTATGGAAAGTAACCTAGGGTACACTCCCCACTCTCCAGTTCTAAATCTACCCCGGGGATTTGCCCTTTGTAGTGGCAGCGGGGACACTGCGGGCACCATAATCTAGATTTGTAGATGCTGTAATCGCACCGGTTGTCCTGATTCGCCCCGCTGGGGTACTCGTCGCGGAGGTACTCTTCCAGCGTGGAAAACGCGTAGTAAGTGAGGAAAGGGTTTTGAAACCCGAGGTCATGCCCCTGTGCACAGTTCTCAAAGAAGCGCCTTGTACAGGTGTCTTTCTGGATCAACGAGACGAGCTCAACGTTGGAGATGTCTGCCCCGCTGGAGTCTACGTACGGGTTCAGGGTTCGCTCCAAGAGCCCGTCCTGCACGGCGTCCTGCCCCTTCTCCAAGATCGCGGCGTAATCGTTGTTGAAGACGCAGCCCAGCTCGTACGTCACGGTCACCGCTGTGCTGTGTTCTTGATGGGTGTCTGTGCCCGCCCACACGTTAAGGGTTTTGGAAACGGTAGGGCAGTTGCACGTGTAGGAGGCACGGAAGTTTTGGACGGTTTCTGACACGATGGACTGGCTGGTGAAGGCTAGCAAGCCGTTGAACTTTGCGGTAAGGGATTGGGCTCGCTCAAAGTAAAGGAGGGAGTAGGTTTCAAAGCCCTTGTAGACAAGGCACTCTCCTCCGCGCATGGCGAAGAACCCCTTCGAAGCATCAAAGTACGACAACGGTGAGTAAGCAACGATTGCGCCGTTCGCGTAAATGGGGTACTTGGCACCCGACAGGGCCTTCCCCGCACATGGCAGCTCATCACTAATGCCCCCCGTGTGGTCGCTTGGGTCGTGGAAGAATGCAAAGCGGTCGGTGAACCGCTCCGTCTCGGTCTGGTACAAGAAGTTTCTTTCGATCTCTTTGCAGTTTGTATCACAGCACTGGTCCCCCGCGGTCGCTACGTAGCCAGCCTCGCACGGGGCAAAGAGGTCGATGGGAAGACTGCGGCTAAGGCCACGGTCCACCGTGATCTTGTAGGCGCCGTCTGGGTCTTTCCCGTACAGGGGAAACGAGAAGTCGCTCTGCCACATGCTCAGGGAGAGGCCAATACTGAACTCGCCTTCCAATTTGTTTATCTGCTTCAATTTTCCATCAACACGGGGACAAGTCAACCGGACGCAGGATCGTTCGGGCGCCTCGCTGAACCTCGTATCTATCGTTCCCACCATGGGAACTTTGCAGCGGACGCAACTGCCCCCCGCATTGCGCCCGTCCTGGCAAAACACTGCTCGCTCGTACCCGGTGTCCGTCCCGCCGACGTCCACGTCCCCACTGTCCCAGAACTGGCCGCTTGCCTCGGTGATCTCTCTGAGGTCCGCCTTGGCCGGGCAACTGTAGAAGAAGCCCGTCTGCTGCGGGGAGTCACACGGTTTGGTGATTCCGAGAAGGGTCTGGTACTCCTCGTAAAACATCAAATTGGAGCCGACGCTGATCGTCCCGCACGTCCCGGCGCAAGGTTTCTTGCACCCCTCGCCGCTGAATGCGTAGGAGCAATCGTCGCAAACCAACGAACCGTCCCAGTACCCGGACTCAGCATTCCTCTGGCACTGGCACATGGCGCACTGGAGGAGCACTATCGGCTGCGGCTGGACGTCCAAGCCCAAACCGTTCGTGTTGGTCTCGGCGGGCACTACGTTCCGGCAGTGGATGTCCGAGTAGGTGTACAGGAGACCATCGGTCCTGCCACTGCCAAGTTCTAAGATACCCCACGCATCGTAGTACGGTCGAGTCTCCCTGACAACGCGCACAAGGTCGATAGAAGCATCACAGGTGTAATGTAGGGGGTCTGTCGTGAATATGTTCTGTTCCAGCTCTCTCCGCTCCACGGCACACCGGCGCTCTTCCTCGGACGTCAGCACGGCCTTTTTACAGAAGAAGCTGACGGAGGTCTTCCCGTCCCGGTTCAAGAACCTTGATGTTCCCCCCACGACGTCCGAAGAGAGGGCCGTGTTCTGCTCGAACCACTCAATGGTCGGGCACCCCATGCGCTGCTTTCTAGGACAAGCCCTTACGGGGCTTAGCTCGTTCAGGAAGGTGCCGTTTGCGCTGTTCTCGAACGCACAGCAGTGCAGGCCATGGTGGTACACGTACGGGAACTCTGCCGGGCACTTGCTCAAGTAGCGGACGTGGCGCATGAGCGGATCGACGGCTTCCCTCGCCGCGGGGGACATGTAGTACCTGCCGTTGGTGGACGAGTACGCCGATTCCAGCTCGTTGGTGTCAAACACGTAGGAGGTCATCCGGTGGCTGACGGTCTTGCTCGTGACGCGCGGGTCGTAATCGGAAAACTCGTCGTCAAGGAGCACTCCCCCGTAGGACACCGCGTCGGGCGCCGCGGCCGGAAGGGTGACCGTAAAGGAGCGGTCGGTGAGCACTTCGGCGATCGTGTAGGCATGGCCTTCCGTCAGCACGTTGACATCTCCGAAACGGACGGTGCCCCCGCGAAGCACCAGCTTGGCATCCTGCAAGACGACCGTGGCCAGGTTGGAAGCGACGGTGACGGAGACGACCGGGTCCTCCTCCACCAAGTCCGTGTAGACCCGAACCAGACCGTCCACGTAGGCCTGGCTGGTGCCCACGCTCTCCACGGAACACGTTCCATGCCCGGAGCACAGCCCATCCTCCCCAGGGCAGTGAAACTCGCACGCTCCCTTGCTCCCGCTCTCGTACCCAACTTCGCACGTGCACTGCGTGACGCCCTGTTGGTTCAGAAGGCACGACCCCCTGCCACCACACACCTTTTCGGTCATGATGAAGAGCTTGTCCGCGTCGCTCAGTTCCACGGTCGTGTAGCGCTCGTCAAAGCCGGGACAAACGCTCTCGCACGCGACACCCCTGTACGGCGAACGAAAGGACGAGACGGTGTAATCGGGCACCTCGCCAAGCCCGCCACCGCGGAGGGCCGTAAGGAAGTACGTCCTGTCGCCGATTGCGTCCAACGAGAAGCAGCTGCACGCGCAATCGGTGCCACACTGCCCCCTGCCAGAGCAGGGCACGCCAGAGTCGGTCAAGCCTGGGCAAATGCTCTGGCAATCGATTCCGCATCGGCTGGAGGGGTTGCTGGCGGTCGCCTTATTGGATCGTATGAACTCCATGTCCCTGTATTCTCGTTCCTTCTCTTTGGTAAACGCGTAGGGGCTGTTCTCGATTGCCCCCGCGTTGGGATCCTTGCATATTCTTAAGAACGGGATAGGTATGTTGCCGTCGGTTGTAAATTCGATGCTACCGTCCGTCGCGACCGCGGCCCCGTAGTGCCCGCCAATCTTTGTCCCGCCATCAATCCCCCGAAGCACTCGCAGCGGGGAGAGAAAGTCGCCGCAACCGTCGCAGCCGCACGCGCCGGTCTTGTAGTTCCAGCACGTATTCTCGCACCACAGCTCTGGCTTCGGACCCGTGCCTTTCGCGTACCGCACGGCTTCGTGGGTGTAGAAATCACCGTCGCGAGCGGCGGGTCCCCAGTTTCGGGGACAGCCCCACGACACGTTGCAGTAGGACAGGAAGTCTTGGTCGTCGCGATCGATGCACCGCGGCCCACCTTCGCGGACCACCTGTCGGAACTGGCCCACTTCGCAGCAGGTCTCTGGCGCAGGGCTTAAGGGATCGTCGCAACGGTGGCACTCGAAGAGAGAGACCTTGTTCACAACTTTCTCGTAGCAGTACTCGTCCACCTCACAGGTCGTTTCGGCCCCGCATCGGCAGTTCCCCTCTCCACTGTCCTCGACGGCTTTGGTGCACCGGTTGCGCCGCCTCTTGTTCTCACGGCACGTGCTGAACGGTTTCCCTTCGTCCTCTGCCTGCAAGTGGTGGGTCATGTTCTGGAAGTAGGGCTCCGAGACGCAATATTTTGGCTCTTCGATGCCGGTCAGCATTCTAATCTCATCTTTTAGGGACTCAAAGTCAACAAGGACACTCGAAGCCGCGACCCCGGACGCGTCCCGCACGACCGACTTCCCCGTGTAACCATCTACGATGTTCAAGTCTGTGCACGAATCCATCTTTTGGGTTACGAACGCGTTTCGGTAAGGGTCCCAGACCGGAACGTAGAACGGGAAGCGGCAGCGGTGAAAAGGGAAGCTGGCCACGGAGGTCGGGAGCGTACAATCGACTTTGCTGACCAAGCCAAACGCGTACTGCCCCTCCGTGAAGGGCCGTGCGGTCCCTGCCAGGTCCATGTACTCGGCGACGGCGCACCAGTTGTTTCGGTACAGGATATCCGGGGACGTTCCGACGGGCCGGGGCAACCTTCCGGGCCTGGCGTGCGTCTCCAATGAGCACCCGGCCACTGTGTAGCCAGAGAAGAGGCGCACCGTGGTCGCGTCCTCCCGCACGAAGCCGTCGCATTCAAGCAAGGCCTGGCAAGCGACGTAGGCTTCCCGAACCGTCCCGAGCGGCTCACCGAGTGCCTCCGAGGTCCCTGTCCCGACGCCACACGTCTGGCCGACGGCGTAGAGACCATTTTGGTACAGGACGCGGTAACGGCCGCTCTGGAGCGCGTAGGACGGACACTTGCCCCCCGCCACGGTGGTGATCGTGCTGGTCGATGGAAAGAAGTTAAATGGTTCCTGAGCAACGGCAAAGGGGCTGAGGCTTACCTGCCCAGGCAACGGCCACGCGGCCTGCTTGTTCACGATACGAGTCCCTTCCCCGTCGTACGAGATGCTCTCGCAGCTCGGCTGATCCAAGCAGGCGGCAAGGCACGCTTCGTAGGACGCCGCGGCGCAGTCCATGTCGGCCGCCCCTTCTAGCGCGTCCAATCGGTTAACGTCCACGTTGGGGTCGAGCGGGTTCTTGTCCTCCGTGGCGAGCTTCCCTTCCCAGGCGCAGCACTTGTCCAAGCCGTCCCTTGCGCACGTTCGGAGGGGGTCGTAGAGGAGGACGGCACCGACCTGAACGGTGAAGTCGCCGGCGGCTGCCCCGTCGGTGGTCTCCGCGTTTGCCCAGTCGAACAGAAGCGGGGCCGGCAGGCCGGAGTCCTCGTCCACGGCGTCGAAGGCGGTCAGGTTGCCAGCGACGAACGCTTGCCCGGCGACCGTCTCCATGTACTCATTGTTCTTGCACAGGCATGTCCCGCTGGAGGGGGAGCACTGGCCGAAGCTCTCGCTGCATTTCTGGCAGGTCTCGTCGCAGTTCACGCCCGCGATCAGGGACCCTCCGCGGTTGTTGCACAGGCATTCGCCCACGGTGTAAGACGATTGGGCGGGGGTGTAGTCGGTCTGACAGGTGAGGAAGCTCAGCTCTTGCCCGTCGGTAGGGCTCAAGCAGCACGTCCCGAGCCCGGTCGCCTCGTTGCAGGGCGACGCGGGCGGCCCGGACCCAATGGGGCATTCAATGTTGCACCGGGTGCCCGACATCCCCGCCTGCGTACACTGGCAAATGACACGGTGGCACACGCCGGGCTTGTCGTTCACGATGACCGTCGATGCACGCTCCGCGAGGTTCTTACAGTCCCGCGTGAAGTCGAGGGAGTCCTCCGTGTCGGCGAGCTCGTCCTTCAGCGCGGAAAAGACTTGGCGGCGGCAGTATGAGCTCAGGTTGTAGCTCATGGTGTACGGGGCGGCGGAATTGTGAGTGGCCAGCCGAGTCGAACAAAAATCTAAGTAGTTGACTTCATCGGACAAGTCCCGACAACCTTCGCTGCACTCCGACAGGCCAGCTAAGAAGGTGTCGTGCACGTCGTCGTTCGCGCGGTTCAAGGATCGGCAAAAGTCGCTCTTGTTGAAGGCGGGGTCCGTCCTTCCCGCGCGCCAGTCGGTGAAGGTGGCCGCGCAGCTCCCATCGCACGCGTCGTACACGTCCCTCAGGCTCCTGTCGCACAAGGACTCGTAGTCAAAATTTTCGAGAAGGTTCTCGCACGCCACGGTGGCCCCGTTGCAGGCCGTCCTCGTCGCGTTGGGCCGTGCGCTGTCGGCGAAGGAGAAGAACCAGTCCGCCGCCCCTGTGGCAACAAAGTCCCGCACGCTCGCTTCGCACTCCGCGTTCTCGAAGCAGAAGCCGTCGATGTCGTCGTCGGTCAGCGCTAGGGCACCGCGAAGGTCCTCGCAAATGCGGCCCCACGGGCGCGTCGTGAGCTCTTCCACGGGAAGGCGGTCGTCAAGGCTGTCGGCCCCGGTCGGCCTTGCAACGAAGGCCGCGCAGTCGTCCGCCGAGACTGTGGTGCTGCGGCCGCCCGCGTTCAGTGCCGTGCTCAAGTAGGAGCCGACGACCGTCTCGGAGACGGCGCGAAGGTCGTGCAGTGCGGCGCCGCCCTCTGGGCTGGACACCTCGATTTGGTTCAATGCAAGGGCAGGCGGGACGACGCGTTGGTAAACGTACAGGGTGGGGTCCGTCGATGCGGTGCTGGTGAAATCGGCCCCTGTGGGGTCGGAGTTGTAGAAGTGGCACACCCCACTAGAATGCGCAAAATATTGAAGGTTCGGATACTGAGCAGCGCACCCCTCGAGCGTCACGCTGGCGTTGCCTTCTGTGTACGGGGCATCGTAGACCCCCGCGGAGGAGTGTGCGCGCTTTACGAGGACCCCGTTGAGGGCATTTTCGTACACTTCTTCTTCTTCATAGGCCATGCAATTGCTAGCAAGGGAGCGACAGAGCATAGGCTGAACGACGGCAGCACTCTCGCCAACTTCGACTGCCACCTCGTAGTTTTCCCAATCCATGTAAACAACAATGTGGTACCACTCCGCAACGTTGCTGTCAAAGCGAACGTCGGTCGGTGCGTAATTTACGTAGAGTGCGCCACGGCGGACGTCCACGCGGGCAATCTTGCCCGTCTCTGCATTTCCATCTGGCGTCCCAGCCCATCGAAGGCTTCCCCGGCTGTCTGCCAGCTCCATGAAGAAGGTGTAGCGGTACGGCTCCGCGGGAAGGTAGACCCACGCCGAAACGGCAGAGGCCGCCGCCGCGGGAAGCACAAACTCCCGCGCCGCGCGAGAAAGGATGGCGGCACTGTAGGGGGCGGCGAAGAAGAAAGTCTCGTCGTACGAAACAAGGGCGTCTCCGATGGCGTTGGAGTCCCAGTAGTTCTTCTTCGCAACGTCCAACTTGATGGTCTCCGGCACGGCGTCCTCCTCCGCGTCGAAGAGAAAGGTGGCAATAGGTTTGGCGATGCCGTAGACGGGCGAAGCGCTTTTGACAAACTCGCAATACTCCTGAAAGGCGTTGACCCCACTGGCGCCCTCGCGGACGGCATCATCCAAGGTCAGGCGAGCGGCGCAGTAGGCGTCCAAGCGCACGCCGCGGCGCACCGAGGCACGCTCCAGGGCGGGGATGGGGGCGTCGGCAAGTCCGTACACCGTGTCCAACTTGTTAAGGGTGGCCTTCCAGTTGTACGACTGAACGGCTGCGGCGCACCGGTCGTAGCGGCAATTCTCAACGCCTACGCTGTTCAACTCGTGGCACCAGTAGCGGTTGCCGTCGAGGCTTTTCTGTAGGTACATTCCAGTCGCGCAACATTTTTCCGGGGAGGGATTCTGTTCTGGCAAAATGACAGCCCCGGTGCCGTTCCGGAGACTGTCCCCATCGCCACAGTAGAGGCACCGCGGGGCGGACAGGCGGCACTCTCCCACAAGGACGCCTTCCCTTCGGACCCCATCGAGGCCTTCGTAGAACACCACGGACGCATCGCCGAGGGCACCCCCCAAGACCTCCACCGCGGTGCGCACCAGGACCGCCGCCTCCGCCGCCGTCGTGTACTCATCGGTGCTGTGGTTCGTTGCCCGCGTCTCCACCACGTACTCCTGTCGCGCAAAGTCGGACCAGCCGTTGGGGTATAGGGTTTGGCAGTACGTGAAGGCTTCGCCTGTTTCCGTCGTCGTGTTGTAACGAACGCCGATGGCTTCCACGCCACAAACCTGTGGCTTTCCCGCCGCGACACCGTGGCACAGGATCTGGTGCTCCGTTCCGGAGTAGGGCTGAACGAGCGCAACGCCAAAGTCGTTGAGGGTCGTCTCTCTACGGACAAAGCAGCTCGTTGCGATCTCGTACTCGCTAGTCCCCTCGGTCACCTGCGTGCACTGGTCGTGGTCGCGGCCACGTAGGGCGTCTTCTTCGCGGAACGGGGCACAGGCTTGCCCGACCAAGGCATGGTTCTGTAGGAAGCCTTCCAGAGTCCCGCAAAACCCGTTGTTGGACACCCAGTCCACGGTCTCGAAGCTCGCCGTGCACTCGCTCGGGCAAATGTTAAAGTCTTCGTTTGGAAAGTTGCAGAAGTCGTACCAATCGAAGGTTGCAACGGCCTGAGTGCACTCCCCGCTGCACTTTTCCGTAAAGCCTTGGAGCGTTTCGAAGTTAGCATACTGTACGAGCGCCGCACATTTCTCGTTCACAGCGCCCCAAAGTTCTGTCGATCCCGTGAGGGCGTCGCAATCTTTGCATTCGGAGGAGTGGGTGTCGGGGGGAATGGACTGGCTGACGTAGTTGTAGCAAAACCTCTCCCAGTCGTAGGTGTCAACGAACGACCCAATCCACTCAATTTCCGAGGCTGTGCAAGCGGCGAGGGTGGCCGGCGGGAGGTTCACCAACTTCTTGAAAAACCGAGGGCGCTTCTCAAGGTAACAGTAACGATCAACGTCCTCTGCCCCGTCGGAGAGGGCGCTACAGTCGCTGTCCACGTCACAATATTCGGTGCTGAGTCCCGTCGGGATGCTCTTGCAAAACCCGCGGCCGTCGCACGCCTCCGTGACGCGGGGGCACTCTGCGGAGCACTGCAACCCGAAGTACTCGGGCCGTTGGGGCAACGCTTCCTCCGCCGTCTTCAGGTCCAGCCCGTACGTGGCAAGGGCGTAGAAGCCCTCCTCGTAGGCGTCTCGCTCGGCCAGGCCAATGTCTTGGGGGTCACAGGCACACCTCCACGACCCGGTGCGGCCGTCCGCCGGGGCCTGGTTACGCTGGTATGCCGGCACCTTTATGTTGAACCAGTTCGCAAGGTCGTTGGAAACGCACCGTCCATTGTTGCACGTCGCCGATCCGTCGCACGTGGATTCGCAGTAGTCCCCCGCAAACCCTTCCCTACAGTTGCACGTGGGCTGCGCCGTAAAGGTCGTACAGTTGTCCGCGCGGCCGGAGCAGAACACGCAATCCTGCCGGATTGTCACGCCGTCGGCTTCGTAGCAGACCGCCGGGAACGCGCTGGACTCTGTGGCAAGGGGGTTGCAGTAGTAGCGGCACGAATTCTCCCAGAACGATCCGCCCTCGATGTTTGGCCCCCAGTGCTCGTCGCACACCGCACAGTTGGAAGCCGTAGAGAAAAAAGGCCCTAAGGCGCGACCAGAGGGTGTGAGGCACTGGCCGTCCACGTTGCTCGTGTCGGTTGGGCAGGCTCCGTGGCAGACGCACTCGCCGCTGTTCTTCAGGCAGACCCCTCGGTCGTTGCACGTCGCCGAGTCGCACTGAACGGAGCAGAACGGGAGCGTGGCAGGCACCGGCGTGGTGCCCACCTGAGGGTAGTAGTCTGGAAGGCACTGAGCGCACTGCTGGAAGAGGCTCCGGTCGTCGGCAGGGGGCAAAAACGTCGCTTGCTGAAAAGTAGCCCCACAGGCACAGGTCGCGCACGTCCCAGACAGGGAAAGTGTGCCGTCCCCGTTGGGAGCGGCGGAGCAGGGAACCACAAGGCCCTCTTCGTTCGTCACCGTGTCCCCCACCGTGCACATCCCCGCGTTCCCGTTGCAAGTCTCTTCGACGTTGCAATACTGCAAGCAGAAGGTAGAGGGCGCAAACCAGTCCGAGGCGCACGCCTGGCAGAATTCCCCGTCCCAGTGCCCACGGAGGTCGTCGTCGTGGCACGAACAGACAGGGAACAGCACGTCCTCGTTGCACTCCCCGTGGAGGCACGTCTTCGCGGCCGTAGTTCCGTCGTTGCACCCACAGGCCGGGCCGAACCACCCCGCGTCGCACTCGCAGCCGGTGGCGGTGCCCTCGAGCACACAGGCGCCGTGCCCGCTGCACACGCTGCCCCCGGTGTCCGTCGGGCAGGCCTTGTCACAGGCGTCTCCCAGAAACAGTGGGGACCCGCTGGGATCTTCGAGGCACAAGCACGCGGCTTCGTCGTTGCAGACACCGTTCCCGTTGCACTCCTGCCCCGACAGGATGGAACGAAGGCCGTTAAAGGTTTCGATTACGCCCGGACAAAGAAGTTCGCACGTCGGGCCGCGGGTGAGCCCCGGGCACTGGCATTGGGGTTGGTCGCCGACGAGCGTACAAACGCCCCGCCGGTAACACGGTTTGCAGAAGGAGTCGGTGCACGGCCCGCAGGCCACGTCGCAGACTGGACTGTTGAAGGACTTCAGTGCGCCGTCCACGCACAGGGCTTCCCTCGTCGTCCCGTCACACCCGTAGCACAGCTTGCCCGGGCAGGCGATGGTGTCGAGGGGGGCCTTTGCGAGGTAGAAGTCATAGGCCTCCAGCGCCTTGTCCTGCATGGCGCGGGCGTTGTCGGACTTCACACAGATGAGGTCGCACGACGGCCCAAGAAATTCAACCTCTACCCCATCTGCTACGATTTCGGAGCGGCACTTGTTGGCCAGTGGGTAGGGTAAGGGAGCCTTGCACTCCGCCGGCCCGTCGTGGGTCCCACACACGTCGCACAGGCTTCCGGTCCAAAGGTCCTTGCACTCGCACGTCCAGCCGTAGTTGGTGAACACGGGCGCACCGTTCACGCACACGTTCTGGTCGCAGAAGGTGCCATTAAAGGGAAGCTGGCAATTGCACCGCCCCAGGATAGCGTCATAGCTGAACCCATTGCAGTCGTTAAAAACCGTGGCAAAGTAAGTCTGCAACGGAGAGTAGAGGAAAAAAACAGACCAAAGGATCGAGGCAAGAAACAGGAAGAATACCAGCGCCGATCGATACATTTGGATATAATGAAAAAGGTCCTAGGACGGACGAGTAAAACACAAGATAAGATTATAATATATGTTGTTTTTTTCGCTTGGGAGGAAGGAAGCACGTGGCACCGAGTTCGAGTGTCACTTCACTTCAAGGCATCGTAGAAGTAGCTCATGCTGTACTCCTGCTTGTCTGACCGGTGCCGGTACTCGCTGCTGCACCTTAAACTGTCCTCGAGGTCGAAGTAGTGAACCAGCACCAGAGTGTAAAAGGCCTTCCAGTATTTCCTTATTTGCTTCTCCGTCTTACCGCCTGTTACCACCAGCCTCCCCGAGCGGAACAGGAGGAACACGATTTTTGGCTTCCTTAACCGAAACACCAGACCGGGGAAGAGGGAGGACTCGTACGAAGAATAGGCCGCATAGTCGTGGTGCAATTCCTTAAGTTTGATGGGGAAGTCGATCCCGGTGCTAGCCACTATGTTCTGAATTTTGTACTTTGAAAATCCTACCCTGAGGCCAGCTTTTTGGAACACGTTCACGCACTTCCGACAGGCCAAGCGCGACGACGCCGTGTCCTTTGAGCCTGTGCAGACCACGTTGCCGCTGCCAAAGATGAGCTGCGTCGTTCTCGGAGAGGTGAGACGAATGCTTGCCGCTGCAAACTTATGGGGATTAAATTCCAGAAAGGACAGACGGCTCGCAATACGCTTTAGGTTCAGATCTTTCACCCCCAAGTAAAACGTCGAGACGACATTCTGGATGCACAGTTTTGGCATCTCTAAATTTGGAGCACCGGGCTTTTCTTCTGAAGCCGCCATCGTGATAAAATGCTAAGCTTCCGCTCCTTTATATCACTTGGCAACAAGGTGAGCGACTCGTTCACGAAACAGCAGACGTAGAAAATGCTAAAGGTGTAGTGAAGGAGGTGCAGGAACAGGACCGCTTCACGGTAGCCGAAGGCCTCGACGCGGTGGAAGTACAGGAGGGACCACCAGAGGGCTGCGAGCAGGGCGACCCCCGCGATGCGGGCGCGAAGGCTGTACAGGCGACTGGGGCACACGTAGGGAAGGCCGAAGGGTGCCCCGAAGAAAAAAATAACGTAATAAGAGAAAACCGGCAAACGTCTATATAGGAAAGAGTGCATTTATCGCACAAGAGACACGCAATATGGACACCCGTTTGCGCGTTGGGTGTTACCAGAGGATCTTGGGGCATAAATACGTCGGTATTAACTTGGCCCAAAACTTAGCCACAAAATTTCACGACGAGCTCATGTGGGTGGGTGGCAAGGAAGGAAGTGCGCTCGTCCGGCACGATAAGCTTTACGTTGCAGGAAAACCCATTCGAACCATTCATGGGAGGGCGACCGACGAAACAAGGGACGAGAAGATTCTCGCCATCGCCAAACTCTTCCATGCCCTCTACCAGACCACCCGCTTCGACCTGCCCGACACGCCGCTGTACTGGCGATGGGTGCACGGAAAGGAGCGCATCGTCCTGCCCTTGCCTAGGATGAGAAAGTGGTCGCTCTCCACGAGGCCGATGGACGTCATCCGGCTCATGCGGCACGCCATGGTGACCTACTACATCTTGGCGGACGAGAGCAGCGAAGTGCTCACCTCTTCGTATGACAGGAAAAATAGTAGGGTAGAGAACGAGCTGACAATACAATGGGTGAAGGCGGTCCGAGATCATTTTTTGGACGACGACGGGAAGGCTAAGAACGAATTGAAACCGTTTGAGCAGCAAAGGCTTTTAGCCCTAACTTGGCTTCAGAAAAAAGGGTTTTCCGGCAAGACCAAGTTAGGGTTCGAAAAGTTCTCCGACTTAGAATTGACGTTTAAGGGTAAACACAAAAAGAAGGTGATAAAGGAGCGGTACGGTCGAGGGGAGGCGACCTTTAAGTGGGTCAAGGGGAAAAAATACGATGATTTAGAAGACATTGTTAACGATATTGACGATATTCCTGACCTTGACTTAGACCAAGAGCAAAGTAACAGAGAAAAGCAATTAGAACGATACGAAGAGGGGAAATCCGAAGAAAGTCTAGAAGATGGGGTTATTGCTAAAAAGTTAGAAGAATTAAATCTTGTTAAAATTGACGGAGAATCAGAAGAGGAAACAATTGAGAGAATAGAGAAAGAAGAACGGAAATCACAATTGAAGGGGATATTACAGAGACTTGAATTACCCGAAGAAGAAAACGAAACAACAGAGAATATGTGGGAGCGGATAAATGAAAAAGTGAAAAGTCTTCGTAAGAGTATGAACGGCAAGTTTGTGATGTCACGCCTCGACATTTTCGAACCGGTCGGGCTCCTTTCCGCCGTTTGCAAGACCGGCGGGGTCACGGCAATGGACGGGCTTGTGGATGCCTTCGTTCGCTACCTGTCGCACGGGCGCGACCTCCGAGCGACAGGGGCAGCGCAGACCCACTACGGAGAGACGGCCTGGACGGAGTTTTTCCCGAACGTCGAGGCGGCCCTGAGCGGAAAGCCAGCGCCGGGCGAAGCGGCAGGCCGGGCACGGTCGAGG
>Ga0209533_1001575_pt1 | contig 21237 bp, 22 predicted proteins | sample COG_04_FD_184748 | JGI IMG/M metagenome (GOLD analysis project Ga0209533, IMG submission 184748) | Pelagic Microbial community sample from North Sea - COGITO 998_met_04 (SPAdes) (version 2) | ecosystem: Environmental > Aquatic > Marine > Neritic zone/Coastal water | place: Helgoland, sampling...
TGTACTGTTGGATGGCTTGAAATAACGCGTGTCGCCCGAAAATTGACCTCCCAATGGATATGAGTTATAAAATCCGTCGGATTGCGCCTGTTCTATTTCGCACGATGCCGTGCAAGATGCATTGGTCTCAATCATGTCGTACGAACCTTTCCATGTGACGCGGACAAAATCGGCGGCGCAAGCTTCCACCGTGTCAACACCATAGGATGCGTCTATAATACGACATGGGTGTGTATTGCACGACATATTCAACCGCGAAAAAGAAGCACAAGTGTTTCCATTGGTAATACCTCTGGTGGTCACGCCGCCATCACACGGTTGGGAACACGGTGACCATTCTGTATACGTGCATTGTATGGGAGTCTGACACCGTTCACCAGAATATTTATCGCTGCAATTGCAGATATTGTCTTCTGGCGACGTTGCCATGCATGTACCCCCGTTTAGACAGTCACAACTAAACCTCTGTATGGCACGATAAATAGCAGTGCTCGCATTTCTTTGTATTTCTATGGTGGTGATGTTTTCCAATGGTTCACTTTCTTGCATATACAGCGAGTAATTTGTGAACGCCGGTGTCGATTTGAGATATTGGGTGATGTTTTTCATTGAATGTCCTTTGTTTTGTTTGCAATAAAAAGGGTTATTGTCCATGGGTTCATTTCCGCACCACTCACACGGTGAACAATCTTTGCAAAGAGATTGAATTTCGTAAGCCCATTGAGAACAATTTGTGCTGCATGCAATATCACATGTGAATGGTTCGAGGTCGAATGTATTGTTATACAATTCGGTGACGGCAAGTTCAAGCGTGGTATAATTGTACACGGGTATGTCCGTGCTAGGGTAACCGCTACCACCCGTGGAACCCAAATACGGAAAAACCTCAGCGTTCACTACTACTATGAGAAGTAAAATAATCATTTGTTTAAAAAAAGGTCGTATTAAATAGTATAAAAAATCAAGTTAGTTTTTTAATCTTACTTTGTAAACTGGTGGCGTATTCTTTCAAAAATTCCGACCTTATCAGCAAGTCGGATTCCCGAAGTTCTTCTCTGGTCAGTGGGTCATTGCCCTTTGTCCTGACCCATTGCAACAACGACTGGCGGTCGTAGTAGTGGTCGTTCAGTGGCGTTTTAACAATGTCTGTGGTAAAATCACTTAGTATGGGACACATCATCATGTGTATGATTTCGTCCCAGTGTTCGTTGGTTCCGTATTTGGATTCCAGTTTTTTCATGATGGAACAAAGTGCGGTCGTTACATTGGCGACGACGGCTTCAAGTATCATACTCGGCACGATGTCTTTGCATAGCTCAATCGCCCTTTCGGCGTATTTTTGTTGTTTGGGTTGACGAATCATGAAACGGCACACATTTTGTGAGACGACTGTTCTTTCGTCTTGTAATAAAATTTCGATGTGCGCGATGCGCGAATGTGAACATGCGTGTTCCAATGGGAGGCGTTTATTTTTAAGTGGGATATTGGGATCCAACCCCTTTTTGAGACAGACGTCCAAGTAGTAGGCGGGGACGGCCATGAGAGATTCGATTTGGTTTCGAGGCACTTTATCAACTCTTGACAACACTTCTTTGAACAGAGCGCGGTGTTGTCGACGAATGGCCGAAGCAACACAGGGAGGTTCCAAATTTCTTGCGTTGCGCACGCAATTAAGAGCAGTCGCTACATGCATTTTCCCTATGATTTGCAACCATTGGACGGTTGACGGTTTGTACCCCGCTTCCAAACATCGCACCAACATATTAGAATCGTTCGTTTTCATCGACCTTCGAAATCTTATTTCGACAATGTTTGCACGACTTTTCTCTCGAGCTACTTGTTGTTTCGTTGGTTCGTTCGGAGTGGCGACAACATTTATCTTGATGGACGGCTTTGAACTGACCGTACCACCCATATTAATTATAGTAGGTGTATCGTCCAAACGCTGGCGCTTGACCATGGTTGGGTCTATAGGAGTACCAAGAAATTCATGAAAATTCGTTTCCTGAACATTCATACATTGTCTTAAAAAAAAGGCATTTATATACCTATAAATCGGATCTTTATCAACAAATGATATATACCCGAAATGGACCTTGTTTCGTTCGATCATGAATATTATATTTCCCAAGTTGATATACAATCAACCTTGAAGATGACGTCTCAACTGTTCGAATTGCGTTTGGAAGCGTACGAATACGAATGCAAACCATTAAAACGCATTTCCAATCTCGACATTGCCTTCGTCTCCTGTAAAACTGCGTATGCGTTTTTGAGTTGGCACGTGGACAACAGTTATACTGCGGACCATAATTTGCATGCATTAAGAAGTCACTTGAAAAAACATTCCAAAAAAATTCCAAAACGAAACCTTAGTCGTTCGATGCGTATTGAGATTGCCTTTCGCCAGAGTTATGCGTGCAACGTGTGTGGTCTTTTTCCAATACCACCCACTTTCGAGGTGGACCATATTGTAGAAATAGCAGACGGGGGTGAAGACATCTCGTCCAATCTCCAAGCGTTGTGTCCTCCATGCCATAGAAGAAAAACAAAACTCAATCAACTTCGCAAAAACAAAATATTTGCAGAGGAAGCCAACCAAGAATACCAAAAATTTGTTCCACCAAATCCTGACGAACCGGTATTCTCCAAATATTTTTCGAAAAATACACTATAAATCAGCCATAGATACAACCAATGGTTTGGTTTCCAAGTTGGTTGCTCAGCTGCTTGGCGTTGATAAGTTCTATTTTTAGCTGGTACTCCGCCAACGCACCGATGTTTTTAATATCACTAGCGTTGTCCATTTCGTTTTTTACGGCTGTAAATCTCTACGAACTGTCCCACGACTCTTTTCTACTGGACGGTTATTCTAAAATGAAGACCGATAAAAAGTGCTGTATCAAAATATTCAAGTGGTCAACCGCCGATTCGGTATTGTGGTTGACGTGTGCCTTCCGACTGTTGGCGGCATCCATGGCAGTAGTCGCTTGCTACATCTCCTGGGAAAACAGACATCGTTTTTGGAACGACAAGCAATACGTAATGATATCTGTAGCATGGGGTGTTCCGTCAATGTTATGGTTGATTTCGACCATTCCTCATATCATTTGTCTGGTCCAATGTGCGGCTGGACAAAACACGAAATTGTTTGCGTTTCGAAAACGCGTGACGGTGTGGTTGTTGCATGATGTGATGTTGGGCATATTTTGGTTGTATTTGTCCTGCATGTTGTACGACTTGGCGGACGACCAAGATGATTCGGAATGGCGTACCATCTTTTTGTCCATGTTGTCTTGGCACATTGTGATTGTTGTGTTGCAACAAATATATTTTACAGACATTTGGTCCACCTCGTTGAATGTGTCTTGCTGCGACCCGGAAATGTTACCACGTTGGCAAGTTGTAATTATGTTAATATCGTGGGCAGTTGTATACGCTGTGATTATGAAAATATTGAAGACCAATATAAAAATGGGATGTCGACCCGAGGATGTTATTGTAATTACAGTTGCCATTGTGTTTGGGTACTTTTCTAAAACCAACCCACCAGAGCTCAACAAGACCCGTCTACCGGTACGTCAAAACAACAGAGGGTCATTGTATTTTTGAAAAAAAATCAGTATATAAAGAACGTCAAAAAGGTTATATGTCGCGACTCGCTTTTCGATCCTCCGAAAGTTCTCCCATCCCAGTGGACAGCACACCAGTAACAAACAATCATCATATGATTATGGAAGCCACTGTGAAACCGGTAGGATTCAACAACGAGTACGACAAAAGTACTGTGGAGCAGCAATCTGCCGGTCTGAAAAAATTACGCGAAAGTGGGAAAGATTTATTTGAAATGAACGAAACGCGCAAAGTACAAAGCGGAAATACGTTGCTGTACCAAACCACCGAAACATACGGAACCGCTATCTCAATTGAAAAAATTATTGAACAAATGGCGGCCGCCGACCTTACACTACGAGTCAACTTCCAGCGTCCCGGTCTCCACTCCAATACAACGTGCATGGAACTGTCGTCGGATATCCTTTCAAGGTTAATTAAAACGTCAGTTGATTCAAACGGGCACAAGATAGCCGAATTGCGGGTGAAAGCGGAGCAGTCGGCCGCCACGCCCAGATATGGAGCTATGTACGTGGCTGTGACAAACCGAGGCACGCAACACTACTTGTCACACATTGATTACAAAATTATAGATAAATACGATGAAATGTATCACGAATCTAAATAATTATTCTTCTTCTGTATCTACTTCTTTAGAGGGGTTCTCTTGTACTTCTTTGGAGGGCTTATCTTCTTTGTCTTCGTTCCTTGAAACGGGTTCGTCCATTTTCTCGTGTGGTAAGGACACATTCGCACATGCGTGCTTCGTGTACGTATCCCAAGATATGACACCACGCTGATAGTGGACGTACAAATCACTGTGTGTTAAAAATGGTGAGATGGGAAATATAATTTCCACTTGCAAACGTTTTTTCAACGCGTAGACGTCTTCGATGCCTGATTTTTTCCGTTTCTTCCCAATGGCTTTCATTAACTGGTTTTTAATGTCTTCGGCATAAATTAACGAATACAATTGTTCACATATGGACTGCAAGTTGTTCTTCCACGTCAAGATTGTTTTTTTGAATGTTTGGTGTGTGCCTTCCTCGTCAGATTTGTGCGGGGTGTCTGCCATCATGAGAGACTTTGGAATTCCCATAACGCCACACACAACGTCTTGAAATGTCTTGACTTGTGCTGACAGATCACCGCGGCCTGTTTGTGCGGGGGTGTTGACAATGCGCTGACCCAGTGGTACATTCACCATGTTGGACAGGACGTCGCCACCCACGCTGGCGGGCGCTCCCCCGGCAAAAAACGTGTCGTACATCATTTGTTGTTGGCGGAGTGCCTGCACATTGTGGCGATCTCTGTTAAATTTATTGGCGGAAGACGTATCTTGCATATCACCGTCCGCATAGAAATCGTAATTGATTCCTTCCACATTGTCGGTTTTCGTATCCACGGCTTCCGTCATTATAACGGGATTGGTACGCTTTTGTTCCATGACCAAGGACGTCCCGCGCAAAGTATTGATGTAACGAATATCTGGCATGAGATTGCTAACGATCGAAGTCAAACGCCCAGCGGCGGTTGGCGAATGGCCAAAAATGTCAAAAACGTGGATGTCGGGAATCTCGTTCATTTGTGTGTCGTAAATTGCGTACTCGCGTATGCCCAAGGTGTACAGCATTTTAATAACAATGCCGCTGGGCTCGAGTACCACGGGAACTTTTAGACCATCCTGCATTTGAACGATGCGGATTATGACGAGTCCAAACGCAAGGATGCTGTCTACGATTTGTTTGCAGCAGGGCAACCAAAAATCTGTCATGATTTCCTGCATGTGCGGGTCGGGTCTGACTTTTCCACGTCTATGAGCAAATTGAATGCCGTTACCGAGGAGGTGATGATGGATTATATTGCGACACATGTATAACATGGGGGTGGTACGCAATACGGACATGTAGTGTAACATTTGGTCAACGGGCAACATTGTACCATGGTCCATACTTTACGATTTACAATGGCTTTATATACGTCAATCCCATCGAGACTCTACAATATCAATTGCATGCAACCACATGCATGCATCTTTTGGTTCCCGTATTACTTTTGTTTCTGCCATAAAAGTTGTGCCCGAGATGTATTTCAAAGAAAAGGGGTATTTTCGTTCTTTCGTTTTGATCTGATTAGCGTACTGTTCTTTGCATTTGACATAGTTGGTCGACGCGCCCGAAAAAACAGCCCGGGCATTTATGATAGACGTACTCGGTTGGCAGATGTGAATGTACGCTTCTTCCATATCTCCATCGTCCAATTCCAGATTTTTTTGAGTAAAGATGGTGTAGTTGGAGGTCTTGCATTCCTCCACCAGGTGTTTATGCACGTGGCGTATTTTCATCCTCCAATGCACATCACCCAATTGTTGCGCACCGACAATACTACCTGGGTTTTTTTCCAAATCTCCCAAGGTAGGAATTTTAATCCGAACGGGTGCCGTGTCTCTCAGAATCCAAAAACAAATGATTGCAAGCAGAACCAAGCCCAACATATACGCACACCAACGTTGCCATTTGGGCCTTGGGCTGTCTCTGTATATATTCACATGTTTTTTTTTGCACCATGTCATCACGTTTGGATAACCATTCGACCCTATATATACTGGTTGGCATCCACATAATTAACCGGATTCTGATGTCTGTCAAAATACTCCAAGCAAAAAATGATTTTTTAGACAAACTCAACAACGCGTTGGACGAGGAAAAGTCGTTTGCAACGATCCTCCGTCCAACGCTCAAACAAACAACAGTGGAGACTCGTGAACAAATACTTGAAAGACTCGCACGGGACTTGAAAAATCCTCAACCCGCGACCAAACACAATGAACCCATCCACCTGAAATTTGGGGATTACATGGACAAATTTGTGACACGCGTTCAAGACGCCCACACCCACCAAGAAAATGTGGGCAAATTAAGCAAGTTGATTGAGACGACTCGACTTGAATTGGCACATCGAACAACGACAGTTTCGGAAAACCCTCCAAAGAAAAAATCGATACACATTAAATTTAAAGATGGCGCCATTCGCCCGACCCACAAAGTCTCCAGAAACTTAGACTTGTACCATTGGGAACTTAATTCGGATGCACAACCATGGACTTCCATCGGCATCGATTCTGAAATTAGACCCATGATCTCGGCAGGAGAGGTAAGATTGCACTACAAGGGAGACGAATACGTGTCAAACAAGATTAATATTGCCACAGTCATCAAACGCCAAGCGTCCGCTGCCAAGCGAAAACAATACAGGTTTGAATTGGAGGACGTAGAATTTCAACAACGGTGTGCGGGTGTTGCCGGACGCATCCAGCGATTGCTGTCGCCACCCGTGCGAAATATTACAAATGCGTCTTTTGACATGCGGGTCTTTCAAGACCGTGTTGCGAAATTGCCGACCCATTTAAATGTCGACCTGTCAGAAATCGTGGACCTGTGCGAAGAAAACGACATCACAGACCCGGACTACATTGCTATGGTAGAATTTATTGAACCCACGGTCCATTTAAATCCGAGAAAACTACACAGTGAACTCAAAGACATTTACGAAGGAAAACGCATCCTATTGAAAATTGACGAGCGTGAGGTAAGAGCAGCGCCATCTCCAGCACCGTCTTCAGCACCTCGAAATTTATTCATGTTGGACAGTGGTTCAACAAAAGAAGACGAGGGTGAAACCAAGCGCCAAATCAGTCGCGCGCGTGCCGAACTCGAAAAACAACAGCGTTTGCAAGAAGAAAAATACGCACAGGAACAAGCCAAAAAACTTCGTCTAGAACAGGAAGAAATTGCCCGCAAAGCCCAGGAGGACAACGACCGTCTTGAACGCGAACGCCAACAACAGGTCGCCGACGCCGAAGCCGCGGCCGAGAAGCTTCGTCTGGAACAGGAAGAGATTGCCCTCAAAGCCCAGGAGGAGGACGACCGTATCGAGCTTGAGCGCCTGCAACAGGTTGCCGACGCCGAAGCCGCGGCCGAGAAGCTTCGTCTGGAACAGGACGAGCTTGCCCGAAAAGCCCAGGAAGACAACGAACGTCTCCAAAAGGAACATGAACTCATTGCTCGCCAGAAAGAGAACGTTGACATACTTACATCGTCTGTAAGTATTATGTCCGAATACACCAAAGCCACTGGCAAAGGAAGTGGGCAAGAAAACTCGAATGGAAACGAATGGTTTATCGTAAACGGTAAAAATGATACCCAATCCGTGTACAAAACTACAAAAACAAACAAAAGCCCTCCACGTAAATCAACAATGGAAAAGGCAAATGCTGCAGGATGGTATTCCAAAGAATTCACAAACGAGCGCGAACGCAAACTCCAAGAGGAAAAAGAAAAACTTCAACAAGAAACGGAAGAGATTGCCCGCAAAGCCCAGGAAGAGGACGACCGTATCGAGCTTGAGCGCCTGCAACAGGTTGCCGACGCCGAAGCCGCGGCCGAGAAGCTTCGCCTGGAACGGGAAGAAATTGCCCGAAAAGTCCAGGAAGACAACGAACGTATCGAGCGCGAGCGCCAACAACAGGTCGATGACGCCGAGGCCGCGGCCGAGAACCTTCGTCTGGAACAGGAAGAGCTTGCCCGAAAAGCCCAGGAAGACAACGAACGTCTCGAGCGCGAGCGCCAACAACAGGTTGCGGACGCCGAAACGAAAAAACGCGAAGCGGTTGAACAATTGAGCGAGTCCGACAAAAATTACATAAAGTACGTATTTGATTGGTACGACAAGGAACCAAAAGATGGTCGCATTGAATTATCTGAATTGAAAGATGCATTATCTTCTGCCGGATACGAAGCTGCGTCGGCGGAAGAAATGTTGAACGAGTACGACAAAGATGGCAATGGTAATCTTGATTACGACGAGTTTGAAACGTGGTGTGCTGTGACAAATGCGGTTCATTCGTGGAAAAATTCGAATGCTGAATTTATCCAAACGGAATGGCGTGTGGAAGATCTTGTCAATATAAAAAATTACTCTCGCATTCGTTTGAATGGTATCCCTGGTACGCTTAAAAAATTTAAGAAAAAGTTTTACTTTCAGGGCAAAGGTAAAGACGACAAATATACATTTATTAAAGCTCCTCGTCAACAACAATTTGAAGTAGAGGTTGACGTTTCCTCGTCCGAAGAGCAAACCTCGGACGAAGAACCGAAAGAGGACGAACTTTCCACAATGACCATTAGTGATTTGAAAAATCGTGCGGCGGCACTGAACAAAAAGAAAAAGGGAACTGTGAAGGGGTATTCAAAGTTCCGCAATGGTGACGAAGAGAAATTGTCGGATTTGATTCGTACTGCGGAGAGTAATATGTCTATTGTACCGCCGGGCGAATTAAGTGAAATGTTAAACAATATGACGGACGACTGGGCCAGTTCTGACGAGGAATTGAATTTCGCGGCCGATTCTGAAAACGAAGACATGGAATTTGCGGCTTCGTCGGCGGTCGATACCGATGACTCCGATTTGGATTTCGCCGAATCGTCTGACAAAAAAACATCTTCGGGACTTGAATTTGCCGAATCTTCGCATACCTCTTCTGGAATTGAGTTTGCGGCCTCTTCCGCGGTTGATTCAGATAAATCTGAAGATTTCGCTGCCTCCTCAGCCATTGATACCGATTCTGATTTGGATTTTGCTGAATCTTCGGGTAAAACTTCGTCCGGTTTAGATTTTGCCGAATCGTCTACAGTAGAAAGTGACTAAAATTACATATAAAAGTACTTTATTTTAATAAAAAGATGACTCATAAAATTATGTTGTGTTTTGTACGTAGTGATTCTGACATATTGGAAGCGTCTTGGTTGAATCGAATAGCGGCGTCTCTTGCCACTACAGAAGATGATACCGCTCCATTTATACACGCTGAACTTTTGTTTTGCCCACCAGGCGCGGAAGCCGGTAAAGACAGTGTGGCTGGCCTCGCATGTTCGATTGTGTATTCGGGGTCGGTACATCTTGAACGAAAGCGATTTTCTCGCAAGGAATGGTTTTTTCGTTCGATGGAATGTTCCAAAGGCCAATACGATACGATGTTGACGTATTGCCAAGAACACCAAGGAGATGGGTTCAACCACATGGGTTATTTTATGTACTGGTCACCCGTCCGGCCGTCTCCCATGTCCTACACTTATCTTGGCTTGGCGCCGAGATGGTATTGTTCGGAAATTGTGATTGCGGCTTTGAAAGAGGGTGACATATTGGACGACACTGTTTCGAACTCAATGCACCCCCATGCGTTGTATCAATTGGTTCAACCAAGCTCGATGGCCGATTGTGGTCGGGACATGAATAAAGTAAATTTACGTTTCGTTTGAATCTTTGTGAACCAGTGATATTTTCCAGACACCAAACATGGCCAACCCACACCCGGACATAAAGCACAATTGGGACAGCGTTGACAATTCAGCCATATTGTCGTAGACAATGACCCCAGAAAGTGTTGTAAACAAAAACCAAGTTGATTGGTATACGATAATGCAATAGTACGCGTCGTGTTTGGCCAGTCCTTTGTTTAGCCAAATGATATGCACAATAATGGAAGCAATACAAAGCAATACAACGGAAATCAGGACATCTGTACGCACCGTCAGTTTACCCGCTTCAATCCATTTGGCAACTGCCCAAGCAATGTATTTCCCCATGCAGACGTTTTGAGCGCCCAGAGCACCGCCAATAAATGGGTATCCAAATCGATGTATGACGGGGGTCAGTGTAAAATTCTCAAGAATGACGGAGAAAGTGATAAAGACAACCCAGTTCGCTACAATATAAATGCACGAAGATGTTCTTTCGATTAATTGTGGGGGCGAAATGTGGTCATTTTCGGTGACTTTCGAACTGATGGCCAATATGCAACCACAAATAACACACGCAATAGCCGTCATTTCTTTGGAATCGGGCTGTTCAAACAAGATAACTTTCGACACCAACAAATTCACTATAATGGACACGGCGCCAAAAATACCCACGGTCATCGGTGGCAACCAGGTCAGGGCCAGGAAATCCAAAGTGGACGCGGCAAACGATAAAAATATGGCGAGGATAAACAACGGGCGTTTGAAAACGGACGATTTTAATGGTGTCAGTCTTTTGATTTGCCGCGTCCTGGGGTCTTTCCAATTCGATTCGCGTTGGGCGAGTTTCTGGAAATTCATAGATACCGATGAGGAAATAGATGCAACGAGTAAAAAGACATATCCAATTAACTGCACAACAAACATTATAAGTTACAATTATTTTGTTATATACCAATCAAACAAAATCCATTTATTTTTATCTCACTTTTATATATATACGGTTGTGTTATTGTACAACAATGTCTAAAATCTCGGGTAGAATAGGTACACATACTGTTGCTTCCTCGTTTGAAGGAAAACAGATAACGTTTAGTCGGAATGAAAAAATTCATAAAAAAATCGAAAACATTTGGTTTGTGTATTTTCAACGCGTGTCCAAAAGTTTGAAGTCTTGCGATGCCGTCTTTTTTAATGGTACAGAATTGGTGGAGTTCGTCATCGCTCAAGACGATATTGGAAAAATAATCGACGCTATCCCCTACCCACATTACTTGGGAGGAATTGATCCGTTGCCGTGGAAAAAAATGATGAAAACCGCCGAAAAACACAAGTGGAACATCGAAGACTGGCAACACGTCTTTGAAGAAGACGAATCGGAAGACGAGGAGTCCGAAGACGAGTGGGTCCCCGGGTCCGAAGACGAATCCTCGTCCGAGTCCGAAGAGGAGTCCGATGACGAGTCCGAAGACGAGTCCGAAGACGACGAACCTAAGAGAAAGCGCCAGAAACTCGCTTCAACCGAAGGACATTAATCATGACCGATTTGACGTGTTCGACAGTGGGGTCGTTTGTACAACATTGGCACATTTGCATACAAAACTCGCCGATTGCATCCCAATCGTCAACAGAATAGCGAGCAGTGTTGGGGGGAGGCGTGCCGGACCAAAAGGCGTTCCAACATAACGCGGAACTAAAATCAACCACAGATTCAATATCTCCACGGAGCTTTCCAACAACACATTCGCGCAATGTAACCACGCCAACATTTTTAAGATATTCGATAACAACAGGCGGTCCGCGGCTCTCGAGCAGTCTTTCCAACTCCCAGTACTCCAATTCGCGCGGACAGTACGTTTCGGGTGTCGCTTCTTGCTCTTCAAGGTCCGAATCCGTAGGTAAAGACGCGTCTGAAAAATAGGCCATCATTTTTTTAAAAATTAGAATAGAATTTAAATACTATTTTTTTATTTGTATTCTAAATTTCACATATTCACTATTTGTTGTATTCTAAATTTCACTCACGGAATTTAACCACTGAGGAAACATAGCCATGTATCGATTGATTTGACGTCGATTCACTTTCGTGCGATTTGTGGAAGAACTCCATAAGACAACTTGACGGGTATCGTCGTGTTGTGATACGACGGGAATGATAGCGCAAGATGTTCTGTTTGGATTCCATTGTTTCGCAGCTTTGCACCAAAGAATGTCCGGGCCCCAGTTCGATTTAACTGGTTTTTGGTGTCGGAAAAGTGTGGTGTCCGTTAATATTTGTTTGAAAAACCATTGTGCAAAGACTCCGTCCATGATGACAAAAAATTGTTCCAGAAAAGGCACCTCTGTTGCCAGTACATTTTCAAACCCGGTTTGACGTTCACTTTTCCATAAACGACCATCTTGAAACTTAAACCACTGGCGCTCGTCAACAAGACCGTCCAATTTTTGACGTAACGGACCTTTTACGACAGAGTTGTCGTTCAACAGTGTGTGCAACGGTGGTATTCGCATGTCCGAATCTTTCTGCAAAACGCAGTCGAATTTGTCCATGATGTCCACAAATTGTCTTATGTAAAAAAATTTGTTGTATTGTTTGGGATTGATAACAAATTGTACGTCCTTGTCCCACGTTTGCTGGGTGACAAGGTCGTACAATTGTTGTGTGCTGACCACAACAATCAGTTTGTAGACGTTGGTTCCGATGGCTTCTTTGTCAGCCAGCCAATATTCATGTTCGCGTTCCAGTGCCTCAACTGTTCTAATCGCGGTAGTCGATATCATTAGAATGGATTTGGTCAGTGCTTTCACCCTTTTCATCCGGAATTCCACCTCCCATCGTGTTTTAACAATGACGTTGGTGCTTGTGTATTTGTGCACCGGTTTCGATTTCAAAAGTTTATGTAGACCTTGGCGATTGACAACGTAGGCCGACGTTGACGTGTGTTCGGGCATCCACGAAATCCAGGGTGCGTCAATATGCTCCATGTGGCGTTGTATCAGCGTGTTTGACGTTGTCAATTGCAAATATTCCCAATTGGAAGGAGCCGAAGCAATGACGGTGGGCAATTCTGTCCAGAATAAGGGAGACAAAATTGCATCGCTATGTAGGACAACGGCAATGTCGGCGTTGTCGTGTCGAAGACGCTTCCAAGTGTTTTCGTGTTTACCGATGTGCAGTGTGTCTGGTATGTCACATTGGACACAATAGATGGCGGGAGAAGTTGGAGGACTGGATGGTAAGAAGAAAAACAGAAATATCACGAAACAAACAAAATGTTTCACTTTGACACGGTTACACACAAAGCGGATGAAAACAAGGCAAAGTTTGTTGCGATTTCTCATTGTTCGTACAATGTCGCATATATATAGATTCTGTGGAACATAAATGATTTTTTAAATACAAAGTATAAATATTCCAGAACGGTGCGTAACATGATACCCCTGGAAGTAATTCTAATAATTATCGAATTTAGTCCGTTGAAGCTGCGCTATGTCTGGTCAATGGTATGTACATCCTATAAAATAAAGAAAGGGGAATGGAAATTATATGGACATCAATATGGATTATCGCAACCAACCAAAGAAATGGTGCGAGGGATCTGCCAGCGATATTATGGCGTACAGCATCGCATTACCAAGCACCCCCGACACTTGTGGTCGGAACATCTGTCGGAACCATTGGCCGTATGGTCTCCATGGACACCGTCGCGTTTTTGTGTTGATGGTCGTCTTTTTTTTAGAAATTATGCTTTTGTGGACTTCATCCGCAAACTCAAGGCTCGTTTCCACTTGGAATCCAGATGTTTGCGTGTGTTCAGAAGTCATGTTGGCATCACTGTGAACGTTCGTGCCAAAAGAATCCCCATGGTTTATATTTGTGGACGTACAAAGGAGCGCAAGAAAAAAATCCACATATCTTCGGCGTTTAAGAAGATGCATTCTGTCCGTGCGTTGATTGCATTTCATGTTGGCCATCCTGACAAGTTGTATTTGAATGTCCGTGGTCTCGAGTTTTTGACTTAGTGCGTGTGGGTTGCAACTCGGGTTCGCGTCGTCTTTTTTTACTTTTAGTGGGTTGGAGTGTTTTCCAGTGCGACACCAGTTGTTGCATATTTGCTAGAGCTGGGTTCATTTGTACCGGTGTCGACTTGTTAAATAGTCTATAATGTATATATGCTGGGCAGTTCTTGCAACGGAACTCGTTCGAAATATTCACCATTTCTGACGAAAAAATATTTGGCCAAATAGTCAATGGTGGGGTTTGATATGGCAAGTTTGACCACAACGTACGTCGTGACAACGTCTACACTGTATTGATACTGCGAACTGAATACAAATACGAGAGTGAACAGGGTCCACATTTCGCCAACAATCCATACCGTGTGTTTCCATTTTCGATTTCTTTGCGGTACCATTTGAACTGCGAGAGAGGTGAAGACAATGAGTTGGGTAATGTCGGACGACCAGAGCATGTTGCCACACGCGCGTTTAGGGTATCTCCAAAAAACCCAGCCAATGTCCTCCGTCACTGGTATATTAAATTCTTCCAAGCAGTTTGGCGTAGAATCGGGGATGATGGTGAGCAACTGCGCTGTTGAAAATGCTGGAATCAGGATGATTTGTGTCATCAATCCTTTGGCAATGATGATTGGTTTTTGGGAAAACGCCATCCAGCAAAGAATGACCAACACGACCCACGAATAGGTAAGGATGTCCACCATGTCTCGCATCGTCACTGTTGTTGGCGAAGGTATATTGTACCCATGAACCCAATCTCTGAACAACGAATCGTACAGTGGTACTATTTTGGTGCCCGATGTTTGCTGAAACCAATATTGTCGTAAAGAAACGACATTGGTGAGGACGAGGTTGACGTACAAAACAATAATGACTGTACAAGCAAATCGGATTTTTCGAAGTTCGGGTTTCATTATGGGATTTTATGAATCCGACTATATACTATGTTTGCAATTTTTAAATCCATAAATGAGTAATGGGACAATAAGTAATACGACAACCGTGCCAACTACGTCTGACGCTTGGGTAGAATCTGGCGCAATGGTCTACGTGTCGTTAACGGTGGCGACATTTTCTGCCATTGTAATGTGTTGCACTTGGTTTGTCACGCACAACCGCGATATCAAACAATGGTGGTCGGGAGAAAATTATGGAGTTGTCGACGACGGTGAAGACATTGAATTACGAGCGACGGTCGAATCGGACGAGGACGAGGAAGTGATTTTTGATTCCAGGAGTGATGGTGCATTTACATTGGAAGGTTCGTCCGACGAAGAGGATAAAAAAGAAAAGGTGTAAATAACCATGGGTATGATTGTAACCAATGGCCATGGAAACCATTGGCAAGGTATCGACACTGCCGAACCCGAAATCACACATAACCAACCGACAAACAGCACAATTTGTTTAAAATCGACCGTTTTTTGTTTCGACCTGCCACTTAGAATAAATTTCCAACATTTCCACTGCGATATGTGTAATGCAACCGAGAGTGATAAACTGGCAATAAACACAATGATTAATATTTTCCACGGCAAAAAATCCAAACATGGCAGCATTAAATGCAGTACGAGAATAGTGGCCAAGTATATCGAAACAGATATGACAAAATTTAAAAACATTTATTTTTATAATCCAAAACTTATATACCAAAATCATATAGTCCTCGACGCAGTGACCAATCCCATCCTATTTTATCGCCTATCAATGCAACGAACACGATTGTAAACGCACCCGTCGCTATGCAAGCTCTGTATTGTAGAATATTTTGTTTGCAAAGCCAAGGCGAGACGTCTAACAGTACGGATAAAATACACGTCCATGCCGTGACCAAAAACAGTTGAAGTATGTAGATGTGGAAAAGACATGTAGGACTCGACCCGGTTAGAATGGCTTCCCTGCCAAATTGTTTTTTTCGTTTGTGTATGGCCCGTACCGTTTGGAATGCGATGGCGGTCAGTGTCAAGTACTCGTGTATGTGGACATATTGCAGGTCGTTATGAGTGCATATTGTGGAGTGGGTATTGCGATGACCCAGTTCAACGAACAGTCGGTCCATCCACCAGGAAATGATGACGCACCACACCCAAGGGAAAGTAGCGCCATAAAAAGCTAAATATTTTCTAAAAAACATGTTATTTGTAATACATTAATGGTTAAATACTAACTTCGGCGGATTTTTCATCTTGGTAGCGTTTTTTATCGACCGTTGCCATTTTGGTGTAACGCTTTTTTTCGTCCGCGGAAATTTCCTTCCAGGCGCTTGCAATGTCGGTCATCAATTCGCGCGGCGTTTTATCCGGTGCTGCTTGTGCAATTCGGGCTCGAACATCTTTCATAAAAAACGCGTACGAAGAACGCGGTCTTTTAATTTTCACAGGTGGGACGTACGCTGCCATTTCACATTGATACCGTGCTTGATCCGTCGCGGCCGACGCTTCGTATGTCGATTTGTCGTCCACATTCTTCCACAATCCCGCTATATGTCTCGATTGGTCGGGTAAAGTCATTTTTTGGCCGGTATTTTTCAATTCTTTCCGTTTCTCACACGCGAAATATAGAAAAGGTGTCATTGCGCGTTTGGGTCGAGCGGGGTCTCTCTGTCGTCTTTTATTTTTTCTTGCCATTTCTACGAAGTACCGCCGTGTATATAGTCTTCCATAGTTTGAGTTATTGGATTTATGTTGACGGTACCATTTGCCATTTCACCTGTTGCATATTTTCCAACAAATTTACCATGTGTTTGAATTGTCCAACATGTTCTTGTTGGTACGCCAGAACGATGTTGATATCCGTTTGTAAAGCCATTACCGTCCAAAACTGACCTATTGCAAGGGCGACAAAAAGGAACACTATGGAATTATTAAAGACATTGGGTTGAGGACTGTCGCGTTCCGGTTCCTCGTGCTGTGGCATGGGCGTTTCTGGGTATTTTCTTACCCCAGTCGGTGGTCCTTCTGTTTCTTCGTCGGACATGTTTAATCCTTGGGGGATTTTGTTTATACTCAAAACTGCAACTTATTGGATTTAATCCTTTTGCGAAGTAGGGTTGGTTCTGCATTGACACTGGCTTCGCTATTTTCGAACATCTGTTCCTCTTGGGGGAGTTGCTTTTTCCTTGTCGCGAGAAGCAGAAGAATGCCACCGACTGTCAAGGCAATCTGTGCAAATATTGCCTTTGAAACCAGACTGTTGTCGATTAATAACAATGCAAATGCATCCAACGCCACCATAATGACCATAACTACCAGCAACAACACTTCTTCCCCGGAATTTGCCATGATGATGATGAGAATATCCCCGACTAAATGTGGCGTGACCCAGACATTCCACGTTGAATTGACCACCAGTGTAATGTTAATCAAATAAGCAAAGGGCAATGCCCAAGAAAACAATATGCGGATGCGCTGCGTGGCAGAGGTGATGATTAGAGGACCATTTAGAATGAAATATATGGTCCATGTTTGCATACTGTCTAAAATGGTCACAATGCCAACAAAGGCCAACACAATTAGACTCGCTGGAAGTGTTTGCACGCAACCAACTTGGTCTTTGCAACGCCAAGTCGCTATGAACGCCAACCCCAACGCCAACACGTCCAACAACAAAGCTATCCCCTGGACAAGCAACGCAGCCACCCACCCTGGTTTGAAGGGCAATAACGAGCAGAGCAATACGAAGCCATATAAAAAGTAATTCGCTTCTAATATTCCACTGGATTTATGTACAGAACTGGACGCGTGTGTTCTCGCAATTCGGATAACAATGGAAATAACTATGATTAGAAAAATCCTTAGTCTTACGTTGTTTTGTAGCGTGGCAGTCATCCTGTTGTTTTTTTTTTCAGCGACCTTTATACGGTGCGCGGCTGACGAGTCTGATATTCTTCGGTTTCTCGCACGATCGGTCCCAATTGAAATTCCATTAAAAAAAACCAGATATGGATGAATAGTTTTGGCAGACAGAACAATTGGTGACCAAACCCCATTAACAGTGCATTGGCAATCATATTCGTACCATTCCATACGCGCATGCTTGAATGAATTCTGGCAATAAACATTGGTATGTAACATTGTTCGGAAACCAATATTACAACAGCGGAGCAGTGTATTATGTCGTCGTCGACAAGTAAGATGGGAATACTGAGCAGGGCAAACAGGATGGGCGAATACGTCACCCACGTGTTGGGCATTTTGAATCGGATGGGTGTTAAATTGTACCAGGAGTCGGCATCAAAGTGTACCAGTTGAAAAACAGTGGGTTGGACCCCCAATGCTAAGCTTCTGCCCACGAGCCACGCCCACAAATTGGCGGAAATGGCAAACAATATACGCATATGACCAAAGAGAGTGGAATAAATAGTGAAATCCGAAATCAAAATAATTGATCAAAAATGACTATATAGGTAAAAAAAACAAACTTAAATATGTCACATTGGAACAATTTCGAACCGACCGCAAAACGTCACAAAGGTAGCACGTATACATTCGCATCGCTCCCCGAAGAGGAAGTGGAAGAAACACCAGACATTCTTCAGTCAACCAACGTGGAAGAGAGTCGGACCAGAACGGTGATGGTGGCTGAAACGACTTTCTTCAACCAACAAAACAAAGACTTTTGGCAACGGACCGACTTGTCGCATTTGCGTCCATATGATTTCCCGTATGTGCGCGCCTTGTTGCAGCAAAAGCCATGTGATACTCTCTCGCCCGAAGACATCAAACACAAGGAACACGTCCGCACGTCCATCCAGGTCGTAACCCGTGCGTACGAGGATGAGTATCTTCGCGAACCCGTTCGTAAGGAAAGACCGTGCATTATGGGCGACCAATGCCAAGGGATGCATTTGCCCCACATTAAGGAGGACGCCTTTGTCATCCGAGAATTCCTGTTGCCAACCGAAGAAGAACAATACAAAAGAACGGGCAAATTGCCTGCAGAGGGGCGGCTGTGTTTGATGTGTAAACGGTCGGAAATAGCGCGCGCTTTCATCAACATTCGCGCCGACGGGATGGGGGTCAAATCCAATGTCATGTTACAAGATTACCGCAACATTGTGGGTGAAGAAGGTGAATATTGCATGGAAGATTGCATTCTTTCGTCTCCCACGGTGTTTCAAGGAATTTTGGAACCTCTCGTGCTCCATCTGCGAAATGCATACCGTTTGCGCATTAACGATGGAATACGCTACTATGAACAATGGCGTATGAAATACCCCGGTCAACAGAACCATTTTTTAACGCAGGCGCCCGAGCTCAAACATTGAGTCTCGGGCGCATTTGCCCCTTTGAATTTGACGATGGTTTTAGAAGAACCATGCCTGAAAAAACCCTGCTAACCCACTACTCGGGTTCGCAATACGAGTGGTTATTTATCGGAACCTTTTGGGAACGTCTCCAAACGGTTGAAATCGTAGAAAGACAATACAAATGGTCCCCACCCACGATGGACCACCCCTTGGTGAAAGCATTTGCCACCATCATGCATTGCACCATTCAGTTGCTGGAACAAGAACAAGACCCCGACATCTCTTTTTGTCTCCATATTTACTACGACGCCCACGTCCCCCTCATGTGCGCACTCGAAGACGGTACAAACGTGCGCTCAATCATACACAAACACCAACCCAAAACCGAAAACGTACTGCAAGAAGGCAACTTGCCCGACATTGTTACCCTACAACTCGATTGCTCCTTTTGGAACGAAAACAAACAAAAGATGCAACCGATCGTCCATCTCATGTGCAAGGCATTGCCACAGCGTTGTCAAATACGTAATCTGAGAGAGATTATCTCCAACTATTGCAAGACGGACGATTTGGTGCACGAGTTTATGCGTTCGGCGTTGTTGTGTTCGTTGTTGGGAATGTACAAACATTGTCGGTTTCGCCCCTCGTGGAAAGTGAGAAAAAAGTTAATCCGCAAGTTTATCTACTCCAAGCCAAACCGCATGCAATTGCAAGAATGGTTGTTTACGTCGTACCAACATTTGCTGTTCTACATTATCAAGGAATTTTTGACGTATTCCATGTATTTGATACCGGCGTTGTACAGCGAATTGTGCAACACGTATAAATGGAACGTATTTGAAACGACGGTCCACACAGCCATGGATTCCGTTCGTGAGTCGGTGGAACAAAACATTGGACATTCCAAAACCATCAGGGAATGGTTGTCCAAAATTGAAACGTCACTGACCCACGTCAATAAACAACAACTCGGCAATTTGTACCGACCACAACGACAGTCCTTTACGCAAAACGTGATATCCATCTGCGAACGCATAGACGAATCCAAACATCAGGTTAATCCCTACGTCAAATTCCCCCGAGAATACAGCCAACTCTTGCGACAGATGGTGTCGAGAGTTGAAAGAGGCGACCCACACATTGAATGGCTCAAATTTTTCAATGTCAACCAAAAGTCCATTGACGCGCTCGTCAACATGTACCAACATTCCAAACAAAACACGTACCGAACAGAACTGAGGAAGATTTTAAACACTTCTTCCCGATACGAGTTTGAAGCCATCCGCGAATTATTCTCTGCGTTTCAACAAACACACTACAATGTCCGTGTCTTTGATTTACCATCAAACTTTTATAAAAAACAATGCGTTGCGTTGCGAAGGCGGTATGGTCTCAAATCTAACGAAGAAATGCCGTCGTATGTCGGAGAAGTGTACATATGTTTGGCCTGCAACACGTTTAAAGGATTTACCGTCCAAAAAAACGCCAAATGTTCGAACTTATTTGCAAACGGCCATCAGAAAATCATTGTGGACGACGAAACTTTAAAATGTTATTGTGGGCGGCGCTGCGAAAAGACCGATTCCAAGAAACGCAAGCGAATTGCCGTCGATTCGTATCTGAATGTTGAGGAACTCGAAGAACATCGGAAAAGAAGAGTAAAAAAAGAATGGAAAACGCAGCGGAAAGCAATGCAAAACGATCTGTGTTCCACGACGGAATGCGTGAAGTTCAACATGACCGGGGTTCTGTTTCAATTTCACAACAAAATGTATTTGTTTTGTCCGTCGTGTGGCAATCCGACAAACTTTGAGAGAGAGCAAATTGACAAAAACGGATTTACTTGCGGTCAATGTTTACAGGAAGGAACGTTGTACACTTCTGTGAACTGCTACATCTGCAGTAGACACCGCGGCAAAGATTCGTGGACCGCCATCAAAACAATCGAAGAAGAGAAAGAAGAGACCATTGCCATTTGCAACACCTGTTACAAACCATGGTTGCGACAATACGAACAACCCATACCCAAAAATGTCATTGAACAACAAAAAATAAAAGAAAAGT
>Ga0209533_1001577_pt1 | contig 21225 bp, 21 predicted proteins | sample COG_04_FD_184748 | JGI IMG/M metagenome (GOLD analysis project Ga0209533, IMG submission 184748) | Pelagic Microbial community sample from North Sea - COGITO 998_met_04 (SPAdes) (version 2) | ecosystem: Environmental > Aquatic > Marine > Neritic zone/Coastal water | place: Helgoland, sampling...
ATATCCTTGTAAGTTTGGCCAATTACTTCGGCAGCATCTTCAATTACCTTAAGATTATATTTCCTGGCAATCTCAAGAAGGGGATCCATGTCAACCGTTAAGCCATAAATGTGAACTGCCATGATAGCTTTGGTTTTCTCAGTAATAAGAGCTTCAATGTCTTCTACTCTCATGTTCCAAGTTGTGGGTTCTGCATCCACATAAATGGGAGTCGCTCCTGCCCGAACTACTGCTAAGGCACAAGAAATAATTGTAAAGGTGGGCATGATTACTTCGTCACCTGTTCCTATACCAAGTGCCTTCACCGCTAACTCTAGAGCCGCCGTGCCGTTACAAACAGCAAAGGCGTGCTTCCGATTGCATAATTGGGCTATTCCATTTTCCAACATTCCAACAAATGGACCTTCTGAAGAGATCCATCCGGTATCTATACATTCCTGCAGGTACTTCTTCTCGTTACCGCTAAGGTCAGGTTCGTTGACTGGAATGAAAGTCTTGATAAAAGGATTATTTCTTTTGAAGAATTGAACATACCCCCCAAGTCTTATTGCTTGGGGGGAAACTGCTTAACCACTCTTCAGAGTGTATTAATACAAAACCAGTTTCATTACAAAATTCTATTATTTCTTCCTTCTCAAAAGCACGCATATCATGAGTTTCTTCGATTTTGAAAATATTCGCGGCTTTTGAATCTTCTATAAAGGTTTGATAATGAACCTTAACGATATTTTGCTCTTTCAAGCTTTCGGGTTCAGCGATTCGGGTAATGGTGAGATCGTTGTCTTTTACCGTCTTTACTCGAAGTCCGGGGCCGATATTCCAAACCGCAGGTGCAAACCAATAATCTAGTATAAATATGCCACCTTGATTTAGTTGCCGATGGGCATTTTTTAGCATATCAAGCACGTCATTGTTTGTAGTTTGGTAGCTGAGGACATGGAATAAAGAGATAACCGCGTCAAAGTCATCTCCGATAAAGGTATTTGTACAGTCTCCTTGCATACAAGAGAAATTCCCACCCTGTTCGTTTGAAGATGTGGATAGGCTACCGAGATCGATCATCTCTTGACTTTTTTCAATTCCAAGGACTTCAAATCCAGAATTAGCTAACATTTTTCCATGAATCCCACTTCCCGAACCAAATTCCAATATCTTTTTGGTTTCTTTTTGAAATTTATTGATTAATGAAATGACATAGTCCGATTCAGACTGATAATCTTTGTCTTGGTATAGCAAATCGTAGTACTGAGCATATTTTTGGAAAACCATTAGACTGGGATAAATTTTATTTTGTCTTCGTCTCCAGCATAAGGGCCTTGTTTTACTTCAAACATCTCAACATCTTCCAACACCTTAAAGCCATGACCTCCTTGAATTAGTAAAATAACATCACCCGACTCGAGAATGCGATTTTCAAGGAATTCTTGTTCATCCGAGTAAAAATCAACCTGTAATTTTCCTTTCCTGATAAACAATGTTTCTTGTGTGTAATGTACTTCTCTCTGAACTTTCTTGTGAATATGAGGTGCAATTTCTTTCCCCTCGGGATGACTCATGAAAGCAAGTTGCTGTGAATATTCATTAGGTGTAAAGAAATTAATACCCTCACTTTGGTAACTAGTCCTAACAATTATTGCATAGGGTTTATTATTGAATGAAATTTGCTCTATCAAAAGAAAACTTTTAGCATTAACAGCACAACTTAATGAGAATGTGATTCACTGCATATTGTAAATAAGCGTTAAATTACAAACCAATGACCTATATTGATAATAGTAACACCCTAACTTGGTATTGAATTACGATTTGTTTTGAAATGTTGAAATGGATAAGAGTTTTAAAGAATGTAAGCTTTGCGAAATTGAGGTAAATGGGAATTTTGATATTTTTATTTTTAACCATTTTTGGATTTCATTTTTATCTGATTGGGTATTTGCAAGTTCTAAAGCATCAATAATCGTGTTTCTGATTCTTTTTTTAAGACGATTTTTTAAAGATTTTTCTTTGAAATGTTTTATTGCAGTTTTGTAAAATTCTAAGTTCTTTCTCCAACCCTCGAATGGGCTTAATTTAGACCATACTCCATTTTGGTGTATTCTGTAGACGGCTGTGCTTTCTGGAATGTAACCCCCTTTACCAAACTTCGAAAAATAAATTTGCATGCACCAATCCGCGGTGTAAGAACATGTTACCCATTTGGGTAAGTTTTGAATACACTCTCTTCTAACTAACCAAGTACAAGTTTGAGCAATGCTACCAGTTTGGTCTGCGAAATCGATACCTGTGAATTGATTTTCTTCATTAAAGTTTGGATGCACTTGTTGGACGGTTTTATTTCTCTCAACTTGGCAGTCTGTAAAGCAAAAGGAGCAGTCTGGGTTTGCTTCTAAATAATCTACTTGTTTTTGGAGTTTGTATGGATCGGTCCAATAGTCGTCACCCTCGCAAAGGGCAACATACTTTCCTTTGCATAAATCATATAATTCGGAGGCTAATTTTGTTCCAGTTTTAGTCCATTGATTTTTTTTGGACCGAATTATTGATGTAGGTATGGTCGTTTTTTTGCATATATCGTAAATCTTATAAAAAGTTTTGTCGTTAGAAAAATCATCACCAATTACAACATTGAAAGAAAATTTAGTATTTTGATCAAAAATGCTAGATAAGCATTTTAAAATGAAGTCTTGATGATTGTAGGTTAAAACCCACACTGATAAGTAAGGATTATTGTTTTTTAAATTAAAATGATAACTAGTATGATTCATATGTTAGGATTCCTAACAATATTTTTAGTTTTAAAATCATTAATATTTAGACCATTTACATTATATAGAGCGATAGGATTAAGGATGGAAATATCATCTCCTTTGATTTTCAAAAAAGGCAAGAAATCTTCTTCAGTCCAAGGTTTGTAATTACCTTTATAATTAGTTGGTTGATTAAGAATTTTAACATAAATTATTGATTCTTCTAACAGGAATTTGTTTGGCAGGTAATTTTGGGAATGTGATATGATTCCTTTGATTTCAGTACTCATTCTTTGACGGTAAGTTGAAGAAGGATGCCTTAGGTAATCTGATATTTTCCAACAAGATAATAAGAATCTTTCATTTAAGATAAAATTATCAGCCTTTGATCCATTGTCATTAAAATATTTGTAAGGCTCAGCTCTGTTACCATTAGTATCAAAGTGGACTGCTTTGAAGATAATTCTATCGAACAAATGGTCGTAGCCAAATAAAGGTAATGGCCAAATAATGTCGTATAGATAATTTGGTCTAATAAAACCAAAAAGCTCTGAAAGAAATTGTATCCTAGAAGTTGATTGAAAATTTAATAATGATACTTTATTTTTAACTTTGAATGATCCTAATTGAACAGGAAACGATATCATTCTGTAGATATTAGATGAGGTATCTATAGCAATTATTAATAGACAATAAAAGACTATAAATGAAAATACTTTACTTTTCACTTATGTAATGAAAGGAGAAGTAGAACTATCGAGATTATAGTGGTTCCACCGATTAATCCAATATTAGACATTATGAATGTAAGAAACATGCCTAAACCAAGAATTAACCATATTGCTATCCTTTGTGATATTTTTACAAGATATAAAGGTAAGACAAGTATCTCAATAATGATTACTAGCCAATTTAGATAAAAAATCCCGGTTTTAAAATCTAGGATAAACCAAAGATATTCCGGAACAAAAAATGGGATGTTTAAACTGTAATACAATCCCATACCGTCCAACCAAACAGGGTCAATCGATTTGTAAAATCCTGCAAATGACGAAATAATAGCAATACAAAACCCGATCATAAAGATTGAGCAGACATCAGTTTTGTTAGCTTTTTTTCCATTCCAACAGTCTTTACTTATAAACATACACCAAAAATGTATTATATTTTTAAGGAATGTTTCAAGAGAGAATGGGATGATCAAGCCACCCAATATAAACATAATAAAAAAACAGTAATTTGTGCGTAAATTAAATAAAATAAACAGTAATGTAATTAAATATAATATGCTTAGAATATAATAAGATTCTAATCTTTGCAAACAAACCGGAAAGTATTTCATGTATCCATGCACAATGTTGTGAGGTTCCATTCCCGACCTTATTAATGTGAAATGTTGTATTGCAGTAAATAAACTTGTTGAACAATATGCCAACCTGAAATATTTAATAAATTTAAAATTTAAATTTGTGTCTTGATTTATCAATAAAACATATCTTGTGCAGGAAAATACCAAGATGAGTATTGCAACAATAAATATATATTTTCGAACATTAAATAATTGTAATAATTCTAAGTTTAAGAATAATAAATCTAATATTATAAATAATAAAGCTAATACTGAAATTATTGTAAGGCGATTGTTTATTTTATTATATATGCTGATGGTAGCCATCCAAATGGAAATGTTCTAATCTTTGCATCTGGCAAGAACTCTTTTATTGCTCGTGTCTCTCCAGGTGAAAGATCGTGATTAAACTGATCGAGGAGCAGAATTCCTCCGGGTGTAAGGCGCTCCCACATATGCTCCAACGCGTGCGATACTATGTCATATTGACCTGCATCAAAGAAGAGTAACTTAAATTGCAGATGAGGATGCTTTTCAAAAAAAGTTGGCAGATTACTCTTTAGGTCAAGTTTGTGAATATGCACAATATTGTCTAATTTTTGAGCAGCAACTAGATCTACAATTCTCCGGTAGCTCTCTTTGTAGGATCCATTAACTAAATTAGGTTCCTCCTCGGTAGGTGTTGTACCCTCAAACCAATCAAAACCATGAACCTGAGTAAGCGAACCAGGCTCAAATATTTGACACAGTTTACCGAACAATAATGAACCGGCAGCTTTGTATACACCTAGCTCTGCGATGTGCCCAGCTACACCAAGCGTCATTTTATAAGCTTCATATAGTACAAGATAACGAGACAGGGTCATGTGCCCTGTAAAACTAGGAAAGTAGTGTATGAGATCTTCTTGAGAAAATCCTAGAGAAAGAATTTCTTTTAATCCTTCATAATAAGGTTTTTTATTTTGTGAGAATTTTGCAGATTCTAATTTTCCAATTGTGTAATTCATAAGCTATTCTTTCGACCATCAGTGGCCAATAAATTCTAGTCAATAAGTTCAGCAATACCGAAGCCGTGCTTACCGAAACTATTTCCATTATAAAAAAGTAAAGTCCTTTTATCATACATGACGAGTTGAGGATATGCCACCATCTTTGAGTCCCAGTTATCTGCAGAAGGTGTTAACCCAGCAAGTTCGTCATTGCGTTGCCAAGTTTTTAGATCATTGGAAAAGGCCGCCCCAATACGATAGGCATTCGATCCATCTCGAAAATCACTTGTTTTACGATGACAGAATAGCATAAGATAACCGTCCCCATAGGAAATAACCGTTGGCCGATGCATTGGTCTAGGATCCTTAGGTTCATAGACAAATAGATTACATTCCTCACGAGTCCAAGCTACCCCATCATTAATCGGTGAGGTCGCCTTTCGAATTGTGTAAGATTCTTCGTATTTACCGTTTTCTTTTTTCCAATCAATACCGCATGCATACCAACAGTGTAGTTGCCCATATCGTTCTATAATACAGGGGGCAGTCGCCGAGAATATTTCGTTAGGTGTGCGGTCAAGAACAGGACCTTTAAACTTCCGCTTAAAGCTAAGACCCATATCATAACTGACGGCAATCCCGGACCAATTGCTATATGGTATCGATTGCCTTCTGCTCCATCCACCGTAATAGAGCCAAACTTCTCCTGAGGGATGGAGGCGAACGCATGAAGGCATTACTCCATGTTCATCGAAGGCTCCGGGTATACCTGGCTGAAGGATAGGTTTTGTATGAACGTTAAGTATTTGAGTTGGGTCGTTTCGATCTAAATCAACAATTGAAGTAAGACTTAGGTTGGACTTCGGGCGAGAGGCAAAATAAACTCTAAGGCAATCATTAAGTACCAAAACCGTAGGTACTTGAGCATGAGTATGTCCTTGAGGAAGGAGCTCAGTGCTAAATACTTTACCTAATTTTCTCCAGTTAATTGGTATCTATATTATGATTTTACCTATAAGATCCACTGATGGTATGGGATCTAGATTTCCTAAGCGCAGCAGCGAATTACTTCTACTAACTAATATTGAATTATTAAAAACTTCAACTATTTCATTATTTCTTGCCCTTGGGTAAAGCCGTGATTTTACTGGGCGAGAGATTATACTTCCTTCCATTATTCTATACTCACAATTGTTTATATTAAGCCGTGCCCCTTTATTCGCTGAGTTGAAGGCGCGTATCATTCCAATTATTTTGTCATCGTTCTTTTGAATATCTATTAGTAAGTCATCGGGGCTAAAGGAATAGTAGATCGTGTCATCTGCCCTAACAGGTTGTTTTACTATTGGTGTGAAGTTTGTTTTCAGTGCCTCGCAAAAAATATCGCCTTCAAGAGAAAAGCAGAGCTGATAAAGAGTGGCTGCATCCCATTCTTTTGCGTAAGGTAAATACCTTTGCGCAATCAAATCTCCCGTATCTATACCATCATCCATTAAGTGGCATGAAACACCAGAATCCCTACCGTGTAAAATAGCAGCGGGGATGGGGTCTGCCCCACGAAGATCAGGTAAATAAGATGGATGAATATTTATAAAACGAGACTTTGGCATCCGCTTTTGTAATCTCGAGATAGGAAGAATAAAAGGGAACCCACAAGAAATGAAAACATCAAAGTCTGATTCACTGATATTCCTAATTGCTTCTTTTGGCGACGATACCGGAATAGTCGGCAACTCTATTTTAGCCACTTCATTCTCTAAATGGGAATTCTTTACAGCGAGGACACCAACCACATTGAGGTTAAGCTCTAGCATTCGCAAAAGTACTTTGACTCTATTTCCAGCATAAAGAAATCGCATAAAAATAAAAATTAACTGTTCTCTCTAAATCGAAGCAAATCCCGACATCCTAAGAAATTGTTTACTATTGAGTCGAAATGGTTTTGTTGAATTTTCTAAGTATACCTCTGAATCATCAGTGCACTTAGTTATAAGTGAATTAGCTCCAATAAAACAATCATCGCCCATCTTTATTGCATGAGCTATTGTGCTATTTACGGCCAAAAAACAGTTATTACCCATAGTAACAACGCCAGAGATGTTGCAACCCGATGTGAGCCAGCAGTGGTCTCCAATTTTCGAGTGGTGTCCAATCATGGATCCACTCCAAACAAATACATTGTTACCTAAAGTGACTTTGGGGTGGATCAAAGAATTTTGCATGACAAAACAGTTTTCTCCGAATTTACAATCCAAAGGAAGTCCAGCATCGGGATGAATGTAAGAAATAAGCTCGTATCCTTTTCTCTTTGCCTCAATGAATTTTGATTCACGAAGGCGGTTCATATCTTGGTAGCCCAAAGCTACAAACATTTTGTATCCATTAACGGGGTATTTGCTTTCAATTTCATCAAAAGGAACAAGGGGCAATCCATTCCATGAATCAGAATTATTTATGAAGTCACGATCTACGGTAATTGCAACGATCTCGTATTCGCTATGATTTTTTAAATAATAGAAGAGAACATCAGCAATTTTACCATTACCAAAAAGAATGATTTTATTTTGACTCATCTAAAGAAACAATGCTCGTCGATCAATTTTACCATTTGCATTTTTAGGTAATTGATCATGCCTAATGATCTTTTGAGGGAGCATGTAGCTTGGGATTTTTGATTTTAAATTATTAATTATTGTTAAATCCTTAATTTCAGGAGAGCCTTTAAAATGAAGCAATATTCTGCCCATTCCGTCGTTTAGCTTTTCGTAGGTCACCGCAGATTCATCAATGTTCTCGATGGACGCAATGGCTGCTTCAATTTCTTCTAACTCTATCCTATGCCCCATATGTTTGATCTGAAAATCTTTTCTGCCAAGGAAATGAAAATTTCCATTCACATCTAATTCAACCAAGTCCCCAGTTTTATAGCCAATATCCCTGTAATTGGAATGCTTCGGATTTTGAATAAAAGCAGAAGTTGTTTGTTCAGGTGAGTTGAAATAACCAAGGCAGACTTGAGGCCCCAGCAAGATCAGCTCTCCTCGATTTGTACTTTCTTCCATGAGTTCTATGAAATAGTCAAAGTTATCTGCCAGTTTACCCAAAGTAGTTAACTTATTCATGGCGACAAAATCTTGTTTTGTTACAGTGTGAGCAGAGCAAATACATGTACCTTCTGTGGGGCCATATACATTTACTAGGTCAGCTTGATGGCTAAAAATCTCAAAAAGTTTCAGGAGTTTACTTTTAGGAAAACCTTCCCCCCCAAAAATAACAGACCGAACTGATTTCATCGTGTTATCTTGGCTTAAAGCTCTCATCGTAAGAAGATAAACAAGGAGAGATGGAACCGAAAACCAGATCGTACAAGTTTGGGAATTTACCCAGCTAACTAATTCCAATGGATTCTTGAGCAGATTAGTCGGGGCAGGGCATAGTGTAGCTCCATTGAACAAAGACGCGTAAAAATCAAAGACTGAATTATCAAAAAATAAGGGATTTACATTGGTTAACCTATCTTGATTATTGATTTCGAACCGATCCTTTGCCCAAGATATGAAATTCAACAATGAACTGTGAGAGATTACGGCTGCCTTTGGCATGCCGGTAGACCCAGAGGTAAACATTAAATAGGCAGGATTGTTCCCTGTAACTGTCGGGATGACTAGCTGTTTTGGGGATTCTTTTAATTCATCAATTGTCAAAAGTTTATATCCGCTTTGTGCTATTTCCGTTAACCAGTTTAAGTGAGTGATTAAGTTAACTATTATTGACGGTGAGCAAGTCTTAAGAATTTTTTCAAGTCTTTTAGGAGGGGTATTGGGGTCTAAATTAACATAGGGTGATCCTATTCTAAGGCAGGCTAACATAAGGCAAAATCCGTCGAACGATTTATCGTGAAAGATACCTACTACATTTCCATTTTTGACACCTGAGTTAAGGAGTGATTGGCTGAGTTGCTGTGCCCGTTTTTGAGTTTCAAAGAAGGTGTATTTGCCGTCCTCAAATGAAAACGATATGGATTCAGGTTCTGACTCAGCAATTTCAATAAATTGAGTCCATAGATTTGGCGTGTAAACCAATGTCATAAACTCATGCCACCATCAACCGGCAGAATTGCACCGTTGATGTATTCATTTTGAATAAGAAAATTAGCAGCAGAAAATATTTCGCTGGCTTCGCCGAGTCTCCGAAGAGGAATTTGCTGTATAATTTGATTTAACTTTTTTTCTCCCAATGAATTTCTGGTGGATTCGGTGTCAATAAATCCAGGTGCAATACAATTGGTTCGTATGCCAAAAGGCGCTAATTCTTTTGAAAGTGTTTTCGTAAATGCTTCGATTCCGGCTTTAGCAGAAGAATATGCAGATTGACCAATATTACCTCTAGCGCAAATTGAGCTGATATTTATTATCTTTCCACTTATTCTCTTTTTAACCCAGTGAGCAGCAATTTCCCGTGTAATGAGGAATGTCGATGTAAGGTTAGATTCCAACACATTTTGCCAGTGTACTGATGAATGCCTTGAATTTTTACGGTCAAGAAAATTGTAGATGAGTTCGTTGTGGATAATTCCTGCACAATTGATAAGAACGACGGGATTTAATTCTTTTACCAAAACTTCATTAATACTCGATTCGACTGCCTCTGCTTTAGTAAGATCACAGCAAACACCTATGAAGTTCGCTAATTCATTTTCTTCATTCGTGATAGCATTATTTTTATCTATACCAATGACATTATCATAAATACTAGAGAATTTACCGCAGAGGAATTTCCCTAATCCAGAATTTGAACCTGTTATTATTATTGAAGAAGGTGGAAGCATTAGGATTTTTGCTCGATAAGTTTAGCTATACAATCGACAGTCTGAATGTCAGCAATCTCATCTCCAGTTAATTCAATATTATAATTACTTTCGATATTAGTGATTAAGATCATATGATTCATTGAGTCCCAATTAGAAAAATCTTTAAGGTTAGTTGACAGACTTAAAGTTTCATAAACCCCAATGGATTGAGTTAAAATATTAATTAGTTTTTCGTCCATACTTCTAATTTATTACAACTTTGTTTAATTCAGATTTAATTTCTTCTTTATTCTTTTCGAAAAGAATTTGAGTAATTGAACAAAGAAAATCTTGTTCTGCACATTGCTCTAAGAAATTTAAACTTATTTCTCTCTCCAAGAAAGATGAAGCATCATATAAACTTTTACCCCCAGGGGGATTAATGTAAGAAATTGCACCTAGATTTTCGCAAATATTTCGAACACGGTTTTGTCCACTTAGGTTTCCTTTAGGGCAACAATCAGAAGCGATTAATATTTCTGTATTTATGCCTAGATATTCACATATAGAAGATATACTTTTAATTAAGAATTTAGATAGATTATTTTCTTCATAATCCAAAATGCCATTTAAGAGCTTTCCAATATCTTCAAAAAAAATTGATTTGCTGAAATTGTAAGTAATTGATCTTCTAAGTTTTGGCAACCACTCGGTTTTATCGCAAATGTCTATTTCGTTTATCATACGATTCCTATTTGCATCCTTTAAAGGAATCGTAACCCATTGTTCCTTTCCTTTAACGATAATCTTGTTACGATTTATCCAACCCTTTGTGATATATTGAACATCGTCTAGGATAACAAATTTATCCACAGAATGAATTAACTGCCAATACCCGATGTATGGTAAGAAGTAAGGTTGCATACAGGCGACCTTCATCTTTTAAAATTTTGATTTCTAAATATGCCGTACAGGTCAGCAAACTCCTTCACATTTGTTTCGTTTAATTGCCTGCCTGTGGGAAATACCATAATTTCTGAACTTGTTTTGTCGGTATTATAAAGGTCTAATTTTTGGTATTGCTCGTTTGATGCATAGGGCTCCAACCGATGGCAACCTGGGTAAAAGTAGCGACGTACTAATACGCGTTGGTCATGGAAGTATTCGACCAGTGAATCACGAATGGCGGTTGATACATGGGCCACAACATATTGATAATTACTCTTTCCAGGAAATGTATAATCAAGGAATTTTAGCTCATTGAATTTGCTAAATTCCTGAAGGTAAGCCTGATGAATCTTTTTGTTCTGGTCTATTATGGAATCCAATTCATCAAGGTGGACTAATCCATAAGCAGCTGAAAACTCGCTCATCTTGGCATTGGTTCCAATGTGTTCTGTACTATCGTAATCGGTAAATCCGAAATTTCGCATTAAGCGGAGCTTTTCTGCCAACTTATCTGAATTGGTAGTAATAGCACCACCTTCACCGGTGGAAAATACTTTGGTTGCATGAAAACTAAACACCTCGGCATCTCCAAACGCACCAAGGTATCGATCTACAGATTTACAACCAAAGGCATGAGCGGAATCAAAAATTAATTTGAGCATGTGTTTATCTGCAATTGCCTGCAAGGCAGAATAGTCACAAGGTTGCCCCCAAATGGGAACAGCCATGATTGCCGATGTGCGTGGGGTGATGAGGGCTTCAATCTTAGTAGGATCAATCAAATGGTTGTCCATGCGAACATCGCAAAATACAGGGTCGATCCTTTGCCATCTCAATGAATTTGCAGTGGCAATGAAGGTAAAGGAAGGGATAATTACTTCTCCTTCTAGATCGAGTGCTCGCTGGAGAAGTTCGAGGCCTATGGTGGCATTGCAGACGCAGATACAGTGCTTTACACCAAGATATTTCTGTACCTTTTTTTCAAGCTCTTGAACCATAGACCCATTGTTAGTAAGTCTTTCACTTTCAAGAACTTGCGAAATTTTTAATAAAATCTTTTCCTTGCTGGGAATATTTGGTCGGCCTACATGAAAGACCTTTAGAATATTTGACTTCAATTTTTACTTAATTGCTGATTTAAAATTTCTAAAAGAATTAATATCTGCTTTTCGGTATTAAATTCATTAAGTGTTTTTGATTGTGCTTCGACTGACAACTTATTTGCAAGATTTGGGTCATTAATTAGTAGTTCAATACAACCCACTAACTCATTTTTATTTTTGTAAGAGAGAATTTCCTTTTCAGTTTCAAAATGTTCGTGAAGATCGCTTTTATGATCAGTTATTAAAGCACAACCTAGACCGGTTGCTTCAAATAGGCGCATATTGCATGCATAATCGCCTGTATGCCTATTATGATAGTTTAATGCTATGCGATAACTTGATAGTTTTTGCAGCATTTGTTGACCGTATAGAGGGGGGTGGATACGAGAACAAAATTCTTTGTCTAATGACCAAGGTGTAGGAGGTAAGTTTTTTTCATCTGACCAATTTTTAATTCTATTATTAGAGACTATTTTATTAATAGATTTTGATATTCTTTGTCTTGAGAGGAGCAGTGAGTGTTTCGATCTTTCTTTTCTTGTGGGTTTTATGTGATCGCCGTAAATATCGATTAAATTAGTCTTTTTAGAAATTCCTTCTAGTAGTTTAGTTCTTTCTCGAAAATCACCTGTCGTTACATCTAAATTACCAAAGAATGCGACCTTATTGATTCGTTTCTCGGGTATTATAATTTTGTCTAGTATAATTGGATCAAAGGAATGTTGAAGAAAGTCCGACTTAATATCTTTTTTTCTGAGAGAATTTACCAAATGCTTGGAGTTTGATAGTGTAAAATCATAAGATCTAAAGATTTCTTCATCCCCGCAATTTGCACCATACCATGCGATGAGTTTGGGTTTCTTACTCAATGAATAGATTAGTTCATCAATGAAACCATTACTTTTATAGTCTAAGGGTGCAAAGGTGAAAATTATATTAGGTTTAAATCTTTTGATTTTTTCTAAACCAATTTCAAAAATGGAGTTATTTGATTTCGGAGTGAATTTGTTTTCTTTTGCCCATGCTAACGAAACTTCTGGTAAGTTGTGATTGAAACCACATATTTGGAAATCTTTTTCTTCAAGTAGTTCAGTCCAACGAACATATGAGGACAGTGCGTGCCATCGGATGAACTCCATTTGCTCATCTGATGGCTTATTCTTGAGACTCGGATTTTCCCTGTAAATCTTCGCGGCGTGTGCCGGGTAAATTGAACTCAGAAATGCGATTCTCAACTTAGTTTACGCTAAACGGAATTAATGTATTACCTTGGCCTTCGCGAAGAATTTGACCTGTACCATAAAAATCCCCTGTTTCTACAGTGATTTCAAATGCGTTTATAATCCAGTCCATTGGTTCTCCATCTCCTTCTAAGTAGGTGTTGAATAAATATTTCCCTGGCTGAAGGTTTAATTTTTTAATATTCATTTGAATCGCGAAGGTAGGTTTTTGGGTGATTTTGTATTCGACAAAATGAGTACATAATTGGGTGATTCGCTGCCCCTGACTATTAGCTATACTTAAGCAAAAAACTAGTCTTTTGTTGGTATTTTTTACACTTTTAAAGTCTACAGAGACTGAAAAAAATGAACCTGTCCTACTAGTGCTTGTATCCATTCCTTCGTAATCCTGAAATGAAACTCCATCCACAATTATTTCTCCTGTTCCAACTCTATCCGACCGATTTTTAATACTTTGACTACATTGCGGTGTAACATCGTCTAAATATTTTTTGATAGTTGAAGTAGTCGAACCAAAAGTAGTTATATTTCCTTTTGATAAACAAATAGCTTTACTGCAAATGGCTTCAATCGAGGCCATGTTGTGAGAGACAAATATTATAGTTTTACCGCTTCGAGAGATGCCTTCCATTTTGCCTAAGCATTTTTTTTGAAATTCTGCATCACCTACTGCTAGTACTTCGTCAACGATAAGAATATCCGGATTTAGGTGTGCTGCCACTGCAAATCCTAATCGTACTGTCATACCTGAGGAGTAGCGCTTGATGGGGGTGTCTATAAAATCTGAAACTCCGGCAAAATCGACGATCTCTTCGAATTTTTCATTCACCTCCCGTCGTGTCATGCCTAATATTGCTCCGTTGACATAAACATTTTCTTTACCGGTTAATTCGGGATGGAATCCGGTGCCGACTTCTAAGAGGGATGCAACTTTTCCGCGTATCTTTACTTCTCCGTCCGTGGGTTCTGTAATACGTGAGAGAATTTTGAGTAAGGTCGACTTACCCGAACCATTGGCTCCGATTAAGCCAATTACTTCGCCTTTTGGAATTTGAAAATTCAGATTGTGAAGCGCCCAAAACTCTGAATCATTGATCATGCGGGATTTCTCGATACCTGCAGTGCTTTCATTATTTACAACTAGTTCACAAGTATCTTTCCTCCTCCACCAACGACTGAGATCCTCCCTTAAGCTGCTCATACCAATGGTTCCTAAGCGGTACTTCTTGTAAAGGTTAGTTGTTTCTATAGCGAGAGATGAATTCATGAATTAAAGATAATCAACAACGCGTTTTTCCGTACGCTTGAAAAAGTACATCCCGGACAAGAGAATGCAAAGAGCGAGAATACCAGAGTAAATAAGATGGGGAGCAGAAAATGAGCCTTTCCCTAAAAGCGCGAAGCGAAAGGTCTCCACGACAGAAGCCATGGGATTAAGATACGCCCAAAATCGGTATTGTTCGGGGATTTCGGACAATGGATAGATGATAGGGGTGGCGTACATCAGGGCCTGGGCGAGAAAACCAGTGATTTGATTGAAGTCTCGATACTTTGCGGTAAGAACAGACATCCAAAGTCCCATACCTAATCCCAAGAAAGCCACTAAGGGAATGAGTAGAGGAAGGAGTAACACAGCCCAGGTCATGGTGAAAAATTCTTCCGTGGGGATAAAGAATTTATAAAGGCAAAAATAGCCCAAAAAAAATAAGGCTTGTAAGGAAAATCCAAAGAGGGCAGAGATGCAATTTGCAAGCGGATTGATAAGTCTAGGATAGTAGACTTTTTGATAAATCGCGGCATTGGCAGTAAAGGTCGATGCATTCCCAGTGAAGCAAGAAGAGAAGTAACTCCAAATAATAAGGCCTGAATTGTAAAAGAGTAGGGGGGGCAAGCCTTCGGTTGGGATTTGAGCAAATTTACCAAAAATAAGGGTAAAGACGATGGTAAGAAAGAGAGGTTGCAGAACAAACCAAGCGGGTCCGAGGATGGTTTGTTTGTATTGAGCAAGAAAATCTCGACGAACAAGTAAATAGAGAAGATCCCGGTATTGCCAGATACCAACAAAATCAAATCCTGTCCATCCAGCAGATGGCTTGAATATGGTAATTTTATTTTGCTGTAAATTATTCAAATGATATTTTATCCAAATCTTCTTGGAGTCTAATTAAACAATCTCGATTTCTGGAAATGGAAAGATCAGGGAACCTCCCTGTTTTAAAAATGCTTCTTCATTTTTTAGTATCCCGGTTTTGAAATGCCATGGTAATACTAGATAGTAGTCAGGATTTAATTCTTTAGAATGTTCATCTGAAATAATCGGAATTTGGGAACCTGGGGTGAAACTACCATATTTTTCTTCATTAATTTCAGCGATGTAAGGTATTTCGTTTTTTGTTATGCCACAGAATTGTAAGAGAACATTCCCTTTAGTGGATGCACCGTAACCATGCACTACCTTTCCTGCTTCTTTAAGCCTTTGGAGCAGGTCTTTTAAGTCATGTTTGTGCTGAAAGACTTTTTTCTCAAATTCTCTGAAAGGATTAGGTGTGTTAAGACCCATACTTCGTTCCTGTTCAAGTAGCCATTCAATTAGGCTATGATTAGAATGGTATGAGGAATTTACATGGCAGGCAGTCACAGCAAAACTTCCCCCGTTGACAGAGTTCATTCTCACATCGATGATTCGAAGCCCGCATTTTTCCAAAATAAACTTGATGGGTGTTAAGGAGTAATACTCAATATGTTCATGACAGATCGTGTCATAGGAGTTCATTCTAAGCATTGATGGCATGTAACTTTGTTCGAAATGCCAGATACCATCTTTCGCTAAAACTGACGAAATATCTTTTACAAAAGATAAAGGGTCTTCCAAATCATAAAACATTGAGATGGCGGTAATAATTTTAAACTTTTCATTCCCCACATTCGAGGCAGTAAAGAAGTCATCTATTAATTTAATGTCAGAAGTGTAAAAATCAGAAAATTTTCCCGCAGTTGGGTCAATGCCAGTTTTTTTTAAGCCCTTAATTTTGTATGATCTGAGCAAAGTAGCATCGTTGCTTCCAATATCTAAAACCGAGTCTTCAGCAGTAACAGAGAATTGTTTACACAGGAGTTCTACCTTGGAAGTTAGGTGTTCAACCATCATTTTGTTTAGCCCAGATCGGTAGCCATAATTAACGCCGTACATTTCATTTGGATCAAATGAGTGTTCCAATTGTAAGAGATTGCATTCATTGCACCATGCCAGCGATAGTGGTCCTTTTGTAATATCACTTGTTGGTGACTTTGGGAATACGCCGGTAAGATGTTGCTGCCCAAGGTGTAACACGGAGGTAAGGTTTGAGCTTTTACACAATCTGCATGTTGAAATTTTACTCATAAATAAATTTAAATTAGGGTGTTGATTTTATCGAAAGGCCCCGCGTCAGTTTAATCGTAGGATTTCCCCAAGGAGATGGGGGATTTGATTTTACTTGTATTCCTGCCCGACTGAGATTCATGTATCCATCGCTACCACCAACATTTCCCGCTGCAAAAAATAATCGATTAATGTCGTTAAGCGATTGGTTTAATTTGAGAGCATAACGATCATCTTTCGGCCATCTTAAGTCTGCACAAAATTCAGGGTAAATAAAAATATCATTCTCATTTACTAAATCATGCAGTTGGGGATTAAGACTTTTCCGATCCTTATCCAAAAAGTTAACTTCTTGAATTTGAAATCCCTGAAGTGGCTTAAGATAAAGACCTAATTCTTTTGCTACTATTAATTTATTTCCAATATCGAGATTGGTGATAACAAAATCACTTACAGCGTTGCGAGTTTCTGGTATGTTTTTAAAAATTTTAGATATTTTTGATGAGGGCAGGGAAAATAAAACTAGAAATAACAGAATGAGAAAGGAGGGGTTTACTCCTATTTTGGGTTTGAGATAAATAAACAGGTAATACCCACCCAAAGATATGAACACCCCCCAAAGAGCATATAAAGGAAGTAAATTTCGAACCAAATTTACGGAATGAGATGAAAAGTAAATCAAGAATACAATAAAGTATAATAAAATGGGGATTGATAGTTTATGTCTCTTCAAAATCAAAAAGAGGATGCCAAAGAATGAGAGCAAAGAGTTAATAGTTCCAAATTCATGAAGAAGTTGTTTAATTTGAACAGCTAAATTTGGCAGACCGGGCTCTATTGTGTAACCAGGCCAACCGTTTCGGTAAACATTCCTTTGATTAATAATCTCAGCGAACCATTGATCAGGGAAGATAAAAATATAGGGGCAGCAAATTAGTGTCGTAAATAAAGCAATAGTAAAAGTGCTCAAAGACAGAACAAATTTCTTAATAAATGTGTAATCCTTACAAGCGAAATAACTATATAAATAAATCAGTAGAATCAAGCCATGGGGATATTTAGAAGAGATTGTCAGTCCGGTTAATACTCCTGGTAATATTATGTGCCTCAAAATGTTTTTCCTATTAAATAAGAAAACAAAATAAAATATGTTTATTGAAACAAACATTGAAGCAAAAATATCAATGTTTATGTATGCTCTGCTGTGATAAGTATATAGTTCTGATAGGCATATAATTACAAAACATAATAGAGAAAAAACCTTACTTTCAGTAAGATGTAATATGACTAAACTTAGTAGAAGTGGGATCAAAAGAGATAAGCATGCTACTATTATCTTGTTAGTAGTAATAGACAGATTTTCTTTATAGTAGGGATAATTTTCTACACTAAAATTATCCTTCTTTTTGTGAGTCAAAAAATGATGTTCAAACGAGTGGGTGATTTCGGAAATGATTGCACAAAAGTAAATGGGGAAGGATGGATAGCATAATATGCCCGGAAATAAATTTTCATTATTTCTCATTATCATGCCGTTTACTAAAACATGATATTCATCAACATGTTGAGGGTAGGGCATTTGATTTACAATATGCCTAATATCATTTTGAAGTTTAAAAAAAGAGAGAAATATTAAAAGGGTACAGTAGAGTTTCGTTTTCAATCAACTTTCTTAAGGCAAATAACAGTTTGAACGAAAAGGTCTCTGAATGAAAAATGATAGTCGCATACTCTTAGTCCAACAGAATTAGACAATGTTGAAATCATTCTCTTATCGTGCATTAATGAGATTTCTTTTGGGTGAAATACAACATCTTTGCCAATTAATCTGTAGAGTCTCTTTACAAATTTTAGAAAGATTACACTGGATCCCCAACGGTGTGGCCAAAACAAAACTATTGAACCATTTATTTTTAAAATACGCTTCATTTCTGTAAGAATTTCCAGAATTTCATCAACTGTGAAATGCTCCATAACTCCCAGGTTGTAAATTCCATCGAAACTATTACCTTCAAAACCTGTATTAAATATTGATGAGTGGTGAAGTGTTTTTACGTGGGGAACATTTTGTTCATATTGTGCAATTGCTTCTTTAGAAATATCGAGTGCAGAAAGGTCGAATTTTTGGGAGATTATGGAATCTACATGTCCAGTTCCACAACCAGCGTGCAAAATTTTTGAACCCTTCTTGAAGTACTTAATTAAAAAGTGCTCAAGTCTAGATTTTATGAAAATTAACCTATAAAAAAAAGCTATATAATAATAAATTAAATTAGTGATTGATTTTTGTTTAATCCAATAACTATCCCAGTCTTGGGGGTCTAGTAGCGATTTATCAATCGAAGTGTTACGTTTTTTTATAAGCCTGCGATTGGGAGTTTTTGATTTTATCTTCAGGTTTAAAATTAGTTTTAATGTCTTTCCAATATCAGAAAGAGACATTTTTGATTCGCCATATGTTCTTTTGGGCAAAATGATTGGTATTTCTTTTATCTGAAGATAAGAACCTGAGAAAAGGTACATACTTTCAATAAAAAACCCATATCCCTTACTTTTAATGTCTTTAAAAATATCCCTGTCCAACGAATTAAGATTGTAGCATCTGAATGCTCCGGAGGCATCTTCCTTTATTCCGAGTATGTATTTTGTTAAAAAATGTCCCAGTAGCGTCATATACTTTCGATACCAAATCCAGTCTCCTACTCCATTTTGACTCAAAAATCTTGAGCCAATTACCAGATCTTGATTTTCTTGTTCTGCAATGAATTTTTCAATGTATTTTGGTTGATGCGTATAATCGGCATCAAGAGTTACTAGGTAGTCGAAATTATTGACATATGCATAATCAATTATTTCAAGATGCGCACTTCCAACTCCGCTTTTTTTTGGTCGAATTATATAATTAAAGTTTTTAAAAAGTTTTTTTAATTCGCTCAGTATGTGATTACTCCCATCTTGAGAATTGTCGTCAACTATGAATATACTTACATTTGGGTATAGCGAAAAAATTTCCAAAACTAGACTAGCAATGTTCAACTTTTCATTAAGAGTTGGAATACCTATTAGGTTATTACCTAAATGATTTTTTGAGCTTGTTTTTTTCTTTATCAATATTAGCAGATTTATCGCCCCACTAATTTACGGGTAAGATCGGCACTAGCTTGTTCAGTAGTTTTCGATTCAATATACCATTGTATCGTTTTCTGAAGTCCTGCTTGAAAGGATGTTTTTGGTTCCCACCCCAGTAACTCTTTTGCTAATGCATTACTTGCCACCCGGTTGAGTGGTCCCGTCGGTTTGTCGGTTAAAAGCTTGGTCGTCGCACCGGGGTTCAGTGTCTCAATTACTTGGTCTGCACAGTCTTTAACTTTAATACGCTCCATGGTACCCAAATTGATTGATGTCCCGTCTTGAATTCTCTCTGCGGTTGCGATGGTACCTGATACGATGTCATCCACATAGGTCCAATTTCGAATCTGTTCGCCATTTCCCCAGACTTCGAATGGATCTAGTTTAAGGTATCCTCTTGCAATCATGGCCATGACGGCATGATTTTCCGTGCAACGGGGTCCATAAACGGTAAAGTAGCGGCAGGATGCAGTTTTTAGTCCATGTTGTTGATAGTATGCTTTAAGAGTAAGTTCTGCCATCAGTTTGGCCCATCCATAAAGATCATCGGCTTCGTAGGGTGGGGTGACCATGTCCTCATAAAGGAAAACTTCTTTAGAGACATCCATTTGGGCGGAAGTTGGGTAAACACAACCAGAAGATGCAAAAATAATCTTTTCGACTCCGTTTCGATGTGCGAGACGAAATACTTGTCCGTCTAGAATCATGTTAGTTGAACATTCAACTTGATGGGCGTCGATGTACCCACGCCCGCCATGGTCCGCGGCCAAGTGAAAAACGGTCTCGATATCATCGGTTACTTGATCACAAAATTCTGGATTGAGGAGATCGCCTTCGAGAATTTCGCAATCTAGGCTTTTGACATGTGACTTTTCTCCGCTAGAGAAATTGTCTGCAATTCTGACCTTTGCACCGAGTTCAATCAATTGCTCAGTAAGATGAGAGCCAATAAAAGAAGCTCCTCCAGTTACAAGTACTTTATTATTTTTCCAATTCATTATTTTGACTAGTTGTTAGGTAATTAATCAAATGTTTACAGTTAGTTGATGAGCTAGGTTTTGCCCGAGCAAAGTGTGTCCTTGTGCGTTTAAATGGATACCGTCTTTAACTAAGTAATCTTGAGCAAATTTTTTTGGATTCTCACACCACGAATAAAGCTGTATTTTTGAGCACGGACGATTGGAAGGAATAAAAAAATTCTTTTCTTTAAAAAACGGATGGATGGGAATAAATAGTACAATGGCAGAGGGGAAAGTTGAACGGATGCTTTCCAATAGTTTATTTTGTGCAATTTTTGTTTCTTTCTCCGATACGCCGCTCATCAAATCATTGATTCCGGATTGGGCAATTATGTAGTCAGGCCGAAAGTTTAGAGTGTTGCTTTCGACAAGGGATTTAATTTGAACAGATGTTGCACCTTTCGCACAGATAGTTTCTGTTTCTACCTGAAGAAATGATGCTAATTTCGTAATGAATCCTCTTGGTCGATTTCCTTCAGCGGTAATGGAGTCTCCAATAAATAAAATTTTATTTCTTTCAAAATTTTCAGTGTCGATTTTGGAAAAATGAA
>Ga0209533_1001578_pt1 | contig 21223 bp, 13 predicted proteins | sample COG_04_FD_184748 | JGI IMG/M metagenome (GOLD analysis project Ga0209533, IMG submission 184748) | Pelagic Microbial community sample from North Sea - COGITO 998_met_04 (SPAdes) (version 2) | ecosystem: Environmental > Aquatic > Marine > Neritic zone/Coastal water | place: Helgoland, sampling...
AGATTAGAGACCTCAGGAAATTTAGGCCCTTGAGGGTTCCAACCTCCATTTTCTTTGTCGAGGTAGGATTCTAATTGTGTCGCTGCTTGCTGGACTAAATCATCGTCTATTTGAGTTTGTTCTGAGGCATCTTGTTTAAATTTTTGCTCAAGAATGGCGTAGTTTTGCTCGCTGTGTGTCTTAATCTTATCTCCATCCTTAGCCCAAGCCTGGCTAATGTTAATGAGCAACTGATTAAATCCTATTCGACCTCCCTTAGCTATAGGAGGAAAATAAGTACCCCCAGTGAACATCTTGAGTTCTGGTGTGAGAAAGACATTGAGTGGCCAACCACCACCCTCACCCACGATAGCTTGGTAACTCGTCATATAGAGCTGATCGATATCGGGACGTTCCTCTCTATCAATTTTGATAGAGACAAAATACTTGTTGAGCAAATCGGCAATCTCCTGACTGGCAAAACTCTCACGTGCCATCACATGACACCAATGACAAGTGGAATAACCAATACTTAAGAAAATAGGTTTATCTTCCTTGCGCGCTTTGGCAAAAGCCTCATCACCCCAAGGGTACCAATCTACAGGGTTATCAGCATGGAGTTTTAAGTAAGGACTAGCCTCATGAGCTAACCTATTGAGAGATTGATGAGCTTGAGGTGATGCTGAATCAGAGTTTGTCATAATCGTGTTACCAGTTTTGCCAAAAACTAAACCAATCATCGAGCTAAATAAAGCCATAAAACAGATATTCATAATCACAATAACAATCTGTCCTTATTAGACTAAGTATTGGTTATTTTGGATGATGAAAAGCAGCGCCAAAAGAGCCTTACTTAACTGCAGGGGGACATAACTGCTACAGACATCCCATGAATCTTCTTCTTATCCGCAGGTACGACTGTGGCTAGACAGCCCTTTAACTCAGTTTTACCCTGCTCATTGGTGAAATAATAGGGACATAACCTGACCCTACCTTCCATGGTAGAGATTTCTCCGTGTTTCTCTCCATCTTCATTATAATAATTCTGCTCTAGAGTGCAGGCTGATTCGAATTGCTGCAGCAACCATTGACTTTCATCATCAGCCAAAGCTTTATCAATGACCTCAGCCCACTCTTGTTGGCTCATATCGTGCCCTATATGCACACCTCGCCCACCCCAAGCTAGCTCATTGAAACCGCTAATTTTAAGCACGAGTTGACGTTGGGTCTGACTCCATGATTTGAGCTCCTGCCAATCGACAATATCTAAATAGGGTAATGAAGCTGTGACAGGTAAGTCATGCTGCTTGAACCACCAACTAGTAGGGATAAGTCCTTCTAAATCTTGTCTATGTGATTCACGTAGGTGCTGTTTCCAAAAATTTCTTAAGCTAGGGAGCTTGAAAAGTGCCAACCATAACTTCTCTTCCAAATGGTACTGCATCGGAGCTACTATATTAGGAGCGTCATGACCATGTTCGACAGCTTGCTTGGCTGCAGGGATATTTGCATAATCAAACATCTCAAAGAAACGGTAAACTACTTGTTCATGCTTCAAGGTTTCCAATGCCCCCTCCTCTGCTCTTATGCACTTTACTGCTGATTTGGTGGCATCGAGTTTATTGAGTTGCTCCGCTAGCCATTGCATCTCAGGGCGGTAATCCTCTGACTCGTCACTGACCCAAATTTCTGAGCCTTTATTTAAACCTTTATTTGAACCTAAACCTAGGCTTAGCATCCCTTCTAACATGCCACTCTCACCACCTGTGACCCTAAAGCCTAATTGAGAGTACACCTGATTCATCGCAGCCAAGACTCCTATGCCTCCAGGGACAGAGTCAATCTCGCTTAAGGCAAACTGCGCCTTATCTACATCTTGTAACAATAAATCTGGGCGTATCACCCTAGCCCCCAACTTGGGGTTAGCTAGCACCTGTTGATGGTTCCAAGCAATGAGCTCGGCGGGCTTACCTGTATCAATAACTGGCGCAATCCATCCATAAATACCGTTGGGATCTTGGATGCTTTGCAAATACAACTGATGACAAGCTTGCTGAAAATTAGCTAGCTTATGCCCCAAGCCCTGCAGAGATTTACTCTGAGCCTTGGATAAGGAAAACGGCTCAGGCGCCCAACGCCATTGTTTATCCTTGAATAGAGGTACTTGCTCTACTTGTTTTAACAGATGATCAGTCATTGGGTTTGAACTTAACTAATGACTAGCCCTTGAGCAAGGACTTATAATTCTCTAATCCAAATATTTCTAAATTCTATAGGGTCTTTATGCCACTGTAGCATCAAAGGAGCTTTGCTCGGATGAGTCTTAGGGTAAGTTGTAGCTTTTTTATGCTTGGTGGGGCCTTGGAGTGATTGATTATTATGAATCACGACTCCATTATGAGTCACCGTAATACTTGCTGGTTCAAGTATAGTAGCTCCATCATATTTAGGTGCTTTAAATAGTATATGGTAGTACTGCCATTCACCTTGTGCTAAGGATGGGTTCACTCTTGGTGGGTATTGTCCGTAGATGGCTCCAGCCTGACCGTCAGCATAGGTTACGTTAGTATGGCTTTCTTGTACTTGTATTTCATAAGCACTCATCAGAAATACGCCACTATTACCACCCTTTTGTCCTTGGACTTTTCTGCCTGCTGGAATTCTCCACTCTATATATAGTTCACAGTCGGCATAAGATTTTTTAGTTTTATTATTACCTGTTGCTGAGGCTATCATGACTTCCTCTTGTACCACCCATTCTTTTGTCCACGCCGCTAGCATAGATGCTTTGCTACCATCAAATAAGATATCAGCATCTGCTGGAGCTTTTTTAAAGGCTAGTGGTGTCTCTGGGATGATTTGCTGCGGGTGCGGACGTTGCATGTCATGCACGTAGTAATCAGACCATGGTTGCTTATCTGTGGATTTTTGTGGAGCTCCTAAACAAAGATGAGTAGAGCTAACAACTAAAGTGAGTAATAATAATTTTTTCATGCATATAAATCACACTACACGACAAAAAATCAACGATAGGAAATCGATTTAAGAGTCATAAGTAAAACTTATTTAATCAAAAAATGATAATTAATAAAAGAATAAAAGTATTAGTAAGATTAGGGCAAAAAAAATCCTGCCTTAGCATGGTGCTAAAACAGGATTTTTAATAAAGTTAATAACAAGTATTAACCTTTTGCTTTCTCGTCGTTGAAGAGTTGGAAAGCGTCAGTTGGGTTGAGGTCGTTGTGTACAACACCTGCAACTGCTTTCATCATTGGGATTGGAGCTTCTGATTGGAAGATATTTCTTCCCATGTCCACGCCTGATGCACCACACTGAATAGCTTTGTAACAAAGCTCAAGAGCCTCAAGTTCTGGAAGTTTCTTACCACCTGCAATCACAACTGGTACTGGGCAACTTGCCACGACTTTTTCAAAACCTTCTGTGTAGTAAGTTTTAACGATACTTGCGCCGTTTTCTGCACATACACGTGAAGCAAGACCGAAGTAACGTGCGTCACGAGCCATGTCTTTACCTACAGCTGTTACACCCATTACTGGAATACCGTACTTGTTACCGATGTCTACCAAACGGCTAAAGTTAGCAATAGTGAGAGCTTCAGTTGCGTCATCACCAATAGCAAGCATAGCTGCCATAGCTGATACGTTCATTCTGATAGCTTCTTCTTCAGAAATAAGCACGTTGTGGTTCATTTCTGTGAGGATAGTCGTACCTGTGTCAGTACGTAAACATACTGGCTTAGTTGTTGTTGTAGGAATTGATGAACGGATCATACCACGGCAACCCATGATACAGTCAGCATATTCGATGATTGGAGCAATATTTAAATCGATACGCTCAAGACCTGAAGTAGCACCCATAAGGAAACCGTGGTCAAATGCAAGCATCACTGAACGTCCTGATTCTTGGTTAAAGATACGTGACATACGGTTTTTTAAACCCCAGTCAGTGTTGTTCATGCCTTTAAGGTAATAACCTTCTTTTTTCACTTCTTGACCAAGTCCGAAGTTACTGCCGTCTCTGATATCATCTAGATCTGCCATAATAATATAGTTTGTTTAAGTTAATAAGTTAAATGTATAGTGCTTGTTGAATTAAAGACTTGTAATATAGTCTCTTGCTGCTTGAAGCATGAGAGTTACAGAACAAGCTCCTGGATCAGGAAAACCAATAGATTTTTCACCTAGGCTTTTAGCTCTACCCATAGTTGCAAGCATGTCTTTACTAGCTTCTTTGCCGTCTTCTGCTGCTTGTGCAACAAGAACAATTGCTTCTTCTAGAGGTAAATCTTTGACTTCTTCAGCCTTTTCAGCCGCTGGGATAAGTGCATCACACATGGTTTTGTCGCCTGCTTTTGCTCCGCCTACTTTGACGACCTTAGCAAGACCGTCTGTTAACCATACTGCAAGAGCTTCTGAACTAAGTTCATCGTAAGCTTTAAGGCCTTTGGCTGCACCTTGGTACATAGAACCAAATACCGCACCTGACGCTCCACCCATAGTGCTCATCATTGCCATGCCTGCTACTTTGAAAGGCTCACTAAGACTTTCTACAGTTTCGATAGCATTAAGCTCTTCTGCGGCGGCACTAAAACCACGTTTCATACCAATACCATGGTCACCATCACCAAGAAGGCGATCAGCTTCCGAGAGCATAGGCTCATTTTCGATAATGATCTCAGTAATTGCTAAGAGCATCTGTTTTGCTTGTTCTGGTGTTAAGTTTGCCATAATTTTTCTTATAAATGAATCAATAAATTGTGTAAGCAATCTATAACGCTCTTTATTTTTTGCAAGAAAATAAGATGAAAAATTGGGATAAAGCGACCTTTAAAACAACAAAAGCTCCCCGAAGAGAGCTTCTGCCTAATTTAATTAATACAAAAATACTAATTTTTTGTATAACCTAATGATGCAGCTGGCATATCCCAGTACTGCTTGAGTTCGTCATCAAGCTTAGTTAGTGTCACTGAAACTCCAGCCATTTCCTGACAAGTTACAATTGGACCTACAATAACATCATAAACATTAATGCCTCTATCAGTTAAGATTTCTTTACACTTTCTAAGCACAATTAAGCATTCCATCATAGTGGTAGCTCCTAAACTATTAACAAAAAGTACGACATCACAACCTTGTTCAAACTCTAAATCATCAGCAAAAATGTATTTCAATAACATTTCTGTAATATCATCAGCAGGTTGCATTTTTTCAGTACCAATACCACGCTCACCGTGCATACCAATACCAAAACCAATTTCGTCTTCAGCCAATTCAAAGGTAGGCGCGCCTGTTGCAGGGATAGAACCCGGAGCGAGAGCTACACCAATTGTACGTGTCATATCATTGGCTTTTTGAGCGATACGCTTAAGTTCTGCAAGAGAATCAACCACGTTAGACGCTGCACCCGCAAGTTTAACCACAGGCACAAGACCTGCGATACCGCGACGGTTACCTTTTTCTGTAAGAGGAGCTGAGGCCACATCATCAGCGATGAGTACGGTTTCAACTTCGATGTCTTCGTCGTCTGCAAAATCAGCACCAAGACCAAAATTCATCACATCACCAGCATAGTTGCCATAGAGGTATAAAACACCATTACCTTGGTCGATAGCTTCTGTAGCATCGAGCACGATATTGGGGGGCGGTGCTGCAAAAATGTCACCACAAGCAGCTCCATCAGCCATGTTATCACCTACCAAACCGTGGTAAATAGGCTCGTGACCAGCTCCACCACCAACAAGTAAGGCTACTTTGCCTTTTTTGATGTCAGTTTTGACTACACTAGCTTTGCCTACTTTTTTGACGGCACCGTTATAAGCAACGACCAAGCCATCGATAAGCTCAGCTGCTGCCTTATTTGGATCGTTAATTAATTTTTTCATGATTCGTTGTGATAATTTTTAAACTATAAATAGAATAATAAGCAATTAAAAGTTATTAATAACATTATTAAAGCTTTCACTAGCACGCATTGCTTGAGCGGCAAGTTCTTCATCTTCGCGGTAGTAACCACCAATATTCACAGGTGAACCTTGAGCGTCTTCTAGCTCTTTGATGCACTGAGCTTCTTGCTGTGCTAACTCCGCATAAAGAGGAGTAAACTGAGCTTTTATTTCAGCATCATCTTCCTGATTAGCTAGAGCCTCTGCCCAGTATAGAGCGATATAGAAATGACTACCCCTATTATCAAGTTGTCCTACTTTGCGTAATGGGCTCTTATTGTTATTAAGAAGCTTACCTGTTGCTAAATCTAAAGCTGTTGCCAATACTTGAGCCTTAGCGTTATCCTCTACTTGGCTTAGATGCTCCAAAGAAACTGCAAGCGCGAGAAATTCACCGAGTGAATCCCATCTAAGGTGACCTTCTTCAACAAATTGTTGCACATGTTTAGGAGCTGAACCACCTGCACCTGTTTCAAAGAGTCCACCACCGTTCATCAATGGTACGATAGAGAGCATCTTGGCAGATGTGCCTAACTCTAAAATAGGGAATAAATCAGTAAGATAGTCACGTAGAACATTACCTGTAACTGAAATCGTGTTTTCACCTGCTTTGACACGCTCAAGAGTGTAAGAAGTCGCCTCTGTTGGAGAGAGAATCTTGATATCTAAATCTGTGGTATCGTAATCTTTTAAGTAGAGATTTACTTTTTCAATGAGTTGGGCATCGTGTGCGCGGTTCGCATCTAACCAGAATACAGTTGGCCATTGTGTGGCTTGAGCTCTTGATACAGCTAATTTTACCCAGTTTTGGATAGGTAAGTCTTTGACCTGACAAGCTCTCCAGATATCGCCCTGTTCTACAGTGTGTTCGGTGAGCGTGTTACCCTCAGCATCAATAATTTTTACGACTCCGTTAGCTGGAATCTCAAATGTTTTATCATGTGAGCCGTACTCCTCTGCTTTTTGTGCCATGAGGCCTACATTAGGCACTGTACCCATAGTCGTAGGGTCAAAGGCTCCATGTTTTTTACAAAAATCAATAGTAGCGGCATAAACACCCGCATAACTACTATCAGGAATCACCGCCTTAGTGTCTGCTTGCTCACCTTGTGCATTCCACATCTGACCAGAAGTTCTAATCATGGCAGGCATTGAAGCATCAATAATAATATCAGAAGGCACATGCAAGTTTGTGATACCTTTGTCTGAGTCAACCATAGCTAAATCAGGGTTCTGAGCATAAATAGCTTCTATATCTGCATTGATTTGCGTTTGTTTGTCTGCTGGTAGAGTTGCGATTTTCTCGATGAGATTGCCAAAACCGTTTTTAAAATCTACATCCAAATCAGCTAACACATCAGCGTGCTTAGCCACTAAATCTTTGAAAAATACCGAAACAGCATGGCCAAAGATAATTGGGTCTGAGACCTTCATCATGGTGGCTTTCATGTGTAATGAGTACAACACACCTTGAGCTTTAGCGTCTGCTACTTGCTCTTCGAGGAAAGCTAAGAGTGCTTTTTTGCTCATCACTGTAGCATCTATCACTTCTTTGGCTTGTAAAGCTATGCCTTTTTTGAGAGTGAGGCTGCTGCCATCTTCTTGAGTAAGTTCAATGCTAACTGTAGTTGCTTGTTCAACAGTGACTGATTGCTCGTTATGTGCAAAATCACCACTAGTCATCGTAGCTACATGAGTTTTTGAATCTGCTGACCAAGCACCCATTGAATGAGGGTTACTTTTGGCATAGTTTTTAACGGCATTAGGAGCACGTCTATCTGAATTACCTTCTCTAAGTACTGGGTTTACAGCTGAACCTTTGACCTCATTGTATTTACTCGCAATCGCTTTCTCCTCTTCGGTTTGAGGATCATCAGGAAAGCTTGGTATAGCATAACCTTGCTCTTGCAATTCTTTAATCGCAGCTTTGAGCTGAGGAATTGAAGCTGAGATATTAGGAAGTTTAATAACATTGGCTTCTGCTGTTTTAACAATTTTACCTAATTGAGCTAGAGCGTCTGGAGTTTGCTGCTCTTCGCTCAAGTATTCTGGGAATTTACAGAGAATTCTAGCTGCTAATGAAATATCCTTGAGCTCTATTTCAATATTAGCTTTAGCTGTAAAAGCCTTAACAATAGGTAGAAATGAATAGGTAGCAAGCAATGGAGCTTCGTCTGTTTTTGTATAGATAATGGTAGATTTCTTACTCATAATGTATGTATTGCCTAAATTTAAATAATTCTATCGTTACCTCCATCAACTGGGAATTGAGCCCCTGTCGTTTTTCCAAAAACAGCGGTCGATAATAAAGCTACGGCATTACCAATATCTTTAGATTTAATTTCAGTTTTTAAGAGGTTTTTTGTTTTGTATTCCTCAACTGTCATGTTGTAACGAGCTGCAGAACGTTCGAGGTTTTCCTGTGTCCAAAGTTTGGTGTCAAATACAGCATCAGGATGCACGACATTGACACGCACGCCTTTAGGAGCAAGCTCAAGAGCTGCTACACGAGCAAGCTGAGTTAAAGCTGCTTTAGAACATGAGTAACTAGCTGCACCCGGTCCTGGAGCGCCTACATTACGTGAACCAATCATAATAATTGAGCTATCAATTCCTTCTTTCAAGTAAGGGATGACATGACGCATCAAAATCTGATGAGAGGTCAAGTTAACTGCCATCGCTTTATCCCAATTAGATTGCTCTAAATCTTCAAGATACTGACCTGCAGTAAAGATACCCACATTAGAGACTACTACGTCTAAACCACCATGTGTTTCGATGATTTCTAAAATAAGCTTAGATAATTCTGCTTCGTCAGTGAGGTTCAGCTGGCGACCATTAGCGCCAATACTGTCCATAGCTTCGATAATTTCTGGGCTTAAGTCAGCACCATAAACCACGGCTCCTTGTTCTTTAAGTGATTCAGCACAAGCAAATCCAATACCAGCACATGAGCCAGTGACAAGAGCTACTTTGCCTTGGAGTCCTCCACCTGCTGCTTTAGCTCCCTTGAGCTTAGCTTGTTCAAGTTCCCAGTACTCAACATCAAAGATATCTTTGGCACTAAGAGCTTTCCAGCCACCTGTGGCTTCTGCTAACTGAATAGTATCATAGGTATGTTTTGCAATATCTGAAATGATTTTGGCGTCTTTCTCACTATTACCAAAACTCATGACACCGTGATTAGGAATAATTGCAAATTTAGGAGCTTGATCGAGAATGGTTTCACCCTCTTGGCAAGATTCAAAATAACTTTTGTAATCAGCTACATATTGATCTACTGCTTCTGTTGCATCACCATCAATAAACACAGGAATGCGTTTAGTCCGGATTGAATGATCAGGAGTTAATGGGCCTTGAGTTGCAATCTCTTTGGCGTTAGGTAAGTTAGCGAAACCAACAGCTTCATTTGAGCTATCAAGTAAGCCTACTTGGGCAGCTCCTTTTGCTTTTGATACAGCTTTACGAATACGTGCAATTTGTAAATGGTCGAGGCTAGGCTCTGCTGTGGCTTTATAATCACCAGCCTTGGCTAATAAATAGTCTTCTGCTTCTGCTACGAGTTTAATCATTAAATCGTAACTAGTTTTTGCGTCATTATGGAAAGTGAAAATACCGTGATTCATAAGAATCATACCCTCGATACCGTCCCAATCTTGACCTTCGATAATTTCTGCGACTGTTTTAGCTAGAATAAAACCAGGCATTACGTAAGGCACAACGATCACACGCTTGCCAAATACCTCTTGCACACGGGCTTCGCCATCAGGGTTATTGGTAAGAGCTACGATAGCATTAGCGTGAGTATGATCTACATACTTGAATGGGAGAATAGCATGCAAAATAGCTTCTACTGATGGGCTTGGAGCATAAGGGTTGAGCATAGCTGCTCTTTGCTCACGAACCATTTGTGTATCTGTAAGATCAGCACATTGAGCAAGCTGGAGGAGTACATCCATTTTAACAGGAGCAAAACCTGCCTCTTCTATAGTTCCTAAATCCCAACCACTGCCTTTAATATGTAAAACATCTACATCATTGCCAAAGAAATCTTTTTCTACTGATTTCACAGAAGTATTACCTCCTCCGTGGAGTACTAACTCAGGGTCAGCACCAAGCACACGTGAACTATATACTCTAGTAGGTAAATCACCTTTAAACTTACTTGCCTCTTCGGCGTTCCATAGGTTTTTCATAATATTGTTATTGTAAAATTTAGTCTATAAAAAGTAAAAGCGTCAGAGTTGATTATAAAATAAAGAACTCTAACGCTTCTATTGTCTTACTAAAATAAGACTTTGTTGATGATGTAGTTGAACCTTAGTGAGTTATTGCAACTTAAGTTCCAGTGTAAACAAGAACTAAATTAACATCATCAATTGAATTATTATCCTTCTCCTTCGGCTGCGGCTTCGCCTTCACCACTAGTAGCCGCTGCACTAGTAGCCGCTCTAGTCTTAGCAACAAGAGCAAGAACAACGTCGTCGTTAAAGCGTGTTTTGATACCTTCTGGCAAAGTAATCTGTCTTACTTTTCTAACATCACCTACGTTTAAGTCAGTAACATCAATTTCAATTTTAGTAGGAAGATCTTTTGGTAAACAAGTAATCGGTAATTTGTAAACAAGGCGCTGAAGAAGACCACCGGCTTTTACACCAACTGCTTCACCCGTGAATACAACAGGAACCTTAGTTTTAATAATTTGCTTATCGTTGATAGCAAGGAAATCGACATGTAAGATAGCTTTAGTAATAGGATGTACTTGCAAGTCTTGGATAAATACTTTGATTTCTTTACCCTCGCCTTTCAGCGTTACGATAATATTAGCACAAAGGTGCTGCTTAATGAGATTGTTAAACTCTTTCTCATTGATAACGATAAACACGTTATCCTGTCCTTTACCGTAAATAACTGCTGGTACATTGCCTGCGTTACGTATCTCAGTAAGATTACTCTTACCGCCTTGGTCTTTAAGTATGAATGAAAGCTCTGTAGCCATTTTACTATTCTAATTAATTGTTAATATTACTTTTCTACTGATTTCAGCTGAAAAGGAGGTGCAAGGTAGCTACCATCCCTTATTAAGTCAACAACAAATTTACTTTTTGCCCCGCTAAATAGAGCTTAATTATCGAGCATTTGAGCTATACTTATTATTTTAGCTTTTTACCCTCTTTGAAAAGAGAATTAAAAACTAGTTATTAATGACTTTCACCTTATCTGCAGCCTGTTTAGCTTTGCTGCGCAAACTCTCCATATCACAGCCTAAATCATCATACGCCACAACCACACCCATACGACGATACGGGCGAGTGCTTTGCTTGCCAAAAATACGTATATCAACACGCTCTTGGCTGACTGCCTCTTGCAATCCTTCATAATGAGGGTTATCCCCTTCTTCTGAAGCCAGAACTACTGCACTCACACCGGCTCTTAAACTCTCAATTTCAGGAATAGGCAAACCAAGAATAGCTCTAGCATGGAGCTCGAACTGATTTAAGTTCTGCGTCTGAGCTAGAGTCACCATACCTGTGTCGTGTGGACGTGGTGATAACTCGGAAAACCATACGTCATCCTTACCTATAAAGAATTCTGCTCCAAAAATCCCAGCTCCACTGCCTGTTCCCTTTAAGGCATCTGTCACCTCAACTGCCATCTGTTGAGCCTTTTCTAACAACTCAGGCTTCATGGGTATAGGCTGCCAGCTTTCTTGGTAATCTCCACGCTCTTGGCGGTGGCCAATAGGAGCGCAATAGAGGGTTTGTGCTGCTTGCTGAGCAACAGTAAGTAAAGTAATCTCGTAATCAAAATCGACAAATTCTTCCACAATCACTTCGACTAGATCACCTCTGCTACCTTCAATAGCGTAGTTCCAAGACTCTGTAATGTCTTCTGACTTTTTAATATAAGACTGACCTTTGCCACTACTTGACATCAATGGTTTAACCACACAAGGCATTCCCACTTCAGCCACAGCTGATTCTAGCTCAGCTAAACTAGTAGCATACTTGTACTTGGCTGTTTTAAGGCCTAAATCGATGGCCGCTAAATCACGAATAGCTTTGCGATTCATGGTGAAGTTAGCTGCTTTGGCACTTGGGACTACTTGAATACCTTGCTTTTCATAGTCAAAAAACCTCTCGGTGCGAATTGACTCTACCTCAGGTACAATTAGATCAGGTTGATGTTTAGCCACAATACTATCAAGCGCTGCTCCGTCAAGCATATCAATAACCTCATAATCGTCAGCAACTTGCATGGCTGGAGCTCCAGCATAATGATCCACAGCTATGATATGCTGACCTAATCTCTGCAAAGCAATCACCAATTCTTTGCCTAGCTCTCCCGAGCCTAATAACATGATTTTTTTCATTGAACGTGATTTAAAATAAAGCCGTTATTTATAGTTCAAATAAAGAACTCACAGACTCCCCATTATGACAGCGGCGAATCGCTTCTGCTAGAGTTTTTTCGATACCAACAACCTCAATTTTGCTGCACTGAGCCTCTTCGATAGTCGTTGTATTCGTAGTGAGTAATATTTCAATATCTGATTCCTCTAGGCGTTTAACCCCTGGACCAACTAGCAAGGTGTGTGAAACAACGGCAAAGATTCTTTTGGCTCCTGCTCGTTTAGCCTCTCTAGCTGCCGCACATAAGGTGCCAGCTGTTTCTGTCATGTCATCGACAATAATAACCGTCTTACCCTCAACATCACCAATAAGGTCCATTGTCTCTACCTCTGTGGCATTAATTCTGTGCTTAGCTACAATCGCTAATTGAGCTTCAAAAGCTTCAGCGTAACTTCTAGCTGTCTTAACACCACCGACATCTGGCGAAAGCACGACTAAATCCTCCCAACCTTTCTTTCTAATCACTTCAGTAAAGACAGGCTTAGCATATAAATGATCGACAGGAATATCAAAGAAACCTTGAATCTGAGCTGCATGCAAATCAATAGTAATCACCCTATCTACACCTGATGAGGATAATAAATTAGCTACTAATTTAGCTGTAATAGGTACACGTGATTTATCTTTGCGGTCTTGTCTAGCATAACCAAAAAAAGGAATCACGGCGGTTATACTACCAGCACTAGCTCTTCTTGCCGCATCAACCATGATGAGTAACTCCATCAAATTTTGATTCGCCGGAGTACAAGTAGGCTGAATAATGTATAAATCTGTATCTCGAATATTTTCGTGAATTTGGACAAAAGTCTCACCATCAGGAAAGCTATTTACCGTGGCATCTACTAAATCTACTTCTAAGCAATCTGCCACTTTTTTGGCTAATTCTGGATGAGCATTTCCTGTGAGTAATTTCATGTGTCATTAAGTTAATTTAAGCGCAGAGCAAAATCAATCTTGAATCTCAAAAAAAATAGACTAGTTTCAAATCAACATGACCCAACCAGCTCCTCAAGTCCCTCGTGGTTTTAAAAACAACCCTTACGAATACCACCACATTTTAGAAATAGAAATTGAATCTATCTCTAATCAAGGTATGGGTGTAGCTCGTGACAATGAGTGGGTAATATTTGTGCCATTTTGCCTTATAGGAGAAATAGTTCGAGCAAAAATTTATCGTAATGACAAGAACTGCTCGTATGCTGATTTAGTTAAAATCATCAAACCATCACCCAAGCGAATAGAGCCTAAATGTGCTATTTTTGGTGAATGTGGTGGATGCCAGTATCAGAGTTTAAGCTATCCAGACCAACTTGAGCTCAAGCAAGAACAACTCTCTGACACTCTTCGCCGTATTGGTCATTGTCACGTGCCGCTCAATCCTAGCATTGCCTCACCTAAACTATGGAACTACCGCTCTAAAATCACTCCTCATTTTAATGTAAGCAAAAAAGATAAAAACCTTAGTGATTTAGGTCCGATGGGGTTTAATCAACAAAACTCACGTCATAATATCATTGATATGCGTGATTGCGTGATCGCTTCAGAAGCGATCAATCAAGCATGGCCAGCTATCAAGGCTGACTATCATAAACGCGCCAAAGAATTCAAAAAGGGCAGCACTATTTTACTCAGAGATAGCCAAGGTACCGTCATCACGCATGGCAGACAGGCTGTGACAGAGCACGTGTTAGGTTATACCTTTAATTTTTTGGCTCAAGACTTCTTTCAAAACAACCCTAGTATCCTCGATGACTTTGTAGGTTATGTTTCAAAAAAAGCCAAAGAAACACAACTCCCCTACCTCATCGATGCTTATTGTGGCTCAGGCTTATTTGGCATCTGTCTCTCTCCTCATTTTAAACAAGTTCACGGCATAGAGGTCTCAGCTAGCTCTGCTGACTGGGCTCGCCACAATGCTAGGCTCAATGATGTCGAAAACTACCAAGTCATGGCAGCTTCAGCTGAAGAGCTATTCAAAGACCTTACCATTACTGGAGAACAAAGCTGTGTTATTATTGACCCACCACGCAAAGGATGTAGCCCTGAGTTTTTAGAACAACTCATGGCATTTAAACCTCAGAGTGTCATTTACATCTCTTGCAACCCTTCTACTCAAGCAAGAGATCTCAATACGTTTTGGGAACATGGCTACCAAGCCACCGAAGCCCAAGGCGTGGATTTATTCCCACATACCAAACATCTAGAATCTGTAGTAGTTTTATCGCTGAGCTAGCGTCAGCTAAACACTAGTTTTTCTCTTTTTGAGCTCTGCGTTCTAATTCTGGCAAAACATTATTTACGTACCACTGGAGAGTTTGTTTAATATTGTCTGGAGGTTCAGGCATTTTAAACTCTGCTAATTCTTCCGCTGTTGGGTAGATGTATTTATAAACGCTTAATCGATCACAATAGTAAGCAGGCAACATCGTTTTTTTATCTACCAGTAATACATGCTGAACACTTGGATCTATTAACTCTTCAATCTTAGGTAAGGTTGCTAGTAGTTTTCTATCTAAATCACCTTCACTATTAGATGCTCTAGCTAGATTATATTCATCTTCAAGAACCTTCCATTCACTATTATACTTAAAATCTTCAATGTTTTGTTTATAAATTAAATATTCTTGATTTTGGTACTTAACCAGTCCTCTATAAAAGTTTTCTTTAACTAAAACAAAAGGCTTGTAAAAATCTGTCTTACTATAATCTAAATAATTATCTGAACTTTTTTTGATGATTCTGACTAATTTTCCATTTAAATCTCTAATTTGAAGATCTTTTATATTCCAATAATTTCTACTTAATTTTTGAGTTATTTGAGTAAAGTAGACTAATTTGTTTTTTAAAACTATTTTAGTGTTTATTTTATCTTTAATAAAATACTCTACTATAGGGTTTTTTAATTTACTTGTTCCTTTAGTTGGCACCTCTACCTCTAACTCAAACATAGCAGGTTGATTGTTAGTTTCTTTACTAATCTCTTTGAGTTCAAAATCTACATCATTGATATTCCATCTCTCCACAGTCCAACTTGCTTGTTCAGGCATACGCGCTAGCTCATGCTTGATAGGCTTTTCATCTATTGTTTGAGCGTAAATATGAGTTAAGCTGTTTAATACAAAAAAGCTACTTGATAAAAGTGTAGTGAGTATTATTTTGTTCATAAATAAATGGTTAGTCGCAGTTACAGTTATTAATTAGTGAGCCTCATGGATGTGGGTACTTGCTCTATTTGTCTATCTAGAATTTGACCAGTGAGCCTGTCTAGACTTAGGTGTACCCAATACCTGCGACTACCTTGTGTGATAAAATCTGCTAGACTTTCAGCGTTCCTGCTAAGACTCCCTTCTTCTACGACTAGGTCTATAGTGAAGTTCCATGATCTTGTTGTCACATTGTCTGTTAACGCTCTGGCTACCACATGCTTGCGTGCGGTAACCACTTCGTTGAGGTTGATTAAGGCTGGCCCTTTGCTATCTGCTTGAGCTTTTGCAAAGACATCAGCTAGTTCTTGCATAAAGGTGACTTGGCTGTGTTCTGAATTGATTTTAGTTTTAGCATCTAAGATACCTACAAATTCACTGAGCTCCATGAGTAGGTTTTCTCCGCCATCTGCAGCTTCTCTTTTATGGATGTAGTTGTAGACTTTTTCTCCTAGTTGTTTGGCTGTTTCTTCACTAATGGTGAGTTCTTCGTTGTAGTCAATTGCTGCTTGCGCAAATAAGGTGCTAAGTACTTCTGCACTTGCTGTGTTGATGTTAATTCTTCCGGCTCTTAGTTGTGGGGCTTCGTAGTCTTCGTCACTATGCAGACAGAAGATGTTGAGTAGGAATCTATCTGCACTCTCTGGGTTGAGGAAGTCTACTTCTTTAAAGGGGATGTCTCTAAAGACATGGGCTAGTTCTCCTAGGCTTTCAAAGGGGCGGTTGAGGACTATGGGTCTTGATTTGTAATCTGAAGCTGCGTCTACCTGCCCTGTGATGGTGTCCTCATGAGTCATCATCCCTATGCCCTCTTGTTGATATGCTCCGCTCGCTCTTCTAACTACTCCGTCCGGGTCGCGGTAGTAGTTTTCGTTATCTGTTGTATTGGTTAATAAACTAATAGGGTTAAAAGGAATAATATTTGTATATTTTCTAGCTGTAAATTGATATTTCAGGTAATCAGACATATTCCAGTAATCTGAGTACCAACTATCATCAGCATCATCTCCTGAAGAAGCATATAAATTTTGCGCTGGCAAACTTGAATTAGGTGAGTACGCTATGGGCGAATGTCCATTTTCTAAATAAGAATAATTCCCTGGATCAGCATCATTTACGTTATGACCTATTAAATAACCATTACCATTATTTAATGTTGTTGTTTGAGAGTTATTACGCCAAGGGCGAACATGTAGTAAATGAGTACCAAAACGTTGAGTTCTTGGATCACTTTTAAGATAAGCGTGACTATTTCTTCCTAAATTAGCTGAACCAGTAGCAGCGCCTAATCCGCTACCTAATGAACTAAAGTCTGAATGAATACTACCGTTATCTTCCAATGCAACTGCTGTTGAACTCAGGTTTTTATAGGCATTGTTTACCATGGTTTCATATTTGGTGTTAGATATTTTAGCTGTAGGTGCTAGTGAACCATTATCATTATTATAAGCAGCACTATTAGTAGTCTCTCCTCTATCATCTTCATTTATAGGAGCGTCAACCATAAAGTCATAAGTAATCCATTTTCCACCTTTTTTGTACTGAAGTTCATATTTGTTGCCATTATGAACTAAGAATGTTGATCTAAAAATTGTGACTAAATTACCATCATTTGCACTTGAACCAGCAACAGGAATAGAGGAATTTACTGTTGGGTCATAAAAAGTGACATGCCTAAATGTATGATTAGTGATCCACTCTGCTTGATAAAAACCTATAAACTCTTCATCTCCCGAGTCTTCTGTTATATCTTCAAAATTAAGCTCCCGATAGTGATGCTTTAAAAAAACAGGAGTTGTATCATTTCTTGAATCTGTATCTAAACTCCAAGCCCCACTTCTGTAGCTTTGGCTACCTCCATTACCTACCTTCTGACCTGGGTAGCCCGAATACTCAGCATTTGAACCACTAGGGAAATCAGGTTTTTCTAAGGCGTATGGATCTCTAAAACTAGCAGGCCCTGTCTCTAAAATATTAAATTCAATATAAGTCTCTTCAGGTTGCCATAAAGGGTTACCCGAAAAGTTTAATGTTGGGTTAGCAAGTGCATGAGGATGATTGCTTGCATTTAAATTTAATCCTAATATAGACCAATTATTATCATCATCTATATCATCAAAAACAGTAGGGATAGCTGAATTACCTGGTCTAGCCCTAATACCATCTGCTATAGATAATATAGAACCAGAATCTATCATACTTTGATAACCACCGGTTGCAGTCACTCTAAACTCAGTAGGTCTTTCTGATTCTTTATTTGGACTCGGCTGATGAGGATTCCAAATAATAGGCTGAGCTACTGACAAAACTCTAAATAAAGTAGAGGCTGATCTTCTTGAGTTAGGAACACCTGTAAAATTAGTATAAGCAGTAAGTATTGATTCATCTTGGAAGGTTGATGTATTTCTATTACCACCATTAGAAGTAATAGGATCAGGCTTTGTAACTCTATCCCCGTAAGTCTCAACCCTATAAGGCATATCTCTCACTCCTAGCAGATAAGGGATATCCTCAATACCTGCTAGAGTTTGAGTGTGTAGATTAGGGTGTATGTCGTCATCTAAATTAGGATTAGTGTATTCAATGAGGGTTGGGTAGCTGTCATCATCCCATTGGTCGATGATGTTTGCCATAATCTTAAGAATATGTGCATCCACTTGGGTGTCCATTTCTTTCCAGTAGGCGTAGTCATTGCCCTCGTAATCCTTGGTTCGCCCTGCTTGGCCTAGTGAGCCTACATGTATCGCTGCTTTGAGTAACTCTGCCATGTTGGCGTCTCTGCCTGCTTGTGCTACTTCTTCTAATGTGAGTATCTTGCCGTTGTTTGCTTTGTCATAAATCCATTTATCATCATCTCCTTTGACTAAACCAAAGTATTCTTCTATTTTACTTTCATCTTCTTCGCCTTCTTTTAGTAGGTCTATTCTATCAAGTGGAAATCTCGTTTGTACTAGTGGACTGCCATCTGCATTCCTAATTCTGCTTAACCATGGATTGATTTTATCCTCGTCCTCACCAAAGTGGTCGTTGCCTCCACTGTCTTTGTCTACTGCTATTTTAGGTCTGTCTGGGTCGTGTCTAAAATCTGGTTGGTTGAGGTCTCGGCTAAAGTGGGTGACGTAGGGTAAGAACTTAGGGTCAAAGACTTGCGGTCTTTGTTTTTGGAATTTAAGGAGTTCTTGTCTACTCAAAAACATTTGGTCTATTTGACTGTCATTTTGGTATGGCTTGAGCCAGCCATTGCCCTCGCCCCAGTCACTGACGTAGTCTTCTTTGCCTTGACTCGCTTGCTGTCTCCAGCTTTGGAGCTCTGCTCCTAGTCCTGATATTTCAACTTCTAGGTTACTCGCTAGTAGGTTGAGGTCTAAGTAGTGTGGACTGCTTTTGTTGCTTTTGTTTTCGTCACTAAGTTTTGTTCCTGTGACATTTAGATCTATAAGTCCACTGGTGTCATAGATTTGATAGGCATACCTGCCTATGATTTTTTCATCACTGTCTTGCGCTTGTGGGAGTTGTTCTTCTGTAAATCTAGTTGGGTTGTTGGTGGTTTCATCTAAGTAGACCCAGTCTGGCAAGGTGTTCTTGTCATAGCTTTTGTTCTTGTCTAGGTCTATAAATTGTGGCGCTAACCATTGTAGTAGGCTTATACTTTCTCCTTTGATGTTAGTATCACCGGTATTCACATCTGATACTTTGATTTTAGGGGTGTAATTTGCGTTAGCATCACTAAATTTCTCAGCGTTTAAAAAACTTTTGTTATGGATACTTTGTTTGATGAGTGCTCCTGCTGTCTCTTCATCTAACCTTTCCTGGAGCACTCTTGCTGGTACCATGTGTTCTCGTGTTATAGGGTATAACGCATAGTATTTGTTGCCTACTGCTGCTTCGTCATTACTTGAGGCACTGTAGGTTTCACTGAGCTCTTCGTCTGATCCCGCAAAAATCTCCATTTCAAGGTCTAGCTCTATTTGACTCAAGGCTAGTTCACCTAGTTCTTTGACATCAAATTGGTTCTTTGAGTTGTTGGTGATTTGGCGACTAGGGCCTACTCTTAAAAAGACAGATAAGCTCGTCACCATCACTATTGCGATTAAACTTACCGCTATGATTAACGCGCTACCTCGCTTAAATGTAGACTGAGATGAAGATTGATGTAATAGAAATTTAGGCAACATGTAGAGATAAATATTAACGTTTCTATGTTAACTCGATTTTACAATTATTCAAATATAAAGTTTATTTTTGCCTCAAAGATATAAGATATGATGTCTAAAAGTCTTTTTTGCTAACAAAATATGTCAAAACAATTTTAATTTAATGCCTTTTTGAATCGATTTAGTAGCTCATCAATAGGCTCTATTCCTACTGAAATACGAATCAAGTGTGAATTAATTCCACAATCTTCAGCCCATTCAAGCTCATTGTAATGAGCTAATAACATGTAAGGGCAAGCTAGTGTATAAACAGTCCCTAAGCTAGCTTAGGGGCTGACCTCTAGTTTATTATAAAAATCAATAGCTTGTTTTTCGGTTTTAAAGACTACAGAGAACATTCCTCCGTAACCTCCAGACTCTGTTTTGTTTTGCTCGTACAGCTCAGAATCGGTTAAGCTAGGATGGTAAAGAGCCGCTACAGACTCTTCTTGATTGAGTAATTCTAAAATAGCTAATGTATTGGTATTAGAAGTATGAACTAGGGATTCGTAGTTACCACTATTTGAGAGCAATACACTTAAATCTCCAGCGTAAAGACGACTCCCATGCTCACTATCATCATCTAAATTTTGCTTAAAGTGATTGTAGAATTTAGACTCAGGGTTGAGAATAACAGAGCCTGCAAGTACATCTGCTTGACCAGAAAACCACTTAGTAAGGCTCGTCACAACAACATCAACCTTAGATAATACATCTAGATTAATAGATGAAGCTACTGTGTCATCAATAATCAGTGGTGTTTGACCTATACGACAAGAGCGACTCACAGCATCTAAATCAAAACTATGCAAGAGCGGATTAGAGGGAAGCTCCGCATAAACCGCATTAAAATCACCTGCTTCTATGCGTCTTAGCGCTTCGACAAAATCTTCTCCTGTGGCACGTGTGAGAAACACAACTCCATGATGACTAAACCTCTCCTGTATCTTAAGTAAATCAATGTAAGGAAATTCAATTTGCAGAGTTTTTTTATTACTTAACGTTTGGCTTGTTCTATGTGCTGCATACCAAGCAGACATACCTGTCTCGTAAATATAGACATCTTCTGCTTTACCTACCGAATAAGGCTTGGCAACACTTTTTTTAAGCTGTTGGATTTCATCTAAGTTGTCTGGCTTTACTTGCTTTTCAAGCACATCAAGAGCTAACCTACTACTAAGTATCTCTCCTGTATGCTGCCAATAAGCTTTAAATATAGGCTGATCTTCTTGATCTCCAATAAGCACCCAAATTTCACGATAAGGCTCTATTTGCACCGCCTCTTTTAGTTGGAGCTCCATCCAGCGGCGAGCACGAGACGCAATGCGCTTAGACGGTAGTAGTAAAATAATTTGATCCTTATTTAATTGCAGTTCTTCTCTAACTTGCGTCATCAACCTCTGCACAATCGGATGAAAAAAGAAGCGCGGGTAACCACTCTGCATCTTTTGTACAACTTGAGGGCTTGATAGA
>Ga0209533_1001579_pt1 | contig 21208 bp, 18 predicted proteins | sample COG_04_FD_184748 | JGI IMG/M metagenome (GOLD analysis project Ga0209533, IMG submission 184748) | Pelagic Microbial community sample from North Sea - COGITO 998_met_04 (SPAdes) (version 2) | ecosystem: Environmental > Aquatic > Marine > Neritic zone/Coastal water | place: Helgoland, sampling...
GCTGCTGTAGTGCTTGGTCGGCGTTATTGTTTTCACGCATTGGATTCTTTGGTCGGAATCCGGCGCCGACCACCTTTTTTTCCAAGCTTAAACGATGGCCTTAACTAAATCCTATGGGATGACTGTGCTTTTTTTTTAACAATTCCTCGAATAAGTCAAACGCGGTTTTTCAACGGCTAAGGAATACTGATTAGGGTCGTTTTATGCTGAGTATCCTTTCTAGGATACTCGCTTATTCCAACTCAACTCTTAAGCGGGGGGTGTATACCAATTGAGAAGGGCGGCGATTCCTTAAGTATATTTTACTAATCTGTTAAACGATATATAAATGAGTAGAATTACCTATTAGCTTACAAGTAATCGCTTTTTTAATGTCAGTTGATTTACGGGTTTTTATGGCGGGTGGAAACCTTATTAGATTAGCTATAAGCTTATCTTAATATATATAATAAATTTAATAAGTAATTGTAAGTATAACAATTATTTTATTAATTGCTGTATGACAGTAATATAAGATGTTTTATTACTAATCATTATTTTGAATATAAAAATCTATTCGATGCTCTATTAAATTATCTATTAGGTTTTATTGGAATTCCTTAATACTGTTACAGTAGAGTCTTATTGCCTTGTATTCCATGAAAATTACCTATGTATAAATGCAAAAGACTTAGCTATTAACTGTAGATATATTTAATTTTTAAGGATTTTAGTTTATTCCTTGGCTGCGCTTAGATGAGTTGGAGCCATTTGTCGTATGTAAGAAATATCGCAATCACTCTAAACACGGAGAATTATATTCATGGAATTGTTAATCACTAAAAAATCGCGCATTCACAATAGGACTGGAAAAATCATCTATTCAGCAGTTAGGTCTAGAGCCTACTTGTTTGCTTCAGTTTGCGGATGCCTCTACTTATTTAATTCATCGGCCAAAGCAGTTGTTGAATTGAGTGGATATGGAGCTCTCGCGGCAGACGTGGAAGTGTCGGGCGAGTATTCTTCGAATATCTCTTATAATAGTGCGGAGCAGGATGATTTCATATACCAGGTTTTCCCGCGTTTACGCTACCGATTTGATGAGGGCGCAATTCGTGTAGAAGCTTATGCAGGTGTCGATTTTGTCCGATATGACGATTATAATGAATACGATTCAGAGGATATCAAAAGTAGAATTAAGCTTGAATACCCATATGTCGAGAACAGCAGCGATAGGCGCTTTGATGTTCTCGTTGAAGCAGGTTATAATGAAAATACATCGCCTAACTCAGGAGTACAGGCCATTACTGAAACTGAAGAAATCAACTTCCACCTGGCGGGACGCTATTACATCTCAGAGATCTTCTATCTACGCGCGGGTCCTGAATATCTAGATCGTCAATCAGTCACTTCTGGTTACGACGACGTGACGGAGTTCGCTATCCCTATTGAGTTCTTTTATCAATACAGTGAGCAACTCAGCTTTGGATTAGGTTATCGATATGCTGAGGTTGATGTAGGCGATCAGACTCCCGGAGATGGAGTTGAGGCAGATAGCATCGATCACTCGATATATCTCTCAACAATAGGTAAAGTATTGCCCAGTGTCACTGCGGCGCTTCGAATTGGCGCTCAGTCTCGCGAGTATGAAAACGATATCTATGATGATGAGACCGGTTTTTACATGGAGTCATTGTTCCAATGGGAGGCATCTGAGCAGATCAAAGTAGAACTCTCAGTTGGAAGTGCTTTTGATACAACGATCGCCAACGAATCCAGAGAGGTCTTTTTTGCTGGGGTCGAGGTGCGGCATTCCTTCAATGAGCAGATACGCTCTGAAGCTAGCCTGGGCTACGAGGATGCGGACTACACTCAGTCTGTCGACGGTCGTAAAGACGAATCATTCTCTTTCGCACTAGGTGCTACTTACGTACTTATCGAGGAGCGCCTAGAATTAGGTGGCCGCATCGCCTACTCTGATCGTGAATCGACGCGTTTAGTCTCCGACTACGACGTATTGTCTGCTAAGCTATCAATTAACTACTTATTTTAAGTGAAGGTGCAGTATGCATGCTTTTAATATACGCACACGATCGTGCAGGATTCGACTGTATCATTGGATATTTTCGAGCTCTATATACACGTTGATTCTTTCATTACTCTGTAGTGCTGGATTTGCGATAGAGGCTGTTTCTAGCAACATGGTCTATAAGTTATCACCTTTTGATCTCGTGTTAGTTTCGGTTTACGGCCAACAGGATCTCCACAGTGAACAGCGCATTTCGGATCAGGGCCATCTGTTGATTCCGCTGCTGGGGGAAGTGCCGGTCGGCGGACGCACGGTCTCTGAGGCAGCCAAGTCGATCGAAGATTCTTTTGTTGAGGAAGGATATCTGAGGCATCCTGTGGTGACTATCAGTATTAAAGATTTCGCTCCGAAGGTAGTGACTGTCTTGGGTGAAGTTGAAAACCCGGGTTCAGTAGAAATTCCTCCAGGACGAAATGGTATACCTGTTCAGTTAGCGATAGCTGGTGCGGGTGGTTTCACGGGTACCGCTAAAATCAGCGAAGTGCGCGTTTCCTCTGGGAATGTTGAGGGCAGTGACGCTGCCCAATCCAAGGTCGTGGACATTAGTAAGTTGCTGGATTCCAAGACTGAACTGAAAAAGGAAGATCTGTTCATTGTTCACCCAGATGACATCATATTTGTTCCTCGTCGGATCTTTTGATATTATTAAAAATTGAGATGCATTTATGGACAACGCAAGCAACTCTCGGCATAATCTAAGTCTTGGCGCTAAGGGTCCTGAGCAACTGATTAGTGCTACCGATGTGTTCAAAATTATACGGCATCATTGGAAGTTTGGGGCCTTTTGTGGGCTAATTGTCGCGTTTATAGCTATGGTTAGTCTCCTATTCATGCCGCCGTTATACCGCGCACATTCGTCTATTCTCATAGAATTGTCGACAGAGAACATTATGGATGTTCGGGAAGTAATGGACTCGGGTGTTCAGAACAGCAATTTGCTGGTCTCTTTTATGAATACGCACATTGAGCGTTTGAAAAGTCGGGCAATTGCAGAAAAAGTTTTTGATGCACTCAATCCCAAAACACAAAGTGCATTCTACACAGGCTATATTGGCCCGCTTGAGGAATATGATAAGGAACTTCCGGACGCATCCAGTCTCTTGGTGAAGCATGCCTTACAGGTTACATGGGAAACAGAATCGCAGGCTATCCAGATACAAATATCCCATCGTGATCCCGCCGTTGCACAAGTAGTTGCGAACACCTACGTGCAAGTATATATGAGATACAGAGCGAGTCTCAGAGAGCAGTCCACAAGTGGCGCAGTCACTTTTCTAAATGAGCAATTAAAGGACATACGCCAGAAACTTGAAGCGAGCGAAAAGGACCTTCAACACTTCCGAGTTAAGCACAGCCTGGTGAGTCTCGGTGAAGGAGAGGGGATTATTTCGCAGAAACTTGCTCAGATTAATAAGGCAGTGACGGATTCGCGTATTCGCCTGCTCTCGGTCCAGAGTCGTATTAGTCAAATCGAGGCGGTAGGCGATGACTTGGAGAAGTTGATGAGTATTTCATTCGTCGGCGGCCGTGAAGAGGTTAAGGCGATTTATGCCCAATTGCAGGAATTGCGGCGTGAGTACAAAGTGCTCTATGGAGTCTATCTAGGCCGTCATCCGCTCATTGTTGAGAACCTGGCATCACAGGAAAGTGTCCTAGACGCACTCTGGACTGCAATTGACCGGGCGAGGAACGAAGTGGCCGTGGATTACAAAACAACGGAGGGAGAACTCGACAGCCTTGTGGAGCGATTGGTCGCAACTGAGCGAGACTCTTTGGCTATGGAGGGTCGACTCACTGAATATCGTGTCTTAGAGCGAAATGTCGAAGTCTTAAGAAACACATACGATATGCTCTCCATTCGCTACACACAGATGAATATCGCTCAACGTATGAACCTGAATAATGTCCGTGTGTTGGATACGGCTACAAAACCTACACGTCCAGTGTGGCCTGACGAAAAAAAGATAGCCATGGCTTCAATTTTACTGGGCGGAATTTTCTTTCTGGCCGTACCGCTAGCTATCGAGTTTTTCGATTCAAGAGTTAAGACTTTTTCTGACATTGAGCATTATGCGGCTACCCAATTATTGGGCGATATACACGATTACCCAAACAAGAGCGAAGAGTCTTTAGGGAAAGCAATCATCAATCAGGATGAAGACCTCAGGGAGCCATTTCGGGCTATATATGGTGGGCTCCGGTTGAAGTTGGATTTCAAACAGAAGCCAATCTCCCTGATTGTGACGAGCTCTGAACCTGGGGAAGGCAAGTCATTCGTCGCGGCCAATCTAGCGGCGACTTTTGCCTCGCATAAACTGCGGGTGTTACTGGTGGATTGTGATTTGCGTCGTGCCACACTGCATCGTTTTTACGGCCTCGAAAATTCAAGTGGAATGCTTCAATGGGTAACGGAGTCTCATGCCGTCTTAGCTCCGGGCGAATCGCCTGCATCCTTCCCTGAACTGGACATACGTCAGGTGGCTCCGAATCTATCTCTACTTAGTTCAGGCGGCAGTTCGGAGCATGCGACAGAGATCTTGGGCGACACTCGTTTCAAGAATTTAATGGAAGCGATTAGATCGAGCTACGAAGTTATTATTTTTGATACGCCGCCCGCAGGTTTGTTTTCTGATGCAACTCTCGTTGCTGACTACGCGTCTGCGACTCTGTTTGTAGCTCGACAGCTTCAGGTCACGCGGCAAAAAGTCAGGTATACTGTGAATCTGATGGGGCGCTCGTCTGCGCCCGTCATTGGTGCGGTCTTTAATGGCATTAAGGACATCGGATCTGTGGTGGGATATGGCGATTTCGAGGGAAGCTATTATGGGTATGGATACAATCGAGACACCACCCGATATCAGGCTTATTACAGGGAGAAGTCTAGTTAGGATGTGTCATGTCGTTATTTCAATTTACCTTGAATGCTATGCACTACATTACGCGGGCCTGTGCGATTGGACTTGTGCTTCAGACTCTCCTGCGCGCCAGCAGTTATCATTTTCTGGTTCTGTCATTTTATCTAAAATGACGCACCAATAGTCACAATTCAATCGATGCGGGTAGCCGCGTCACTTAGATTGGTCTTGCTGAAAATTCGAAGCAAATGACCAATGGCGGTAGCAAGTGCAAATATGCTAAAGTTAATTGGAACGATTTTGTCCATTATCAGGATTATCGTGCACACAACAGGCGCATTGGAAGGCAGCTCTTTTGAGCTGCCTCAAGCGCTACGCGAAATCTATGTTGCCTCGGATAGTGAGCTTGCCGAAGCCATTGATCGAGCTCTACCCGGAGATCACATTTTCCTAAAAGATGGACAATATGATGGAATCATTATTCAAGGCGTCCGTGGCACAGCAAACGCACCAATCGTATTAAGGGCAAACAAGTCTAAAGCAGCAATCATAGAAGGCTCTCGCCATGGGAGAAACTTGCTCCTGTCGAATTCGTCGCACATTTATTTATACGGTTTGCGCTTCACCTCGGGGCAAGTTTGGGGTGTTACAATAGGACCAGCTTATCCGCGGGACAAGCTAGTTAAGGGTTGCAGTTACATTACTTTAATCAATTGCGAAATCGACCATGCAGGACAGACACTTTTAAAGATTAATGGCAACAGCGAGTCGATCCGTATTCTGAGTTGTCAGATACATCACTCTGGAAACATGCTAAATACAAGACGTCCTTATGCCGAGGGAATCTACGTTGGAGAAGGTGCTGTCCTCACAGATCGTTCGCATGATATTCTTATTGAGGGCAACTACCTGCATTCTATAGGTAATGTGCATAATTGGGGAGAAGCAATCGACATAAAGTGCCAAGTCTATGATGTTCGTATAATAAACAACAATATTGAAGACGTGATGGTGGGCTCGGGGGGTGCCATTACCGCACTTTATGATCAATCAGACTACCCAGAGCTTAGCAATAATCCGGACATACTGATTCGAGGTAATCGTATCAACAGAGTCCGTAAATGGAAGAATGATTCCCATGGTGCCGGTATTTGCATCGGTGCGAATGGTATCACGGTTAAAGAAAATATAGTCAAGAACACGGCGGGCCCGGCCTTCCTAGTTTTGGCGCATGCGGCGAACACAACTGGATCGCTTAAGGTAGTTGATAATAATTTTGAAGGCGAAGTTTTGATCAACAAGCATGGGGACCTGTTAGAATCGCATGTTGATGAGCGCTCTGGTACTGTAATAGAAACGATCATTCTTGAGTCTGAATAATCTGAACATAGCTCAAGTTCTTTCTCGGATCGGAGGAAGTCCTTTTCTCGCAAATGTCACCCAACTAGTTTCAGGTGAAGTCGTGGCGCAAGTGGTAGGCTTCGTGGCGCTACCTTTATTGACTCGGATCTACGGGCCCGCTGCTTTTGGTATATTGGGAGTATTCATGGCGGTTTCTGAGGTCGGTGGAAAGATCGCTTCGCTTCGTTACGACGTCGCATTGATTTTACCGGAGCGTGACCATGAGGCCTGGGCTCTATTTCGTTTCTCGGCTACTTTCGCGCTATGTTTTACGTCCGTCTTGCTCTGCTCGACCTTCCCATTTCGTAATACGATAGCCACGAGCCTAGGAGTCGCGGAACTGGATCCGTTTTTTCTTTTTGTTTCTTTAATGATGCTTGGCATTTCTTGTCAGAGTCTGGGTAGCTACTGGGTGATGCGGAAGAAACACTTCAAGGCTATCGCCGAAGCCTCTGCCGGTTCGGCTGTGATTGGCAGCGGACTCAAGGTCTTAGTTGGCTTTTTAGGTTATGGTGCAGGCGGACTGCTTATGGTGACAGCGCTTCAGCGTTGGTTAAATTTACTTTTGATCCGCCTGCGCACACCTTCGGCTATTTGGAAGCATCCGGTGGCTGAAGGAGAATCTCAACTTCAAGCGCGCGTCTACATCGAATTTCCGAAATACCGCATGCCGCAGGATACCCTAAATTCTTTTACTCAGGTGATTCCCAATGTTTTATTGGCAGCATTTTTCAGTCCCGTAGCTGCCGGGTTTTATATCCTGGCGTCGCGTATTCTTAGACTGCCATTTAGCCTCTTGCAGGAAGCTTTGCGCAAGGTCTTCTATGTTAAGGCGATTGAAATAAGTCGATCCGGCGACTCCCTTTTTAAGCTTTGCAGCGGGATGTCGCTTTTAATATTTGTAAGCGTGTTGCCAGTAGCAGTGATGGTCATCTGGTGGGGTAGCACTTTTTTCGAGTATGTCTTCGGTGCGGAGTGGCGTGAAGCAGGAATTTATGCAAAATGGATTATCATCGGAGTGCTCTTTGGCTTTTCCGCACTGCCATCATCGGTCGTCATTCCCATCATGGGTTGGAATCGATTCTATTTGTGCTATGAAATCCTAACGTCCCTATTGCGCCTCATTATCGCCATCTGGGTAGCCGCGACGATGACGGTCTATGCGACAGTTGCGGCTATCATACTAAGCGCCTCTGCGAGTAGTTTCGTACTTACGTGTATCGTGCTCAGTCGTCTACGAAATGAGGAACATAATCCAGTTACTGCTAGCCGCAATTCCATGTTGTCTTAATGAATCCGCTAGTTTCAATTATCATCCCAAGCTACAATTCTGCTGGTACTTTAAGGAAGACTCTGGAAGCCGCCTGTAAGCAGAGTTGGAGGCATCTTGAGGTGATCGTGATTGACGATGGCTCAATCGATGCGAGTGCAGATGTTGCAAAAACTTACCCAGATAGCAGGGTGAGGTTAATACGTTCTACGAATCGAGGAGCCTGCCGAGCGCGTAATCTTGGCCTACATGTGGCTAAGGGAGATTACATCCAGTTTTTGGATGCCGATGACCTCATTGAGGATAACAAGATTGAATCGCAGATTGAGGCGCTGACCGTATTTAACAGCAAGCGATTAGTCGCCTATGGACCTTGGTGCGAGTTTATCGATGGTGCTGGCGCATCGATTCGTTCGGGCTATTCCAGTGGACGCTCCTATGCAGAACCGATGGAGTGGCTCTTTGATGCGATGCAGGAAGGCTTTTATCTTCCGCCACATTGTTGGTTGGTGCCCACTGAGGTTGCTGTTGCTGCAGGAGACTGGGATGAGCGTTTGCTACAGAATCAGGATGGGGAGTATTTTTCTCGTGTTCTTGCCGCTGCTTCAGGTTTGGTATGGGTGCGAAATGCTAGTGCTTATTATCGGGTTGGAAATGAAGCCAGTGTGAGTCAAGCAAAAGGTCCTTCCTATACAAATTCACTCTTACTAGCAGCTGACTTGATCCGAGACCGTATGCTGGATTATCTTGGAGATGACTCCACCAAGAGGCGAAAAATCTCAGCTCTTTACTTACGCATACTTTACCGGATCGACGGTTCTAATGAGGAAGACGTGAGGCGAATCTGGCGCGAGGTTGAGTACTTGGGGCTACCCCCGAGAAGTCTCAGATTAGGCGGAAGTAAATTTCGGATGTTAAGGCGCGTATTTGGATGGAAGACAGCGTTTTTTATAAAACGACTGATGCAATCGTGATTTATAATATACCAACTTATGAAGACACTAGTCAGATCTGTCGCAGTTGCGATTATAACATGCAATCGGCCTAAAGGCCTAAAGAAGCTTCTCTCTTCCTTGTCTCACTTAGAGTTCCCTGATTTCCCAGGTATTGCATTGCATGTCATCGTTGTGGAAAACGGTAGAAAGTTGGAAGTGGAAGAGCAGGTTGATAACTTTCGAAGTGCGGGGCTCGATGTTGTCTATGCCCATGAAGCCACTCCGGGTATTACGTATGCACGTAATCGCGCAATGGAAATGGCTTTGAATTGTGCTGAGTATTTGGCGTTCATCGATGATGATGAATATCCCGATTACCTTTGGTTAAACACGCTACTGCATTGCGCACTAATTCGTTGTGCCGATGTTGTACGTGGTCCAGTGCTTGCCGTGTTACCCGAAGAAGCGCCGGAGTGGGTTGACGCGGGCCACTTTTTTCAACGCGGTCGTTATCCCACCGGGACAGTCGTGAGCTACGGGGCATCCAATAATATTCTGATCAAAACATCTTTACTGCGCTTTACGGGCCTTCGCTTCAATCATCGCTTCGCTTTAACGGGTGGGGAAGACACTCTGTTTTTTATGCAGCTTCAGATACGAACTGGAGTAGACGTGATCTGGTCGGATGAGGCGATCGTTTACGAAGATGTTCCTGTAAGCCGAATTTCCGCAGCCTGGCTCGCACGTCGAGCCAGTCGAGAGGGTAGTAATATGCCCCAGTATGCCGCGGCACTGGGTGGCAAGACTTGCTCTCGGATGCGGTGGGCAGTGCAGGGTTTAGCGCATATGGGGATAGCTTTACTGCGTTGGACGACGAGTTTAGCAGCTGACGACCTAAAAAAAGTGTCTGCTCGATGTGAATTTTCTCTCGGGCTTGGGATGGTTCGCGGTTCCATGGGTCACGAGGTCAATGAATATAGCGAACGACATAAATAGGAGATTTCCATGTTCTCGAACCTAGAAAAGTTGGGCAGTCAACTAATGATCGTGTTGTTGTTTTTCTTATTTGGTGGGGGAATCATTCTCTTCACTGGACAGGTGGAAAGCTCGTCAGTCGCCAAAATCATGTGGGCAACAATTTACTTAATTACGATCGCGCTGGTTTTTTCGTCTTCTCGTGTGGTGGTGCTTTCGGTCCAGCGTAATTCAGGCTTCTTTACATTAGCTGTACTCAGTCTCATTTCAACTTTTTGGTCGAGTGATCGTGCGACCACACTCTCATATTCCTTCGCACTTATGGGGGCGACCCTAGCGGCTTATCTCTTAGCCACGAAAGTAGAGCCCATGCGACTACTTCGTTTGGTAACCATAGGTGTTTTAATTATCATATCGATAAATTTCATATTCATGCTTCCAGGCTTGAATGGAAATCTGAGTGCTGAGAGCCGCTACGCAGGTATCTTCCCTCAACCAAACGTGCTCGGGAGGATTACTGGTCTGGGGGTTTTACTTCTTGTATGTCTCTATTGCAGTGGCGGGATGTCGCGCTGGGCATACGTGGGCATTGCAATGGGCCTGAGTCTGATACTTGCCTCTAATTCAATGACAACAGTTGTGGCTGTTGTGATATCCCTGAGTATTTTTTTTATTCGTAAGTCGATGATACGTCCCATTGCTTCAGGATATGCCTTAATTGCTCTTTGGTTTACCTTATGTATCGGTGGCCTGATCTGGCTCAGTTACGATGCTGTGGTAGGATTTGTATTCGAAATAATAGGACGTTCCACCAACTTGACTGGGCGAACCGGACTTTGGGATGGAATTTCGTCTGCAATTTATCAGAAGCCGTTGCTCGGTTACGGTTACTCAGGGTTTTGGGAGGGCGAGCCGATCTTGTCTGATCGCGTCATGAAGTCGGCTGGTTGGACGACTAAGAGTGCGCACAACGGTATTCTAGACGTCGCCCTGCATCTAGGGGGGTGCGGGGTCGTTATATTTATCGCGACAGTTTTGCGAATAGTGGTCAATTCAATGAAGCTCGCTTTCGGAACATCGCTACCGCTTGCGAGCATTCTTTTTTCAATCATGTGCTACCTCCTTATACTCGGGGCGACTGAGAGCACATACATGATGCGCAACTCGATTTACTGGGTTTTGTTGGTCATCTGCGCAGTCTATACCGAAGAACTAAAACGGGTAGCAAATTGTGTAATCGAAAAAACGTAAATACCCATCGTTTAAATAAAAATACAAAAATTAAAAAGGGGAAATATGAAAGCAGTCATACTTGCCGGAGGCTTCGGAACACGTATCAGTGAGGAAAGCGCGGTTCGTCCAAAACCCATGGTTAATATTGGGACACAACCGATCATATGGCATATTATGAAGACATATGCCTGTCATGACATAACTGATTTCATCGTAGCATGCGGCTATAAGAGCGAAGTGATTAAGCAATATTTTGCTGACTTTTTCTTGAGTTCGGCGGACGTGACTTTCGATCTGCATAATAACAGCATGGAGATCCATTCTCAACATGGAGAACCATGGAAGGTTACCTGCGTGGATACAGGTCTCGAAAGTATGACAGGAGGCCGTTTAAGACGAGTCAAAGACTACCTAGGCGATGAAGTCTTTTGCATGACATATGGCGACGGAGTCTCAAATGTTAATATAACTGAAACAATTAGGTATCATGTGGAGCAAAATTGCCTAGCGACTATGATGGCAGTCAAGCCACCTGGACGTTTCGGCGCTTTCGCGCTGGGACCTCAAGAGCGCAAGGTTTGTAATTTCATAGAAAAACCGCAAGGGGACGGAGCGTGGGTGAATGGTGGTTATTTCGTATTGGATCCTAGGGTGATTGAATACATTTCCTCAGACGAAGAGCCATGGGAGAGTTCGCCGATGCGCAACTTGGCTCGCGATGGCGAGTTGGCCGCATATCGGCACCACGGCTTTTGGCAGCCAATGGATACTTTGCATGACAAAATGCTATTGGAAAGGCTATGGGAATCGGGGAAAGCACCTTGGAAGATTTGGGCTTAGATCTTATTATGGACATAGCTGAAAGCTGGAGGTTTTAAGATAAGGCATAATATTGAAAAGGATGAAGTAATGACCTGTTTAGATGTAGTATATGACTCTATAAATACTGTCGTATATACCTATACATCATCAAGATAAGTAAGTCTAATAATTTAAAATAACGTTCCTAAAAATATTGTATAAAGGCTCAGTCTGATTGACTTACTTAGTTAATTTTTAGACCAACATGTATGAAAGTATTGATAGCTGGTAATCTCGGATACATCGGAGCGAGTGTCGTAAAGCAACTTCGTTCGTCTTTTCCCAATGCGCAAATTATCGGATTCGACATTGGTTATTTTGCTCATTGTTTAACCAATGCAGACATGGCTCCCGAAGTCTTGCTGGATGCGCAGTATTTCGGTGATATCCGAAATTTTCCTGAGCATTTGCTGCGAGGCGTCGACGCAGTATTGGATTTGGCAGCAATTTCGAACGATCCGATGGGTAAGTCCTATGAGGATGTCACCTTTCAGGTTAATTATAAAGCTGCAGTTAACTTAGCCTTTTTGAGTAAGCGAAACGGAGTCAGTAAATTTGTCTATGCTTCTAGCTGTAGCATGTATGGTGAAGCCAGTGATTATCCAAAAAAGGAAAAGGACTCGCTAAACCCATTGACAGCTTATGCTCGTTCCAAAGTAGCAGCCGAGTTAGAACTAGAGTCTCTAGCGGACGAAAGTTTTCGTATTACCTGTCTGCGATTTGCTACGGCCTGCGGCTTCACTAACCGATTACGACTGGATCTGGTCTTAAACGATTTTGTGGCCGGTGCCTTAGTTAATAAGGAAATTGTTATCCTAAGTGATGGTAGTCCCTGGAGGCCGATGATTAACACTAAAGACATGGCTCGAGCGTTTGAGTGGGGTATTCTTAGGGAGAAAGCGCAAGGCGGCAACTTCTTGGCAGTTAACACTGGATCGAACGAGTGGAATTATCAAATCGCACCCTTAGCTGAGGCGGTTGCCAGGCAAATTTCGGGGGTCAAAGTCACGGTCAATCGTGAGGCCGCGCCGGATAAGCGATCTTATCAGGTGAATTTCGATTTATTTAAGCGACTAGCTCCAAAGCACCAACCGATCCACAGCCTGAATGATACAATCGCAGAGTTGAAAGAGGATATCGAGGCGATGCGTTTTAGTGATTCTGATTTCAGGGCATCACATCTTATTCGACTTCAGGTCTTGAACCATTTGCAGGAGAAGCAACTGATCGATAAAAGGCTTGTATGGCTGAACAAAGGTAAAACGACATAAAAAATATGAATTTTAAGGAAACCAAGTTGAAAGGCGCTTTCATCGTGGAAGTCGAAAAAATCAACGATGATCGTGGCTTCTTTGGGCGCGTATGGTGTCAGAAAGAAATGGAGTCCAGGGGCTTGAATGGAGTTGTACGCCAATGCAATACCTCGCTATCTTTGGAGAAAGGGACTGTTCGCGGAATGCACTACCAGATCAGCCCATATCAGGAGAGTAAGTTCCTGAGTTGTACGCATGGCCGTGTTTTCGATGTAATCATCGATCTGCGACTCGATTCACCCACTTTCATGCAATGGTTCGGTACTATTTTGGATGAGTACGACAACAAAATGATGTATGTTCCAGAGAAATTTGCACACGGTGTCGTTTCCTTAAAGGACAACTCACAGATCACCTACATGGTATCCGAGTTCTACACAGCAGGTTCGGAGCGTGGTATACGTTACAACGATCCAGCCTTTAACATAGAATGGCCTGTTGAAATCGGAGTGGTCTCGGAAAAAGACATCTGCCATCCCGACTTCGATTTGGAGAATTTTGATCATTAATTACTTCCGTATTTTCAATTCAATGCCTGCCGAAATGATGCACAATACCTGCCCTAATTGCCGCCACGAAGAACTTGAATCATTCTTCTCAATTAAAAATGCTCCAGTCCAGAGTCTCGTTACGATTAAGAACAAACAAGATGCCTTGGCAATTCCGCGTAAGGACATTACACTCACTTTATGCAAGAACTGCGGATTCATTTTTAACGGTTTATTTGATACCTCGATCGACTATTATACTAAGGGATACGAAGACCAGCAGGCCTTTTCTAGTACGTTCATCAGCTTTCTCACCTCTGTAACAAAAAAATTCATCAAAAAATACGACATCTTCAATAAGGAGGTCGTGGAGATTGGCTGTGGCAAGGGAGATTTTATCAACCTTTTAAGTGAATTAGGCAATAACCGAGGGACTGGGATCGACCCTGCCTGGGAACCCGGTAGGACCAAAGATAATCCTAATGTGCGCTTTATTAAGGAATTCTATTCTGAGGCGCACGGTGATTTGCACGCTGATGCAATTTGCTGTCGCCACACCCTAGAGCACATACACGATACGCTAGGCTTCCTCAGAAAGGTCCGGGCTTCGATCAAGGAAGATAAAAAAGCAGTTCTCTTTTTTGAGGTACCCAGTATTCTCAGGATCTTGGACGTGCAGGCTTTTTGGGATATTTTTTACGAGCATTGCACCTACTTTAGTCCCGGTTCGCTTGGCCGCTTATTTCGTTTGAGTGGTTTTGAAGTGCTCGATATGTATTTTGAATATGATGAGCAATACCTGTTCATCGAGGCAAAACCGACCAAAAGTACGTCTACCTTCGTCCATCCTTTGGAAGAAAGCGTCGAGCATTTGAGCTATGTAGCCCAAAGCTTTGTCGGCAAAGTGAACATCGTTCTGAGTGAATGGCGAGATCGGCTGTTGCTATGGAGGGAAGAGCGGAAGAAAGTCGTGGTTTGGGGTGGGGGCTCCAAGTCGGTTGGTTTTCTCACGCAGTTTGCCGATCTGGGTGTCATCGAGCATGTCGTGGATATTAACCCCAATATGACAGGCAACTACATCCCCGGGATCGGCATTCAATATAAAAACCCCGTATTCTTAGCAGAATACCAACCCGATGTAGTGATCATAATGAATGCGGTCTACGTTAATGAGATCAGTGCAATGCTCACCCAATACGGGGTGACTCCCATGATCGTAGCTTTGTAAGTAACAGTTATTTAATAATAAACCGAGACTCACATACTATATGCAACATGATATTACAATAATAGGCGGCGGGATTGTTGGCTTGGCCACCGCGATGAAAATACTGGAGAAGAACCAAGGGATTAAGGTGGCGATCCTTGAAAAAGAAAGCACGCTTGCAGCGCATCAGACAGGTAATAATAGCGGTGTGATTCATGCGGGGGTTTACTATAAACCCGGGAGTTCAAAAGCGATCAATTGCCGAAAAGGTTACCGGATGCTGCTGGATTTTTGTGATCGAGAAGGCGTGCATTATGAGTTGTGCGGAAAACTCATAGTAGCGACAAGTGAGGAGGAATTGCCTCGGCTTAATAATCTCTATGAGCGTGCTAGAGCGAACGGAATAGAGAAAGTTCATCTCATCGGCAAAGACGAAATACCAAGCTATGAACCGAATGCTGTAGGTGAAGCAGCTCTGAGGGTGCCTGATACTGGGATTGTCGATTACTCCAATGTTACAAACAAATATGCTGAAGTCTTCAAAGCTAAGGGTGGCGAGATATTTCTTAATACGAGGGTTTTTAAGATAAGAAGCAATGGGACAAAGGAAGTGATCGAAACAACACAGGGGGCCTTTGATACAAAGTTGGTCGTCAATACTGCAGGTTTGTATTCTGATAAGGTGGCTACTTTAAACCATGAGGATATTGATACTCGCATCATTCCGTTCCGAGGTGAGTATATGAAGTTGAAGCAGAATAAGCGCAGGCTTGTTCATAACTTGATTTACCCTGTGCCCGACCCTAAGTTTCCCTTTTTGGGGGTCCATTTCACTCGAATGGTCGGTGGTGCGATTGAAGCCGGCCCGAATGCGGTTTGGGCTTTAAAGAAGGAAGGATATACGAAGTTGAGTTTTGACCTAGGTGAATGCTGGGATGCGTTGTCCTGGCCAGGTTTCCGTAAAGTCATGCGTGAACACTGGAAGATGGGGCTGGGTGAATATTGGAGATCCTATAACAAATCGGCGCTCACCCGTGCGTTACAGAGACTCGTGCCAGAGATACAAGAAGATGATCTTGAGCCCGGTGGGGCTGGTGTTCGCGCTCAGGCCTGTGATCGGACGGGAGGCTTGCTGGATGATTTCCTTATCGTTGAAGGCAGAAGTAGCTTCAATGTACTGAACGCACCATCGCCTGCTGCGACTGCATCCTTAGCTATCGGTGATACGCTTTCAGATAAAATACTGCATCGATTTTAGGGGAGCAGAGGACCAGTCTTTTTGGCATGGCTGCCAATAGATTAGTTTTTCCAGCCTCAGCAGATAAAATATTCTAAAATTATGCGCGCTGCTATCTCAGCTTACGCCTGTTCTGAAAATCGCGGAAGTGAACATGAATTAGGCTGGAAATGCTTAAAGGAAAACGCCTCTGAGGCGGAAGAGGTGCACTTCTTCACGAACCGTTCGTCGAATCCTGGAATCGAAGCGCAACTTGAGACCAGTGGTCTCAATAATGTGACTTTGCATTTGATCGATTTCACTCCTCGTATGGAGAAGCTATTAAAGTCGATGCCCTATGCTGGTTATCAGGTTGCCGCCTACTTCTGGGAGTTTAAGCTCTTCTTTTATATGTGGTCTCAGGGCTTCTGTAAGCAAGAGGCATTCGATCTTGGGGTGAAGAGTACCTACGGTTCTTATAGGTGGCCTTCTTTTCTTTGGTTCTTCTGCCGGAAGTTTCGAGTCGATCCACTTAGTGGAGGCGGCGGATTTCCATTGAGGTTTCGCAGCTTCTTTTCACTTAAAGCTCAGCGTAAGGAGCTGTTTCGAATGTTAATGCAGCGAGTTTCCTTGCTTGATCCCTTTGTTCTGTTGACCTTATGGAAGGCCGATGAATTACGTGCCGGTAACGACGCCACGCGGGTGATACTTCCTGCTTTTGCTCGTAAGAAGTGTATTGTTAAAAGAGACTTTCTTACGGTTTCGGCGGAAGACTTTCTAGTCGAAGAAGCTAGAGCCATGGTGTCGATCGACCCTGAGTTACTAAAGATTTTTCACACAGCTAAGCTACTCGAGTGGAAAGGCGTTATGGTTATACTGCGGGCACTGGCACAGCTACCTGAGGACGTGCGTTACGAGTTTAACATCATGGGCAATGGACCCGCTCGCCCTATCTATGATGATTACATACAAGAGCACTCGTTGAATGTTAATTTTATCGATCCAAGGCAAGTTCCCCGCCCGGACTTGTCCTTCTACTATCTCTCTCATGATCTATTCGTCTTCCCGACGCTACACGGGGAGAGTGGATTTGCTCCGGTTGAGGCAAAGTTGCACGGAATGCGTCTGCTTACACTTGATTTCTCTGGTCTCGATCAAAATTTGACCGAGGGCGATATTTGTATCGAGACCATAGATAAGAATACGGATGCGGTCGTGGGCTCGGTCGCTCAGTCACTGGCGAATCTTTACTACGATTTGAAGCAGACTTCACTCTAGAGTATGAACACACCTGTTTTACTTATTCACTTTAACCGCCCCGAGAGCACTCTGCGCCAAGTTCAGAGCTTGCAAGTGGTTGCGCCGAAGCAGGTGTGGCTACTCTGTGATGGAGCCCGAACGAATCATAGAGGTGAAGCCGAAAAGGTCGCGAAGGTTCGGTCGATTCTTGATGACCTTCCGTGGGCGTGTGAGGTGAAACGATTATACCGTCAAAAAAACCTAGGTTGCTTCCAAAACGTATCTGACGGCATTTCCTGGTTTTTGAGAGATTGCGAGGCGGGCATCATCCTTGAGGACGATGTGATTGCCGACCCCTCGTTCTTTCGTTTTTCTGAAGAGCTTTTGGCGCGGTTTGCAGGCAGTCCCGAGGTCTTTGCCATCTCGGGGCACAACCGACGGTCTGAGCCTCTGGCAATTCCAGCGGACTACGGATTCTCTAACTATTTCGAGTGTTGGGGATGGGCGACCTGGAAGCGCGCATGGGATGAGTTCGATCCGTCGCTGGATGGATGGCGGCATAAAGAAATCTGGCGAGACATCTGTCGTCGGGTGTTGTGTGGGCCACGCGCTTGTTTCTATTGGGATTGGATATTTCGACAAGTTGAGAATCAACGGCGCGATAGCTGGGCTTATCGTTTCCTACTCACAATCTGGCAGAAGGAAGGTAGTGTTGTCATCCCCAGAAGGAATTTGACCGAGAACATTGGTTTTAATGCGGACGGCACTCAGACGGCCCATTTTCAAGGCATGGAAACCGCAGCGTTCAGTCAGTGTTTCCCGCTCGTGCATCCAGAGCGAGTCGAGGTCGACCCGCTTATAGACCATTGGTTTGAAGACGGAGTGCACAGTAAATCACTTCCGGTTCGTATGTCTTGGCTACTGCGTAGAGTGCGCGCTGCTTTATTTGCAAACGTGCGGCATCAGCGAATTTCCAGCGCTCACCTTTGACCCTAGTCCGAGTGGGAGATATAGAATGATGAATCCGGTAAAATGGCTCAAAGACTTGCGTGACTTCTATCTAGTCAAGGTGAAGTGGCGCCATTACCAAATCGGAGCCGGTTTCCACGCAGGCCGGCAGGTTTTTCTCTATGGCAAGCACAGTATTCGGATTGGTAAGAACTTCTACATCGGGCGCTTTTCCGAAATCGGGTGTGATGTTGAAATCGGCGATAATGTCATACTAGCGAACTTTGTTTCTTTGGTCGGTAAATACGACCACCATTATCAACTTCCAGGTGTACCAATTCGTCTGGCGCCTCAAATACGTGATACCGCATATAATTGGAAAGGGCTGGATGAGAAAATCGTGATCGAGGAGGATGTCTGGATCGGTTATCGTGCGATTATTATGAGCGGCGTTCGAGTTGGTTATGGGAGCATCATCGCAGCAGGTTCCGTCGTGACTCGGGATGTTGACCCGCTTTCGATTTATGCTGGTGTGCCCGCGCGTAAAGTCGCGACTCGTTTTCTTTCACAAGCGGATGCTGTGAAGCACCGCCGGGCACTCGGTCGATAAATTGCTATGAGTGAGCCAGCACACCAAGCCAGTGCCAGAATTCTTCCATCTGAAGAACTTGAGCACAGATATGTTATCGGCCAGAGGTTGGATGTCACCTCGTATGCCGATGCGACAACTCGTATTTTGCGCTGGGCGGAGCAGGGCGAATCCCGCTATGTGTGCGCGGCAAACGTTCACGTTCTTATGGAAGGCTGGGACGATGCAGAATATCGTAAAATCACAAATCAAGGAGATCTAATTACGCCCGATGGTGTGCCCTTGGTTTGGAGTCTACGTGCGCTGGGTGTGTCGCACGCTACCCGGGTCTACGGGCCGGATATGACTTTACACATTTGTGCCGATGCGGCCCGTCGAGGTATCAAAATTGGCCTATTTGGGGGCACCAGAGATAGCTTGGCAGATTTTGTTAGTTTCCTTAAGCGTCGCTTTACCCGCATCGAAGTGGTCTGTGCGATTTCGCCCCCCTTTCGCCCATTGTCTGGGGAAGAGGATGCTGCTTATACTGAGGAGATCAGAGCGTCAGGCGCGCAGGTCTTATTCGTTGGAATCGGCTGCCCGAAACAGGAACGCTGGATGGCTGCTCACAAGGGGAAATTGATGCTCCCCATGTTGGGCGTGGGTGCAGCCTTCGACTTTCATAGCGGACGGGTCAAGCAGTCGCCGGTGTGGATGCAGAGAGCTGGCCTAGAATGGCTTTTCCGTCTGGTGATGGAGCCTAAACGTCTTTGGCGACGCTATGTCTGGCACAACCCTAGGTTTGTCTTCTATTTTTTCAGGCAGTATGTTTCCGAGCGATTACGATAACGTAGACTAACTTTCAGCTAATTTTAAGTCCCGTGCTATGGCAGGCACGGGACTTTGTATTATTGGATTCTTGAGACTTTTAGTCGGACGAACTGAGTCGGGTTGTCTCTAATCGGGGTTTTAACCTTTACGCGAACGGTTTCGGTCCCATCGCCATTATCTATGGGCGTACCTTCCTCTTGAAGTAAGCTGCTGCCAGTGAGCCACTCGCCGCTCAGTGATGGACTACATTCGACCTTATAATGTAGGCCGTTAACTGCGTAACCATCGGCGGCATTACCCGATCCACCTACTATGCGGCGGAAGCTGAGCTCTAGGAATTTCTCTTCATTACTCTGGACGACTCCACCCTTTGGACTATTTTTGGATGCGTCGGAGGAATCGAATGGATTGAGCTTTAGCGCAAGTTCCAGCAGATCCGTCAATCCGTCATTATCGCTATCAAAGGAATCTGTATCGATGCGTTCGATCAGGATAGCCGCGATGCTCCCGTTATCCAAAGATGCCGGATTGGAAATGTCGAGTTGACCGTCGGCCACTTTAACGTCTTGACTCACATCATAAGCATAATCGTGGCCGACGATTTTGTGTAGATCCAAATTTTTGATCCGCACTTCACCTTCCATTATGATGTCGAAAATACGGCGGTCGTCTGCAGTCCAATAGGATTCGACCAGTTTAAGTGTCACCCTGTAAAGGCCATTTTCCACCGGGAAGCCATATTCGGTGTATTTGAATCGGTAGGATTTGTAGAGCGGATCATCTTCGGTGCCCGCCACATCATCCGTCTTCGCGCCACTCACGCCACCGCTATAGTAACGGTCTGCCGAGTAAAGAATTCCATCTGCAGCGAGGTAGCTCGAGCCTCCACAGTTGATTGCGTATTTCAGTTCTTTGCTTAAAACGGGTTCGAAGTTGGCCTTGATCTGCACGTCATGGATCACGTTCATAATCGTCAGGGGGTTCTCCCCTCCGACATAGTCTCCCGTCCAGCCGGTAAAGCGATAGCCTTCGTCCGGCACCGCTTCGACTTGTGAAGTGGTTTCGCCCGTGGAGATGCTTTGAAGTAAATCACCCTGAATTGTACCGTTGGCTGTCGCAATGAATTCGACGGTGAAGGGATCGGGTTCGAGTAGTGACGGGTCGATTCCCTTTTCAATCCGGAAGGCCGAGAGTTTGGCTTTATCTTCGGTGGCCAGTAGTTCGATGTTGATGACGCCGTCCCTCAGATAAACCGGTAATTTGATGACATATGCAGTGTCTGAACCGACCTCTTTAAAAATATCTAGATCGGCGATGCTTCTCTGCTGTTCCACGTAGACGTCAAACACACGACTGCTTTCGCTTGTCCAGTAGGTTTCAGTAAACATCAACGTCACTGTATAGTCTCCGTCTGGCAGGGGGACGGCATAACTGAAGGCTCCGTAGCGTTCGGAATGGTAGAGCGGATCATCCGTGGTGCCGTTGATTACCGAATAGCGGACTGAAGTCTGTCCATCAGTAAAATACTTGTCCGCCTCGTAGAGCACGCCGTCGCTTGCCAGATAACTTTCTCCCGCGCAGTTGACGGCAGCAGCGAGTGAAAAATTGGGATCCACTGGGTTGTTGACTTCGACAAAGTTGGCAAAGATAGAGAGATTCTCTGCGACCCTAGACACGGTCAGGGGGTTTTCGCTGCTCGTGAAGTCACCGCTCCAGCCAGCAAATTCAAAACCGCTCAACGGGATGGCCGTTACGCTACTTGCGTCGCTCCCTTCCGCCAGCACTTGCGAGAGGTCGCCC
>Ga0209533_1001582_pt1 | contig 21197 bp, 16 predicted proteins | sample COG_04_FD_184748 | JGI IMG/M metagenome (GOLD analysis project Ga0209533, IMG submission 184748) | Pelagic Microbial community sample from North Sea - COGITO 998_met_04 (SPAdes) (version 2) | ecosystem: Environmental > Aquatic > Marine > Neritic zone/Coastal water | place: Helgoland, sampling...
GTCACAGGTTTTTTCTTTTTTTCCACCACTTTTTCTGGTGTTTTTTTCTTTTCTACTTCTTTAGGAATAGAACCATCATAGGCCCTAAAATCTGAGTAGTTTCCTGGGAAATTCTCGACAACACCCTCGCCTCTGAAAACAAATAGTGCATCCACAATTTTGTCCATAAAATAGCGGTCATGAGAAACTACCAATAAATTTCCAGGGTAATCTAACAAGAAGTTTTCCAAGACGTTTAAAGTAACCACATCCAAATCATTGGTGGGCTCATCCAAGATTAAAAAGTTAGGATTTTGAATTAAAACAGCACACAAGTACAATCTCTTTTGTTCTCCTCCTGAAAGTCTTTCTACAAAATCGTATTGTTTTTTCTTGTCAAACAAAAAACGTTCTAACAGTTGCGAAGCAGATATTTTACGTCCTTTTGTTAGTGGAATAAATTCACCAAATTCTTTGATAACTTCAATCACCTTTTGTCCAGGTTTTACCTTAATTCCAGATTGTGTATAATACCCAAATTTCACTGTTTCACCTACGGTCACCTTTCCTCCGTCAAGTGGAGCAGTTTCTGTGATGATATTTAAAAAAGAAGATTTTCCAGTTCCATTTTTACCAATAATTCCAACACGCTCTCCACGTTTAAAAATATAGTCAAATCCATCTAAAATCTTTTTATCACCATACGATTTTTTCAATTTATGAAGCTCTAAGATTTTACTCCCCAAACGTTCCATGTTAATTTCTAACTGAACTTGATGATCTTGTCTTCTTTGGTGTGCTTTTTCTTTGATCTTATAAAAATCATCTGTTCTCGACTTCGATTTTGTCGTTCTTGCTTTCGGTTGCCTGCGCATCCAGTCCAACTCTTTTTTGAATAAACTTTTGGCTTTGCTCAAATTGGTAGCTTCCAATGCTAAGCGTTCCTCTTTATTTTGAAGATAGTACGAATAATTTCCTTTATACTTATAGATATTTCCTTCATCCAATTCTATAATTTCATTACATACACGTTCTAAGAAATAACGATCATGCGTTACCATGAATAGCGTTATTTTTTCTTTTGCAAAGAAAGCTTCTAGCCATTCAATCATTTCTAAATCTAAATGATTTGTGGGTTCATCTAAAATTAATAAATCGGGTTTGTTAATTAAAACAATGGCCAAAGAAAGACGTTTTTTTTGCCCCCCAGAAAGTGCTCCTACTTTTAATGTTAGATCGTCTAATTTTAATTTTGACAAAATTTGGCGGTATTGCGTTTCAAAATCCCATGCATTGTATTGCTCCATCAAATCAAAAGCCGTTTGAAATGCATCGGCATTTTCAGGATTTTCTAAAGCAGCTTCATATTGTTTCACAACATTTAATACCGTATTGTCAGTCGCAAAAATAGTTTCCTCAATCGTAAGAGCAGGATCTAAATCCATATTTTGAGCTAAATAAGCAATAGAAATCCCTTTTCTACTTACTACCTGACCTGAATCAGAAGTGTCTAGACCCGCAATTATATTCAAAATAGAAGTTTTTCCACTTCCGTTTTTAGCTACAAAAGCTATTTTTTGATCTTTGTTAATTCCGAAAGAAATGTCATCAAACAAAACACGTTCGCCGTAAGACTTAGAGATATTTTCTACTGTTAAGTAATTCAAAAGATTGATTTTTAGGAATTACAAAGAAACAAAAAACCCAAACGTTAACTCGGGTTTTAAAGGGATTAATTAACTTATTTGTAGCCATTGTTTCTTTGGGTTCATTTTTTATATAAAACTTTCTGCTGCATCACAAAAAGAGTACAATTAAAAGCTTATTTTTAATCTTTCAAAAGTCTATAAATGCTAAACATTAAGAACCTTTCAATTTCTTTTCTTCAAAATAAAAAAATTGAAGCAGCTGTTCATGATGTTTCTTTTTCATTGTATCAAAATGAAATTTTAGGAATGGTAGGAGAATCGGGAAGTGGAAAATCGATTACTTCTTTAGCGCTTTTAGGGTTATTGCCAAAAGGAATTGCGAAAGTTAATGGCGCTATCTTCTACAATGAAGAAAATATAAATACCTATTCAGAAAAGGCATTTCAGAAAATAAGAGGCCGTAAAATTGCCATGATTTTTCAGGAACCGATGAGTTCTCTTAATCCAACTCTTACCTGCGGATATCAAGTTGCAGAAATTTTACAACAACATACACAGTTTTCTAAAAGTGAAATTTATGCTACTGTAATTTCTCTTTTCGAAAAAGTAAAATTACCCCGAGCATCTAGTATTTTTAAAGCGTATCCACATCAAATTAGTGGGGGACAAAAACAACGGGTAATGATTGCCATGGCGATCGCTTGCAAGCCGGAAATTTTGATTGCTGACGAGCCAACAACGGCTTTAGACGTTACCGTACAAAAAGAAATTATCTTGTTGTTAAAAGAATTGCAACAAGAATATGGAATGAGTATCCTTTTTATTACCCATGATTTAGCCTTGGTTTCGGAAATAGCAGATCGGGTAGTAGTCATGTATAAAGGAAGTATTGTTGAACAAGGTAGCACAAAAGAAGTTTTTTTAAACCCCCAAAAAAATTATACCAAAGCATTAATCAATTCGAAGCCAAATTTAGAGCTAAGGCTACATACATTACCAACGGTTACAGATTTTATCGATGAAACTGTTGATAACACTGTATATACGAAAGAGGATAGAGCTCGTTTTCATGAAAAAATATATCAGAAAACACCTCTGTTAGAAATACGTAATTTAAAAAAAGAGTTTATTACCAAAGGGGCATGGTTTCAGAAAGACGAAGTTGTAAAAGCCGTAAATAATGTTTCATTTCAGATTTTTGAAGGAGAAACATTGGGCTTGGTAGGGGAGTCTGGTTGTGGTAAAACTACTTTGGGTAGAACTATTTTACATTTAGAAAAAGCAACTTCTGGACAGGTTCTTTTTGGAGGAAAAGACATTACACAGCTATCAAAAACAGGGTTGAAGAAACTTAGAAAAGACATTCAGATTATATTTCAAGATCCTTTTTCATCACTAAATCCAAGAATTACGGTTGGGAATGCTATTTTAGAACCGATGAAGGTTCACGGTATTTTGTCAAATAAGAAGGAAAGAATAACGTATGTTTTAGACCTGTTAAAAAAAGTGGGTTTAGAAGAAGAACATTTTAATAGATATCCCCACGAATTTTCGGGAGGACAAAGACAGCGAATTGGTATTGCAAGAACAATCGCATTACAACCGAAGCTAATTATTTGCGATGAGTCGGTTTCGGCATTAGATGTTTCTGTTCAAGCACAAGTTTTAAACTTATTGAATGAATTGAAAGCAACATTTAATTTCACATATATTTTTATTTCCCATGATCTTTCTGTTGTTAAATACATGTCAGACCAATTGGTGGTCATGAATCAAGGAGAGATTGAGGAGATTGGTGATGCGGATGTTATTTACAAAGCACCAAAAACAACGTATACGAAAACACTAATTGCCGCAATTCCTAAGGGGATCTAGCCTTTTTTTAATCTCTCAATAAGTGGTATATTGCACCCCGAAATTAGATAAGAATTCTTTATGAAAATAATTGTACCAATGGCCGGAATTGGGTCACGTTTAAGACCTCATACGCTCACAATCCCTAAACCTTTAACCGTTATTGCAGGAAAACCAATCGTACAACGTTTGGTAGAAGATATTACTGCAGTTGTAGCACAAGAAATAGATGAAATAGCCTTTATAATTGGACCAGCAGCAAAAGGGTTTCCCGCAAACACGAAAGAGACCTTATTGAAAATTGCAGCAGAATTAGGAACCAAAGGATCGGTATACATTCAAGAAGAAGCTTTAGGAACCGCACATGCACTATATTGCGCCAAAGAATCTTTGAGTGGTCCCTGTGTTGTTGCTTATGCTGATACATTATTCAAAGCAGATTTTAAATTAGACGCAAGTGCAGACGGTGCCATCTGGGTTAAACAAGTGGAAGACCCAAGTGCCTTTGGTGTCGTAAAAGTAGAAGACGGTTTTATTACCGATTTTATTGAAAAGCCAAAAGATTTTGTTTCAGATTTAGCGATTATCGGTATTTATTATTTTAAAGATGGAGATCGTGTAAGAAAGGAAGTTGAATATTTAGTTGACAATGATCTAAAAGAGAATAACGAATACCAATTGACCAATGTCTTAGAAACTTTAAAAAGAGAAGGTGCAAAATTTATTCCAGGAAAAGTAGATGCTTGGATGGATTGTGGTAAAAAAGATCCTACTGTAGATACGAATAAACAAGTGTTAGGTTTCGAGTATGAAGCCGGTAATAACCTAGTTTCTAAAGATGTTGTCTTAGACAATTCAGAAATTATTCAACCCTGTTTTATTGGTGAAAATGTACTGTTAAAAAACACAAAAATAGGACCCTATGTTTCTATTGGAGCAAACAGTATTGTTACAGATTCAACTATTAAAAACTCGCTAATTCAATCAAATGTCTCTATAAAAAATGCAGATTTAGAGCAGGCAATGATTGGAAATCATGCCAAATACAACGGGAAGTACACTTCTGTAAGTATTGGTGATTATACCGAATTATTATAAATGAAATTTATCACAAAGAATAGCGAAAAAAAAATTATAAAGCGTTCCTTTAAAAGTGCGCTAGTTCTTTGCTCTGTATTCTTTGTGCTCTTTTCGATGCCTTCATATGCACAAGATAGTATTGCGTTGCCAAAAGATTTGAATGAAGAAAAGGAGTTGAAATTCCAACAATATTTTTTTAAAGCTTTGGCAGAGAAATCGATTCGTAACTTTCAGAAAGCGATCGAAAATTTAGAAAGTTGCAATCAAATAATTCCAAACGATGTAGCTGTTTTCTTTGAGTTTTCTAAGAATTATTTTGCGCTGTATCAAATAGAATTGGCCAAAGAATATATTGATAGAGCTTTGGTAAAAGACCCAGAAAATTTCTGGATGTTACAGCATTTAGTTGCTGTTTTACAGCTTAGCAACAGCTATGCTGAAGCAATTGAAATACAAATTGAATTGGTAGCCCGGAAACCTAAAAATGTCGAACTAAAAGAAGGGTTGACAAAGCTTTACCTTAGGGATAATCAGCCAGAAAAAGCACTTGAGACTATAAATTTAATTAAAGAACAAAATGGATCTACAACGTATCTTCGAAACTTAAAAACGGCGTTAGAAAAAAGAAAATTAAGATTTAAAAAGGAAGAGGAACCGACGAAACTAGTTTCTTTTCAAGCGAAATTTGATTTTGATAAAACCTACCTATCTCTAGAACGATTATTGAAAAACTCTAAAAATGAAGTAGTTTTATTAAAGTATAGTAAACAAGGAATTCAGCGCTTTCCAGCCCAACCATACGTGTATTTGGTGCAAGGAAAAATCTTGAACCAACAGAAAGGGTACAAAAATGCGTTATCTATATTGAAAAGTGGGATTGACTTTGTAATTGAAGATGAAATGGAACAAGATTTTTATAGGGAAATTGCAAAATCATACAAAGGTCTGGGAAACCTTAAAGAAGAGAAAAAGTATTTAAAGAAATTAAATAAAGACTGAATCTGATGAAATACCTTTTTCGAATATGCGTTTTTTTGCTGTTTTTTACATCTTGTGGCACTAATAAAAGAGTCATTGATGCCAATGCAATTGCGGAAAAAATGTCTGCGAGAAAAGTTGCAAGAAAACATGTTGCAGCTAATTTTGATAAAAAGACGCTTGCAGCAAAAGTAAAAGTGAAGTTTGATAACGGCAAAACAAAAGAAAGTGTTTCTGTTACCATGCGCATTGTAAAAGACGAAATTATCTGGTTAAAAGTGACAAAATTTATTACTATTTTAAAAGTAAAAATAACTCCTACAAGCGTACAATACTATTCTCCTTTTTTTAAAAATTATTATGATGGCGACTTTTCAAGTTTGGTTGAACTATTAGGATTTGAAATTAATTTTGAACAATTGCAAAATGTACTTTTAGGGCAATCAATACAGAATGTGAAAAAGCAAAAACAACAACTTGAAATAAAAGACAATGCCTTTGTGTTGTCACCAAAAGTACAATCCGATTTGTTTAAGATCTTTTATTCAGTAAGCCCGTCACATTTTAAATTAGAGAAACAACAGATTGTAAACCCAATAAAACAACAGCAATTAGATATTTCATATTCGAATTACAAGATAATCGAAGCCGAAATTTTTCCCACAAATATCACTATTAAAGCACAACAAAAGAAGAAATATACTCATGTAGATGCAACGTTTAAATCCGTTAAATTGAATACAAAAGTAAATACTTCTTTTAGAATTCCAGCAAATTATAAACGCCTCAATTTATAATGATCAGACAACGGTTTTACATTCCATTCCTCATTTTCTTGTTAAGTACAGTTTGCATTTCTGGGCAAACTCGAAAGCAGTTAGAAACACAACGAAAGAAATTAAACCTCAAGATTAAAAAGGTAAATAAGTTACTTTTTGAAGCTAAAAACGATCAAAAAAATGCTTTAGTAGATTTAAGTGCCCTCAATCAAAAAATTGGTGTTCGCGAGAAATTGATTGAAACAATTCATTTAGAAGTCAAACTCTTATCCGCTGAAATTGTTGCTAATGAAAACAAAATCGCGAAGCTCAATACACGCCTATCTGCCTTGAAAGAAGATTATGCATCGATGATTTTTAAGTCATATAAGAGCAAATCTCAGCAAAGTAGAACCATGTTTTTATTGTCTTCTCGTAATTTTAGACAAGCCTATAAACGTTTGGAGTACATGAAGCAGTATGCTTCTTTTCGGAAAAAACAAGGAGAAGAAATAATTATACAAACAGACCTTATCAAGCAATTTATTGTTTCTTTAAATTTACAAAAACAAGAAAAAGACACATTAATTTTATCAGAAAACGAACAAAAAAATAAGATCGAACAGGATAAAAAAAATCAAGAAAAACTTGTTTCAGAAATTAAAAAGAAAGAAAAAAAATACAAGAGCGAACTTCGAAAATCGATTCGAGAAGAAAAAAAGATTGCACAAAAAATAGACAAACTAATTAGAGCAGCCATTGCGCGAGCAAACAGAAAAACAAGAGTAAGTTCAAACAAAACCAAGAAAAACGAATTTATTTTAAGCCCAGAAGCAAAAGCTTTAGCGGCAAGATTTGAATTGAATAAAGGAAAGCTACCCTGGCCTTTAAGAGAAAGTTTGGTTATTAGACGTTTTGGCAAACAACCGCATCCAACATTTAGTGGAATTACAATTAACAGTTCTGGCTTGCATTTGGCGACCAAAAAAGGCGAGTATGCATCTGCCATTTTCGGAGGAACTGTTCTGGCAATTCAATTGACTACTGAAAGAAAAAAGAATGTTTTAGTACAGCATGGTAATTATATAACGGCTTATAACAACTTAGAAAACTCTTTGGTTAAGATGGGTGATACAGTAACAATTGGCCAAGAATTAGGAAAAGTATATACCGATAAAGTAACAGGTAAAACAACGCTAATTTTTTTATTGTTTAAAAATACTACCCGTTTAAATCCAGCGTCTTGGATGCTCAAACGATAAGTGAACGTTGCATAACTTTTTTAATAATATTCTTTCTTGTGATTGCGGCGGTCGTAATTACTCCAGAAAATAATGCTGCTGCTACTCCTGCTGTAACGATGTCCTGACCGGTTAAATAAAAATTTTTAATTGGGGTTCTTGGCTTCAAGAAACGCTGCCTGAAGCGCTTTGGAGTATGGTCCAATCCATAAATTTCTCCTTCTTGATAATTGATGAAATGCTTTGTTGTTAAAGGGGTAGAAAGTTCATAATGTTCAATCTTTCCTTTTAGGTGCGGGAGTTGTTTGTATAATTCATTCAATAATCGTTGCGCAATTTTTTCCTTCATTGCAACATAGTCTTCGTCTCGTTTCATCCAGGTTGAACTTTTCCACTTGTCAAAAGGTTCGTACGGCAATAATGTAATGATATCTATGGTGCTTTTTCCTGGATACCGATTGGACCAATCTGAATCTTTTGCAGATGGAAAAGAAATATATACCACTGGAAAATCGGACTCTAAATCTTTTACATAATTATCGACTGCAGTGTCATGATCTATTTTATCTGGATAAATCCAATAGTTTGTTTTTGGTAATTTTAGTGCTTCAGGAGAACCTTTTAATCCGATATACAAACACGCATGAGAAACAGATCGCTTTACTGTTTTTAGTTGTTTTTTTAATTGATGTTTTTCTACAATTTGTTTTGGAAGTAATTTGTCATAGGTCGTCATAATCCCAGCGCCAGAAATAATATTTTTTGCAGAAAATATTTTACCGTCCTTCATTTTTACCCCAGTAGCTCTGTTTTTATTAATTATTACTTCATCTACTTCCGCACTAATTAAAATAGTACCTCCTGCATTTTCGATTACTTTATCAACGGTTGCTGCAATTTTAGAAGACCCTCCAATAGGAAAGCTTCCTCCAGAAAAATAATGACGGGCAACGGCAGCATGCATTACAAAACTACTTTGTTTTGGTGGCAAACCATAATCACCATACTGAGCAGAAAGCACTTTTATTAATGTTTCGTTTTTGGTGATAGATCTTAGAACTTCATCCGTTGTTTTGTCAGAAAAGGTATAAAATTTTTTTCGCAGTTTACCCCCAATTAAAGTACTTAGAATGGGTGAAAGTGCCTTGTCCATATAAAAGCCTTTACTCGTCTTTACCGCAGCAAAAACTAAGTCAACATAGGCTGTAATCGCTTCTTTCTCGTCTGGAAAATAGCTACATAATTTATCTTTAAAATTCTGCACCCCTTTCACAAAATCATACGATTTGATTCCAATAATAATTTTATCATATACCGCTCCCATGAATCATACGATTTGTTTCCAATAATAATTTTATCATATACCGCTCCCATGTCTGCCCATTTGAGCTGATCGTCAGAAATGTAGTCGAATAATCTTTTTATGATTGCGTCTTCTCTTTGTACCTCGCCGATATAATGGATCCCAACATCCCATTCAAATCCTTTTCTCTTAAAGACATGCGTAAATCCTCCAGCAATATAATGACGTTCTAAAACCAAAACTTTCTGTCCTTCTTTTGCAAGAATTGCTGCGGAGGTTAAACTCCCCATTCCTGAACCAATAATGATGGTGTCGTACTGTTCTGCTAAGACTGGTTTTTTCTTGTAAGATTGAATCATTTTTAAAATTGAGATGTATCAAGCTAAGATACAATCTTAAAACTTAAAAGAAATTTAATGAGCTTTGTTCCTGATTTTTCAACTAAATCGGAATATTTTTGAACCTCTTATACAAATAAAGCTTTTAATTCTGTTGCGTCTGCGGGGTTAAGTTTTCCTGCTAGAATTAAACTCAATTGCTTTCTTCTTAATGCGCCTTCAAAACGTTCTTTTTCCAAATCTGTTTCTGGTGTAATTTGTTCAATTTCTACAGGTCTTCCAGTATCATCAACAGCTACAAAGGTGTAAATACCTTCGTTTACCTTTGTTTTTTCTCCAGACAGTCTGTCCTCTATCCAAACATCTGCAAAAATCTCCATAGAAGATTTAAAAGCACGAGATACTTTAGCTTCTACAGTTACCACACTTCCAACGGGTACAGATTTGTTGAAGGCAACATGATTCACTGAGGCAGTAACCACAATTCTTCTAGAATGACGTCTAGCTGCAATACTGCAAGCACGATCCATTCGGGCTAATAATTCGCCACCAAAAAGATTGTCTAAATAATTCGTTTCTCCAGGTAGAACCAAATCGGTTAATATTGTTAACGACGCTGAAGGTGTTTTTGAATTCATAAAAATATTTTTTACAAAGGTAAGAATCGCTCCTTAACGAAGGAGGGTATTAAAAGAAAAGGGATTTCGAATTTTTAGAATTTTTTTGCTAAAATCCAGGCGTCTTTAGAAACCTCTTTTTTTATTGTTGTTAGAATTGCAAGCGCTTCTTTGCGCGAGTAAAAACTATCGAAAGCAACTTGAGTGAGCCCCCATTTATTCAATCCTAAAATAGTAGCATTATAACCTTTCTTTTTTAGTTGTTTTAACTTCTTTTCTGCATTTTCTGGGAATTGAAAAGAACCAGCGACTACATGAAAAGATTTTGGAGATTCCTTGGTTACCTGTAAAGAAATTGTTGGTAATGGATTTGAAATAACAAACGTAGCTGCTTGTATTTTCTTGTCGATTGCTTCTTTTTGAGATGCATACATTTGTTCTTGCTGTCTTTCTTGGTATCCGTTGCGAACAATAAAACCTAGAGATAACAAAACAACAGCAGTAGCTGCATATTTAGCAAACAAAGGAATGACAGATTTGCTTGTGTTTGCAGGAACTGGATGTTTTATCGCTGGCGACGAAACCGTTGATAAACCAAAAGAATTTGTTAAGAAATTATGCTCTTTTTGGGGTTCGAAAATCAACTGTTTTTTTTCATTGAATGCGAGTGCTCCAATATTTTCAAAAACAACAGCACCATTTTTTAAAGATTCGTTCCAAGAAGCAACACTAGCATTGATTTTTGCAAGCGCTTTTTCAAAAGAAATATTTTCTACAGCGGCAATGTAGCTAACCACCAAGCCATCATTTTGCTTCAAATGCGTATTGAATGTTATTTGCTTTGTTGGTGGATGAAAAGTATGTGTAAAGGAATTGACTTTTGCGCCAATCTTATTCGTAATAAAACCACCAAAATTGGGTACAATTACACAATCATACCTATATAATAATTCGTTGATGTATTTTTCTACTGTCATATACACAAATATAGGAAATTTGTAAACCTGTAAACGCTGTTGGTCTAAAAATTATTAACAATTTTTTTATATCTTGGTAATCAAATTATTGCCTTTTGGAAGAAGAAAAATTATTAGCAATCTTACGGTTGCAAAGAAGCAAAGCCGTTGGCGACATTTTGGCCAAAAAACTCATTGTAAACGTGGGGGATGTTGCGCAAATCTTCAAAGAAAAAAAAACCACTTTAGCAAAAATTAATGGTATTGGAGACCATGTTTTAAAGCATTTGTTTGATTCGAGCAATGTTTTAAAAGCAAAACAAGAGTTAGACTATATTCAAGAAAATAACATTCAATACTCCTATTTTTTAGAGGATGGATATCCTACAAACTTACTCAATTGTATTGATGCGCCCATCCTTATTTTTAAAGATGGGCGCATCGATGTTTCGAATGATAAAATCATATCGATTGTTGGAACAAGAAATATGAGTTCTTATGGACGAGATTTTTGCAATCAACTTATCAAAGAGTTATCAATTTACAACCCTATAATTGTAAGCGGTTTTGCATACGGAGTTGATATTTGTGCCCACAAAGCTGCTATAAAAAACAACTTACAAACGATTGCGGTTTTAGCACATGGTTTCGAACATACATATCCAAAAGTGCATAAAAAATACATTCACCCAGTCAATGAAAAAGAAGGGTTTATCACCGAGTTTTGGCATGATGATCCACCACAACGTGAGAATTTTTTAAAAAGAAACCGGATTGTTGCAGGCATTTCAAAAGCAACAATTATTATAGAATCTGCAAAAAAAGGAGGTTCTTTGGTAACGGCAGACATTGCCAATTCATACGATTGAGATGTTTTCGCCCTGCCGGGAAGAGCTTCAGATATATTTAGTAAAGGCTGTAATGATTTGATAAAAAACAACAAAGCTGCTGTTGTAACTGCTGCCTCAGATATTGTGAAGATGCTGAACTGGGATTTGCAAGAAAAACCAGTACCAATCCAACAACAATTGTATCTTTAATTGAATGAAAAGGAACAAAAGATATATGACTTTTTACATTTTAAAGGACAACAGGTTATCGATGTTATTTCTTTAGAATGTAATATTCCGGTATTTCAACTTTCACCGCTTTTATTGCAGTTGGAAATGAAAGGTGTTTTAAAACCTTTGCCGGGGAAGTTGTTTGAACTGATTTAATTATTCTTATTTTTGAGCAAAATCAATAGAAAGATGGCGGTAGAGAAAAAATTGATGTCTAAGAAAAAGCCAACATTTCCTATAAACGAAATGTTAGGGAAGTATTTGTTAAAATACAATAGAACCATAAAGATCCCTATTTTTTATGACGATTTATTACGTTTTCAAGGCTCAATTACGGTCTATGATAAAAGTGATGATGACACTCTTTGGATTCGAACCTATTATTCAGAATTTGACCGACAAGAAATTGATAAGAGTTTAAAAAAAATATACACGATGTTGCATTCCGATGGAAATGATGCAACCATCCCTTTTTTAAATGTAGATGCTATTGATTACTGTACGTTTGGGAATTCTAAGCCATTTCGTATAAAAATCAGAAATATTCTAAATGATAATTACACCTATTTTTATGTAAAAAAAGCGGATGCATCCCGGGTTTATGGTTTAGAGTTAGAGCATATTTTATCTCCCCATAACATGAATTTTTTGGTCTATAAAGACACCTTAATTGAAGAACATATTGCCGGAATTCCTGGAGACGATTTTATAAATGATTTCTTGCCAAAATGTACAGAAGCAGAAAAATCTCAAATTGCAAAAGAATTTGTAAAGTTCAAAGAACGGTGTTTAGTTCGTTTATTGGGAGATATGCGTTCGTATAATTATGTGATTATTCCAACACATGATTTTGATCAAATTATTTATAAAATTAGAGCCATTGATTTTGACCAACAATCTTTTGAAGGAAACTTAAAGGTTTACAATCTTCAGTTTATGAAAGAAAACTTTAAGATAGTAGAAATGGTGAGTAAAAAATTAGACAATAATTCCATCCTGCAGTATAAAGTTGAAGAGCGTTCTTTTATGGCAAAAAGAATGATTGCTGCACCAAGAAGAGCGGCTCGTTTGATAAAATGTATGAAGCAAGACACTATTTCTTTTCCAGGCAATGTTCAGTTGTTGAAAAAGCATTTGATAAAATATGTTGGAGATGTGAAATTTAAAGATTGTGAAAACATGGGAGAAGTTCTAGAAACTATTCTCGATTTTGTAAAACGAAATTACTTAGACATAAGTAACAAAGAATTGTTTTAAGCAAAGATTATTTTTTACTCCGTACACTTTCAATAGCAACCGTTATTAAAATCAATCCACCTCCAATATAGGTATTGGAGTTTGGAATTTCATTTAAAAAAAACACCGCCAAGCCAATCCCGAAAATGGGTTGCAAACTACTAATAATGGTGGTTGTGGTTGCCGAAAAAAACTTTAAAGAATGTAACATGAGGCTATGACCAACGGCAGTGGTTAAAAGCGCCAATAAGAGAAGGAAAGGAAACTGACTTTGCAGTCCGCTAAGATCCATAAAAAATAAAGTTGGCAATAGCAAGATGGTAATAATAACCGTTTGATAAAACATGAGCATGGTTCCGTTATAATTGGCAACATGTTTTTTTAAGATTAGGATTCGAATGGCATAACAAAGTGCAGAAAACACTCCAAATAAAATTCCTTTTACTTGTGTGCTTTCTAAATTAAATTCAGGGACTAAAAAAGAAACTCCCCCTAAAATAAGAAGCCCTAATGCAATGTAGACCGGGTCAAACTTCATCTTAAAAAAGAATGGTTCTAACAATGCCGTTATAATGGGAAATGTATAGAGAGACAAAATACCCAAAGCAACATTAGAAAGTTTTAAGGCATAAAAATAAGTTACCCAATGCGCTGCCATAAAAACCCCACTCATAAAAAAAGGAAGGTATTCTTTTTTTGAGTGGATGCGTAAATCGATTTTTTTGGAGGTACAGTAAACATATAAAAATACCATTGCTAAAGAAGCTCGAAACCAAATAATGACTTCAGTAGGGAGTGCAATGTACTTGCCTAAGACCCCAGAAGTACTTATAAATAGGGTTGCTAATAATAAATTAGAAAAATTTTTAAGATTTGAATTTTGCAAAATTTATATTTTTTGTAAAATAGCCAAAGCTGTTTTTACGGAGTCAATTCTGATAAAAGTGATCAGCAGACGCAACCCGTTCTTAGTTTCTTTTTCTTTCATGACACAACTTTTTCCATTTTGTTGCACATATTTTAATATTTTCGTGAAGGCTTCCGTTTGATAAAAATCACTCTGTTGATTCGCTACAAAATAGCCAAGCATTCTTTTCTGTTTTAAAATAATTTTTTCCAATCCTAAAGCCTTTGCCAACCACTTTATTCGAACAGAATCTAAAAGATCACTGACTTCATCGGGTATTTTTCCAAAGCGATCTACTATTTCTGTTTCAAAAATGGTCAATGCTTCATCAGTTTCAAGGGTTCCTAGTTTGTTGTACAAACTCAATCTTTCAGTGACTGAATTCACATAATCATCCGGAAATAAAATTTCAAAATCGGTGTCAATTTGCACTTCTTTTACAAATTCTTTTGGTTTGGAAAGGTCTTTTGGGTACAACTCTTTAAACTCATTTTCTTTCAGCTCATCGATGGCTTCTTTTAGAATTTTTTGATAAGTATCAAATCCAATATCATTAATAAAACCACTCTGTTCTCCACCTAATAAGTCTCCAGCACCTCGAATTTCTAGATCTTTCATTGCAATATTAATTCCGCTCCCTAAATCAGAAAACAACACTAGCGCTTCAATTCTTTTTCTTGCATCATCTGTCATCATGTGATAGGGAGGCGTAATGAAATAACAGAAGGCTTTTTTGTTGGAACGCCCAACTCTACCTCTCATTTGGTGCAGGTCAGACAAGCCAAAATTATTCGCATTATTAATAAAAATCGTATTGGCATTTGGTACATCCAAGCCGCTTTCTATAATGGTAGTGGATACCAAAACATCAAATTCATTGTTCATGAACCCGAGCATTAATTCTTCTAATTTTTTGCCATCCATCTGTCCATGACCGATTTTAATTTTTGCTGATGGAATTAAGCGTTGTAGCAGTCCAGCAACCTCTTTGATGTTTTCTATTCGATTATGAATAAAGAACACTTGTCCTCCTCGAGAGATTTCGTAAGAAATAGCATCTCGTATGGTTTCTTCGCTAAAGCGAATTACATTGGTGTCTATCGGGTGTCTGTTAGGTGGCGGTGTTTTTATCACAGACAAATCTCTTGCCGCCATTAAACTAAATTGTAAGGTTCTTGGAATTGGTGTTGCAGTCAATGTCAAGGTATCTACATTTTCTTTTAATGTTTTTAGTTTGTCTTTAACTGCAACGCCAAATTTTTGTTCCTCATCGATAATTAACAAGCCTAAATCTTTAAACGCGATTCGTTTGTTTGTTAATTGATGTGTACCAATAATGATATCAACTTCGCCACTATTAACACCTTCTATTGCCGCTGTTTTTTGTTTTGCAGTCCGAAAACGATTTAAGTAATCAATCTTTATTGGAAAGCCTTTTAAACGTTCAGAAAAGGTTTTAAAATGTTGAAAAGCCAAAATAGTCGTAGGGACTAAAATAGCTACTTGTTTTCCGTTATCTACTGCTTTAAAGGCAGCTCTAACTGCTACTTCTGTTTTTCCAAAACCAACATCACCACAAATCAATCGATCCATGGGTTGTTCTCTTTCCATGTCGTTTTTTATGTCTTGTGTTGCTGAAAATTGATCGGGGGTGTCTTCGTACATGAAACTTCCTTCCAATTCATGTTGCATGTGCGTATCTGGACCAAAAGCAATTCCTTTTTGTAGCTTTCTTTTCGCGTATAACTGAATTAAGTTGAAGGCGATGTGTTTGACTCTTGCTTTTGTTTTTTGCTTGATTTTTTTCCAAGCTCCAGAACCTAATTTATAAATTTTGGGTGGTTTTCCGTCTTTGCCATTAAATTTAGAAATTTTATGCAGTGAGTGAATACTTACATATAAAATATCTCTATCTCCATATACGAGTTTTATGGCTTCTTGTTTTTTACCTTCTACATCAATTTTTTGTAAGCCTCCAAATTTTCCAATTCCGTGGTCCATATGGGTCACATAATCTCCGATTTCTAATTTATTTAATTCTTGAAGTGTAATGGCTTGCTTTTTTGCATATCCATTTTTTAATTTAAATTTATGATAACGCTCAAAAATTTGATGATCCGTATAACAAACTAATTTTGTGTGAACGTCAACAAAACCTTGGTATAATGGGAAAACAATAGTTTCGAAATGAACTTCAGTTTCGGCATCCTCAAAAATGTCATGAAATCGATTTGCTTGTTGCTCGTTGGCACAAAAAATATAATTGGTAAAACCTGCCTTATGATACTCGTTTAAGTTTTCTATTAATAAGTGAAACTGTTTGTTAAACGAAGGTTGTGGAAGCGTGTTGAATGTAACTTCCTTCTTGTTGCCGATATGAAATTTTTCAAGGTTTTTTTCGTTTCCAAAATTTACCAAAGAAAAATCTAGTAATTGCTTTTTTATAAAGGCACCATCACAAAATAAATCGACGGGTTTGGCGTGTTTTATTTCTTCGGATAAGTTATCAAAAGCTTCTTCCGCTTTTTTGAAAAACAAATCTAAACTGCCGGTAAGGAGGTCGTTGTTTTTTGAAAAAACAAGGGTCTTGTCAGAAATGTATTTTAAAAAACTTTCTCGACTTTCTTTTAGTGTTTTGTTTTCAATATTTGGTATGATCGCTATTTTTTTTAGCTTTTCTTTAGACAATTGTGTAGCAACGTCAAAAGTTCGAATACTGTCTATCTCGTCTCCAAAAAACTCAATTCGATAGGGTTCATCGTTTGAAAAAGAAAATACATCAATAATTCCTCCTCTCACAGAGAAATCACCCGGTTCAGTGACAAAATCGACACGCTTAAATTTGTATTCAAATAAAATTTCATTTACAAAATCTAATGATAAGTTTTCGCCAACAGTAACTTTTAAAGTATTCTTTTCTAATTCCTTCTTCGTTACTACTTTTTCAAACAATGCTGTTGGATAGGTAATAATTACCGCCGGTTTTTTTCTAGAATTAATTCTATTTAAAACCTCAGAACGCAATAAAACATTTGCATTGTCGGTTTCTTCAATTTGGTAAGGTCTTCGATACGAACTTGGATAAAAAAGCACATTCTTCGCTCCTAAAAGTTGTTCCAAATCATTTAAATAATAGGCAGCTTCTTCCTTATTGTCAAAAATTAAAAGATAGGGTCTGTCTGTTTTTTTAAAAGTTTCAGCGATTACAAAAGACAACGAAGAGGCCACTAAATCCTTCAGTTGAAGAGAAGTCTTGTCTTGTTGAAGCGCTTTAATGATCTGCGAAATATTTTCAGATTTTTGATACTGATCTACAATGCTCTGTTTGCTCAACGAACTAAATTTTTATACAAATGTAAGCTCTATAATGATAAAAAACCATTTTCAATTTTATTTTCTATTCAAATAGAATATATTTACAAAATTTACCTTAAGTCCCTCAAGAAAAACGAGACTTCAATACCCCAATTTAATGATATTAAATAAAAACTTTTTACTTACAATATTTGTATTAATTTTTACAATTCCTTTCTTGGCTCAAAGTAAAGAAAGTAAATGGACTGCAGGAGTTAGTTATGCACTCGCAAAATATACTCCAGAGCAATCAAAACTTATGGGATATCAATTTGTACACCAATTTCCGAGACTCGATGTTTCTCGACATTTGGTAGGCGGATTCTCATTGAATGCTGCAGTAGCAGCAGGTCAAATTATAGATCCACAGTTAAACGAATACCTAACCCTAGATGCTACGGTTCGATATGATTTTAATCGATCAGATGATAACGCAGTGCCTTATTTGTTATTAGGGGTAAGTTCTATTAATGCGTTAATATCCTCATCGACCTTAAATTTTGGTGCAGGAAATACGCTCTGGTTTTCTCAACAGTATGGGGTTAATTTTCAAGCCATGCTGAGGTATTCATCGGACAAAACCTATTTGCAAAAATCCCATAAATATTTTTCTGTGGGTATCGTATATAGTTTCATACCAAGAAATCTAGTAAGAAGGGTTTGGGGAAGGTAATGTCAAAATCAATATTAATTTTCGTTTAGATTTATCATTTCAAGCAATATCATATTCATTTTGCTTGAATTTATATAGCCATTCAATTGTGCCTCAATTTCTAATTTAGAATTTAAAATTGTAGTTGTTGGGTATGTGATGCTTCCTTTTATTGATGCCAATTCGCTGGCCAATTCGTGAATGCCTGTATTTGTTCCTTTAGGCATATAATTAAAAGTTTTACCTAAAAATGAGATGTCCTCTTTTTCTTCACCATCTAGTTTTATAAAGTAAAAGTGCTCATTTAAGAGACGTACTACTTTTTCATTTTTAAATGTATTCTTTTTCATTCCTGAGCAAAATTTGCACCAATCTGTGTAGATAAAAAGAACAATAGGTTTAGGGTTTTGCTGCTTTAATTTTTCTACTTCAGTAAAAGTGAAAATCGATAATTCAGATTTTACAGACTGTGAAAATATCGAAAACCATCCCATGAAAATAAAAATAAAAACAAAGTTTTTCATCTTAAATAATTGGTATTAAAAAATCGTGTAACGCAATCCCAAAAACATTCTAATTCCCTGATTAGATGCATATATATAACTTGGGTCAAAAGCCAATTCAGGATTTTCTTCTGTGTTGACGCCTACATCAAAAGGATTGTTTGCACTATTAATACTATTTGCATTCGGTGTAAAGTTTAATAAATTTTTCACTCCACCATATAGCTCCCAACTATTCATGAATTTTTTAGTTGCTTGAATATTTTGAATGCTATACCAGGGCGAATTTTTGGATCTTGTATCATTTTCGCCTAACAAAGGCAAGCGCATTGGACCAAATATGTTTCCGGTGTAATCGAGGGTAATGTTATTGTTGAATTTATAGGATATAGACCAAACTCCGCTAAAACTTTCTGTTAATAATTGCTTTCTTTTTACATTGTTTTCTGTAATGGAAACATCCATTAGCGTAGCGCCTGCATTTAATGTTAGTCCGTTTGTAAAAGTAGCGTCTATATTGAGCGCGATTCCTTTAGAAACTGAAAAACCATCTAAATTTGAATAGATGATTTTGTTCGTGTCAGTCTCGTAATCAGGTAGAATACGATTGTTAAAATAGGTATAAAAAGCACTTGCATCTAAAGTGACAAATGAATTTTCTGTATTCATTTTTTTTACATAATTTATATTTCCGTTCCAAGAAGTTTCAGGATCCAATTCGCCGTTAAATTCTACTTCTCTTGCACCGGTTAATGCCGCATGATCTTCCGTAAAAATATTTGAAACTCTAAAGCCGTTCCCAATACTTAATCGGATAATATGGGCATTGTCTTTAGAATTCCATTTGTAATTTAATCTCGGCGAAAAAATGGTTCCATGTAAACTGTTTTTATCCCATCGGGCTCCCAAAAGTAATTTGTTTTGAGTGTTTAAGGCAATTTCATCTTGTAAGAAAATACCTGGTAAATGTGTAATTGAAGACTTATTTTTAAGGCCATCTGCTGTAAGTGTTGCAAAGGTGTTGTCGTCATAAAAAGTATATCTGTAAGCGATCCCTATTAGTAGATCGTGTTTTTTTGCAATTTGTTTGTTGTATACAAATTGTCCAAAACCAATAACTTGTTTAGCGTCGTAAGAATCCGTTCCATAATAGGAATCCTGATAGTGTCCGTTGGCACTGAATTGAAAATTAATATTTTCTGAAGTTGGTAACTGATAGGTTCCAAAAGTTTCCCACCGATTCGTGTAAATACTTTCACCATATTTTATATTACTTCCTCTGAATTTTCTTTCCCAATCGATTTCTCCACCCCATCTGTCTTCATATACATATCGTCCTGCAATTGTAAATACTTTATTGTCCTTTCTGTCAATATTAATTTTATTGAATACAGAAACTCTATTTTGGAGCGTTAAATCTGTAAATCCATCTTTATTATTATCGATCCTATTCTGATAATTGAAATAATTTACGCCTAATATTCCTTCTATTTTTTCAGATGCTCCGTAGCGAAAACTAATATCTGTATTTATTTCCCCCCAAGAACTCCCCAAAATATCTGTAGACAAAACGGGTGTATTGGTAGTTTTTTTTGTGATTATATTTATAATTCCACCAACGGCTTCTGAGCCATATAAGGTGGACGCTGGCCCTTTTACAATTTCTACTCTTTCGATTAATGCTTGCGGAATTCCATTTAAACCATATACTGTCGAGAGTCCACTAACCAGAGGCATTCCGTCAATCAAAACAAATGTATAAGGTCCTTCTAACCCATTAATATGAATATCCCCCGTATTACAAACATTGCAATTTAATTGTGGGCGAATTCCATTTACATTTTGCATTGACTCAAATATTGAAGGCGTTGGGTTTTTCTTAAAAAAAGTCTTACTGTAAACTTCAACAGGAACTGGACTATTCGATTTTGTAACGGGTTTTAAGGTTCCAGAAATTACAATTCCTTCCAATGATTCAGTTTCGCTTAAAGAAAAGGTTCTCTTTATTTGTTGATTTTCTTTAAAGTTTATCTGCACTGATTTTTTTTGATACCCTAGGCTACTTATGATAATCGTAAATTTTCTTTTAGGGATGTTTTTAATTTTATAAAACCCGTTTTCATCTGAAGATGTTCCCAAATTAGAGTTTTTTAAGTACACGTTGGCAAAAGGTAACGCTTTTCCATTACTCAGTATTTTCCCAGAAATTGAGTTATTCTGAGCGTAGGAGTTTGTTAAAAAAAACAGACAGCTTAAGAATATGAAATATGGGTTCATTGTTTTTTTGCAAATATAAATTAATTTTTAGTCTTATCTAAAATAATAATTTTATAGATATAAATTTTATATATTTGTGATCTAAAAAGAAATGAATGTTTACACTTTCTGAAGAGAATTATTTAAAGACAATTTATCATTTAGGGCTGAATTCTGAAATAGGTGTTAGCACCAATGAAATTGCAAAAAAAATGCAAACAAAGGCTTCATCAGTTACAGATATGATTAAAAAACTATCTGACAAGAATCTAGTTGTTTATAAAAAATACAAAGGTGTAAGGATTACTGATTTTGGAAGAAATACGGCTGCGAATATTGTAAGAAAACATCGATTATGGGAAGTTTTTTTAGTAGAAAAACTAAATTTTTCTTGGGATGAAGTACACGAGGTTGCAGAACAATTAGAACACATTAAATCACCAAAATTAATCAATGAGTTAGATGCACTCTTAGG
>Ga0209533_1001583_pt1 | contig 21197 bp, 16 predicted proteins | sample COG_04_FD_184748 | JGI IMG/M metagenome (GOLD analysis project Ga0209533, IMG submission 184748) | Pelagic Microbial community sample from North Sea - COGITO 998_met_04 (SPAdes) (version 2) | ecosystem: Environmental > Aquatic > Marine > Neritic zone/Coastal water | place: Helgoland, sampling...
ACTCGAATGCCTGAAAATGTTTCTTGACTAACACTTGACAATTTAGAAAGTTGTTTTTGAACAATTTCACTTTTAACATTCATTATTGAACTCACTTTGTAAATAGCAAGTACTAAAATTGGAAGAGGACTTAAAGCATACAAAGTTAATTTAGGACTCACAGAAATCATCTTTGGTATGATCAGAGATATACTTATAAAAAGACTCGTACTGTATAAAATAGCTGGGCCCAAATACATCCGAACTTTGCTCACATCATCGCTAATTCTATTCATTAAATCACCTGTCTTATTTCTCTTATAAAAAGAAAGACTCAACTTCTGATAATGATCGTATATTTCATTTTTCAGGTCATATTCAATCATTCTAGACATAACGATTAATGTTTGACGCATAAAAAACATAAACAAGCCCCTGAAAACAGCAAATAACAAGACTAGAAATGCGTAATAAGCCAACTGTTTTTCGAGTATTGTTTGGCTAGTTGCATCCAAATTCTTGTTTTGGCTTAATGAATCACTTATGAGGTTTAATACCTCTCCTATATAAATTGGCGGATATAGTCCAAAAACATTGGATACAAAAACAAACAATAGACCTAAGACAAAACGATAGCGATATTTCCAAAAATATTTATTAAGATGCTTTAGTGCTTCCATAGTATACTAGTGAATTTTTTATCTGCTAAAAAAAGAGTATTTTTGCAGAAATTTAAAAGTAATAATTCTGAGTCAAAAATACATTTCTATGACAACATATCTTCGTTATGGCCGTATTAAATTCAGACAATATAAATTATAAAGAATGATTAAAATAACCGACATACAAGAAACGCAAACTTCAAGTAACCCTATAATTCGAGAAATGAATGAAATGGGACATGAACAAGTTGTATTTTGTCAAGATCAAGAAACTGGGCTTAAAGCAATTATTGCAATCCACAGTACTGCTCTTGGCCCTGCACTTGGTGGAACCAGAATGTGGAATTATAAAAATGAACTAGAAGCTTTAAATGATGTGCTTCGCCTCTCCAGAGGTATGACTTTTAAAGCATCTATATCAGGTTTAAACTTAGGAGGTGGAAAAGCGGTTATATTTGGCGATTCAAAAACTCAAAAAACCGATGCATTAATGAAGCGTTTTGGGCAGTTTGTGGAAACATTAGGGGGCCAGTACATTACGGCAGAAGACGTTGGCATGACTACTCGAGACATGGAAATCGTAAGAAAAGAAACAAAACATGTTACAGGTATCCCTATGTCTATGGGTGGTTCTGGAGACCCATCTCCTGTTACTGCTTATGGTGTTTACATGGGTATGAAAGCTGCAGCTAAATACAAATGGGGAACAGACTCTTTAAAAGGAAAAAAAGTAGCTGTTCAAGGCATTGGAAATGTTGGAACAAATTTAGTTAAACATTTAACTGAAGAAGGTGCTCTAGTTACCATTAACGATATTAGTAAAGAACGAATGGATATTGTTGCCAAGCAATACAACGCCTCAATAGTAAAAGGTGACGCCATTTATGATGTAGATATGGATATTTACGCACCATGTGCTTTAGGTTCTTCCATAAACGACGCTACGTTAAAAAGACTTAAATGTTCGGTTATTGCTGGCGCTGCAAACAATCAGTTAGCAGATGAGGTAAAGCATGGACAAATGGTAATGGAAAAAGGTATAATTTACGCCCCGGATTTTCTTATAAACGCAGGTGGACTTATAAATGTTTATTCAGAATTAAATGGATACAACCGCGAAGAATCGATTAAAAAAACAGAAGAAATTTATCATACAACTCTAGAAATTTTAAAGAAATCTGAACTAGAAGAAATTACGCCACACGAGGCCGCAAAGCAAATTGCGCAAAGTAGAGTGAGATCTGCTGGAAAAAACTAGAATTCTCAAAACGCCCAAACAACTTTCCTCATACGTTCATCGATACAAAAAAAACATGCTTAACAGAAGACACATTAGAATAAAAGTACTTCAAATTCTTTACGCATTCTTTCACTCAGATAATGAAGAGCTAACAAAATGTGAGCGAGACCTCAGTAAAAGCCTCGAAAAAAGTCATTCATTATACCTAAATTTACTCGCACTGCTAGTCGCAATTAAGGAGCATGCTGAGGCTAAAATTGAAATGGGTATTAATAAAATGCTGCCCTCTGAAAATGACTTAAACCCAAACAAGAAGTTTACCACCAATAGAACACTAGCTCTCTTATCCAGTAATATATCATTACTTGATAAGGCAAAACATGAAGAAATATATTGGGATGAAAATCCTGAATTGGTAGGTAAAATATTCAGACAAATTCAAGACTCAGAAACTTACTCAGATTACCTAAACGATCAACACTCAACATTTATTGAGGATCGTAAATTTGTCTCAGCAATTTTTATGGAATTTATAGCGCCTAACGAAGATGTTCATACTTACCTAGAAGAAAAAAGTATTTTTTGGTTAGACGACTTTGAAGTGGGGAATCTTTCTGTAATTAAAACAATAAAATCATTTAAAGAAAATTCTGATCAATACGCAAGGTTACTTCCTTTATTTAAAAATGAGGAGGACAAAATATTTGCATTCGATTTATTAAAACGCACCATCCTTAACTCTTTAGAATACAATAAATACATTGTAGAAACTGCTAGCAACTGGGATGAAGAGCGTATTTCAGCTATGGATAAAATGCTGATGAAAATGGCTATATGCGAGTTGTTAAATTTCGAAACGATTCCTGTAAAAGTTACGCTTAACGAATACATAGAACTTTCAAAAGATTACTCGAGTAACAAGAGTAAAATTTTCATTAATGGCGTTATCGACAAATTAATTATTCGCTTTAAAAAAGAAGGTGTTTTGAAAAAGTTAGGTAGAGGTTTAGTTGAATAACTTCAGAAAAAATTACATTTGTAAAAAATAAAAAATATGAAAAAGATCATCCTTGGCGCATTTTTAAGTTTAGCCTTTGTAGCTTGTAATGAGTCTGCAAGTTCAAAAATCGATAAATCTAAACCGAAAAAACCAACAGAAATTAGTTTAGACCAAGTAGATACTACTTCGGATGCAAAAATGGAATTCGATGCAAAAGATTGGAACTTTGGCGAAATTATGCAAGGAGAGTCAGTTGAACATGCATTTACTTTTACAAATACTGGCTCAGAGCCACTAATTATTTCAAATGCTAAGGGATCATGTGGTTGCACTGTTCCCGTTTGGCCAAGAGAGCCCGTTGCTCCAGGAGAATCTGGTGTGATAGACGTAAAGTTTAACAGCAAGGGTAAAAAAGGAAAACAAAGTAAAAAAGTTACATTAACAACCAATATGGTTCCTAGTCAAATTATTTTGATGGTAAATGGAATGGTAAATTTAAAAGAAGAATAATATGTTAACCGTTTATTTACTCGCTGATGCATCAACAGGCATCATGAACTTTTTACCACTAATCGCAATTGTTGTGGTTATGTACTTTTTTATGATTAGACCTCAAGTAAAAAAGCAAAAAGAAGAAACTAAATTTAGGTCCGAAATCAAAAAAGGAGATAAAGTCATAACCCTTGGTGGTATCCATGCAAAAGTATTGGAAACGAATGACGAAACGCTAATTATTCAAGCTGAAGGTGGCACGTCTAAGTTTAAAATCAATAAAACTTCCATCGCCAAAGTTTAATTTGAAGCAAAAGCAATAAATTTAAAACGGACCTTGAAGTCCGTTTTTTTTGTTTGACATTTATTGGTTCATATTCCAATTTACAAATTGGGTTTTTTATATTTGCTATTCGAAAAACATAACCCTGATAAGCTTCAAAAAATGAATACTTTATCTGATCGAATACTTAATTTAGAAGAATCACAAACCATAGCTATGGCACGCCAAAGTCGAGAATTAATCGACCAAGGTATAGATGTAATTTCACTTAGTTTAGGTGAACCTGATTTCAACACACCAGACTTTATAAAAGAGGCCGCTAAAAAAGCTATTGACGACAACTTTTCCCATTACACGCCAGTTCCCGGACTCGGAGAGTTAAGAAATGCCATTTCAAAAAAATTTAAACGAGACAATAAACTCAATTATGCTGCTGATGAAATAGTCGCATCTACAGGAGCCAAACAAACGCTCGCTCAACTCATGTTAGCAATTGTAAACCCTGGAGACGAAGTTATAGTACCAGCACCGTATTGGGTTAGTTACTTCCAAATGGTTAAAATGGCCGAAGGCACTCCTGTAGTTATAAAAGCAACCGTAGAAGCAGATTTTAAAGTTACACCTCAACAGGTAGAAAGAGCAATCACATCAAAAACAAAAGCATTTTTATTTAGTACGCCCTGTAACCCTACTGGATCCGTATACAATCGTAAAGAATTAGCAGAACTTGTAAAAGTTTTTGAGAAACACCCAGACCTTATTATTATCTCTGACGAAATATACGAACACATAAATTTCCAGGAAGAACACGTAAGTATTGGTCAATTTGATTCTATAAAAAACCAAGTGGTTACGGTAAATGGAGTTTCTAAAGGATTTGCAATGACAGGATGGAGAGTTGGTTACTTAGGTGCTCCTAAATGGCTAGCAGCTGCTTGCACGAAAATGCAAGGTCAAATAACTTCAGCTACATGCGCAATTGCTCAAAAAGCAACAGAAGCAGCCGTTTTAGCAGACCCCAAATGCACTGAAAAAATGCGCGATGCTTTTTTAAGACGCAGAGATCTAATGATTGGGAAACTATCTGAAATTAAGGGACTTAAATTGAGTATCCCACAAGGAGCATTTTACATATTTCCAGATGTTTCCTATTATTTTGGCAAATCCTTTAATGGAACAATGATAGCCAATGCAAACGACTTTTGCATGTACCTCCTCAATCAAGCAAATGTAGCTACAGTAACTGGCGAAGCATTTGGTGCGCCAAACTGTATGCGTATTTCCTATGCCGCTGCAGATCAAACACTTGTTAAAGCTGTTGACAGAATAAAAAAGGCATTAGATAAATTAGCCTAAAATATATGCCCTATACGCTTTAGGCTTTTTTTTGTTCATTTGTAAAGTGTTTTACAAACAGATCAAACCAATTTGAACTCAATGGACTTTATAGAACCAATCTTAAAACAGTTTAAAAACAAACAAGTACTCATTATCGGAGATGCTATGATTGATGCTTACATGTGGGGCAACATTTATCGAAATTCACCAGAAGCTCCCGTTCCTGTAGTTGACATCGAGAAGCGAGAAAGTCGTTTAGGAGGAGCCGCAAACGTAGCACTTAACATACAATCTTTGGGAGCAACGCCCATTTTATTTTCTGCAATAGGTTCTGACCGTAACGGTCAACTTTTTTGCGAGCTTATGGAAAAACAAAATTTATCTTGTAAGGGAATTCAACAAATAACCTCAAGAAACACAACAGTCAAAACAAGAATTATTAGTAACAGTAAACATGTTTTAAGAGTAGATGAGGAGTGTACAGATCCTATAAATGAAAAATCTGTTGAACTAGAATTGGTTAAACTACTAGAATCTAACTCGTTTGATGTTATAATATTTGAAGACTACAACAAGGGTTTACTCACTGAAAACTTGATAAGTAAAGCAATAAAAATTGCGAAAAAACTTAACATACCCACAATAGTAGATCCAAAAAAAGAACACTTTTTTACCTATAAAAATGTAGACATCTTCAAACCAAATTTGAAAGAAATTAAAGAAGGTCTAGATGTTGAATTTAACGTTCATTCTCCAAAAGAATTGGCTTTAAATGTTGAGCTGGTTAGAAGCAAACTTAATGCTAAGGGTATATTACTTACGCTTTCAGAACATGGAATGTATTACCAAGACCAAGCGAATATTTACAAAGAACACGCACATAAAAGAAATATAATTGATGTTTCTGGAGCTGGAGACACCGTTGTCTCTGTTGCAGCACTAGCTTTAGCTTGCGGTCTAAAAAATGAAGATCTAATGAAAATTGCTAACTTAGCCGGAGGTTTGGTTTGTGAAAAGGTAGGCGTTGTACCCATAAAAATAGAAGACCTCATAAACGCCACTAAATAGTCAGCGATAAACAGCACCTAAAGAATGTCGGTTCAATCCATACGAGAAAAAATAAATTTAGCGCTTTACGACAGTAAAGAAGGTGTTATATCCTTGTTTAAAGTAGGTAGTTTTTTAGTTGCATCACTCATTCTATCGCTACTTATATATCAATTCGGGTTTAACCCTAACCTTACTGTTAAAGCATGGATATTAATTGCTATTAAAGCCAGTTTTGTTTTTTACATTGTAAAATATCTAACAAACCTTCTTTATTCATACAAGCCAACTCGTTTTATCAAAGATTCTTGGTTTGAAGGACTTCTCCTGCTTTTGATTCTTATAAATGGAACTACGTACCTAATTTCGCATGAATCATTACTTAACTGGCTTGGGAAGCAATTAGAGTTTTACCAACTCGAAAACTTTTACATCTTATTTTTACAATCCTACTTTTTCATATTGGTAGGAATTGAGCTTGGAAAAGCAAGCACGCATTTAACATTATTAAAAATGAGCCCACCCAAAATGCTCATTTCCTCATTTATCTTCCTAATTTTAATAGGAACCGGTTTATTAATGATGCCAGAGATGACATCACAAATTGAGTATATGCCATTTTTTGATGCTCTATTTACCTCCATAAGTGCGAGTTGTGTTACGGGTTTAATTGTGGTAGATACGGCGACGTACTTTACCCAAAAAGGGCATACAGTACTCATGCTCTTGATACAATTAGGCGGGCTAAATATCATTTCATTTGCGACCTTACTTGCCTTGTTTTCTAAAAAAGGAATTGGAATAAAACACCAAACAATACTTCAAGATAACTTTAGTTCTGAGTCTTTACTCAGCGGAAAAGGCTTACTTGGTAAAATTTTCTTATTTAGTTTCTTTATGGAATTTATAGGAATGATAGCCTTGTACTTTACTTGGAATCCAGGAACAAACGCTCCCCTACTTGAGGACCAATTTTTCTTTTCACTTTTTCATTCGGTGTCTGCATTTAATAATGCTGGATTTTCTTTATTTTCTAATGGTCTTCAAAATCATGTAGTGCAAAACGCTTACAGCATGCATCTAATTTTAGCAGGGTTAATATTCTTTGGCGCTGTTGGTTTTCCCGTAATAGATGATGTGTTCAATATAAACCGAATAAAAAAATCGTTTCAATCATCTTTGTATAAACTAAAACTAAGCACTCGTATTTCGCTCTACACCACTTTTGTTCTTCTAGTATTTGGTACACTCATGTTCTACTTTTTAGAACAACAGAACACCCTAAACGGAATGACAATTCAAGGTCAATTAATAACTTCATTTTTTCAATCCATAACAGCTCGAACTGCAGGATTTAATACGGTCGACTTTTCTGTGATAGGAACACCCATGCTTTTAATATTTATCTTTTTGATGTTTATTGGAGCTTCGCCCGGATCTACCGGAGGCGGAATTAAAACATCCACCTTTACATTAATTATTTATTCTGCATTAAACACAATAAGAGGCAAAAAAAGAATCGAGATAGAAAAAAGAACCATTTCACCAGAATTATTACATAAAGCGTTTTCTATTTTTTTATTTGCTACTTCCACCATCTTCATAGCTATTTTTATTTTAAGTATTTCAGACGGTGAAAAAGGAATTCTCCCTATTGCTTTTGAAGTCGTTTCTGCCTTTTCTACCGTTGGACTTTCAGCCGGTATAACCGCAAATTTATCCTTTACAGGCAAAGTGGTCATTATGGCCTGCATGTTTGTAGGAAGAATCGGTACACTAACACTAGCATTTGCTTTAAGTAGTAAAATGAAGTCGCACAACTACAAATATCCAAAAGCACATCTTAGTGTAGGCTAAAAAACAAGCTATTCCTTTACTAGACATCAAATTAAAGATTCAATATTGGATGAAAATAGTCTTAACATTTATCAGACTATTTATGAACTAAACCTTTGGGAAATTCACTATATTCGAACTTTAGCTCTAAATTAAAAATATGTCGGATTCTCTTCTAAAACCAAAAGCTAATTTCGGAACTGCTCCCGTTTTTATGACGGCTATTTCAACCATTCTAGGTGCTATACTTTACCTTCGTTTTGGTTATGCAGTAGCACATACAGGTTTTATGGGAGCTATTGCCATTATTATTATTGGGCATTTGGTAACGATACCTACAGCTATGGCTGTTGCAGAAATTGCAACAAATCGAAAAGTAGAAGGAGGAGGTGCATATTATATAATATCTCGATCGTTTGGGCTCAATATTGGAGCAGCCATTGGTATCGCTTTGTTTCTATCTCAGGCAATTTCTGTTGCATTTTACGTAATAGCCTTTACCGAAGCTTTTATGCCTTTTGCCGAATTCCTTACCCAAACGTACCCAGTATTATCGAGTTATAGCGAGTTTTTACTCGATAAGCAACTCATTGGTATTGTAATGATGATTCTATTAAGCATATTAATGCTAACTAAAGGAGCAAACATTGGGATGAACCTCCTTTACTATGTGGTAGCAATACTTTTTGCTTCACTAATTATGTTTTTCATGGGGAAACCAATTGAGGGCTATTCAATTTCAGATGTAGATTTAATTTCATCAGTTGCAAATCCAGATTCGTTCTTTTACGTATTTACCATTATATTTCCTGCATTTACAGGAATTGCTGCTGGACTTGGACTTTCGGGTGATTTAAAAGACCCAAAAAAGTCCATTCCTAAGGGAACTTTACTTGCAACAGCAGTGGGGATTATCGTTTACGTTGCTGTTGCACTAAAACTAGTGCTTTCTGCATCACTAGAAGATTTGGCTGCAGACCAACTTATTATGAGTAAAATTGCTATTTGGGGACCAATTATACCTATAGGTCTTGCTTGTGCAGCAATATCCTCTGCGCTGGGATCTGTAATGGTTGCACCTAGAACATTACAAGCTCTTGGTGTTGATGAAATATTTCCAACACTCACTTTAAATACATGGTTGTCTCGAAATAAAAAAGGGACTATTGAACCTCTCAATGCCTCTTTGGTTTCCTGTGTAATTGCCTTTTTCTTTGTAGTCATTGGCGATATAAATTTAGTAGCTGAAGTAATAGCTATGTTCTTTATGGTTACCTACGGAGCGATTTGCTTAATTTCTTTGTTGGAACATTTCTCTGCGGATCCCTCCTACCGTCCAACTTTTAAATCTCGTTGGTACATTTCTTTTATTGGTGCGTTTTTATCCTTTTGGCTCATGTTTAAAATGAATGCTACATACGCTCTTGTATCGTTAGTATTTATGGCGCTTATTTACATTTACATAAGCAAATACAATACATCAACTGGGGGTATCATTAAACTATTTAAAGGCGTTCTATTTCAATTAAGTCGTCAACTACAAATATTTGTTCGCAAAAAAGAATACAATAGTGCAAATGACCATTGGAGGCCATTTGCAATTTGTGTTTCAGATGTAACGTTAAAAAAAAGAGATGCTTTTGATTTTATGCGGTGGGTTTCTCATAAATATGGCTTTGGAACACACATGCACTTTATGGAAGGTTACCTAAATAGAGAATCACATAAAGAATCTATTGAAACATTAACAAAACTTCATCGTCTAGCCGAAGGTTCAAAATCTAAAGTCTATTTAGATACAATTATTAGCCCATCCTACACCTCAGCTATTGCACAAGTAATTCAGTTGGCTAGTATCTCTGGAAAAGGACATAATCTAATTGTTTTAGAGTTTGAAAGAGGTGATGAAATTAAGTTAGAACAAATTATAAAAAACCACCACCTCTTAACTGCTACAGATTTAGATGTTTGTATTTTAAACAGCACCTACAGATCTTATGGATACTATAGAGACATTCATATTTGGATTTCTGCAGACGATTATCAAGATTCTAATTTAGAGATATTACTTGGTTACATCATTTTAGGTCACGAAAATTGGAAAGATGCAAGCATTAAAATATACTCGATATACGAAAAAGGTACTATTGAAAATCAAAAGGAATTGCTGTTAAATTTAATACAAAAAGGTCGACTACCAATATCCCCTTCAAACATAAACTTGATTGAGCGAGACACAAATAAGAGTGTAAAGGCTATCATAAATGAACAGTCCGCCTCAGCAGACTTTACCATGATTGGATTTGATGAAGAGATTTTAGAAAAGGAAGGAACTAGTTACTTTGAAGGCTATAACAAATTAGGTAACATTCTTTTTGTAAACTCTATGAACAAAAAAGAAATTAAGTAAGTACTTTTGCACAAACTATAGATTTGAAAAAAACAGTTAAGCCCTACAAAGAATCTTCCTTATCAAAAAAGGAACAAGTAGCCACAATGTTTGATAACATTGCAGGAAACTACGATTTTCTAAACCACTTTCTTTCTCTTGGAATTGATATCTTTTGGAGAAAGCGACTTGTAAGAAAACTTCAAAAACAAAAACCACAAAACATTTTAGATGTAGCAACTGGAACTGCAGATTTAGCCATCGCTATGATGAAAATCAAACCATTTAATGTTGTAGGAATTGACATCTCCAATGGAATGCTTGAAGTTGGAAGAAAAAAAATTAAACAACAAGATCTAGAAAAAACGATACAGCTTCAGCAAGCCGATTCAGAAGACCTTCCTTTTGAAGATGCTACCTTTGATGCCGTAACTGTTAGTTTTGGAGCAAGAAACTTTGAGAATCTGCAAAAAGGTCTTTCTGAGATGGCTCGAGTTCTTAAACCTGGAGGTAAAATTTACATACTCGAATTTTCGCAACCTACCCTATTTCCATTCAAACAACTCTACGATTTTTACTTTAAATTTGTTTTACCCTTAATAGGCAAACTCCTTTCTAAAGATAATGCAGCCTACTCATATCTTCCTGAATCTGTAAAAGCATTTCCACACGGAAAAGAATTGAATTCTATTATTGAAAACTGTGGGTATACAAATGCAAAAAATCATCCCTTAACCATGGGAATCGCATCTATATATACAGCTCAAAAATGAAAAAAATAAGTTTACTAACCTTCCTAACTTTGATGAGTTTATCCGTTTTTGCACAAAAGCAAAAACTGATTGCTCAAAGTCAATACGACTATAAAAAATTCCATTTCGGAATGGCTTTAGATTTTGGATATTACAATCTAGTAAACGATCTTTCAAATGACTTTTTAAGTAACACAGACCTTTTAGGCATAGAGACCGATGGTGACTTTGGTATGGGGGTTTCATTTATCTTACCAGATCTTAGATTAGGAAATAAACTTAACCTGAGGCACATACTTACCGTAAAAACGATACAAAGAAATATTAAATATACTTTTAACCCAATGTATGAGGGCCCTTCAGTGGTCGTTAAAAAAGTTGAATCTTGGTTTGTTGAATCTGCACTACATTTAAAATACAGAGCAGACAGGATAAACAACAGTAGGGTGTTTGTTTTTTTAGGCCCAAGTTTTGGCGTAGACATGGCATCTGAAAAAGATGTAGAAGATGAAAATATATTTAAACTAAACCGAGCAAACTTTGCAGTAGAAATTGGTGCTGGTTGCGATTTCTACTTTGAATATTTCAAATTTGCTCCTCAAATTAAATATTCCTACGGTTTAACAAACTTAATTGTTCAAGATGGAACTGTTTTCACAAGTCCACTAGAAGGTTTTTACTCAAGAGGACTTCAATTTTCCATCACATTTGAATAAATGCAAAAAGAAATAACCATAAGTGTATCGCCAAAAGCAGCAACTGAAGAGGATTCTATAAAACACAGTGCTGCCAGATATTTAAATATTAGCACTAAAGAGATTAGTGGAATTGTAATTCAAAAACGATCGATAGACGCTCGTTCACGAAAAATAAATGTCCACTTAAAAATAACTGTATTTACAGCAGGTGAAAAAAATTCACCAACAAACTACAACAAAGTCTACAAAAATATAGCTTCTGCTACTCCAATTATTATTGTTGGATCTGGACCTGCAGGATTATTTGCAGCTTTAAGATTAATTGAGTTAGGACTTAAGCCCGTTATTATTGAGCGTGGAAAAGATGTGATTCAAAGACGAAAAGATCTTGCTAAAATACACAATCATGAAGTTAACCCCGATTCTAATTACTGCTATGGTGAAGGTGGGGCGGGAACCTATTCTGATGGAAAACTATACACGAGATCTAAAAAAAGAGGAAGTGTACAGAGAATTCTAGAAATTTTAGTAGCGCATGGAGCTGTAGAAGATATAATGATAGACACACATCCGCATATTGGAACAAATAAATTACCTAAAATAATAGCCAAAATGCGAGAAAATATTCTCTCCGCAGGAGGCGAAATACATTTTAATTGTAGAGTAGAAGACCTTATACTAAAAGGCAATAAAATAGAAGGAGTTGTAGATCAAAACGGAGCAAAAATTTTAGGCCACTCTGTGATATTAGCCACAGGACATTCCGCAAGAGACATTTACTATTTATTAAACAAACATAAAATTATACTCGAGGCAAAATCTTTTGCACTAGGCGTTCGAGTAGAACACCCTCAACCAATAATAGATGCCGAACAATATAGATGTGATGTAAGAAGTAGGTATTTACCAGCGGCATCATACAAACTTGTGCAACAAGTAAACGGAAAGGGCGTCTTCTCTTTTTGCATGTGCCCAGGTGGACAGATAGTACCTTCAGCTACAGCTCCAGGAGAAGTAGTTGTTAATGGAATGTCTGCTTCAACACGAAGCTCTAGATATGCAAATTCAGGAATCGTCGTTTCGATAGAGCCTGAAGATCTAAAAGCATATGCGAAATACGGTGAGTTAGCTGGCTTGGTCTTTCAACAAGAGATGGAAAAAATGGCCTGGATTGCGGGTGGTAAATCTCAAGCCTCACCTGCACAAAGAATGGTAGATTTTACAAACAATAAACTTTCTACTCATTTAAATGAATGCTCTTATATCCCTGGTATAAACTCTGCTCCACTTCACGAATTGCTACCCCCGGTAATAGGAGATCGACTAAAAATTGGCTTTAAGGCTTTTGGCAGAAAAATGAAAGGCTATTACACCAATCAAGCCAATATCCTTGGTGTAGAATCTAGAACTTCCTCACCTTTACGAATTCCTCGAAACGATGAATCGTTAAATCATCCTCAGGTCCTAAACCTCTACCCTTGTGGTGAAGGAGCAGGTTATGCAGGAGGTATTGTATCTGCAGCTATAGATGGAGAAAGATGTGCCGAAGCGATAAAAAACACCTTCTAAAAAAAAATCTTACTTTCCTATAAATTAAACTTGCGAGTTAAACAATACTGGCATTTTTTATACTTTTAAATTTAAAAGCAAGCTATTGTTTGCTTAAGTTTGCTTTTAAAACTAAAAAATGAAAAAAGTTGCCTTACTAATACTTGATGGATGGGGACACGGAAATCAAACCAAGTCTAATGCAATGAAAAATGCCAAGACTCCATTTGTTGACTCTCTGTATACAAATTACCTTAATGCTGAATTATTAACAGATGGAGAACACGTAGGTTTACCCGAAGGTCAAATGGGAAACTCTGAAGTAGGGCATTTAAACATTGGAGCTGGAAGAGTTGTTTTTCAGGACTTAGTAAAGATTAACCATTCAGTTAAAAATGATACTTTCAAAGACAACAAAACACTTATGCATGCTTTTGAGTATGCAAAAGCAAATCAAAAGTCGGTTCATTTTATGGGCTTACTTTCTGACGGTGGCATACACTCACACGAATCTCACTTGCACCATTTGTGTGAATTAGCAGATAAAGCTGAATTAAATAAAGTATACATTCATGCATTTACTGACGGTAGAGATACAGACCCAAAAAGCGGTAAATCTTTCATTGAAAATTTAGAAGCTAAAACAAAAAATCTGTCGGCAGAATTGGTCAGTGTAATTGGAAGATATTACGCTATGGATAGAGACAAACGATGGGAGCGAATTAAACTAGCATACGACTTGCTGGTTAATGCCAAAGGTGAGAAAAGTACTTCCATAATAAAGGCAATACAAACATCATATGATAATGGAATAAGTGATGAATTCATAAAACCAATTTCAAAAACAGATCAAAATGGAAATCCAATTGCCAAAATTAATGAAGGCGATCTGGTTATTTGCTTTAATTTTAGAACAGATCGATGTAGAGAAATATCACAAGTTTTGACTCAAGAGGATAAGCCTGAGCTCAATATGTACAAACTCAACCTAAACTACATAACGATGACTATGTACGATCAGTCATTTAAAAATGTATCCATATTGTTCTACAAAGACAACTTAAAAAACACTTTAGGAGAAGTATTGTCAAAAAATGGCAAAACTCAAATTCGAATTGCAGAAACTGAAAAATACCCTCACGTGTCTTTCTTTTTCTCTGGGGGTAGAGAAAAACCATTTGATGGAGAAAAAAGAATTATGATACCCTCACCAAAAATAGCTACGTATGATTTAAAGCCAAGTATGAGTGCTCAAAAAATTACGGATGCAATCATAACAGAAATTGAAAGCACACCAAATGACTTTATCTGCCTAAATTTCGCTAACCCAGATATGGTAGGCCATACAGGCGTATACAAAGCGGTAATAGAAGCTCTAGAAGTTGTTGATAAATGTGCAAAGCAAGTGGTTGAAGCAGGTTTAAAGCAAGATTACGCCTTTATGATTATTGCAGATCATGGGAATGCAGATTATATGATCAACCCAGATGGAAGTCCAAATACAGCGCATTCTACAAATCCAGTTCCATGCTTTATATTGAATACTGATTTTAAGGAAATAAAAAATGGTAAACTCGCAGATGTCGCACCTACTGTATTAAAGATTATGGGAATTCAAATACCAAAAGAAATGAATAACAGCCCAATTATCTCTTAGAGAAAATAACCTCTGTTAGTAGCTCGATAAATAAGAGATGATCAAAAAAAGTAAAGAAAAGAATCAAAAATACTTTCGAAATAAAAACAGTTCATTGAAATGTAAAAATGAAGACTTGTAAACTTCAGAAAACATTGCCTATTTTTGAATAATGAAAAAAAACAAACAGATACTTAAAACAATCGTATCCAAAGTAAAGAATCCATATCTAATATTGATTTTTTTATTTGTTATATGGATGCTTTTTTTTGACAGTAACTCGTATTTAAATCACTTAAGTTTATCCAATTCAATAAATCAATTAGAAAAAGACAAACTTTATTACAAAGAAGAAATTAAAAAAGATTCCATAGCACTAGATGAACTTTCTAATCCTGAAGGACTAGAAAGGTATGCAAGAGAAGTGTATCATATGAAAAAAGAAAACGAAGAAATTTTTCTTATTTCTGAATAATAGATAACTACATGGAAAAACTATTTAAAGAATTTAGCCCTAAAACTCTACTTCAGTGGAATAAAAAGGTCATTGATGATCTTAAAGGGATAGACTATGAAAAACTCATCTGGAAAAGTCCAGAAAAAATTTTAATAGCGCCTATATACAATGATGAGTCTGTAAAGAAATTTGAAGGAGAGACCACTCACCAACATTCTGACTGGGAAATTGAGCAGAAATTTCTTAAACCAACTAATAAAAAAGTACTTGATAGTTTAAATACGGGTGCCACTGCCCTATTACTATATAATTTAAAAAGTACGGATTTAGATAGCATTCTAAAAGAGGTGCTAATTGAGCATATACAAACCTCTATTCAATCTGAAAATATAGAAGATGCATTAGAATCTTTCGTAAAACTCTTAGAAAAAAGAAAACTAGACAAAACAAAAATTAGAGGTAGTTTACATTTCGACCCTTTAATGAGTTGTCTGAAAAATGGAACTATTGACTCTAATTTCTGGATTAAATTCAATCGCATACAAGAAAAATCGAGTGCTCTAAAATCTTTCAAAACACTATGTATTCAAGGTCATGAATACCATAATTCTGGAGCTACAGCTACACAGGAGTTGGCTTTTACTTTAGCCCAATTAAGCGAATATTTTGCGCACAATAAAAATTTAAAAGCAACTAAAATTCAAATAAGTTTGGGTATTTCTACAAACTATTTCTTTGAAATTGCGAAGTTTAGAGCCATCAGAATATTATGGAGCCAATTACTTGATGCTTACAAAAAAGAACATACTCCATTAGATCTTAGAGCCGAATCAGGATTGAGAACAAGTACCTTGTACGATGCACACATAAATATGCTTCGCTCGACAAGTCAATGTATGTCTGCTGCGCTAGGTGGAGCAAATACAATAAGTATTAATAATTTAAACGCGGCTTATAAAGAAGAAGATGTATTTGGCTCAAGAATGGCAAGAAACACTTCATTAATACTAAAAGAAGAAGCCTACTTAAATAAAGTAAGCGACCCAGCCTCAGGAAGTTACTACATTGAAGAACTTACCAATGAAATGAGTTTAAAAGCCTGGTCAATTTTTAAAGAAATTGAAGCGCATGGAGGTTGGATAGAAGCTATAAAATCAAACAAGATCCAACAAATGATTGAAGAAAATGCCTCGAAACAAGAAGCGCTTTTCAACGCTGGAGAACTAAGTTTAATTGGCACCAACTTACATCCAAATGGTAAAGATAAAATGCTTAACGAATTGGAAATCTCATTTGTAAAAAACAGAACAAAACCGACCGAATTTAGACCTCTACATTCAAAACGCTTGTCTGAGCAGATGGATACCATACGATTAAATGAAGAAAAAAATGCTTAGACCCGATTTCTCAAAAATAGAACTAAGCCTTACGCGAGAAGAAGTGAAAAGAGCAACTTTAACTTGGCTCAGTCCTGAACAAATTGAGCTTAAAAACAAGTATCAATCTTCAGACATACAAAATACAGAACATCTAAAATTTATTTCTGGAACGGCACCCTACCTCAGAGGTCCTTACTCCACAATGTATGTTATGAGGCCTTGGACAATTCGCCAGTACGCAGGATTCTCAACAGCTGAAGAATCGAACGCATTTTACAAGAGAAATTTAGCTGCAGGCCAAAAAGGACTTTCTGTAGCCTTTGACTTAGCGACTCATCGAGGTTACGACTCCGACCATGAAAGAGTTGTTGGTGATGTAGGGAAAGCTGGAGTAGCTATAGACTCTGTTGAGGATATGAAAATCCTGTTCAATAATATACCTTTAAATCAAATGTCTGTTTCAATGACCATGAATGGAGCTGTGCTTCCAATTATGGCATTTTATATTGTAGCAGCTCAAGAGCAAGGCGTGGACCTGGCTTCTTTAAATGGAACCATTCAAAATGATATTCTTAAAGAGTTTATGGTGCGAAACACCTACATATATCCACCCAAAGAATCCATGAAAATTATTGCCGATATTTTTGAATATACATCTCAGAAAATGCCAAAGTTTAACTCTATTAGCATTTCCGGATACCATATGCAAGAAGCAGGAGCGACTACAGACATTGAACTTGCTTATACATTGGCAGATGGCTTAGAATACATTAGAACAGGACTAAAAACCGGAATGGATATTGATAGTTTTGCACCTCGATTATCCTTCTTTTGGGGAGTTGGGATGAATCACTTTATGGAGATTGCAAAGATGCGAGCTGCGCGAATGCTATGGGCTAAGTTGGTAAAACAATTTAAACCTAAAAACCCAAAATCGTTAGCTTTACGAACACATTGTCAAACTTCTGGCTGGAGTTTAACAGAACAAGACCCATATAACAATGTTACACGTACTTGTATAGAAGCTATGGCTGCTGCTTTTGGTGGAACACAATCTCTACATACCAATGCGCTGGACGAAGCAATCGCCTTACCATCTGAATTTTCAGCACGAATTGCCCGAAATACTCAAATATATCTCCAAAAAGAAACAGCTATTACACGAGTTGTTGATCCCTGGGGAGGCTCTCATTACGTTGAGAAACTCACAGAAGAAATTTCTCAAAAGGCTTGGAAGCTAATACAAGAAATAGAAGAACTCGGAGGCATGGCTAAAGCCATAGAAACAGGAATACCTAAAATGCGTATTGAAGAAGCTGCGGCAAGAAAGCAAGCACGTATAGACAGTGGTAAAGATCAAATTATTGGTGTAAATGCTTATCAACTAGAAAAAGAAGAAACCATCGATACTTTAGAAGTTGACAATACACAAGTAAGAGACATTCAAATTGAGCGTTTAAAAACACTTCGAACAAATCGCAATCAAAAAAATGTAACAATAGCGTTAAACAATATTACTGAATGTTGTAAAACTGGTAAAGGTAATTTACTATCTTTAACTATTGATGCTGCAAGAGTAAGAGCTACAATAGGTGAAATTTCTGACGCTTGTGAAATCGTGTTTGGTAGGTATCAAGCAAAAATACGTTCAATTGCAGGAGTATATTCTATGGAAATAGCAGATAACGAATCGTTTATAAAAGCACAAAGCCTAGCTGATAAATTTGCTAAAATTGAAGGTCGAAGACCTCGAATAATGGTGGCAAAAATGGGGCAAGATGGACACGATAGAGGCGCAAAAGTAGTTTCAACCTCTTTTGCAGACCTTGGTTTTGACGTTGATATTGGCCCACTCTTCCAAAGCCCAAAGGAAGCAGCCAAACAAGCCATAGAAAACGATGTTCATATATTGGGTATTTCTTCATTAGCAGCGGGACACAAAACACTTGTTCCTCATGTTATAGAAGAATTAAAAAATTTGGGTAGAGAGGATATTATGGTTGTTGCTGGAGGAGTTATACCTGTGCAAGACTACGATTACTTATTTGAAGCTGGAGTGGTAGGTATTTTTGGTCCGGGTACTGTAATTGCAAAAGCTGCAGCAGAAATTTTAGAACATATGATTGCCAAAAGCAACTAAATTATGAAAAAACTATTATTTTTAATTCTGGTATCTAGCTTCTGTTTGTCTCAAGCACAAACAACTCGTAACGATAGTTATGCTGCTTTGGGAATTATTACAAGTTTTAAAGAAATTCCTTTTGGCTTTAATGTTTATACAATAAAAAAAGAAGAAAGGTTTGGTTTTTACACCCACCTAAAATGGAACAGACTCTCATTTGACAACGAATACAGCTACTTAGGTGACCCAAATACTAGAGATGAGCTAAGAATTCGAACATCTGAAGGAAGCAAAAATATTTTAAAGATGATTAACATTGGTACCGTCTTTAATCCACAACAGATGGGCGTATTGGAATCCGATTTTATAGATGTAGATTTCTGTTTTGGCATAGGCTATATTCAAGATTTTAGGTATCAATTTTACAATGATACTGGAGGTATAGAAGAAAGTGAAGATGGCACAATACCCTATGCCCAAGCACTCGGTAAATACTATGTAAATGATTTCGATAAAAATGGAATAAACCTAAACATAGGAACGAATATATCGATTGAAAACACGCGTCTTTTATTACATATTAGTTACGATTTAAAACCAAAATTACTTGCTTTAGGTCTAAATTGGAAAGTGAAATAAACGAACAGTAATTAACCAACGAATTTTACTTAAATAAGATTAGATAGTAAATAATATAAAGCACCCCCATTGAGATGAAGAAACTTATAATCATAGCTCTACTACTTTTAACTTTTTCAGACTCCAAAGCTCAATCCCATCCATGTGGATTTAACAACCATATGAACGAAAGATATCAAGAAGAGCCCTCCTTACTAGAAATGAGAGAATTTTATGAAGCTGAGATACAGCAAATTATAAACTCTAGATCTAGTTTTAATCAAAAAACAATTCCAGTTGTAGTCCATGTAATTTACAACGATTCATACTCAAACATCTCTACGAATCAAGTAAATAGTGCCCTTACTGCTATTAATGAAGACTTTAACGCATCGAACTCAGATTACAACTCAGTAATAGCTGCTTTTAGCTCCATAAAATCTAACCTAAATATAAGTTTCGAATTGGCAAATCTCGATCCTAATGGAAATACAACTACAGGAATTACAAGAACACAATCTGACTTTACAGATAATGCAGACGAAAATGTAAAGGGTTTAATACTATGGAATCCGGACATGTATTTAAACATTTGGGTTGTAGACAATATAGAAAGTGGTGCTGGAGCTTACGCCTATTATCCAGGAACAGCACCAAACGGAAACGAAGGAATCGTTTGTCGACACACCCAATTTGGCACAACAGGCACATCAAGTTCCAATAATTTTTCTGCGACTACTTTAACACATGAGATAGGACACTACCTAAATTTAGCACACACATGGGGCGATTCTAATGATGCTGAATTAGAAGGAAATTGCAATAATGATGATAACGTTAACGACACCCCTAACACTATTGGAACACTTTATGGGTGTAATACCAATCAAAACACATGCGGGTCCTTAGATAATGTTCAAAATTATATGGACTACACAGATTGCACCAACATGTTTACCAAAGGACAAAGAGCAAGAGTTCATGCATCCTTACACTCAGCACTTGGTGGGCGAATAAATTTATGGCAAAATGAGAACTTAATTGCTACTGGAATTCTTGAGGATCCCTCGTGTGATTCAGAACTAAGTCAAGTTGAAATTCAAACAGGTAGTTATGCAAATGAAATTTCGTGGGTAATACTGAATAGTTTAGGTGAGGCTATTGCTGGAGGTGGCGGTATTTACAACAACAATTCAAGCTACAATACGCCTGTATGTCTGGAAAATGGAAGTTATACTTTTCAAGCAATAGACTCTTATGGAGATGGATGGAATGGGGGTTCCTACACTGTTAAAGATTGTAGTAATTCAGTCATTGCAAACAATGTAAATCCATCAGGAAATGTTTCTTTAGAAAGTTTCACAGTGGCTAACTGCTCAACTGTTTCTGGATGTACAAATCCCACTGCATCAAACTATAATAATCTCGCAAATCAAGACGATGGCTCCTGTATTATTTTAGGGTGTACACAACAAACGGCTACAAATTATAATCCAAATGCAACACAAGATGATAACTCTTGTATTATTTTAGGATGTACAAATATAAATGCATCTAACTACAATCCGAATGCAACTCAAGAAAATAATTCATGTATTATTTTAGGTTGCACACAAGAAATAGCTTCAAATTATGATTCCAATGCAAATCAAGACGACAATTCATGTCTATTTTTGGGATGCATAGATGAAACGGCCTTAAATTTCGACCCAACAGCAAAC
>Ga0209533_1001588_pt1 | contig 21165 bp, 20 predicted proteins | sample COG_04_FD_184748 | JGI IMG/M metagenome (GOLD analysis project Ga0209533, IMG submission 184748) | Pelagic Microbial community sample from North Sea - COGITO 998_met_04 (SPAdes) (version 2) | ecosystem: Environmental > Aquatic > Marine > Neritic zone/Coastal water | place: Helgoland, sampling...
TTTCAAAGGCTTTACTGTACAGGTTAGTGTCATGGTTTGAAGCAATGGCAAAAGCCGGCTCTACAGGGATAAACATCAACACAAAATCTGGCGATTCTATATCATATAAATCGTGGTAATTTTTTCCAGACAATTGATCAACGTGTTTTTTAATAGAATTGATATGGTCTTTCAAATGTTTTTCTTGGTCTTCAGAATCCGCATTGACATAGCGCTCATAATCTGTTAACGACACTTTTGAATCAATCACCATCTTTTTTCCGTCTGGCAAATGCAATACCACATCGGGGAGGACACGACTTCCGTCTGGGAGTGTAAAACTTTGTTGCACAAAATATTCGCGATCTTTTACTAAGTTTGACTTTTCAAGCACGCGCTCTAGAACCAATTCGCCCCAATTCCCTTGTATTTTACTATCGCCTTTCAAAGCTTTGGTCAGGTTGTTGGCTTCCTTACTCATTACTTGATTCAAATCTTTTAGGCCAGTTAATTGCTCTTTGAGAGCAGAGTGCATAATGATACTTTCTTTTTGTCTTGCTTCCACTTTTTGTTCAAATCCTTGAATTTTTTCCTGTAAGGGATTTAAAATCTGTTTGAGGTTTTCTTTATTTTGAATGGTGAATTTTTCAGATTTCTCTTCTAAAATTTTAGAAGCTAAGATTTCAAAATCTTTTCTGAGTTGTGCTTGACGTTCTTCGAGCTCTTTTTCGCGTTTCAAATGATCCTCTTGCAGTGTATCAAAAGCAGCAGTTTTCTGAACCAACTGAATGTTTATAGCGTCTTTTTCAGACCTTAAATCGTCGCGTTCAGTTTCAATATTTAAAATGGTGTTTTTGAGTTCAGAAACCGTTTGAGTCAACTGGTTTCGACGTTCTTCGAGCGTACTGCGTTCGCTCTTACTTTTTAATTTTGAAATAATAAACCCTAAGTAACCACCAATCAGGCCACTAGTTATTATTGATAAAATGAGAATTATACTTTCAGTCATTATAGGATGTTCTTTGCTATAAAAGTATGAAAATCCTACAGTCTATTAGAAATAAAACTTTAAAAAATTGAAACAAACCGCGCTTAAGAGATTTAGCTTAGTTGTAAATAACGTTTCTGAACAAAACTAAAACCAATAATCATAACCCCAGAATAGAAGAAATCCCCTAAAAGTGAGTTTCTAAAAAATGGAATCGCCAGCGTGTAGCATTCTACTAGACCTGTCCATGTTTTTGGATAGCCAATAAGCCATACCCCAAAATTAGTAATAACAAAAAAGCTAATACTACTTAGGAGGATTGTAAATACGCTTGGTTTTTTGGTTTGAGTTCCAATGAAACTGACCAGTAAAAATGCAGCATAAACAACTACTGAAATGGAATGAAACCCTAAAAATAAATCTGATAACGCCATGATAAATAGGGGTACCAAATATGCCATAGTTTTATTTGAAAAGTAGAGACCTCCAAAAAGCGCTATTGCAGTAACGGGACTAAAATTTGGAAGGTGTGGCAGCAATCTACATAGCACAGCAATTAACATAAATGCGATTATAACGAGTTGCTTTTTGGATAAGTAGGTATTTAACATGAGAAAAAAGTTTACACAAAAATAATAATAATTCAATTAATTTCATCTATGTGAATTAGAATTTTTTACATTTGCCCCGAATTTTGGTTTGTATATCTACTTTTTTGATATTCGATTAAAAGGGAATCTGGTTAAAATCCAGAGCTGTTCCCGCAACTGTATACTTAGTTTTGCTTTGCAAAATGCTTTTGATACACCTCTTGTCACTGGAAAATAAAATTCTGGGAAGACTATTCAAAAGACGTAAGCCAGGAGACCTGCCATATTCAAAAAACAATGTTAAACTTTCGGGATAGAAGTTTTCATACGATAAAGTATGCTTTCTCATCTCGAGTAATTAAATTTAAATGACCTATAAATTTTATGTCTTATTTGCACTATGTTTTTGTGCTCAGACCCAAATGATTGCCCAAACAGTTCCAGAAGAATCTTTGGATGAAGTCGTTGTCACCGACTCGCGTTTCAAATTAAAACGTGAAAACTCCGGTAAAACCGTAATCAAAATTTCTCAAGAAGAACTAGAAAACAATCAAGGCCGCACGATTTCTGAATTAATAAATACCAAAAGCGGTATTGAAATTAACGGCAGCCGAAGCAATGCTGGGCAAAATTTAGGGGTCTATGTTCGTGGTGGACGTAGCCGTCAAGTCTTAGTATTGATTGATGGTGTGCAAGTGAGCGATCCGTCTCTAATTTCTGGAGGCTATGATTTTAGATTGCTTGATTTGAGTCAAATCGAATCTGTTGAAATTATTAAAGGAGCTTTAAGTACGTTATATGGAAGTGGTGCAGCATCTGCCGTAATTAATATCACTACCAAAGCTGCAAATGCGAAAAAAATTAACAGTGTTTTTTCATCTACTTTAGGAACGAATCAAACGGAGTCGGACCAAAATTATAATGTCGCAGATTTTAATAACAGTGTCGCTTTTAGTGGGACTCTAAATAAGTTTACTTATAACGCAGGGTTTAGTCATCAATTTTCTGATGGACTATCTGCAGTTATTAGCGATGCTAACGAGAAAGATGTGTACTCAAAATATGGAGTAAATACAACACTTGGCTATAAATTTAGTAACGCCTTTTCTTTAAGTGTTTATGGAAATTATGCAGACTCAGATTCTGATATTGATGGCTATGACTCTAGTTTTGCTTTGGCGGATACTAACGATGAATTTAACAGTAATCAAGCGCGTGTTGGTGTGTCTTCTCAATTCAAATACACAAAAGGAAGTCTAAATTTGAATGCAGCATTTAGTGAATATGACCGAGAATTAGTGTCTCTTTATCCATCGACCTTCAAGTCCAAAAACCTGGTGTTAGATGTGTATAATAAATATGTCTTTGCCGATAAATTTTATACCATTATTGGATTGAACGTAATTGAAAATAAGGCTTCGTTTTCTAGCGATGAAACCTTTACTATTACAGACCCGTATGCAAATTTTGTATATGTTTCAGATTTTGGCTTGAACATCAATGCAGGGGGACGTTTAAATAATCATAATGTATACGGTTCTCACTTTGTATATAACCTAAACCCATCACTTACCTTTAAATTCAATTTTGATACTTATGTCAAATTATTTGGATCATATAGCACCTCTTTTATAGCTCCAACCTTATTTCATTTGTATGGTGATTTTGGCGCTAATTCAGATCTAGATCCAGAGGAAAATTCAACTTTAGAAGCGGGTATTGGATTTAAATTAAATTCGGATTTAAGGATTTCAGGTCTATTTTTTAGTAGAGAAGAAAAAAATACTGTAGTATGGATTAATGGCGGGTATTTAAATGCTGAGGAGTTATTAAATGCAAGAGGCGTAGAACTAGAGTTTGAAACGACACTAATAGATAACGTTTCTCTACAGTCTACCTATACGTTTGTGGAGTATAAAGAAGATTTAGCGCGTAGAATTCCAAAACATAAAGTGAATGTTCAATTGGGTTATGACGTTTCAAAAACAACATTTGCATCGTTGTCTTATCAATACACACATCAACGGTTTGAAGCTAGCTTTTTGCCACTTTTAGAGAGCTTCAATTTATATAATTTTTATATAAGCCATACAGCCTTAAACAATAAGATTAAATTTTTCGCAGGCATTGATAACCTTCTAAATGAAGCTTATGAAGATGTTCCTGGATATGCAACAAAAGGTAGGAATATGAGATTAGGCTTTCAGTTAACTTTATAAAGGGTCAATACACAGCGTTGATGACGATATTACTGTATTAAATGCTGCCATTTTGGTGGCATTTTTTATGGAATCAAATCAATTTATCATAAAAAAAATATGAATGTTTTATGTTTAATTTAAAACTAAGTTAATCAATATACATTTCCTTAGAATGTGGAATAAATGAATTTGAATCCATAATAGGAGAGATGCCTTGTACATCAGTTGCAAACCTACCGTTCTGAATTGCGGCGAGTGCAGCAGCAAGCATAGGTTCAGTAGGGTCACCTAAAACGCCATAATTTGTCACACGTTCTATAAGTTTAATGTCTGGATCCAATCCATCAAAAGGAACTCCTAAGTTATCTTTGTTTACTGTGGAGGCTACAAGAGGTTGTAGTGCGTATAAATGATCAGGGTTAGCCCCTTCTCTTTGAAAATCTGGAGAGTCATAAAGCGTCACAGAGGCTTGCGCCTTACCCTCTGTATTGTCGCCAATTTGTACCACTTCGATATGCGGTTTTAGGCTATTAATGATCATTTCACTTGCAGATGCAGAGCTACCTGTGGTTAAGATATACACCTTACTAAGTCCTACGGAATTAATTGAAGCTCCGTTTGATAATGTAGTTGTGAATTCGTAATTTGTATTATTACTCGCTAAATCATTATTGTATTTTAGTATCGCAAAGACTTGATTTGTGATACCTGTAATCATGCTGGCCAAAGCTGTTGCTGTATTTACGCTCCCCCCTGGATTATAGCGTAAATCCAATACGAGGTGTTGAATATTTTGAGCCTTAAAATCGCCAAATACAGCATTAAGTTCAGCGTCATAATCTGAAACAAAACTATTATACATGAGATAACCAACGTTCATAGCATTTACACTAATAACTTCTGATTTAAAGATTGGATTCTCAGAATAGACCGTTTTGGTAAGGACAACAGATTCAGTACTATCTGTAAGACTATCGTCGTTTGGATCATTGGTGCCATTTGTGTTAAATGTAGCTAAATTAAGGGTATAGCTTTCGCTGCTGAGTAGAGTTCTTAGGTTGTTTTCTGTTAAAACGACACCATCTATTTTATTAAAAATCTGACCTCTCGTAAGTGTGGTTGTACTGGCGTTGCTATTGGGCTTGATTAAACGGACAATGCCAAATACATTGGTTTCACTTCCCGGAGCATAATAAAAATTAAATTCAGCACCACTGGTTTTAGTGACACCACTAAATTGTTGTTCAAGTTCAATATAATTACTTGTGATCCAGCTAAAACGATCCACCAATTCACGGTTGTAAATTAAACTTTCAAATAAACTTTCTGGGCTATCATAAGTATTTAAAAAAGCTTCATAGTCACTATTCGTAGCAAAACGATCATTAGCCAAATTAGGACTGTTATCTTTGTATAGGTAGGCAAAATTCATCCCTTTCCATACAAAATCTTTGATATTGGTTCTTTGAACAATGCCGTCATCATCATCCTCAAAACAACTAAAAGTGAGACTAAAAGCAAGCGTAAGTAGGGTGTATTTAAAAATTGATTTCATTACGATAGTTTCTTTGTGTTAATTATCATTTTAAAAGTGAATTCAAAATGTTTTAAATAGAGATTTAGATATTATTTTTATAGATTTGAAAACATAAAGTACTAATTTAAACTATTTATTTTAAAACAAAAATTATACCACACACTTGTAACAAAAAAATAAATGGGTCGTCTTTAGATTATAACCTCCCAACCTAGAATGAACGAAAATGATTTTTTGATAGTAGTTACACCTTTTAAGGATAAGATTTTTCGAATTGCGAAACGTTTATTAGTTTCAGTTGAGGAAGCAGAAGATGCAACACAAGAAGTTCTTTTGAAATTATGGAATCATCGTCAAAAAATAAAGACTTATAATAGTCCTGAAGCCTTTGCGATGACAATGACAAAAAATTGGTGTTTTGATCGGTTAAAATCAAAACAAGCACAGAATTTAAAAATAGTACACAATAATTATGAAGACCACTCACAAGCCTTACAAAAATCAATAGAGGTAAATGACAGTCTTCGCTGGGTAGAAAAATATATGGAAGCTTTACCTAAAAAACAAAAATTAATTGTACAACTCAGAGATATTGAACAACTCGAGTTTAATGAAATAGCAAAAATACTAGATATGACAGAAACTACGATTAGAGTTTCGCTGTCTAGAGCAAGAAAAACAATACGAGAAAAATTAACGAAGACCCATGATTATGGAATTAAATCACATTGAAAGTCTTTTAGAACAGTACGAAGATGGACAAACAACTTTACAAGAAGAAGCACAGTTAAAACACTATTTTTCAACTGAAACTGTTGCGCCTCACTTGGAAGTATATCGCTCCATATTTGCATATTATGCCTCTGACAAGATGCATGTTTATCAAAGACCTTTAAAAATGACCCGCAACACACCAAAATCCTACCGTTGGATGGCATCTGCTGCAGTCATTACTATTATGTTTAGTGCTTATATGTCGCTCACCTCAAGAGATGAGTCCATTATGCTAACTAACGAAGAGCAATTTGTTTACAATGAAACCCTCAAAGCATTTGATCTAATCTCGAATCAAATGCAACGAAGTGGATCGCCTTTATCTGCCCTAAACATAATCTCAACCTCTTTTGAAAAAGGGCAACAAAATGTTGTGTTTTTAGAAGAATTTAATAACTCGACCAACAGGCTATTTAAAATTAAATAATTAAATCTAAATTTAAAAAAAATGAAAAAAATTGTAGTAATTCTTAGTTTACTCATGACTCCAGTATTTATGTTTGCTCAAAGCATATTTGAAAAATATGAAGACATGGAGCATGTAACCTCTGTGGTTGTGAATCAAAAAATGTTTAAGATGTTGGCTAATATCGACATTCAAACCAATGACCCAGATTCAGATGATTTTATCAATCAAGTCAAAATGCTTGATAATTTGACGGTATTTACAACCGACAACACAGGCGTTTCGAATGCTATGAAAAAAGACGTTGATAAATACATTAAAAACTCAAAACTAGAGGAACTCATGCGCATCAAAGATGGCGATCAAACGGTCAACTTCTTTGTACTTGAAGGTAAAGATGATAATCACGTCAAAGAACTTCTGATGTTTGTCAACGGTTTAGGAGATTTTACCAAAAGCGAGAACATATCCATTAATGGCAAACAACGGGTTATTGAAACCGTGCTGTTATCCCTCACAGGCGATATTGATTTACGTGAAGTGTCAAGACTCACAAACCAGTTGAACGTCCCTGGAGGAGATCAACTCAAAAAAGCATCTAAAAAATAAATGAGCGCGCTTTTCAAATATTTAAACCTGTTTGGTTTAGTTCTTATCCTAGGATGTACTCCAAAGCTGTCGCTACAAAGCTATTTTGTAGCACATCAAGAAGCGGATGGTTTTATGTCTGTTGACATTCCGATGTCGTTTCTGAACCCTGATAAAATTGAGCTTACCGCCGATCAAAATGAGGCGATTGATTCAATTGACAAATTAAATATGCTTGCCTATAGTGTAAAAGATGGTACAGAAGAAGAATTTAATTCTGAAATCAATAAAGTTAAAACCATTTTAAAGTCCGAAATTTATAATGATCTTATGCGTGCTGGGAACACTTCCGACGGGAAACTCTATATCAAATATATAGGAGAAGACTCGGAAATAGATGAACTTATAGTTTTTGGTTTTTCCTCAGATAAAGGGTTTGTTATCATTAGAGTTTTAGGCGATAATATGGAAATTTCAAAGATCATGAAACTCGATTCTATTATCGATCAGTTGGATACTGAAAATGCAAACGTAGAAAATTTCATGGAGTATTTGCTGTAACACAACAGGCGCTTCATTAAACTCAAAAAAGCCACGAATGTCGTGGCTTTTTTTATAGAATCACGAGTGTTTTATATTCCAGTATAATTGGAAGGTGTAATTGCTTTTAGCTCTGATTTGATAGGTTCACTCACCTCTAAGGTATCAATGAAATTTGAAATAGAGTTTTGAGTAATCGCTTCGTTTGTACGTGTTAAACCTTTGAGCGCTTCATAAGGATTAGAATACCCCTCACGTCTTAGGATCGTTTGAATCGCTTCAGCAACTACCGCCCAATTATTTTCTAAATCGCTAGCAATTTTTGTAGGATTCAATAGTAATTTCTGTAACCCTTTTAAGGTCGATTTAAAAGCGATGAGGGTATGTGCAAACGGCACACCAACATTTCTTAAAACCGTACTATCTGTTAAATCGCGTTGTAGTCTTGAAACAGGGAGTTTTGCAGATAAATGTTCGAAAATCGCATTGGCAATACCTAAATTTCCTTCACTGTTTTCAAAATCAATAGGATTCACTTTATGTGGCATAGCAGAGCTGCCGACTTCGCCTGCTTTAATTTTTTGTTTGAAATAATCCATAGACACATAAGTCCAAAAATCACGATCCAAATCAATAACAATCGTATTGATGCGCTTTAGGACATCAAACAGTGCAGCCATATGATCATAATGCTCAATTTGAGTCGTAGGAAAAGAGTGGTGAAGTCCTAGTTTATCCTTTAAAAATTGATTTGCAAATGCCTTCCAATCTACATCGGGATAAGCGACTTTATGGGCGTTAAAATTACCAGTAGCTCCACCAAATTTAGCGGCATTAGGAATTGTTTCTAAGGTTTCAAATTGCGCTTGTAATCGCGCTACAAAAACTTGAACTTCTTTACCCAAACGAGTAGGAGAGGCAGGCTGTCCATGCGTTCGAGCTAATAAAGGAATTTTTTCCCATTCCGAAACAAGCCCTTTTAGGCAGTCTACTAATGTATTATATTCTGGAACATACACGGCTGATATAGCGTCTTTGATACTTAATGGTATTGCCGTATTGTTTATATCTTGAGATGTTAATCCGAAGTGAATAAACTCCTTGTATTCAGGAATTTGAAGCGCATCAAATTTATCTTTGATAAAATATTCAACTGCTTTCACATCGTGGTTTGTAATGCTTTCAATATCCTTAATAGCTTGAGCATCCTTTGATGAAAAATTGGTATAGATCTCTCTTAAGTCTTCAAAAAGTGAGGGGTCAAAATTTTTAAGTTGTGGTAAAGGGATTTCACAAAGAGCAATAAAATATTCAATCTCGACTAAGACTCTGTATTTGATTAAGGATTCTTCGGAAAAAAAATTTGCTAATGCATCAGTTTTTGATCTGTAACGACCGTCAATAGGAGAAATAGCATTTAGCATGGATATAGACATAATTTTTTATTTTTTTCAAGCTACAAATATAGGGTTTTTCAATCGAAGTATTTGTACTTGTTTTTAAGTATTTATTCCATTTTATGTCAAAATTTAGTCACAGAATTATAGACTATTTAAACTTAATTTCAATAACTTTATGCCTAGAATAACCCGTTGCGCATTTTGAATCTAAAAACACCATTTAACGTCAGTTCGAGTGATTTTGAGGTACGAAAAATTGTATCGAGAACTAAATTTTTGTTTTCAATTCAAATTTTTCAATCGTAAAATCCACTCGAATTGACGAATTTCATCAAAATGCACAACGCGTCTTAATAATATTAGATGTCAATTAATTTTTAACCCTATGCAGTCCACTTTACTTGTCATTGGCTTTGTGTATCCTGAACCCAATTCTTCAGCGGCTGGCACACGAATGCTTCAACTTATAGCGGCGTTTCAAGAGCAAGGGTATGCCCTTACATTTGCCACGACTTGCAAATCATCTGACCATGCATTTGATTTAAGATCGATAGGGGTAAACGTCGTTGAAATTCAACTCAACCATTCTAGTTTTGATGTGTTTATAAAAGCATTAAACCCCGCTATTGTCCTCTTTGATCGGTTCATGACCGAAGAACAATTTGGATGGCGTGTTGCCGAACACTGCCCTGAAGCACTAAGAATTTTAGACACCGAAGATTTGCATTCTCTTAGAAAAGCGCGTCAAAAGGCATTTACTACAAATCAATCCCTCGAGTATGTCCTTTTTACAAGTGATATTGCCAAACGCGAGCTGGCCAGTATCTATAGAAGCGACCTGTCCTTGATCATTTCTGAAACGGAGTATGATTTGCTTACAGACCGTTTCAAAATAGACCCCTCGCTTTTGTGTTACCTCCCGTTTATGATCGATTCAACCGATTGTCAGCCTCGAGTGGATTGTAAGTCGTATGCCGAGCGTCGTGATTTTGTGTCCATAGGGAACTTTTTACACCCTCCAAATCTTGATGTAGTGCGGTATTTGAAAAAAGATATTTGGCCACACATCCGAAAAGCACTTCCGGAGACCAAACTTCATATTTATGGGGCTTATGACACTCCAATCATTAAAGAAATGCACAATGAACAAGATGGTTTTTTGGTACATGGATTTGTTGACGATGCTTTTGAGGTTTTAAACTCCGCTAGAGTATTATTAGCACCTCTTCGATTTGGAGCAGGTCTAAAAGGCAAGCTCATTCAGGCCATGCAAACGGGAACGCCTTGTGCGATGTCGTCTGTGGCTGCCGAAGGCATGTTTGGAGCCTTAGCCCCTAATGGTATTGTAGAAGATACGGCGGAGGTGTTTGTAGCACGTACCCTTGCTTTGTATTCCGATGCTGCTGAATGGAAAAAATTTCAAGAACAGGGGTTTTCCATTCTAAAAAATCGATTTGAAAAAACTCAACATTTAGCTGTTTTTCAAGACCGAATAAAGACTCTTTTAGCGCGTCTCGAAACCCACCGTGCTCAAAATTTCATTGGACAGATGCTCAGCCACCACCAAATGCAAAGTACAAAGTATATGGCGCACTGGATTGAGGCTAAGAATAATTCTTGAGGCGTTAGCCCGGCAACCTCAATGGCTCTTTTACGCTAAGCTGACTCTAATAAGGGAATGTGTTGGTAAACAGTTGGTTGGTTAAAGGAAAACTATATAAATTTATTAGAGTATCATTTTTTTTCTTAAATTAGTAGAACTTAATATAAGCTTAACCTAAAATGCTCCAAAACAATTTAGAAGCCAATCAAGTAAAAATAGGAGAAGCTCTCTCTCCATCACCATTGAATCCTGTGGTTGATGGAGCTTATTTGGTACGAGCAGGATGCTCGCGCCAGCGGGGGATGTAGGTGTTCAGTTCTTTTTGGGAGGTTCTTTAGATGTTAATATACAGAGTTCATATCAATGGAAATTTTAAATAAATTATGAAATTTGTTTTTATTATAATTGCTTTTGCTATAATTGGATTATTAATCTATTTGATTATTCGCTAGCGCGAGCATCTTGCTCGTGACACTAAAAGCAAAAAAAGGGTAAAGAGAGTAAAAAAAAGGAACAAAATACAATCAGTATTGAAATATGAATTTAAATGAGAATAGAGGTAGAAAATTTGATGGCTCAAAGTCGGAAAATTGAAGATTCGACGAAGTCAAACTTTTCGAAGCTGGTAAAACAGCTTGTAATTATGTATATTTGTTTATGTGGTAACCAATAATATTATGAAAACAGTTGAATTAAGAAATAAGTGGAAAGAGGCTATCGGTAAAGTTGATGAACGTTTTTTACGTATGGTTGATGCTTTACATGAATCTTACATAAATGAAAAAGATTGTTACGATACTTTACCAGATGTTGCAAAAAAACTAATTGAGAAAGGGTTAGATGATATTGAAAAAGGCAAAGTTCATTCTCATAACGAAGTGATGTCAGAGTTTAGAAATAAATATAATATCGCTTCTATTTAAAGATGAAAATTGAATGGTCCGAAACCGTAAAGTTGACTTATGCAGAAGAATTAGAATTTATTGATCTAAAATGGGGTAATAACGAAGTCAAAAAATTTATGATGCTTTCTGATAATTTTCTAAACACTTTAAGTACTGGAGCTTTTGAAGGAAAATTAGTAAGAAAAGGAACGTTAACAATGTCTGTCATTTCAAAACAAACTTCTGTTTTTTATAAAGTAGATAAAACCAATGATAAAATTATACTAGTATCGTTTTGGAATAATAAACGAGATCCAAAGAAATTGGAAAAACTTTTAAGGTCATAAAAGTTATCTATTAAATAAATTAAAAGCACTACAATCTTTAAGGCTCTTTTACGCTAAGCTGACTCTAATAAGGGAGTGTGTTACTATATAGGGAGTTACTTTCTTCTGTTCCGACTTAAAATTTTATATTCTTCATAACATTCGCTAATAGCATCTAAGATTTGCAAATCATTAGCGGTACGTATAAAATCTGGGGAGTAGTTACATTCACTGATCAGAAGGTCTAAATCAATTTTATCAACTTGAAGTAAAGCAATTAGCATTTCTCTATCAAAACGAGAGGCGAGTAAGTTTCTAATCTCATCTTGCTTTTTCATTTCGCGGAGTTTCCGCATTTCACGAGGTTTTTTACCAAAAATGTTATGTAAAAAATCGGCAGGATTAAAGATAGCGCCCAAAACCTTAGTCACCATACTTTTTGATTTCGAACCAGATTCATACCCACTATTAAGACCAGAAATACTGTAACGCACATTCCGTTGAATGGGGACTTGTTTTATATCGATTTCAAGATAACCAGTAAGTTTAAGTTTGTTCACATTAACTTCTTCAAGAGCCAAGGCTAACTCTGTAAGCTCAATGGTTGTTGACGTCCCATATTTTACCCAGTCGTTACTCACTTTCACTTTGATGGATTTATAACCCAAATAGGAGAGGTGTAAGGTGTCATTGGCTTTGGCACGAATTTCAAACTCACCATCGGAGTTTGTAGTGGTGCCTATGACCTGATTTAAGTTAACAATATTCACACTCTCCATTGCTGCTAAGGTTTCCGAACTTACAATTTTACCTTTAACAGTGTTGTAAATTTGAGCCGTTCCAAGAAAGGGAACTCCTAGGAGTAATAAAAGTGTGAAATATAGTTTCATTCTTGCGATTAAGGATATAAAAGTAGTAAACAAAAGCTACACTAATATTATCAATCTAAACTTTGACTAAAAATTAACACAATGGTTTATTATCTACGACTTTTTCTTGGTCTTGAAAAATCGCCTCCACCGCTAGGTTTAGAATCAGAAGAGCGTCTTGGAGATCTACTCGATGAATTGCTATCACTTCTGCGTCCTCTGTGTTCAGATTTAAATCCAGATCCTTTAGAACGGTCATTACGACCTCTTCCACCACCACCAGATCGACGACCACCGCCTCCGCCGTAGCCACCGCCACCACGATTACGATCACGACTCTTTTTCTCTGTGATTTCAACATTTATAAAACGACCATCTTGTTTAAAGTCTGTGAAAAATTCTAAAACCTTTGCTTTATTGGATTCATCTGTATTAAAAAATGCAAAACTATCTTTAACATCTACTTTATAGACATCGTCTTGATTAAGTTGTAATGTATCTCTAAGGAAATCCTTCAATTTCATCCAGTCATAACCATCTTTGCTTCCAATATTGATAAAGAAACGTGCCGAGTTATCATCTGCACGATAATCATCTTCGGCGTGGCTACCTGATTGTGATTTTAAATCTTTGGATTTTTTATAGTAATTAAAGAAGCGTGTAAATTCGGCAGAAAAGAACTTCTTGATCAATTCATCTTTGGACACATCTTCAAATAAATTATTGATGTCATTCAAATAGGGCTCAATTTCCTGATTGATTTCTGTATCGTGAATTTTACTAGCAAGCGCTTTCAGTTGAACCTCACAAATTTCCATGCCACTAGGCACTTCTTTTTTGATAAATTCTTTTTGAATGATCCGTTCGATACTTTTAATTTTTCGAACTTCACTCTTAGAAGCAATCACCATAGAAATTCCCGTTTTTCCGGCACGACCTGTTCGACCGCTTCGGTGGGTGTAAATTTCTATTTCATCTGGTAATTGGTAGTTAATGACGTGTGTAATATCGTCTACATCAATTCCACGTGCAGCAACATCAGTAGCAACAAGCATTTGAATTTGCTTGGCTCTAAATGACTTCATGACCACGTCACGCTGGTTTTGACTTAAGTCACCGTGCAAAGCACCAGCGCTATATCCATCCTCTATAAGTTGCTCAGCTACTTTTTGAGTATCTCTTTTGGTTCTACAAAATATTACTGAAAATATTTGTGGATTGGCATCTGCCAAACGTTTTAATGCTTGGTAACGATCTCTTGCTCCAACTACAAAATATTCGTGAGAAACATTTTTGCTTCCCATATTTTTATGACCAACCGTTACTTCTGTAGGGCTGTCCATGAATTTTTTAGCAATTAAAGACACTTCTTTTGGCATGGTTGCCGAAAAAAGCCATGTACTTTTTTCTTTTGGAGTGTAAGACAGAATCTCTGTAATATCCTCAAAGAACCCCATATTAAGCATCTCATCAGCCTCATCCAAGACAGCATATTCAATTTTGGAGATATCAACCAACCTTCGGCTGATCATATCCTTCATTCGTCCTGGAGTGGCGACAATAATTTGTGCTCCTCTTTTAACCTGATTGGCCTGATCTGTAATGCTAGCTCCTCCATAAATAGCAGTGACATTAAGTCCTTTACAGTGCTTACCATACAGTTTCATCTCGTTGGTAATCTGTAAACAAAGCTCTCGGGTTGGCGATAAAATAAGACCTTGAGTCGTACGACTGTTTACGTCGATTTTCTGCAGCATTGGAAATCCAAAAGCAGCTGTTTTACCAGTTCCTGTTTGAGCCAAAGCAACGAGATCTCTCTCTTCGTCTAATAATAATGGGATTGTTTTTTCTTGTACTTCACTAGGAGTTTCAAAACCTAAGTCTGTAATGGCTTGAACTAAATGATCTTCTAGTCCAAGTGCTTTGAATGCATTCATTTTTTTTAATTTAGTATCCGATAAATTTCTAAGTGTTACTTAGAAGGGTATCGAACATACCTAAACCAAGTTCCATGTAACACATCCTCACCCTGAGGAATTTTAAGCGGCAAAGGTACTGTAAATTAATTTAATGCAGATTTAAATACGCTACCAATTTTTTAACGGCTTTTCCACGATGTCCAATCCTATTTTTTTCAGCCAAAGACAGCTCGGCGAAAGTGTTTTTATACCCTGATGGTTTAAAAATAGGGTCATACCCAAAACCATCAGTACCTCTTTTGTTTTTGGTGATTTTGCCTTCACAAATCCCTTCAAATGTGATAAGCTCCCCCCGAAAATGCATTGCAATAACAGTTTTGAACTGCGCCGAACGCTCCGCTTTTTGGTTGAGTTCTGCTAATACTAAGTTCATATTATCATCTGCATTTCGTTGTGGCCCTGCATAGCGTGCAGAGTACACACCCGGAGCACCATTCAAAGCGGTAATTTCCAATCCTGTGTCATCCGCAAAGCAATCCATCCCATAATGGTCTTTAATATAATCGGCCTTTTGGATGGCGTTGCCCTTTATGGTGTCTTGCGTTTCGGGAACAGCTTCAGTACAGCCAATGTCTTCTAAACTTATCAACGTAATATGTTCAGGAAGTTGGGCTTGAACTTCTTTAATTTTATTAGGATTATTGGTAGCAAATACAATTTTCATAGCTATTGGTTTTATACTATCTGTGATGATAAGGTTCGTTTTTTAAAATTGTAAACCCTCTATAAAGTTGCTCAATAATAAAGAGGCGAACCATTTGATGTGAAAAGGTTAGTTTTGACAGTGCTAACTTTCCAGCGGCTTTTTTATAGACGTCTTCCGAAAATCCATAAGGCCCTCCAATAACCAAGACAAGGCGTTTGATTCCTGAGTTCATTTGTTTTTGAAGAAAAGTAGAGAACTCTACCGAATTCATTTCCTTTCCATTTTCATCCAATAGTATAAGACGGTCAGTAGGCAAGACTTTATTAAGGATTAATTTCCCTTCTTCTTCTTTTTGAAGTTTTTCAGATAGATTTTTACTATTTTTTAGGTCAGGAATAATTTCAAAAGAAAACCGCACATAATGCAATAATCGTTTTTGATAGATGGAAATAAGTCGATCTAATTCCGTTTGATCGGTTTTTCCTATGGCAATAAGTTTAATTTGCATTTCCCAAAGTTAAAATTAATTTGAATAAGGTTTTAGATTTATTAACATATTTCCGTTACAATTCATATTTTAGCTACAAAGTTACAAACATGATTACCAACGAACAATTTAAACACGAAGTACAGCTCATTATTGCCAATGCTGTTAGAGAAGATGTAGGAGAAGGTGACTATAGTTCATTAGCTTGTATTCCTACAAATGCGACTGGAAAAGCAAAACTTTTGGTCAAGGATAATGGCGTAATTGCCGGCATTAGTTTTGCCAAACAAGTTTTTCAGTATATTGACCCTGATCTAAAAGTCGAAATACTAATTAATGATGGGGCTAACGTAAAATTTGGAGATATTGCTTTTTTTGTTGAAGGGTCAAAACAATCCATTCTAAAAGCTGAGCGTATTGTCCTAAATGCAATGCAACGTATGAGTGCTATTGCCACAAAAACACATTCTTACGTTGAAATATTGGATGGTACCAATACAAAAATATTAGATACACGTAAAACAACTCCAGGATTCAGGGCCTTAGAAAAATGGGCCGTCGCCATAGGAGGAGGAGTGAACCACCGTTTTGCTTTGTATGATATGATTATGCTAAAAGATAATCACATTGATTTTGCAGGAGGAATCTCCAAAGCAATTTCAATGTCCAAAGCCTATTTAAAAGAACACCAATTAGATCTTAAAATAGTAGTGGAAGCCCGTGATTTGGATGAAATTAAAGAAATTTTAGAGAACCAAGGCGTACACCGAATTTTAATCGACAACTTTAATTATACAGATACTCAAATAGCCATTGAACTTATTGGAGATAAATGTTTGACAGAATCTTCTGGTGGAATCGATGAAGTGACGCTAAGACACTATGCCGAAATTGGAGTGAACTATATATCTAGTGGGGCCTTGACCCACTCTGTGTCAAATATGGATTTAAGTCTCAAAGCCGTGTAATGAGTCAGCCAATTGAAGATCAAATAGACAAAATCCCCGTTCTCAATTGGATTGTAAAATTCTTAAAACGAATTAAACTTCCTGGATTTGAAGGACTGTCGACATATGATCTTCTAGAAATGTATATTATTGGAATTTTTAAGGGCACTCTAACCACTCGTGCGAGCGCTATTGCTTTTAGTTTTTTTACCGCCATATTTCCATTTTTGTTATTCATTATTATTCTCATTCCATATATTCCTTTTGACAATTTTAAATTTGATTTCTTAAATTTTTTAGATTCATTTTTACCTCCGCAAACCTCAGGTTTTTTTAATCAAAATATTTTCGAAAACATTAACAACACAAACACTGGAGGATTACTTTCTACTGTTTTTTTGATTTCTATGTTTTTGATGGCTAATGGCGTAAATGCAGTGTTTTCTGGATTTGAAAATTCCTACCATCAACAAATCAATCGCAATTTTATTAAACAATACTTCTATGCTTTTGGAGTGGCGATCATTCTAGTAGTGCTTTTAATCCTAACTGTTATTGGATTCGGTTATGCTCAGATTTATTTGATCCCCCCCATCATCGAAAGATTTGGCTCTGGAGATGGAAGCAATGAACTTTTTTGGATTACACGTGCCAAATATTTCTTTTTTGTATTTATGATTTATATCAGTATGGCTACCCTATATTATTTTGGAACCAAAGATGGGAAACTATCAAGCTTCTTTTCTATAGGGGCGCTATTTACTACCTTTTTGATTTTGCTTACGTCTTATTTATTTGGACTTTATATCGAAAATTTTTCAACCTATAATGAATTATATGGTTCCATTGGTGCCCTATTAATTTTACTCTTTTACTTTTGGCTCAATGCAAATATTATTCTTCTTGGCCATGAATTGAATTCCTCCCTTCAACGTTTAAAGAAAAAATGCACGCCATAAACGTATTTTTTATCGATGTTATTTTACCACTTTCTTTAGAGCGGAACTTTACCTACGCCATTACCAAAGCGGAAGCCAATTTTGTAAAAAGAGGGTTCAGAGTCGCAGTTCCTTTTGGGAAAAATAAAGTATACACTGGGCTTGTGTATAACATACACGACAAGGAACCCACTGCCTATGAAGCCAAATCGATACATAGCATATTAGATGATTCTCCAGTAGTTAATGACTACCAGTTTAAATTATGGGAGTGGATGTCGAGTTATTACCTGTGTACTATGGGTGAGATTATGCGTGCTGCAATGCCTAATGCATTTTTATTAGAAAGTGAAACCATTATTTCACTAAACCCTAAATCAGGATTTGATGTCAATGCGTTTAAAGATGATGAATATCTAGTTTATGAAGCACTGCAACAGCAAACCAGTCTAAAAGTCGATGAAATCAATGCGATTGTAGATCGTAAAAATTCATTTCCAGTTCTAAAACGTTTACTCGATCAAAACGTAATTGCACTCGAACAAGAACTTTCTGAGAAATATAAACCCAAATTAATTCGTTGCGTTCGTTTACATCCTAACTATCAGCATGAAAACGGCTTGCAAGAGCTAATAGAAACCCTTAAAAGTGCTTCTAAACAACGCGAAATTGTATTAAGTTATTTTAATTTGGCCACATCCACGAAACAAATTAAAGTAGCTGATCTTAAAACCAAAAGCAATGCGACGTCTTCTCAAATCAAAACACTCATAGACAAAGCGGTTTTTGAAGACTACCATTACCAAACGGATCGCATTAAATTTGAAGATTCCAAAGCAGATGCTGCCAAAGAATTAAACACCTATCAGATCGCTGCATTAGAAGAAATTGATCAACAATTCGAGGCTCATAATACAGTCTTACTTCATGGGGTGACTTCATCTGGTAAAACCGAAATTTATGTAAAAAAAATTGAAGCGATTTTAGCCCAAGGACAACAAGCCTTATATTTAGTTCCAGAAATTGCCTTAACCTCACAGTTGGTACAACGTTTACAACAGTATTTTGGAAATCAAATCGCAGTATACCATTCGCGATATTCCCAAAATGAACGTGTAGAGGTTTGGAATCATGTATTGAATCAATCCGAAAATGCTCGCGTTGTTATTGGTGCGCGGTCTTCAGTTTTTCTTCCGTTTAGCAATCTCGGACTGGTGATTGTCGATGAAGAACATGAGCAATCCTACAAGCAATTTGATCCATCTCCTCGATACCATGCAAGAGATACAGCGATTGTGTTGGCTGCACTTTATGAGGCCAAAACGCTTTTGGGATCTGCAACGCCTAGTATTGAAAGTTTTTATAATGCAACAAAAGAAAACAAGTTTGGTTATGTAGCCATCACAAAACGTTTCAACAATGTACTAATGCCAGAAATTGAACTGGTGGATTTGACGGACAAATACAAACGAAAACGCATGACGGGTCATTTTAGTGACCGGTTAATTACCGAAATAAAAGAAGCTTTAGATGCAGATTTTCAAGTTATATTGTTTCAAAACAGACGAGGATTTTCACCCATAGTTTCGTGTAATACTTGCGGTCATACGCCCGAATGCCCCAACTGTGATGTTAGTTTGACGTTTCACCAATATAAAAACCAACTTCGTTGCCATTACTGTAGTCATACTATAGCCATGCAGCTCACCTGTGGTGCTTGTGGTGGCGTTGAAATTGATAGTAAAGGATTTGGTACCGAACAAATTCAGCAAGAAGTAGAGCTTTTATTTCCAGAAGCAAAAGTGGCTCGAATGGATTTGGATACTACCCGAGGAAAATACAGCTATGACCGAATCATATCTAGTTTTGAAAACAAAGAAGTAGATATATTAGTAGGCACTCAAATGGTGACAAAGGGGCTCGATTTTAGACATGTAAAATTAGTAGGTGTTCTCAATGCGGATCAATTGATTAATTTCCCCGACTTTAGAGCTCATGAACGCAGCTTTCAATTGTTACAACAAGTGGCAGGTCGTGCAGGTCGTACAGACGCAAGAGGTAAGGTGATCATCCAAACCTATAATCCGCACCACACAATTCTTCAACAGGTTTCTATAAACGATTATGAGTCCATGTTTATAGAGCAATTAGAAGACCGCCGTATCTATAAGTACCCTCCTTTTTGTCGAATCATCAAACTAACCTTAAAACACAAGGATTATAATAAAGTAAATGATGGGGCAGAATGGTTGGCAACGAGTTTGAGACACGTATTTAAAACGAATGTATTAGGTCCTGAATCTCCAGTTGTTTCGAGAATTCGAAATCAGTACCATAAAAATATACTGCTTAAAGTACCTCAAAACCAATCGTTGGTTAAAACAAAATCAGTGCTTCAGAAAATTAAAATGCGATTTTTGAGTACAAGTAATTTTAGGGCGGTACGTTTGTTAATTAATGTCGATAACTACTAATTTACAATAACGTCTAGGGCTTCGCTCAATTGTGTTTTTCGAGTTCTGCTCAATGGGAGTTTCATTTTTTCAATTTCCACAAATTTACTGTCATACCGTTCTACTTTTTTAAGGTTGATGATATAGGATTTATGAATTCTTAAAAACAACCCTTTTGGAAGTTCATTCTCAAAAGCTTTCATGGTTGAAAGAATGACAAAGCTTTTGTCGTTAGTAATGAGTTTCACATAATCTCCTAGGGCTTCAATCCATTTAATTTGATTAATATAGATCTTACGTTTCTTTAAATTGCTTTTTACAAAAATATGCTCTCCATCATAATCCTGAAAATTCTCTTTCATTTTGGCTTGTAAAATAGCCTTTGAAATGGCCTCGTTAAATCGATTTTCAGATGCGGGCTTTTCCAAATAATCGATCACGTTGTATTCGAACGCTTTGAATGCATGAGAAGTATCTTCACTTACTATGATCGCACAAGGCGTTTTGAGGTCGGGATTGGTACTAAAAATATTTAAGAGCTCAAATCCATTTGAAGCAGGTAAATCAATATCCATCAAAATCAAATCTACAGCAGTTTTTTGAAGAAACTTCTTTGCTTCAAGCGCCGTAGAGAATTCACCAATCACATTAAGTGAGGGATGATTTTTTGTGAGTTTTATAGTAGTGAATCGTTGCAGAGAATTACTATCAATAATTATACAATTTAAATTCATTCGGGATAATTTGAAATGATTAACGAATACAATTATACAAAAAATAATCCGATAAAATTCTTAAAACTCCGTTTAACGAATAAAATTATAAGAAGTTAAATAATAGAGTTTGTTGTTGTATAAACAAAAACAAATACCTACTTTTGCAGCCATTTTAAAACAAAAATTATAAAATTTATGAATCATTACGAAACTGTTTTCATCTTGAATCCCGTTTTATCTGACACACAGATAAAGGAAACAGTAAAGAAATACGAGGACTTACTCGTTTCTAAAGGAGCAAAGATGGTATCGAA
>Ga0209533_1001591_pt1 | contig 21162 bp, 24 predicted proteins | sample COG_04_FD_184748 | JGI IMG/M metagenome (GOLD analysis project Ga0209533, IMG submission 184748) | Pelagic Microbial community sample from North Sea - COGITO 998_met_04 (SPAdes) (version 2) | ecosystem: Environmental > Aquatic > Marine > Neritic zone/Coastal water | place: Helgoland, sampling...
GTGTAATTATGCCAACTTTTGGTTATGTTAATATTACCTTTATCGCTTTTATTTCTTCCCATTATCTCACATAGAACGGTTGGTTGATTTTCATCAAAAATATATTCCATACTTTACTGTATTACGATGATAACTTTCTATATGATTTACGTGAGTAATATAACTTTTTTGGTTGAATCTAATATAACAAAATATATTTTATATGGGTTACAGCCTTGGTAATAAAAAACGGAACAACCCGATATGAAATCATGTATAATGAAATTACACGGAAATTAATATAAAAAGGCTACTATATATATGTATATGACTTCTTTTCAAAAAAGAGATAATTGGTTTTTAAATTATCATGCTATAAATGGTAAACAAGGGCTACGTGATATTTCATATAGAGAACCTTTTTTTAATAAAGAAGATTTTGTAAATAAAAGTGTATTAGATATTGGATGTAATACCGGACAAATGTGTAAATTTGCACATTCATTGGGGGCTACATATATTCTTGGCGTTGATTATGACAATACCGCAATAGTAAATGGGAATGAATTATTAACTGACGACGAAAAAGAAAAAATAGAATATTTAACGGATGATATTGATAACTATTTTTTTTATACCAATCTTCAAAAATTTGATACGACTCTATTGCTATCTGTAATAGGAACACAAGAATTAACCAATCGATATGGTATGCTTGCGAATGTATGTGCGAATACCAATGTTTTATATTATGAAGGTCACATGTCTTCCAAGTACAATGAACTACTGGAAAATTTAATAAAATATACAAATTTTTCTACTATAGAATTTAAAGGTATACAATATGACAATGAAGAATTTAAGTTAGAAAATAAAGGACGTCATTTTTTTAGATGTTCTAAAGAAAAAATAAATAGAGATGAATGTTGTTATAAAATACAAAAAATAATTACTAATGATAAACGACATGTAATTGCGTTATGCGGATTTGGTGGTACTGGAAAATCAACATTATTAACAAAAATCATAGATTTTTTAAAGATAACAATGAATATTGAGTTCAATGAGCCTACTCACGACGGAAAGGTGATAATTAGCAAATCAAATGAAATATGCGTAGTAGATGATTTACCTATAAATGATGATTCTATAAAACAGTTTAAATATGTGATATTGTCTGATTATAAAGCACTTACTTATCTTAATAATGTGAACACTATATTTTATATGAATTATAATATCAAAGACCGTATGAAAAATCGTAACGATATTGGGATGCGAAGTCACCGTACACCAATGATAAAGCCTGAGCTATTATACACAATAGAAAATATTTATAATATTGTTCCTTATGCTGATGATATTTGATAAACAATAAAAATATCTAATCATATTACAAAATGCTCCAACTACTATTCTCTCTACTTTTCTTAGTAAATATATCAAATGCTTATGATAATCACCTTACTCACACAGCAGTGAATATATCTCAAGCAACATATTGTATGACCCAAACCAGTATGTGGGATTGTATTACATGTGACACAACGAATTCTTATGACAATATCCTTATTCAAAATGGTGAACAAGTAATATTTGGATACAATGAGGAATACGAATCTATCTTTGTTAGTTTTAGGGGTTCTGAGAACATCCAGAATTGGATAGCTAATATTCAAGTATCACAAACAACACCATATCCGGAAACAAATATTGCCGTAGAAAAAGGATTTTATAACCTATTTGATTCCCTACAATCAAATGTATACAAAGCAGTAGATGAACTCACTAAAAAATACAATACAAACCAATTACTATTTACAGGGCATTCTTTAGGTGCTGCATTAGCAACATTAAACGCATTTGATATTCTGTATTATCAAAAAAACTACAAAATTCACTCATTAATTACATTTGGTTCTCCAAGAGTAGGAAATAAAGACTTCTCAAAAGTGTTTGAAACTTATAATATTAATTCCATTCGCGTAACCCATTATTACGATATGGTTCCTCATGTTCCAGAAGAGTTTTTAGGGTATCGTCATATTTCCCAAGAAGTATGGTATAATGAACCCAATACTGAATACACCATATGTAATGATGAAAATGGAACAGAAGACGATAAATGTAGTAACTCTTGTTCTCCTACTAAATGTACGAGTACGTCGGACCATTTAGATTATCTACAGATAAAGATGGGAGAAGGCGGGTATTGTTGGTAACTCTGTCACATAAAATATATATGCAATAATATATATTTTAGAACAATGAATACAAATGCAAGTTACGAGATATTCGGTACTCATCGAGAAGTACAATATAGACAAAATACAAATATAGATGAATCAAATACACGCCTTAATGGTCGTCAGTTTGCCGATTCACCATTAGAACCCAATTTTGACATGCGTCCAGTGCCTACAAAATATGCGTTATTCCCTATGGTAAATCGTCGCAAACCAGTAACAGAGGAGAGATTACCATATGTAGACTATAATCAAGGGGCTAATTTTACTCCAGCTGTTTCAAATGGACCAGTGTCAGGATATATGAATGGTATAGATATTGAAACGACATTACGTAATCAAACATTCGCAAAACAAAGAGGTTTAGGTCAAGATATGTATGTACCATCATCTGATAGTGATTTATACAAAGTATCTGTAGTTTCGCGACCATCAGAACAGCCACATATGGGATTGTTTTCGCAAAATACCTTTAGTAATCGCCCCCATCCTAATGTTGAAAATACGACTATAGGTAAAGATAAGTTCTTCAATCATACCCGTACACAGTTACGTAACTCTGCGTAAATATAAAATTGATGGTTAAAAATTATATAATGGTTTATTATATAATTTATTAATAAAATGTTCAAGTACATAAATTCTATATTAACATCGAACAACTCAAATAATATGACCTATAAATGGTTAGTTTCGATAGCTTTATTATATGCAAGTGTAAAAATCTTGAATAATACAAACATGCCATATGAAACAGTGGAAGGATTTAACCAAAGTAAACCTTATGTGTATAAACGCAATGAAGATATATATGATGATTTTATTGCTGACATATATGATACATTACATGATAATGAGGAACAAACGGATTGGGAACTCGCTCAGATTGTTAGAATAACATCTCCAGATGTAAATAATAGTGTGTTTTTAGATATAGGATCTGGTACAGGATGTACTGTAAATCAATTACAGAAAACTGGATACACAGCGTATGGTGTAGACAAATCAAAAGACATGATTGAATATGCTGAAAACAAATATCCTAATAGTGATTTTATTAAGGCTGATGTAAACGACCCATTATCGTTTGACCGTGCGAGTTTTACGCATATATTATGTACGAAAACTACATTATATCAATTCAAAGATAAAAAGAAATTCTTTTCGAATTGCTATCACTGGATGATACCAAACGGTTATTTAATCGTCCATCTGGTCGATAGAAAACGATTTAGTATATTTGAACCAAAGGATCCTACTAAGGTTGAATGGCAACCATTAATACCTAAGAAACCCAAAAGGCGTACTAAGGTGACGTCTGAATATGAAGATTTTAAGTATAAAGCAAATTATTCATTTCCGGTTAATTTAGAAGAAACAAATGTGGTAAGTTTTACCGAGTCGTTTACGGATAAAGTAACAAATCATGTTCGTCATAACGAAGAAACCTTGTATATGGAGGACATCAGAGATATTTTAAATATGGCAAAGCAAGTAGGGTTTATATTCCATGCTAAGGTGGATATGGAACCATTAGGCGATGATAACCAATATTTATATATATTAGAAAGACCACACTAATACCGAAAAAAACTACAATTTATCTACCAAAATATATTAGATTTATGATACAATATATTTTTTCTTCGTTATTTTTCTTTTTTTTAGTTTTATTTGCATATATAAAAATACGATACCCGTTCTGGAATAACCAGCCAGTATTTCATAGTTATGATTATTGGCGTTTTTTCTATAGTGTTCCTTACATTATGTATAAATACCGTCCCGTAAAAACAAAATATTGTGATTTTCATCAAATAGAAACAGTTCCATATAGTGAATGTTCTCAACTTGTTAAACAAAATGTGATTAATTTACTTCAATGTTATTATATTCCTTCTGAAAAAATATTACATACAATTACTGAAACGGAAATAGATACCATATTCACAGGTACAAATGAACCTTGTTACATATCGACATTTAATGAAAAGATTATTCAAAACAAAGGAGAACAAGGAACATCTATATTGGTAAACCCTGAATCCAGTGGATGTATTACATCAAGACCATATAAAATGTTTTATCGTCCTACATTAACCGAACAAGTATATACATCTGACCCCTTATATTTCATAGATTATTTATGTGTAAAGAGAGAACGTGATGTAAAAAAATTAAATAGAATATTATTACAGACACATGAATATAACCAGCGGACAAAGAATTCCGATGTTCTCATCTCTTTGATAAAAAAAGAGATAGATTTATTCCAAGGGGTTATTCCTGTAGTGAAATACAATACGTCAACCTATTATATTCCTATACTACATCAGGTCAGTTTACCAACAGATTGTGAATTGATTAAAATAGACCATACAAATATCCATATTTTGACTGATTATCTATATGATATGACCCATAATAACTATGAAAATACAGAGAACATGTTTGATATGTGTATATTACAAGATACTTCGTATTATTTGTCGCAAATAAAAGCAGGAATAACACATATATATTGTCTACGCCAGAAAAAACATGTATTTGGGATCTATTTCTTTAAAAATACATACACTGAATATGAAGATATAGAAGGGAATGTGTTAATGTTCTCATCAAGCATAAAAAATACGAGTGATAATAATGTTTATTATAGTGGGTTTATAAATAGTATGTATACAATCTTAAAACAAAAACAAAACAAATATAAAATGTTAATGATGGAGAACATCGGTCATAATAATCATATCATTTCTCTATGGGAAACGTATAATAGACCTATTTTTGATAACAAAACTGCGTATTATTTGTATAATTTCATTTATCCATGTTCTCCATTATTACCGGAAAGAACACTTATTATTACATAATTTGATTTGTTATTGTAAACATCAATGTGTATACAATGTTGATGTTTAGATTATCTCGTGTATTTACCAGCACGTGCGAATGAATCTACAATAAATATGACAAACACACCCATAAAGGTATATAATAAAAATTCTTCCGTAATATTTGCGGTTTTTTCATGTTGTTGGTCTTCTAATAAATGAATCATGTAATTTATTTTCTCCATTAATTGAGTATCTCCAGATGAAGGCCCACTGGAAATACCCATCTTTGCGTAATATGGAGAGGGTACAGCAGTTGGATTTTGGTTATAACTTTGATTATAATTACTAAGAGTTTGCGAATGAGTATCATTTGCCCCATAGTTTTTCATTTCACCTAAAATATTTGCTGAAGCAGCACCTCCCGAATACTTAGGTGCTGGTGGAATATATTGTTTCATTTCAGTATCATCAGAGTAATCACTATTTAAATGAATTTTAGGAGGTGACAATGGTTTAAAATCGCCCATCTTATTATTATCGTCATCGTTTGAAGAAGTAAGTTTGTCTAATAAATCAGTTACACGAGAACTACGTTCATCACTTGAATTTTTAAATGATTCTATTGTATCTGACTGATTATTCTCAATTTTAAATTCATTAACAGTCTCTTGTGGTCTTATTTTAATAGTTTTTCGTATACTTGGGGTTCTTTTTCTATTAGATGGTTCGTCATTCGTCCATGAGGATGCTGTTGCTACTAAAGACATAATTATATTTATTTGTATTTAAAAAATAAGTAGATATTAATTTCATAATCTGGAACCAAATTAGAATGTAAAAGAATATGTAGGGTAATTTATATAATGAAATTAAAAACCAATACTATAGCTCAGTTTATACCTATCGTTGTTATATTCTTATTGTTATCTCAATATCGTGGATGTGTTAAATTTAGTCATACAATTTTAGGGCGGTTAATAGCAGTATTTATAATCATGTTTTACACAAAGATTGATAAGGTTCTCGGATTATTTGTATGTGCGTTGGTTATTTTATTCTATCAAATGGATTGTATAGAAAATATGCTAAATATAGAATCATTTGATACAATCGAAGAAGAAGAAGAAGAAGACGAAGAAGACCCCGAATATAATGAAACTAAACCAGCTAAATCGTGCGATAGTTGTGGTGTAAAAGGCATTGAAACGTTTGAAAATTATGATTCAAGTGAGAACACAGCCATCGAAAATGGTCCCGCTCAAGAGGAATTTAGAAGAGAACATTGTCAAAAAGGTGTTCTAAAACATAAAGATATGAATGTAAAAAATGAGATGGCTCAACACGTATATCCTGAACTAAAATTTCAAAATGATTACTGTAACGCATGTTCTCCTACATGTAATTTCTCAATCATAGAATCTAAATTAAAAACTGAAAATAAATTGTTACCTAATTTCTCAAAGTAAAATCTAAATATAATGTAAATAATACGATGGTAAAGTCTGAAATGAAAAATATGCTTGATTATTTACACACGAATATACAAAGAATCAATGATAGTAAAATTTTCGCTGGGTTAATGATAATAACCTTAAATATAGTGTCAAAATACGTAAATATAGGTCTAAGCAAATCAATGGAATCGTATTTGAAGTACACCTTTAGTAGGCAATTGTTAGTGTTCTCTATCGCATGGATGGGTACTCGTGATATATACATAGCTTTCTTCATTACATTTATATTCACATTATGTGCTGAATATTTATTCAATGAAGATAGCGTTTTTTGTGTTTTATCTGAAGATTTTAGAGATTACCATGCGACATTAACAGAGAACGATGTAGCAAATTCTGAAAAAGTGACCGAAGACGATATTCAGAAAGCAAAGAATGTTTTAGAAAAAGCAAAAACCCAAAACAAATTACGAGACGATAATTTTGAAGGATTTTCTATGAAATAAGGACGGTATTATTATGCGAATAATATATTTGCATAATATAATTAGTGTACATCAAAATGAGTTTAAACATTCAAAAATTAAAAATAACGTTAAATACAAACGTTAAAAATAGCAAACCGATTGAATTTACAAAAGATGTGCTGTATCATCCAGAACATAAATCGTTTCCTGACATTGAAAAATACCCATATGTAACAACAAAACAACTGTACCCAGAAGATTACTTATCAAAATTAGATTATGACAAAATAGTAAATATTTTCTTTAACAAAGAAAACTTCGAAGACATGTTAATCGAACATAAACCAAGTAAATCACGATACGACGAATCTTATATTTCAAACAAAAATATAATGATAATGTTGGGATTATTGTTTTCAACTAAATATTTTATAGTAAATAATATTCATCAATCATTAGACATATTAAGTAATAAAGATTCGAAAAATTCCATAGTTTACAACCCATTTAATACAAAATTTTCATATGTAAAAATAAACGGGAAACCACATACAGTAACGAAAGCTGTTTGGTTAAATGATACAGTAAATCACCCAGAATACAAGAAAGTGATAAATACTGTCGGGAATGTAATCGCCAGTTATATGACAAAATACCCCAATGACCCTACAAAACTGAATAATGAAATGACACGTTCACGTAGTGATATAGTGAACTATGATGAAATATCATATAACTTACGAAGTAGATTACTACCTAAATTACGATTCCCTACTCGTGAATCTTCAAATGTAGAAATACAAAAACCCATTAATATGGATAATAGAATAGAGCCTGAAATTCCATTAGTTGAAATGAGTAAGAAGCAGCTATATAGTTTTATCACCAAAGATTTATTATCTAAAGAACAACAAGAAGAACAAAAAGAACTATTGAACGATTTAAAATCAAGAGAATCAGATTCCTCTAATAAAACTGACTATATAAACCTAATAAACAAGTATAATAATTATACACGTGAATTTTACGATAAATTCGAAGCGTTATATAAACGTTATGTGCTGAATAATAAAGATGTAAATGTACCTCGTGAAATACTTGATATAGGTATTGATAACATTAATATAGGGTACAACGATGAATACCCAACGAAAGAGATTTTTGTCATGTTAGATTTAATCGATGGTGAAGTAAATGAAGGTAATAAAAAAGAAATATATTGCCCGTATACCAATGAGTACTTAGGAAATTTATTAAATACTCTTGTATATGATGAGGAATCCTCAAAAACACTCAAAACTAAAAAATCGATATATTCGATTGAAGATAAAAAAAGTACTTCATCCAAAAGGTCTTCTAACAGTACTTCATCAAATATGTCTGATAATAGTACTTCATCCACACGTAATATCAAAGCAAAATCATCGAATACAAATACATCAACCAAGGATGTAAATCCAGATTTATTTTATTCTCAAATTTTTAATAGAACCGAAAACAAAGAAATAATAGACAAAATAAGACCATTTATAAAAAATGACGACATACTCGCGTTTATAAAAAAGAACGAAGAATTATACGATATAGTTGGTAAATCTACCGCAACTACCTCTAATAAGAAATCTTTTATGGACCAAATAAATAGATTAAATGGTAGATATAAAACCGAAATAGATATTTTGAAGCAAAGTAAGAAAGGTTCTATGCAAGTGCCAATTAAATTAAGAGATATAGATAATGATATATCAAAATATGAATTTTATTCAACTGTATTAAATAAGATATTAGCATATGAAAATACAAAACCTAAGTCTATAGGTGGTGGAAATAAGACAAAAACAAGAAAACCAAAAACCAAAAATATAACAAAAAAATCAAAGTAATAATATGAATTAGAACAAAAAATATATACAATATATTTTTTGTTTGGCAGTTACAATACAGAAATTATTAAGTTGAGTTACTTCTTAGCTTTTTTATAAAATGTTGGTTTTCCTTTCTTGAATTCACCAATTTGGTCTCCAATATCCTCATCTTCGAGAATGGCATAGATAGGTCCATCAGTTTCATTTGATACATAATAGGATTTATTTTTAATAGTAAGTTCGTATACTTCTTCATCCGCCTCCTCTTCTTCAGCAGATTCTTCTACTTCTACTTCAACCTCTTCTTCAGATTCTTCTACTTCTACTTCAACCTCTTCTTCAGATTCTTCCACTTCTACTTCAACCTCTTCTTCAGATTCCTCAACTTCTACTTCTACTTCAACCTCTTCTTCAGATTCCTCAACTTCAACTTCTATTTCAACCTCTTCTTCAGATTCCTCAACTTCTACTTCTACTTCTACCTCTTCTTCAGATTCCTCAACTTCTACTTCTACTTCAACCTCTTCTTCAGATTCCTCAACTTCTACTTCTACTTCTACCTCTTCTTCAGATTCTTCTACTTCTACTTCAACCTCTTCTTCAGATTCTTCTACTTCTACTTCAACCTCTTCTTCAAGTTCTTTAATATCCATAATTTTTATGCCTTCTACAATATCATTAGTTTCATCTCCATATGTGAACGGTTTATCTGTAGTATTACATGTGTCCCGTAACTCATATGTTATATTTTCTGGTTCATTTGAGATGTCAATAATATTCTTTTCCTTTTTAATATGAACTTCAGGTAAAGGTGATTGTGTGGATTTATGACGCCTACCACAACACTTAGAATTTCCTTTCGTTTGTCTATCAAATAAAGTATCAATCATTTTTTTCAACATTTCATTTTCCTTTTTTATTTCTTTATTTTCTTTGATTAAGCGCCTAACACATTTGAGTGTTTTCTTAACTATAGGTAGTTGAGAGAGGGCATTGTAATTCGAGTTTAGGTCAGTATTGGATACCATGGCTATAATATTTTACTTGTCAATATATCATTATATCATTTTCAATTTTATATTTACCAATAAACATTCACCCAGTTTGGTGGAAACATGTCAGACGTATTATGTTGAAGTGATGTACCAAACCATTTATTCGGATAATATACCATTTTTTTATCATTTTGATTTAAATATGCTCCCCACCAACTGTATGTACTATTTGCGATTATATTATGAGAACATACACTCATTATAAGCATTTGTTTCCAATCCACAATATCATCACTAACTTTGACAAACTCTAATTCCGTAAACATACGTGACAGACGATTGATAATTACCGAAACTTTTTCGTTATCAATATCTTGACAAAAATACAAAATACGATATTTCTTGTTTTTATGCATAGTTAGATTACAAATAGCATTATAGTAATACTGAAATGGCATAATTGGATGACAATTTTGAATATTAGCATAATCCCCTATTCGAAAATGCAAACTAATGGTTTCTTTAGTTGAGAATAAATCCGCATAATCCTTTTTAATAGCTTTTTGTTGGTCGTCAAGACTAATCATTTTCTTAATACTATCCCAATGCTTATCAAAATATTTATGACTTTGATAGTAACCAGATAGTAGCATGCTTGGTCCTTTTGGCTTAGGTATTTTATTGTATTCAAATGATTTTTCATTATATATAGGCATTGACAACAATGACTCATTTGTCTCATTATGAAGTAAATTATACGTTGTCATAAGTCTACAACCTAACAAAAATGTATCCCAATAAGTGTTGCGTACTGTCCCGGTATGTAATTGGTCTGTATATGGTAAAACAATATTGCATGTATATTCTAATCCATATGATATAGTAGCAAAAATCTGAAAAAGTTGATTTCCAAGCCCGCCCATAAGTTTAATAGATATTGTAGTAGTCATTATACAATATCTATAATAATATATTTAAACCCTTTATTTACATCCTAAATTTGTAAATGTAATAACATTTTACTCAAACAATAGTTTGTCTATTGTAGTTCTAACGCAAAACAGTCGATGTAATCCAATCCCTATAATAAAAAGCATTAACAATATAACAAAAAAGTTAATATTAGGAAAAAGTAATTGAAGTAGAAAAGCTCCTATAAATGTAAAAATAACATCCATAATTGCGATATCAAATACCCTATATGAATGGAACCCTGTCTTTACTTTACCAAATATATCACTATACTTGCAGTACATTTATATAGTATACACAGATTAAAAATATTGGATATTTACAGACCAAATGTTTCTTTTATAATTTCACTTTTACTGGGTCCTTTCTTTTTTTCACTTTGTTTTTTCACTTTGTAAACCCCGGTATTATTATTTCCAGACGAAGAACTATAATTATTCATGAAATCTTCATTTTCTTCATGTAGTTCTGGTAATATTCGCGTCATTGGTTTGTCAACTACCAATAATGTATGGTCTGATTTCAATAATTTCCTATATTCCTGTATTGTTAAATTGCCGTAAAATTTATCTAACAAGTAATATGGATCAGGTGCTGGCTTAATATTCTTTTTGAAATTATAAACTTTTCCATATATTTGATTTAATAAATGATATCTTTCAAATTTAATAGAATCGTCTATGTTCTCTTTCATCAAATATGCGGCAGCACATTCTGGCCGACAAAATGAACCATAAGCGTAAGTTGTGTTATTTAAATCGTATTTTGGAATGTAACATGATGGATTGTCATATTCATACGTGCACCAAAAACAAGCGGATTTCTTTTCAGTATACTCTGATTTATATAACTGTAACTTAATTTCTTTTAATTTAATATTAATATCTTTAATACTGATTACGTCGGCATCAATAGTTTCATTGTTGTTATCAGTCTCTACTCTGTCTTTGCAAAGAGAACATATATTACTTTCAGTCATATCTATTTTGTTGTTGTCTATATGAGTTGCCCGTTCATTTTCAATAGAATCATATATAGAAAAATTGTTAACGAACGAATCATCATAACTTGTCACGGTTGGCGGCGCCGATGGATTGTATCGCAATGGGTCATTTACATCGCCATATATATTATTATTGTGTAAAGTCATGTCATCCATGGAACATTTTAAATGAAGAATAATATTTGTAACATTCGTATTTTCATTTGCTTCATCATCGGACTTGACTATTAGTTTCCCCCCTTTTGGTTTTCGCCCTCGTTTTTTAGGTATCTTCTCTTCTTGGACGGAATCAGTAGATTCTACCATTTCAGATTTCTTTTTACGTCCCCTCTTCTTTTTTATAGGTTCTTCATGTGATACTTCCATAAGTGTTATATACGTAAATAACTCAAATAACTTTATATGGTTTAAAAAATGTATTTGGTGTATATCTATAAGAAAAATGGAATATACGATAAGGTATTTCTATTCATTGTAGCATTTGCGACACATGGGTGCGTAATTACTTGACCCTATAACAATCTGTTGTTCTTCTGTTGATAGTCGTTTTGAAAAGATAGCGGGTTTATTGCATCTAACACATGTTGCTGATAATTTGGTGACAGTATCACATAATGGAATTAAATCCAACAATTTACCAAATTTATTACGTTTAAAGTCACCATCTAAACCGCATATATAAACTATTTTTTTATGAGTTTCAATAAGTTCAACTACAGATTCATACAAATCCGGGAAAAACTGTCCTTCGTTAATTAATATAATATCATAATTGCATATCATTGGTTCTTGACATACCTCACTTATGGTATTTGAAAACACACATGGAATCATAACCTTATCATGTGTAGATAACATAGAATCGTGATATCTTGTATCCGCACTGAAATTAATGACCTTAATATTTTTATTATTACTATATTCCGAGTTATATATATCTACTAATCGTGTAGTTTTTCCCGAAAACATAGGTCCTAATATTAACTCCAAATATCCATCCTGTTGGTTAGACATTATTTATAATATAAGTTAAATTATTATTATATGATTTTTATAAAATATAAACACAATCTACTAAATTCAATTTTTAGATATTCATATTAATCAACATAAATGGAAATCGTATATAATATATATATATGACAAGTTTTTCACAAAGCGTTCCGTGGGTTGAAAAGTATAGACCGAGTAATTTTTCAAAAATTGTTTTAGACCCTATAAATAGAACCATATTCGAAAATATAATTAATAAGGATTATTTCCCAAATTTATTATTTTATGGTCCACCTGGAACAGGTAAAACGACCACCATTATTAATTTGATAAACGAACATCAACAAAAACATAGTAAAATAAATAAAGAAAATGTAATACATTTGAACGCGTCTGACGAACGTGGAATTGATATTATACGTAATCAAATACAACAGTTTGTGAAATCTAACGGATTTTTTGAATCTGGTATTAAGTTTGTAATATTAGATGAAGCTGATTATATGACAAAAAATGCACAACAGGCGTTAAAATATTTAATGCAGTCAACCAACTATAACGTAAGATTTTGTTTGATATGTAATTACATAAGTAAATTAGTCACATCATTACAATGTGAATTTATATGTATTCGATTCGATCAATTGCCTGAAACTGAGATTTATAATTTCATACACAATGTAGCCAAATCAGAACAATTACAATTAGAGGATACCGACATACGGACCATTCAAAAAACGTATAGGTCAGATATTCGCAGTATGATAAATTTTATACAATTAAATCAGAATCTATCAACATGGAATGGTAGTATTATTACAAATGATAGTTGGAATCAAATATACAGATTACATCATAGTAATAATATAAACGAATTAAAGCAACTTATACAAGACATTAGTATAAAATTCAATATAGACAAAAAAAGTATTTTTATAAAGTATTTCAATTACATAATCCGCAACAAGATCCAAAATGTAACCCCCACCTTTTTAGACAACGTTGAAGTAGTAACTCATACTGAAAAATCTGATTTAAATACAATTTTAGATTATTTTTGTTTTAATTTCAAAGATAGCTATACATAAAATTGAAACAATATAAATGCATCTATATTGTTTTAATAGTTAATATAAATGGATAATATGGTAGATGATGAATGGGATAGTTTTCTATCCGGACAAAATACAAATGAGTGTGAAGTTTCATCATTAACCTCAGTATTTAATAAAAATATCAATATAGAAAAAATCAGTGGAAATGTTCCTGAATGTGAAGATTTATATATATCAACAACCACAAAAGTATTATTTTTGAACCAACCTATAGACATTCAAAATATATTTTGGAAGATTCCAATTATTGATTATTGGAAACCAGAATCTGGCGTTATAAAGAAACAAATAAAAATTGTATCAAAGACACAAGAAGAATTGGATGATTATTATCGTAAATTAGGAGGATTAAACTATTATAACGAAGTAATTATTAAACAATTAATAAATCAAGATGCGAGACGTATAAAATTTAAAGATGAACGAAAAATTACGATAGGAATGTCAAAAAAGGATATAATGACTTGCCGGGGTAAGGTCAAAAATGCGTTTTACAACTGTTTTGCTTTAATTTTAAGGTTTACATTTCAAGAACAGTATCGAGAGATCCATGTAAAGGTATTTAATACGGGTAAACTTGAAATACCTGGAGTTCTAAATCATGATATGTTATCTATTGTAAAAAACATGGTATTAGATTTATTAACCCCTTACTCTTACAGTTTATTGGAATTTTTAGAGCATGACATAGAAAGTAATGTATTGATAAACTCGAATTTTAATTGTGGGTTTTACATTGACCGTGATAAGTTACATAATATATTACGTAGTTCTAAGTACAATATAGAAACTGCGTATGATCCATGTAGTTATCCTGGAGTAAAATGTAAGTACTATTTCAATCATGAACTTGGATTTGATATAACTCAGCAACGTGGAAAATTAATACATGCCGACAGAACAATGAAAATGAGTGAGCTTGATAATGCTAAAAAATATTCTGAAATATCCTTTATGATATTTCGCACAGGTAGCTGTCTTATTGTTGGTAATTGTACTGAACGCATATTAAGATTTGTATATAATTACATAAAACAAATACTGCATGATGAGTACCTTAATATTGCGGTAACAAATATGAATACAGAAACAAAAATAAAAAAGGAAAAAATTAGAAAAAAAACAATTACATTTACCCCAATATATTACAATGAATTCATCAACAAATAGATAGTATTATTCATATAACCATGTAATAAATTCATCAGTGGTAAGCGTATTAAATTTCGTTTTAAAATTTGTACTACCAATAGATATTTTATCAAATACTATATCGTTTTTTTCTGTATCTGTCATGGAACCACTACGAATACGTTTTGTTTTTATGCTTTTTGATAGCATTTTACTTAGTAACTCTATATATTTTTCACATTCAATTGGCAAATTTTGATGTATATATGACAAATAATAAGTCGTAAAATCCAACCGCTCAATATGTAACAAATAATCTTTCAAATATTTGTCGCATATTTCAAGCCGAAAGTTAAAATCATACAAATAATTATTCCAACATAAAACAGTATTTATAAATTTCGACATTCGTATAAATAGTGTTCTCCATTCTTTATCATTAATATTTATTTGTTCTGAAGACGAAGTCATAATATTAATGAGTGTATTTGTATTAGCGCATTCGTTTCCATCATGTACATCAAAAATAGCCTTTTTATAAACAAACATGATTGCGTCTTTATGGTTTAAATTATTAATAATATGTGAGGTGTTTACTTGTTCTATATATTCTATAAAATATTGATACGTTTGTTGTGCTTGATAATATGCCTTATCTAACTGTTTTGTTTTCAATAATGTATATTCAAATACACGATGAGTAGCATTTATACCTACAGATAAGCTTTGATTCGAATGTTTAGAAGAATTAATTATATCGGATGATTTTATTTTGTCAATACAGTCTTTCAAAACGTCATAATATGTTTCTATAATATGCTGTTTGGTTGTCTTGTGTCCGTTCATAACAAGTTACATAATATGTATATTTAAGAAACCCAAAACATACGAATATTATCTATAATTAAATACTTAACAAATTAACCATTTAAAGTAATATTAACAGTAATACACTATATTGTAAAAAAATGCAAGACAATACTACTCAATCAGCATCGGCCGGTAATTACAGATTACCAGAGAATACTACATTACAACATGTTACTAAACTTTCAATTGTTGAGGATAAACCAATAATGATGGATTATTGGTCTTCCTCTATTGAGAAGGAATCATTAATAGGTGTTAAGGAGTCTCAAGAGAAATTACTCGTCAAAAGTGAAGACGAATACACAAGCCCAATAATAAAGATATTTAAATCAGGTTCCGAATTTATTATTGTAACTGAGAATTCGATTTACTTAGTTGATAAAGAAATCCCTACTAAACGTATTTCTGCTTAAATAAAATATTTTTGTTATCAAGAATATTTTATGGTAAACCTTCCAATAAATGACCTCGTTGTACGTCAGTTAATTCACTTGGAAATATAACACGAAACTTAAAAATCATGTCTCCAGTATTATTTTTATCCTTCATTCCAAGACCCTGAAATACTTGAAGTTGCCCGTCTTTTATGATAGTAATCGGGTTATAGTTGTTGACCGACAATTTTTTCCCATTTATATGGACGAATTCAAATGAAAACCCACATAATGCGTCTTTGAGTGATATTTCTTTATCACATAATAAATTTAAGTTTTGTCTTTTGAAAATGGTATTATTTTTTACATTTATAATAAATTGTACGTCGCCTTTACCATATTGATTTTGATTACCAATACCGTTTATTATAATTTTTTCATTATGATTAACTCCTTCTGATATTTCTACCATAACCATCTCAACTAATGGCTCTTTCTTATTATTGCGTTCAATCCATTTTTCAATTTCCACAGGAATAGAACACCCTGAATATGATTGTTCCAATGTTATTTCAATGTTCTTGGTTATTGTTGACGGAGGACCAATATGACTACTCCTTGTAAAGACATGTGTTGTAGAATTACCATTACGAAATACTTGAACGTTTGGCATACCTGGATGAAGAGGTCTACCGTTAAACATCATGTTAAACATACTATTAATATCTCCAAAATCAGTGTTAAAATTTGTATGAACTTGTTGAAATGGATTAGGTCTTACTCCATTTAATTCATTATCATACTGTTGCTTTTTTTCTTTGTCACTTAATATTTCATATGCTTCATTTATATGTTGTATCTTAGTTACTGCTTCTTTACTTGAATTTCTATCTGGATGATATTTCAATGACGCACTTCGATAAGCTTTTTTAATTTCTACTTCAGTTGCGTCTTTGTTGACTCCCAATATTTCATAATGAGTTGGCATTTATACTATTAACATCCAATGTCTTTATAATATTTTATTCATAAATGATATAAATTAATAGAATGTATAATATTAATCGACCGGTATGAAATCAAAAGTAGATAGTACATTTATTAATAAATACAAACCGTACTATATAAATGACTTTTATATAAGTGATAATTTGAAGAAAACAATACATACGCTTGTAGAATTAGATAATTTAAATTTGTTATTTGTGGGTAATAGTTGTTCAGGAAAAACCAGTTTATTATATTCTATAATACGTGAATATTACGGGTTGTCTAAGACTGATTCGTTCCCTGAATACAATACATTATTTATTAATAATCTAAAAGAACAGGGAATACAATATTTTAGAACTGAAATGAAAACATTTTGTCAATCAAGAAGTTCTATACATGGTAAAAAAAAGATGGTTGTTATAGATGATATTGATAGCATTAACGAACAAAGTCAACAAGTTTTCCGAAATTATATAGATAAATACAAAAACAATATTCATTTTATTTCGGTATGTGGCAATCTGCAAAAGGTTATAGAAAGCATACAATCAAGAACCCATATTATTCGTATAGAACAGCCTACACAAACTGATATTATGCGTATTATGAATAAAATAATAGAAACTGAAAAAATTATTATAGATGAAGCGTCAAAAGAATATTTATTAAAAATATCAGATAATTCAATACGACTCATGATTAACTTTCTTGAAAAGATTTACATATTAGATATGCCTATTAACATAGAATTGTGTAAAAAGTTGGTGTCTACAATATCGGACGATATACTTGAAAAATATATTAATCAAGTTCGAAATAACGAACTACATCAAGCAATCCATACTCTTTATAATATTTTTGATTGTGGATACTCCGTAATAGATATTCTTGATTATTTTATTTCTTTTGTAAAGCAAACTTCAATCCTATCAGAAGATGTTAAATATGAAATTATACCTTTTTTATGTAAGTATATTACCATTGTTCACAACGTTCACGAGGATGAAATAGAATTAGCATTATTTACAAATAATTTACAATCACTTTTGACATAAAGACATTCTTGTGTATAGACATATAGACATTATGAGTGACGACAAGCACGTAATCAATTGTACTGAATTAGATAGTGTTGTGAAAAGTGTATTACAACAATTTGTAGATCGTGCGAATTTCGGACAAACCAAGTATGGTACAAATTTGGACCGTACAGATTTATCTACAACCGATTGGATACAACACGCACAAGAAGAATTAATGGATGGTATTTTGTATTTGGAAAAATTAAAACAACATACTTCTAATGCTAATAGTTCTATCAATAAATGAAAATTACAATATATATATAGTATATTCTTGTATTTAGGAATTTATATATAAACTATTATATAATCACATTTTTCAATGAATTCTCAGATATTTAAAGAACGAGTACCATTAACTATATTATATAATTTACTCGATCTTATAGCATTAAAAAAAGAAACTTATTATGTAGTTGATATGAATGCTTATAAAAAAATGATATACAATGAATATCATACTGCTTTTTGCGATACATTGAAACAATATTATCATAATGGTAAACATTTTTATCTGGAAAGAAAAATGACATATAATTCATTCACTACTATTTTGCGTCAAATATGCAAACAAGAAGCAATTATGTTTACATCCAAAATTAATTATAACAAATCAAAATATAATATTGACTACACTATATTTTACTAGTCATTCATGAATACATCGTTATAGAATGTATCCATGAAAAAATAAAATACTATAATATATATTACAACATAATGTTATTTAGTTCAAAAAACACATCCACCTATTTTTTCACGTTAGGTATTGTTTTTGTAGCAAGTTATTTCGCAAATAAATTTAAACAAAATTTCGAAACAAATGATGAATATGAACTTATCAAAAAATATTTATTAAATGATTCTCCTTTATATGGACACAATCGCCCTAAGATATGGATTCATACAAAATATGAAGTAAACGCAAGAAAATGGAAAGATTTCTATTCTCGCAATACAACCGATTTAAATCAACCTTATATTCATTTAACAATTAAAACCATCATAGACCAATGTGGCAAAGACTTCAATATATGTTTGATAGACGACGAGTCATTTAGTAAATTACTTCCTTCGTGGGATGTTGATTTGAATAAGGTTGCTGAACCTAATAAGGCACAGTTACGCGAACAAGGGATTCTTCAATTAATTTATTTTTATGGTGGCATGACTGTTCCTAATTCATTTGTTTGTACTAAAAGCTTGAAACAATTTTATGAAACTGGTATCGCATGGAATAAACCATTTGTATGTGAAAATATCAATCGTAATACAAATCTTCTTAAGAGTAAAGGTAATAAACTATTTTCACCTGATTTATCATTTATAGGTGCGTCTAAGACAGACCCAGTTATATTAGAGTTGATTGAATATATCAAATCGCGTAATAGTTCAGGACATTATTCGAATCAAAATGAATTCACTGGGGATTTATCGTATTGGTGTGACTCTGCTATTCAATCACAAAAGATGAATTTACAAGGAGGTGAATTAATTGGTGTCAAAAATAACCAGGGAAAACAAGTATTACTTGAAAATTTGATGGAAGAAGCATACATTCAATTTCATCCTGATTCATATGGTATTTTAATACCTGCTGACGAAATATTAAGACGTCCGAAATACCAATGGTTTGCGGTATTATCATCGGAAGCAGTATTGAATACAAACGCAATTATTTCCAAACATTTACTTTCAAGTATTGCGGATAGTGAAGATATGTATAAACAAGATAATGAATTACGTAGTGTCGTTACCATATAAGTTTTAAAAATACAATATAAACGTTTGTGTATTATATTGTATAATGGAGGAACAAGTTGATCCAAACGCCAAAAAATATTCGATTGATGAGTGTATTAGTAAATCAACGGATACGATTAAATCTATTTATACACAGTTCCAAGATGATGAATGGATGACTGCGAAAATTTACTCATATATTAATAATCAATTGCCTAATGTCATTGCCAATATAAAAAATACACATGAACAACGTGTAACCAGAATAGAAGAGTTAACTACCGAACAAGATAATTTTATTCACTCGTTTTTAAGTGACAATCAGTATTTTTTTAATTCAGCAACGGATAGATTTTTTTATTATGATGGGATCCATTACCAAATTATATGTGAAGATGATATATTGCATAACATTTTGACTACAATTACAAGAGGTAAAAACCTAATGTCTTGGAAACAACGAACGAAAATTAATATTATGAAAAGAATAAAGGATACAAGTCTTATTACAAGCATCCCGGAATCTAACACGATTCAAATTGTTATCGACGCATTATATCCTACATTATTTCCTACACGAAACGAAGCAAAATATTTTCTTACAATTCTTGGTGATAATATTCATCGTAAAAATTCGAATCTAATCCATTATATTAAGCCTTCATCTCGACAATTCATTAGAGAATTGAATCATGTATGTCAATTTTTAATAGGAATTAGTATCGGACAGACGTTCAAAAACAAATATCACGACCATTCATACGAGGATTGTAGATTAGTCAATATTAACGATACTGTTAGATACGAACATGTTTGGAATAAAATTATACATAACTTACCTTTAGACCTTATATGTGTGGCTTCACATTATTCATTACGATATAACTCATCTGATGAATTTGTAATATCGTCCAGTAATGATAATGAATTATTGTTTTCAGCGTTTTATGTGAAAAACATGGATACCGACCTACTTATTACTACTTTTATTACAGAATACCTTGATATTAATTTACCAAATGAAACTACCATAACTAATATTG